>Ga0182736_1000422_pt1 | contig 67244 bp, 67 predicted proteins | sample eDN5th30CKraftBY_FD_128882 | JGI IMG/M metagenome (GOLD analysis project Ga0182736, IMG submission 128882) | Enriched backyard soil microbial communities from Emeryville, California, USA - eDNA 5th pass 30_C Kraft BY (version 2) (version 2) | ecosystem: Environmental > Terrestrial > Soil >... | reverse complement strand
GGGCCTCGCCAATGCGCGCTACCCGATCATCTCCGCCGGCGACAGCTATGTCGGCGGCGCCGGGAATGTCGGCCTGCCGCTGTCGATCGGGCGGCTCAGAAGGCGCCTGGTGCTCAACACCGGCGTCGGGGGTTCGACGCTGGCCTCACAGGTGTCCATCGCCACGGCGGCCATCGCAGCCTGGCCGGCGGCAACATTCGTGCACTGGGACGGCGACGACAACGGCGCTGCGACCGACATCGCCGATGACCTCGCCAACTACGCCACGATGGTCAATGCGGTGCTCGCCAACGGGCACGCGCGCTACGTCATCGTGGCGCCCATGCCGCGCGGTGGGCAGACGACAACGCAGCGCCAGCGCTGCCGCGACCTCTATACCGCACTCGCGGCCGCCTATCCGGGCCATGTCGTCGACCCGCTGCCGATCGTGCTGACGCTGGCCGACCCGGTCGCGGATGCCGCCGACATCGCCGCCAACCAGTGCCCGTCAAGCCAGATGCAGGACGGCGTGCACCTGATACAGGCGGCGATGGACCTCGTCGTGACGGCGGGCGTAATGCCGATCATCGACGCCGGTGGCTGGCTGCCGGCCGAGTAGGCGTCGAAAGAGCGAATGAACGGCCGGCGGGACTCATCCCCGCCGGCCGATCCCTATTCAGCCTCGAGCCGAGATCAGCTCTTGGTGTGATCGCGGCGGCCGAAGTCGGCTTCGGCCGTATCCTGGCCTATCGCGACGATCGAGCGGCGGATCGCGCGCGTCCGGGTGAAGAGATCAAACAGCGTCTCGCCATCGCCATTGCGGATCGCCCGCGTCAGCGTTGCGAGATCCTCGTTGAAACGCCCGAGCATCTCGAGCACAGCATCCTTGTTGTTGAGGAAGATGTCGCGCCACATCGTCGGGTCCGAGGCAGCGATGCGCGTGAAATCGCGAAAGCCGGAGGCCGAGAACTTCAGGACTTCCGAGCGGATGCCGCCTTCGAGATCGGCCGCCGTGCCGACGATGTTGTAGGCGATCAGATGTGGCAGATGACTTGTGATCGCTAGGACGAGATCATGATGCTCGGCCGTCATCGTCTCGACATTGGCACCGAGCGCCCGCCAGAACGCGACCATGCGCGCGACGGCCTCAGGATCGACATCCGACGCCGGCGTCAATACACACCAGCGATTGTCGAACAGCGACGCGAACCCCGCATCGGGGCCCGAATATTCAGTACCGGCAAGTGGATGGCCGGGCACGAAGGTGACGCTCTCCGGCAGATGCGGCTGCATCGCGCGGATCACCGAAGCCTTGACCGAACCGACATCGGACACGATCGCGCCTGGCGTGAGCGATGGACCGATCTCGGCCGCGACTGCGCCGCAGGCTCCCACCGGCACCGAGACAATCACGCAATCCGCGCCTTGAACCGCCTCGGCGGCGCTCGCCACATAGCGATCGCCGAGCCTGAGTTCCTCGGCGCGCTTCAGGGTCTCGGCCCGGCGCGTCGTCACGACGATCTCGCCGACGACACCGGCGCGCTTCGCGGCGAGCGCGATCGACGCGCCGATATGGCCAATGCCGACCAGCGTCAGGCAGGGGAAAATGATCGTGCCCATCAGGCGCCACCGATCATGAAAGCCTTGAGAGCGGCGATCGCCGCCTCATTGGCCTCAGCCGAGCCGATCGTCATGCGAAGACTGTCGCCGAGCCCATAGCCGGCGATGCCGCGCAGCACGATCCCATGCTCGAGCAGGAACGGCTCGGCCTTGGCCGCCGTATGGCTGCCCGATTTCGGGAAATGGATCAGCACGAAATTACCGACGCTCGGCGTCACCTCGAGGCCGAGCGCCTCGATCGCCTTGGTGACACGCGGCAGCCATTCCTCGTTATGCGCCACCGAAGCTTCGACATGCGCGTGATCGTCGAGAGCCGCGATGCCGGCATTGATCGCGGCGGTCGAGACATTGAACGGGCCGCGAATACGGTTGAGCGCATCGACGACATGCGCCGGGCCATAAAGCCAGCCGATCCGGAGCGAAGCGAGACCGTGGATTTTCGAGAAGGTCCTGGTCATCACGACATTCTGCGCCTGCCCGACCAATTCGATGCCGCTCTCATAATCGTTGCGGCGGACATATTCGGCGTAAGCAGCGTCAAGCACGAGCAGGACGCGCGGCGGCAGCCCGGCATGCAGGCGGCGGATCTCGCTGAACGGCAGATAGGTGCCGGTCGGATTGTTCGGATTGGCGAGATAGACGATCCGCGTCTTGGCGCTGATGCGATCGAGGATCGCATCGACATAGGCGGTATAGTTCTTCTCCGGTGCGACCACCGGCACGCCGCCGGCGGCCCGGATGGCGATCGCATAGACGAGAAAGCCATATTCGCTGTGAACCGCTTCGTCGCCAGGCGAGAGATAGGTATGGGCGATGAGGTTCAGCAGCTCATCCGAGCCGGCGCCGCACACAATGCGCGACGGCAAAATGCCATGCGCGGCGCCGATCGCGTCGCGAAGCTGTGGGGCTGAGGAATCGGGATAGATCTCCAGCCCTTGGGCGCTCGCCTTGAAGGCGGCGATGGCGGCCGGGCTGGCGCCGAGCGGCGACTCGTTCGCGGCCAGCTTGTAGAAGCGGCCCCCACCGGTCGCCGTGGTGCGGCCGGGATCATAAGCGGCAATGTCGAGAATGCCGGGGCGCGGTTGCGGCCGGTCTGCTCCGGTCTTCGAAGAAGTCATGGCCTTACGCTCCGGCAACGCTCTGGTAGAGGACGGGATCGACAGCGATATCGCCGATGGCGATGCCACGCGACAGCGCGCCGACCCGCGCGACATCGTCGAAACCGGCGCGCGCAGAAAGGTTGGCGACCGACGCCGTCGCTGGCAGCGCCACCAGCAGTTCACGGCCCGCCTCGGCCATCACGGTGCCGCTGGCGGCGCGAATGGCGCGCGTCGCATCGGTGCCGATCGCCGTCACGGCGAACAGCGCGAGATCGGGCGGCGTCGGGTCGGCAAGCTCAGGCGCGATAACGACGACCGGCATCTCGGCCGGCCGTCCGGCCACGGCGATGAACGGCGCAAGTGCCATGATACGCGGACCGGCGGGCCGGCTGAGCGCGCGCCACCAGGCGCCGGCGGCAGCTGGCTGCGCCAGCGAGATGAGGCCGAGATCGGTGCCGCTCTCGCGGATATGATTGATGGTGTCGAGCGCGCCTTGCTGGCGATGCAGCGCCACCGTGAAGCCAAACAGGAAGCGCGCGACGTCACGCATCGCATCGCCATGGGCGATCGCAGCGGGACCGGTCGCGCCCGGTGCTCCAGCGTCATAGGCGACGTCGAACGGCGCCTGCATGCGCGTGAATGTCGTGATGATCTCGCGCCAGATATGCTCGACCGTCCAGAGCGGCAGGGCGCCCTCATGGCGGGCGACGAGGCGGCGCATCATGTCGGCCTCGCGGCCGGGCCGGAACGCTGCGCCGGGACGGCTGGTGCCCTTGACACGGATGAGCGTGCCGATCGCGGCGCCGCGATCGATCAGCCGCTCATGCATTTCGGCATCGAGCCGATCGATCGTCGCCCGAATCGCGGCAAGCTGGGCCGCGTCCTTCTCGCTCACGGAGGTCGTCGTCTCTGTCGTGGCCATTATCAAGGGAGGGTTCGAGCTGCAGGAAAGGGCAACGCTGCGCGCAGCCCGGCAGGGGCCGATTCATAGGCAAGCCCTCCCGCGAAAGCAAAGAAAACATTGACAGGCGAAAGGGTGCGACCCTAGCTAGACGCCCATTCCTAGCGGTCGCGAACCGAACATGGCCTCTTCCAGGCAGTCCATTCCCGTCGACGGCGCCAGCCAGGCGCGCAGCGAAGCCGACACACCTTCCAGCCGCGTCATGCGCTTCGGGCTCGACCAGCCGCTCCGGCTCGATTCGGGACAGTTCATTGCGCCGCTGCAGATCGGGTACCAGACCTATGGCACGCTGAATGCCGACAGGTCGAATGCCATTCTCGTCTGCCACGCGCTGACTGGCGACCAGCATGTCGCGAGCGACAATCCCGTCACCGGCAAGCCCGGCTGGTGGGAAACAGTCGTCGGACCCGGCAAGCCCATCGATACCAACCGCTTCTTCGTCATCTGCTCCAATGTCGTCGGCGGCTGCATGGGCTCAACTGGCCCCGCCTCGACCAATCCCGAGACGGGCGAGCCCTATGGCCTCGCCCTGCCGCTTATCACGATCCCCGACATGGTGCGGGCGCAGGCGATGCTCGTCGACGCGCTCGGCATCGACCAGCTCTTCTGCGTCGCCGGCGGCTCCATGGGCGGCATGCAGGTGCTGCAATGGGCGGTGGCCTATCCGGAGCGCGTGTTCACCGCACTGCCGATCGCCACGGGTCCGCGTCACTCATCGCAGAACATCGCGTTCCACGAGGTTGGCCGGCAGGCGATCATGGCTGATCCGGACTGGCGCGACGGACGCTACCTCGCCGAAGGCACCAGCCCGCGCAAGGGCCTCGCGGTCGCGCGGATGGCGGCGCACATCACCTATATGTCCGACGAGGGCCTGCACCGGAAGTTCGGCCGCAACCTGCAGGATCGCGACCGCGTCGCCTTCGGCTTCGACGCGGATTTCCAGATCGAGTCCTATCTGCGGCACCAGGGGCTCTCCTTCGTCGAGCGCTTCGACGCCAACTCCTATCTCTATGTCACCCGCGCGATGGACTATTTCGACATCGCCGCGGACTATGGTGGCCGCCTTGCCAATGCCTTCATGGGCTCGAAGACGCGCTTCTGCATCGTCTCGTTCACCTCGGACTGGCTGTTCCCGACCGTCGAAAGCAAGACCGTAGTCCGCGCGCTGAACGCAAGCGGCGCCAGCGTGTCCTTTGTCGAGATCGAAACCGATCGCGGCCACGATGCCTTCCTGCTCGATGAGCCCGTGCTGTTCGCCTCGATCCGCGGCTTCCTCTCGTCGGCCGCCGCCGCGCGCTGGAAATAGGGATCGAGCATGCAGCCTCTTGCCGCCCCCGTTCATGGCGAACTGTCCAAGCGCCTCGATCTTCTTGTCATCTCCGAGCTCGTCGAGTCTGGCAGCCGCGTGCTCGATGTCGGCTGCGGCGACGGCGAGTTGCTGGCGCTGCTTGCCGAAAAGCGTGGCGTCGAAGGCCGTGGCATCGAATTGTCGCAGAGCGGGGTCAACCAGTGCCTCGCGCGCGGCCTTTCGGTGATCCAGGGCAATGCCGATACCGATCTCGGCGATTATCCTGACGACAGCTTCGATTATGTGGTCCTGTCGCAGACCATCCAGGCGACGGTGCATCCGAAGCGCGTGCTCACCGAGATGCTTCGCATCGGCCGCCGCGTCATCGTCTCATTCCCGAATTTCGGCCACTGGACCGTGCGTATGTCGCTCGGTTTCCGCGGCCGCATGCCCGTGACCGAGAACCTGCCCTATAGCTGGTACGACACGCCCAACATCCATTTCTGCACCATCCGCGATTTCGTGCAGCTCTGCCGCGTCGTCGAGGCCGACATCGAGCGTGCGGTCGCGCTGGACGTCGGGGGAACGCGGATGACGCTGAATGCACCGTGGTGGTTCTGGAACCTGTTCGGCCAGCAGGCCGTGTTCCTGCTCTCGCATCCCGATCGGCCGAAAAGCGGCGGGTAGCGAGCCTCGCGCGGCGTCGCGTCAGGCGCCGCCCCCGCCGGGCCCGATCGCCTGTCGGCGACTGCCGGCCGGGATCAGCGCGGGTGCGAGCACAGGGACGCGGCGGCTTGAGCGCCGCGCCGGGACACCCTGATACATGAGCTTCGTCACCTCGACGATCAGGACGCCCGGAAATGCCGGCCACATCACGCGGCCGATCCTGTCCCAGCCCTTGCCGCTTCTGAGGAACAGCCGGCTCGACGAAGGCGGCGCGAACAGTGCACCCGACCAGCCGATCTCGCTGAACTGCGTCTCGCGCAGCAGCGTCGCGATCTGTCCGCGCGAAAACGGTCGGCCATAGCCGAAGGGTGTCCGCTCAACGCGGGCCCAGATGCCGCGCCGATTGGGCACGGCAATGATCAGCCGCCCGCCCGGCACCAGCACGCGCCACAATTCGCGCAGGAGATCGCGAACATTGGCGGTCGTTTCCAGACAGTGGATGGCGAGAATACGGTCGATCGAGGCGTCGGTCAGCGGCAGCATGTCCTCATGCACCAGCGTTGCGACATTGCCGCCATCGGCCGACCAGTTCATCACCCCCTGCGCCGCCGGCATGAAGGCCAGCACCCGCTCGGCGCCCAGTGAAAGCTCCTGGAGATAAGGTGTCGCATAGCCGATGCCGAGTACGCGGTCGCCGCTCGCACTCGGCCAATGCGCATGGATGCGCGCCGCGATCAGCCCGCGCGCGACGATGCCGAGCCGCTCCGCGTAGAAGCTGCGCAGATCGACGATATCGGGCGAAATGGTCTGGCCTTCTTCCAAGGCGCCGCGTTCCTCCAGATCGGGTCAGCGAGTTTAGGAAGGCTTTCCGCTTGGCGCCAGCCCACCGCAGTTGATAGGGTCCGCCCTCCCCGATGGAGATCGCCATGACCCTCGAAATCGTTCAGTTCCCCTGTCTCAGCGACAATTACGGCGTGCTGCTGCACGACACCGGATCGGGCCGCACCGCCTCGATCGACGTGCCGGAGGCGGCGCCGGTTCTGGCCGCCCTTGCCGAGAAGGGTTGGACGCTCACCGACATCTTCACGACGCATCATCATGTCGATCACGTCCAGGGCAATCTGGAGGTGAAGGCGGCAACCGGCTGCACGATCACCGGCCCGGCCGACGAGGCCGACCGCATTCCCGGCATCGATATCAGCGTCAAGGACGGCGACAGCTTCGATTTCGCCGGCAACACGGTCCGCGTGATCACGACGCCCGGCCATACGCTCGGCCACATCATCTATCATCTGCCCGATGCGAAGCTCGCCTTTGTCGGCGACACGCTGTTCGCGCTCGGATGCGGCCGCGTTCTCGAAGGAACGCTTGAGCAGATGTTCGAATCCGTCGAGAAGGTCGGCGCCCTGCCATCCGATACCGTCCTTTATTGCGGTCACGAATATACCGAAGCCAATCTCCGCTTCGCGCTGTCGATCGAGCCGGACAATGCCGCGCTTGTGACGCGCGGCGAGGAAATCCGCCGCCTCCGCGCCGCCGGACAGCCGACATTGCCGACGACGGTCGCCGCCGAACGCTCGACCAACCCGTTCCTGCGCTCGGATGCCCCATCGGTGCGCGCGGCTGCCGGCCTGCCGGACGGCGAACCGGCCGAAGTCTTCGCCGCGACGCGGCGCGCCAAGGACGTCTTCAAGGGATGACGGGGCTCGGTGAACTCTCCGCCGATGCGGTGATCGCGCTGCTCGACCTCGCGCCGCATCCGGAAGGCGGCTTTTATCGCCAGACCTTCAAGGACAGCGCGGCCTATGAGGGCCGCCCGGCCTCGACGGCGATCTACTTCCTGCTGAAGGGTGGCGCGCCGTCGCATTGGCATCGGGTCGACGCGATCGAGACCTGGCACTACTACGCGGGCGCGCCGCTGGATCTCGGCCTTTCCGAAACGGGCGAGACGAGCGAAACTCTGCGCCTCGGCATCGACCTTGCGGCGGGCGAACGGCCGCAGGGCATCGTGCCGAAGGGCTGGTGGCAGGCAGCAGCGAGCCTCGGCGACTGGACGCTGGTCGGCTGCACCGTCGCGCCCGGCTTTCGCTTCGAGGGCTTCGAGCTTGCGCCACCCGGCTGGGCACCGGCCGCCTGAAAATGGCGCCGTTCTTGCGGTTTGGTCTGGACTTTCCATCCCGCATCGGCTAGATGCGCGCAACCGTCGCGGCAGCAAGACCGCCGGTGAACCAACTGAAAACAGCGCACCGAAACGCTCGCGCTTCCTGAAAGCGCATCGGCAGGAGTTGAACCCATGACCAATATCATCGACGAGCTCGACAAGGAGCAGATCGAGAAGATCACCGCGCTTCGCGCCGTTCCGGCTTTCGCCCCCGGCGATACCGTGAAGGTCAATGTGAAGGTGGTCGAAGGCACGCGTTCGCGCGTCCAGGCCTATGAAGGCGTCGTGATCGCCCGTTCCGGTGGCGGCCTCAACGAGAACTTCACGGTCCGCAAGATTTCCTATGGCGAGGGCGTCGAGCGCGTCTTCCCGGTCTATTCGCCGCTGATCGACTCGATCGACGTCGTCCGTCGCGGCAAGGTCCGTCGCGCCAAGCTCTATTATCTCCGCGACCGCCGCGGCAAGTCTGCCCGCATCGTCGAGAAGACCGAGCCCCGCAAGGAGAAGGCGAAGGTCTGAGACCTTCCGCCTTCCGCTTCTGCGGCAGTTTTTTCGAAGGGGCGGTCCCATGGGATCCGCCCCTTTTCTATTGCCGGAGCATCGCCTTGGATCCGTTCAAGCTCAGCAATCGCCAGAATTGGGACGAGCGGGCTGATATCCACGCCCTCGACCGGACGGGCTTCTACGCCGTCGATGCCTTCCTCGCCGGCGCCGACACGCTCTACCCGATCGAGAAGACGGAGATCGGTGATGTCGCAGGCCTGAAGCTCGCGCATTTCCAGTGCCATATCGGCATCGATACGCTGTGTCTCGCGCGACGTGGCGCGATCGCCACTGGCATCGACTTCTCGCCGCGCGCGATCGCCCAGGCGCGCGCCCTGGCCGGCCGCGCCGGCCTTTCTGCCGATTTCGTCGAGGGCGAGGTCTATGACGCACCGGCGCTGATCGGCGACGATTTCGACGTCGTCTTCACCTCCTGGGGCACCATCACCTGGCTCGACGACATGACGGCCTGGGCCGAGGCGATCGCCGGCGTATTGAAGCCCGGCGGCCGACTTTATTTCGCCGATACGCATCCGACCGCCATGCAGCATGAAGAGATCGGTGGCGCCCTTCGCGTCCATTACGACTGGCGTTCGGCCAAGGAACGGCCGGAGCGCTTCGAGGCGCCAACCACCTATACCGGCGATGAGACGCCGCTCGTCGCCGTCAACACCTTCGAATGGATGCGCGGCATTTCCGATGTGATCGGCGCTCTGTTGAAGGCCGGGCTCAGCCTCGATTGGCTCCATGAGCACGAGGAACTGCCCTACCGGCATTTTCCGATGATGATCCCGGCCGGCGGCCGCATGTTCAAGCTGCCACCGGGCGTCCCGCGGATGCCGCTCGCATTCTCGCTCCAGGCGACTCGCATCCGTTGAAGCCCGGCGGATCGCGCGGAAGGATTGTCCTTAGGGCCAGCCGCTGCTATCTAGAACCGTTATGAACGACGCTTGCGCCTCGATGCACTGCCCGACGACCGCGAATTTCGCGTCGATGGACGATCATGCGCGCTTGCCGTGGCGGTTCTTCTCGCGTCTCCAGGCGACCGAGGACCGCGGCCGACTTTGACGGGGCCGCGCGCTGGCTTGAAGCCGGCGCCGATTGCCCCCGATCCAACGCTGCCTCCTTCTTCATCTTCGCTTTGCCAGGAACGACGTCATGACCGCGTTCGATCAGAAACCCCGCACCCTCTATGACAAGATCTGGGATGACCACGTCGTCGAGGAGACCCCCGACGGCACCGCCATCCTCTATATCGACCGTCATCTCGTGCATGAGGTGACGAGCCCGCAGGCCTTCGAAGGCCTGCGCATTGCCGGCCGCAAGGTGCATCAGCCGACGCGGACGCTCGCCGTCGTCGATCACAACGTGCCGACGACCGACCGTTCGCAGGGCATCTCCAATCCGGAATCGGCCCTGCAGGTTGCGACGCTGGCCGAGAACGCTGCCAATTTCGGCGTCGAATACTATTCCGAGCGTGACCATCGCCAGGGCATCGTCCATATCGTCGGGCCGGAACAGGGCTTCACGCTGCCGGGCATGACGATCGTCTGCGGCGACAGCCACACCTCGACGCATGGCGCCTTCGGCGCGCTCGCCCATGGCATCGGCACCTCGGAGGTCGAGCATGTGCTCGCCACGCAGACGCTGCTGCAGCAGAAGGCGAAGAACATGCGCATCACCGTCGACGGGAAGGCTCCCGCCGGCGTGACCGCCAAGGACATCATCCTCGCCATCATCGGCGAGATCGGCACCGCCGGCGGAACCGGCCATGTCATGGAATATGCCGGCGAGGCGATCCGCGACCTCTCGATGGAAGGCCGCATGACCGTCTGCAACATGTCGATCGAAGGCGGCGCGCGCGCCGGCCTGATCGCGCCGGACGAGAAGACATTCGCCTATATCAAGGGCCGGCCGAAATCGCCGTCGGGCGCCGTTCTCGAGCGCGCTCTGCGCTACTGGGAAACGCTCGTTTCCGACGAGGGCGCGCATTTCGACAAGGAAATCCGCCTCGACGCCGCCAGTCTGCCGCCGATCGTCACCTGGGGCTCCTCGCCCGAGGACGTCGTCTCGATCACCGGCGTCGTGCCCAATCCCGATGACATCGCCGACGAGAACAAGCGCAGCTCGAAGTGGCGCGCCCTCGACTATATGGGCCTGAAACCAGGCACCCGCATGGTCGACATCCCTGTCGAGCGCGTGTTCATCGGCTCCTGCACCAATGGCCGCATCGAGGATCTACGCGCTGCTGCCGGCATGATCGGCGGCAAGACGGTGCGCGAGGGCGTCAATGCCATGGTCGTGCCGGGGTCAGGCCTCGTGAAGGAACAGGCCGAGGCCGAGGGCCTCGACGTGATCTTCAAGGCGGCCGGCTTCGAATGGCGCGAGCCCGGCTGCTCGATGTGCCTTGCGATGAACGAAGACCGCCTGAAGCCCGGTGAACGCTGCGCCTCGACCTCGAACCGAAATTTCGAGGGCCGGCAGGGCTTCAAGGGCCGGACGCATCTCGTCTCGCCGCAGATGGCGGCAGCGGCGGCCATTGCCGGCCATTTCGTCGACATCCGCGACTGGCATTGAATGGAAGCCGGGACAGGCGCGATGCCGGTCCCGGCACTCCCATCACCAGCCGCGACGAACGACGTGGCAGCGCTCGCCGACCTTGACCTTCGTGAAGTGCCACCCATGATGACCGTGAACCCTCACGGTCCTGAATATCGGCTTGCAGACACGGCGCGCGCTGTGATGACGCTGCCAGCCGGGACCGCGCCAGCCGTGATCATGGTGGTTGCCGGGGCCGGCGACCTGGATGACGGGTGCATTGCCGACGGGGGCTGCGGAGGCGGCGCCGGCGGTGAGGGCGAGCGAACCGACAGCAAGGGAAACGGCAACGAGAGCGGATTTCAACATGGTTGGATCTCCTTCAACTCGACGGGATCGGATCGTCCCGCTCGAGAGCCATCAAAGCCGATGGCGGCTGAACCGGACCTGAGGGGACCGTTCAGAAGGCATTCATATTCATGAAGACGCCTCGGGTACCCCAACCCGTTGACGGGACAAAGGTTTCATAGAATGGCCTCCTTATCTTTGGAGACGTGGAAAGCGCCCTCGCTCGATGATTTCGAGGTGCTGGGCCGTGCTGCGCTCGCCGGGTTGCCACGTGAGTTCCTGAGTCTGGCCGGCGATGTCGAGATCCGGGTCGACGATTTTCCCACCGCCGAGGTGCTGGCCGATCTCGAGATCGAATCCGAGTTCGACCTGCTCGGCCTGTTCGTCGGCGTCGGCCTCGCCCATGCCAGCGCCACCACGGTCACAGGCTTGATGCCGAACCGCGTCTGGCTCTATCGCCGGCCGATCCTCGAGTATTGGGCCGAGCATGACGAGACGCTGGGTGCCATCGTCACGCATGTGCTGATCCATGAGATCGGCCACCATTTTGGCCTCTCCGATGACGACATGGAGGCGATCGAGGAGGCTGCAGACGAAACATGATAGGCTCAGCGATCATGATCAGTCCTTGGGGAGGCTTTGAATGCCGGCATTTGTATTCGACGAGAATGCAATCGATCCGCGTGTCCTCATCCGGTCTCTGTCGGACTATTTCGAGAATGTCATGCTTGAACTGGCCGATCCGACGCGGCCCGCCGAAGCTCTGCCACAGGGGCTCTCACGGCCGGTGCTCGAAGAGGCGCTGCAGGTCCGATTTCAAGGGGCCATGGAGGCCGCCGCGGCACGCTTTTACGCTGTCCGGGATGCGATTGGCGCTGTCAGCCAGTTCGCCCTCGAGCGGCATGGATTGGTGGGACCGGAGCTGACGTTCAAGCTTTCGGCTGTATCGACTGCGTCTACGCGCTTGTTCGAGAACCCCTTCCCGAAATGGCTGAAGAAGCTGCTTGAGATGATCGACACCGTCTTCAAAAGCATTCTTGAAGCGCTAAAAATCGATGGGGCGCTGACAGAACTGAAAGAGATCGTCGAGAACCTCATCGAGGACGACTAGACTAAGCCGGCGGCTGCGCGGCGGACGACTTCATATACACGACCCATTTTTATTCTGAACAAGGCAAAGAGATGGACAAGTTCACAACGCTGACCGGTGTCGCGGCTCCGCTGCACTTCATCAATATCGACACCGACATGATCATCCCGAAGGACTACCTCAAGACGATCAAGCGCACCGGGCTCGGCAAGGGCCTGTTCGCGGAGATGCGCTATCTCGACGATGGCAGCGAGAACCCGGACTTTGTGCTGAACAAGCCGGCCTATCGCCACGCCTCGATCCTGGTGGCCGGCGACAATTTCGGCTGCGGCTCCTCGCGTGAACATGCCCCCTGGGCACTGCTCGACTATGGCATCCGCTGCGTGATCTCGACGTCTTTCGCCGACATCTTCTACAACAACTGCTTCAATAACGGCATCCTGCCGATCCGTGTCGACAAGGAAGACCTCGACAAGCTGTTCGACGATGCCGAGCGCGGCGAGAATTCGCGCATCACCATCGATCTCGCAGCACAGGAAATCCATGGTCCGGACGGCGGCGTCGTCCATTTCGACATCGACGCCGAACGCAAGGAGAAGCTCCTGAACGGTCTCGACGATATCGGCCTCACCATGGTGAAGCAGCCGGAGATCGCAACCTTCGAGGCGACCGTCGCCGAGGAGCGGCCCTGGGCCTGAACCTGTCGACCACAAGACAAACAGAAACGGCGTCCGGTCTCACGACCGGGCGCCGTTTTGGTATTCCAACCGAAATACGACTTGGACTTAGTTGATGTCCATGCCGTCCTGCGTGGCCGGATGGGGATCGAACGCGCCGATGCCCTGCTGGCCATTGGCGGTCACGCCGACTTCCTGGCCCGGGAGCAGGCCGTAAAGCACGGTGCCGTTGGCGAACTGGAACGATTGGCCGGACTTCAGGGTCAGCGTGCCGGCGGCCGGGTTGACCGTCTCGACGGTGCCGTTGATCTGTTCAGCGGCGAAGGCCGCGGCGCCCGAAGCGAGGAAAGCCAGGGAAGCGGCTGCGATTGCGAACTTGCGCATGGTGATACTCCTAAGGATAGAATGTTCTGCGCCCTTGGGGCGCTGAATGATTGGGGCGGTGCCAGCTCTTAGTTGACGTCGCCGTCACGATTGGCCGGATGCGGATCGAAAGCACCGATGCCCTGCGAACCGTTGGCGGCCACACCGACTTCCTGGCCCGGAAGAATGCCGTAAAGCACGGTTCCGTTGGCGAACTGGAACGACTGGCCGGACTTCAGGGTCAGCGTGCCGGCGGCCGGGTTGACGGTCTCGACGGTGCCCTGGAACTGCTCGGCGGCGAAGGCCGCAGCGCCCGAAGCAAGGAAAGCGAGCGAGGCGGCGGCGATTGCGAACTTGCGCATGATGATACTCCTAAGGATAGAATGTTCGGCGCCCTTGGGCGCTGATGTTTGTGGCGGTGTCAGCTCTTAGTTGACGTCGCCATCACGATTGGCCGGATGCGGATCGAAGGCACCGATGCCCTGCGAACCATTGGCCGCTACGCCAACTTCCTGGCCCGGGAGAAGACCGTAAAGCACGGTGCCGTTGGCGAACTGGAACGACTGGCCGGACTTCAGGGTCAGCGTGCCGGCGGCCGGGTTGACCGTCTCGACGGTGCCGTTGATCTGTTCAGCGGCGAAGGCCGCGGCGCCCGAAGCGAGCAAGGCGAGCGAGGCGGCGGCGATTGCAAACTTGCGCATAATGATATCCCGTAGTGATTGTTCTGCCGTGACGACGATCAGGGAGCTTCTTGCTGCCACCGTTCGTCGCCGGTGAGCCTGATATGGGATTCCCCTCCGGAAGAACAATTCACGCGATTGTCATTCGGATACCTCTTGAACGCCCAGCCAGCACGTTTGATCCCCCACGCGTCAACATCGCGGAAAAATATCGCTGCTGGAAGCACATTTCGGGAATGACCGTCCGGTTCGAAGATCGATTGTTCACACTTCTGTACGGAGCTGTTGAAGAAATAGCGACGCTTATGATAAGCCTTCCCTATTGTACGCGATCCGGCCTCACAATCCTGTCAGGCGATTGCGAACGATCCTCGCGAGGCCGTCAGCTATTGCGGGCTTGAATCGCTTCCAGACGGGCCAGAAGTCGCTTGGCCGCCTCGGCATGCAGCCGTTCGACCATCCGACCCTCGAAGGAAACAACGCCGAGGCCCTGATGCCCCGGATCATCGAACAGCGCTGCGATGCGGCGGGCTTCCTCGATCGCCGCCGCATCGGGCGCGAAGGTGCTGTTGGCGGCTGCGATCTGGCTCGGATGGATGAGGCTCTTGCCGTCGAAGCCACAGTCGCGCGCCTGGCGACACTCGGCCTCAAAGGCCGCCATATCGGTGAGGTCGTTGTAGACACCATCGATGACGTCAACCCCGCCGGCTCGTCCGCCGGCCAGGACATTCATCAGCCACGGCACCATTGGCGCCCGCCCCGGCAACTGCCGCGTCCCGGTCTCCACGGCGAGGTCGTTGAGCCCGAGCACCAATGCGGCCAGCGGATAGGTTGCGTCGGCGGCCAGCGCGATCGAAAGCGGATCGGCGACCGCCCGTGCCGTCTCGATCATCGCCCAGATCGGCGTTGCCGCCCCGGGTGCAGCTTCAGCCGCGCTGCGCCGCACCGCTTCGAGGTCGGCGGCGGTGGCGATCTTCGGCACCAGCACGCCATCGGGCCGAGCCGGCAGGATGGCGGCGAGATCCGCCGCGCCCAGCCCGTCCGCCGGCCCGTTGATCCGCACGACGATCTCCGGCGCATGAGGATGCCGCGGAACGGCCAACAACGCCGCGACGCGGGCCCTAGCCGCTGGCTTTTCAGCCGGCGCGACCGAATCCTCGAGATCGAGAATCACAACATCGGCGCCGAGCCCCATGGCCTTATCGAGCGCGCGCGGATTGGCACCCGGCACATAGAGAACGGAGCGGCGCGGGCGGCTGGACGGCATCGTCATGTCCTCGGAAATCGAGCTGCTGAGCAGGCATGCGGCGCGGCGCGATCGAATCGGCTAGGGTCCACGCCTCAGTTCGAAGGTAGCAACAGATGCCGGTCAGCCCGAAGCCCGCCGTTCTCGTCCTCACATCGGAGGTGGTGCGTGGCGCCGTCGGCGGCCGTGCCGCCGGCTTCGCCCTGGAGCGGCTCGGCTTTCCGCTCTGGACCGTTCACACGGTGACATTGCCCTGGCATCCGGGTCATGGCCGCGCCAGCCGGATTGTCCCGGACGAAGCATCCTTCACCGCCTTGATCGACGACCTTCTCCGCGCGCCCTGGCTCGCCGAGATCGGCGGCATCCTGACTGGCTATGTCGGCTCGGCCAGCCAGCCCGCCGCGATTGCCCGTCTCATCGACGCCATCAGGACGACGAACCCCGACGTTCTTTATCTCTGCGACCCTGTGATGGGCGACAACGGCGCGCTTTATGTCCCCGAGGCCAACGCCGCAGCGATCCGCGATCACTTGGTCCCCCGCGCCGATATCTTGACGCCCAACCTGACGGAACTCGGCTTCCTCGCCGGCCACCCGATCGCAAGCCGCAACGAGGCCGTCGCCGCCGCACGTGGCCTTGCCGCGCCGCGCGTCGCCGTCACTTCGGCGCTCTCGGGCGGCGGCGAGACGGAGACGCTTCTGGTAACCGCCGGCGCGGTCCTCTCCGCCCGCCACGCCCTGTTCGATGGCCGCGTCCCGAACGGCACCGGCGACCTCTTCGCCGGATTGATGCTGGCGCGCCTCCTTGACGGCGCCGACGACAGCACCGCGCTCGGCCAGACGACGTCAACGCTGGTCGACCTGCTCGCAGCAGCCCGCGCGCTCGGAACCGACGAATTGCCGCTGGCGACGCTGCAGGAGCGGCTCGTCACGCCCGAGGCCAAGGTGGTGATTCGCGCCGACACACCGCCCGCGCCGTGACCGGCTGGGTCGCCGGGGTCGACGGCTGCAGGGCCGGCTGGATCGCTGTGCTGCTGCCTGAAGCGGGACCGCCTCAGGTTTTCGTCACGCAACGCTTTGCCGATATTCTCGCGCATGAGACCGAACCGGGGATCATCGCCGTCGATATGCCGATCGGCCTTCCCGACAGCGTCGGACCGGGTGGGCGTGGGCCGGAGCGGCTGGTCCGCGCCAAGCTTGGCGAGCGGCAGTCCTCCGTCTTCGCGATTCCGCCACGCGCCGCGGTGATGGCAAGCGATTTTGCTGCCGCCACCGCAGCATCTCTGGCGGCGTCCACGCCACCCCGCAAGGTATCGCGCCAGGCATTCGGGCTGTTCGCCAAGATACGCGAGATCGATGCCCTGATGACCGCGCCGCTCGAAGCGCGGATTTATGAAAGTCATCCGGAACTGGCTTTCTGGCAGTTGAACGCCCACGCCCCCATGACATTGCCGAAGAAGGTACGCGGCAAGTCGAACCCGCCAGGTCTTGCCGAAAGACGGGCGCTGCTCGTTCGTCTGGGCTATGACGCCGGACTGCTTTCAACGCCGCCGCGCGGCGCGGGCCTTGATGATCTGCTGGACGCCGCCGTGCTTGCCCTCATCGCCCGGCGCATTGCGCGCGGCGAGGCCATGTCTTTTCCGGCGGAGCCAGAGCGCGATGCGAAGGGTCTGCGCATGGCGATCTGGGCCTGAGCGGCCCCGATGCGGCTTGACCTTCGGCGCATCGGCGGGACAATGATCTTTGAGAGGCGGTCGCCAGATCGCCCCCCCTTCCAGAGGACAGTCGCCGTACCATGAGCAAAGTGAAGATCACCGCCGGCCCCTACACCTTCTTTGGTGAGTTCGAGGAAGAGGCGGCGCCGAAGACCGTTGCGGTGTTCAAGAAGCTGCTGCCCTATCGCGAGAAGATCATTCATGTCCGCTGGAGCGGTGAAGGCTGCTGGATTCCGCTCGGCGATCTCGATCTCGGGCTCGGCTATGAGAACCACACGTCCTATCCGGCGCCGGGCCAGTTCATCCTCTATCCGGGCGGCATCAGCGAGACCGAGATCCTTCTCGCCTATGGCGGCGTGCATTTCGCCTCGAAACTCGGCCAACTCGCCGGCAATCATTTCCTGACCATCACCGAGGGCAGGGAGAACCTGACCGCCCTTGGCAAGGCCACCCTGTGGAAGGGCGCGCAGGACATCCTGTTCGAAGCGGTCGACTGATCGGGCCGCAGGCTCGCGCGAAGGCGCCGGCCTCGCTAGCGGCGCTTTGGCCGATCGAAGGATCGCTCGAAGCGCCGATTCACCACGGGGAGGATGTCATGACCGATGATGCAACGCTGCTCGACGAATTACTCGAGCAGGAGAAGCGGCTCGTATTCGACCGCTTCGACAATGAAACCGCCATCCTGCTGGGAATGCGGATCCTGGAGCGGGCGCGTGCCGGCAAGCAGGCCGTTGTCGTCGACATATCGCGCGGCGACCAGCGGCTGTTCTATGCCGCGCTCGCCGGGACAAGCCCCGACAATGAATTCTGGGTCGCCGGCAAGATCGCCGTGGTCAAGCGCTTCGGCCATTCCTCGTTCTATGTCGGCCAGAAGGCCAGAATCCGCGGCGTCGATTTCGCGGACGCCTCGCTGGTCGACAAGCGGCAGTTCCGCGCCCATGGCGGATGCTTCCCGATCATCGTCGCCAATGTCGGCATCGTCGGCACGGCCACCGTATCCGGACTGCCGCAAGCCGAAGATCACGCGCTCGTCGTCGCTGTCATTGAAGAGGTGCTGGCCGAGATCGGGTCTGGCGAGGCCCGCGCGGAGGTGTGGACCGCCTGAGCCATCGGCTCAGGCTGCGCCGGATCGCGTCAGGCAAGGCTCATTGGATGCGGATGGTCGCGCAAAAGGGCGGCCTTGACCTTCTCCATCGCACGCCCCTCGATCTGCCGCACCCGCTCCTTGGAAATGCCGAGCGCGACGCCGAGCTCTTCCAGCGTCACCGTCTCCTCGCTCAGCCGGCGCGCTTTCAGGATGCGCGCCTCACGCGGCGACAACGCGTCCATCGCCTGCCGCAGCCAGGCTGACCAACGCGCGCCATCGATTGCATCGCCGACGCGCTCGTCGGGCAGCGGCGTATCATCGATCAGGAAATCCTGGCGGTCCGAGGCGGCCGAGTCGCCGTCGCCGACCGGCGCGTTGAGCGAGGCGTCCGAGCCGGAGAGCCGTGCATCCATCACGGCGACATCGTCGGTGGAAACGCCGATCGCCAAAGCGATCTGCTGATAGATCTGGCGGCTGTTCCCGGTTTCCCCATTGCGCGCCAACTTGGCGCGGAGCCGGCGCAGATTGAAGAACAACGCCTTTTGCGTCGACGAGGTGCCGCCGCGGACGATCGACCAGTTGCGCAGGACGTAATCCTGAATGGCCGCACGGATCCACCAGGTCGCGTAAGTCGAGAAGCGAATTTCGCGTTCAGGCTCGAACCGCGCCGCCGCTTCCAGAAGGCCGACATTGCCCTCCTGTATCAGGTCGCTCATCGGCAATCCGAAATGCCGAAAGCGGCCAGCGAGCGCGATGACGAGCCGCATATGGGCTTGGGTGAGCTGATGCAGCGCCGCCTGGTCATGGCGGTCGCGCCAGAGCACCGCGAGGTCGTGCTCCTGCTCCCGCTCCAGATACGGAGCCTGCATGGCCGCCTTCACGAACTGGCGGCTCGAAATCGTCGACATGGCCATTCGCTGGGGTTCCCGTTCTCACCCACCCGCATTCACAAGGTGATACGGATGGCGGAGGCGAACGGTTGCGTCCCCCTTGCACACATCAGCGTGATCGAGCAGGAGCCCCACGAAAACAAGACGCCCGGCCAAGGGCCGGGCGCGTTGTCTGCTATTCAGCGACGCGGCCCGAACGACCGCGTCAATTCGGCGCAGCAGCGATCACGCCGCCTCGTCATGCGACTCGTCGCCGTCGTCCTCAGGCTCGGCCTCGGCGGTAGCCTCGTCGCCCTTGCCGCCACGGCGCGGGCTCTTGGCGAGGTTCTGCTCGATCTGGCGGACGGCCTCAGTCTCGGAAATCTCGCTGACGGCGGCGATCTCCCGCGACATCCGGTCGAGAGCCGCTTCATAGAGCTGACGCTCCGAATAGGACTGCTCGGGCTGGCTATCGGAGCGGAAGAGATCACGCACCACTTCGGAGATCGAGATCAGATCGCCCGAATTGATCTTCGCCTCATATTCCTGCGCCCGGCGGCTCCACATCGTGCGCTTGACGCGCGCGCGGCCACGGATCGTCTCCAGCGCCTTCTTGACGGTGGCTGCATCGGAGAGCTTACGCATACCCACGGCCGTCGCCTTGGCGACCGGCACGCGCAGTTTCATCTTGTCCTTCTCGAATGAAATCACGAACAGCTCGAGCTTCATGCCGGCCACTTCCTGTTCCTCGAGACCGACGATCTCGCCGACGCCATGCGCCGGATAGACGATGCGTTCGCTCGTCTTGAAATCGGAACGAAGAGTGGTCTTCTTGATTGCGGCCATACTCGTGTAGACTCCTTGCGGTTACGGTCCCGGCTCGCCATGCCAAAGGCCGGACATGACGCGCACAGCGTCAGATCCATCGCTCCTGCGTTCCGGGACGGTGCCAGTGCGCGCGAACACTCCGGCGGCGAACCACCCGGATTCGCCTTGCCAACTGTCAGTCGATGGAAAAAATCGTGTGGCGCGTCCAAAGGCCGAGGCTGCGCACGCTTTCAGGTCACGAATAAGCCCGCTGGCTCGCTTATCGCTGCGCCAGAAGGCCATTGCACTACCGAAAGAGGGAGCTTACCAACAACCAAACACCAACCAGGTGCGGCGACGCCGTGGGTTTTTACCGACTGTGTTGGGTATATATCACAAAAAGCCGGAAAAACAAAGCGTTACAAAGCACGTCCTCGCGATCGCCCGCTTGGGAGCGCGCGTCGGGCCGCTTGTCATCCGTTGGAAACGGCCGCGTTCAGTCGCCTTCGCCGGGCTTCGGCGAGAAATGCGTCTCGAACTTGCCGGCAACGCCGTCGAAGCTCGCAGCATCGGCCGGCGGCTCCTTGCGCAGCGTGATATTCGGCCACTTGTCGGCATATTCGGCGTTGATCTTGAGCCATTTGTCGAGGCCCGGCTCGGTATCGGGCTTGATCGCCTCCGCCGGACATTCCGGCTCGCAGACGCCGCAGTCGATACACTCGTCCGGATGGATGACGAGCATGTTGTCGCCTTCATAGAAGCAGTCCACCGGGCAGACTTCGACGCAGTCGGTATATTTGCAGCGAATGCAGTTATCAGTCACGACATAGGGCACGGCAATCTCCTGGCCCGGGCGCGTCAGCCGCAGGCAGTGGCATGGGGTACCCGGTTTGCCGGGAGGGCGCAAGGATCGGAAAACCCCACAGGCGGGCCCGCGACGAAATGATCATTCAGTCATCGCCATCGTCACGAAACACCGTTCCACCCAAGGCCGAATCCGCGGAATGGAACGCATCGAGGGCGCGCCTGTCGCGCTTCGTGGGTCTTTCGCCGCCCGATGCGGGGCGGATCGAAGCAGGCGGCGTGACGGCCTCATAGAGCTGTTGCGCCTCCGGCGCCGGCCCGCGGCGAACGCCCGGCGCCAGCACCTTGAGCACCCTCACCTGCCGCTCCAGCGCGACCGTGAGCACGTCGCCGACCCGGACCAGCCGACTGGCACTGTCGATCCGGTCGCGATTGACGCGGACCGCGCCCGATAGCACCAGCTTCTGCGCCGTCGTGCGGGTCTTGGCGAGGCGCGCGAACCACAGCCACTTGTCGATGCGCTGGGGTCCGGCCTCCTCGCTCATCGTCGCGCGGCCGCCGTCAGTTGCCGCGCTTCTTCGCCTCGAGATCGGCCTTCAGGGCGGCCAATGCGGCGAAGGGCGAATTCGGATCGATCGGCCGTTCGCGACGCGGCTCCTCGCGGCGCGGCTGCGGCGCCCCGCCATGCTTGCGCTGGTCAGGACGATCCTGATGACGACGATCGGGACGCTCGCCATCGGCATGCGTTGGGCGATCATGTGGACGGCCCGGACGGTCAGGTCGCGGGCTGCGCTCGTCGCGACGGCCCGGTTTGCCCTCGCCGCTCTGCGGCGGCCGGCTCTGGCCCGGACGATCCTGTTGCGGACGACCGTGGCGCCGGCCCTCGTCACGGCGACCCTCGCGCGCTTCGGCCGGCGCAGCGTCCGCGCCTTCCTGCGGCGCACCGCGGTGGCGACCACCGCCACGGCGCTCGCCCTGCTCGCGCGGCGGACGGCGATCAAAGCGGCCCGGCCGCCAGATCTCGATCATCTCGGGCTCGGCCGGCTCGACCGGTGCTGCAGGCTCTGCCGCCACGGCAGCCGCCGGTTCAGCGACGTCGTCAACGGCGACAGGCTCGGCGTCGGAATCGGCTTCGACGGTTTCAGCTTCGCCGTCGGCCGCAACCTCATCCGAAACGGCCTCGGCGACGCCAACCTGAGGCTCAGGTGATGCCGCCTCAACTGCCTCGGGAGCCTCCTCAGCCGCAACGGCGGCTTCCAGCGCAGGCGATGCCTCGTCCTCAGCGCCCGATGCCTCGCCCTCTCGAACCTCAGCAACGGCGTTCTCAGCAACCGGCTCGGCAACGACCGCTTCGGGAGTTTCAGCCGCGACGGGCGCAACTGGCTTCGGCGGGGCCGGACGGCGATCGAGGCGATAACCGAGCGATTTCAGCACGCCGGCGAAATCCTCGCCCGAGCAACCGAGCAGCGACATCATCGACACGGTCACGGTGAAACCGTTGCCATCGACCGCGCCTTCCGGCGGGACGAGATTGTCGGAGGTCGGCTTCCAGGCGATCAGCGGGCGGATGATATCGGCCAGCCGCTCCAGGATATCGAGCCGCACGGCGCGATTGCCGGCGATGCGATAGCCGACGACCCGGTAGAGCTGACGCGCGAAGGTCGGGTCGACGAGGATCGTCGTGCGGCCCGAAGCGGAGAGCTGCGGCAGCTCGGCGAGGCCAGGCGTGTCGAGCCCCTGGTTCTTGAGCGCCCAGAGCAGCGCGTTGAGCGCGCTCGGCGCCGGCTTCAGCAGCGCCGGGACATAGACATGATACGCGCCGAAGCGAACGCCGAGCTTCCTGAGCCCCGCACGCGATTCCTGATCGAGCGCCTTCAACTCGTCGGCAAGCTCCGAACGATCGAGCACGCCCTGTCCCTCAACGAGACGGAAGGCGATGCCGCGCGCGGCGGCCGTCAGCTCGGTGCCGGCAAGAAGGTCGAACAGCGGCTTCAGCAGCGTCTCGACATGGCTCTTCAGCCAGAGATCGACACGGTCCTGCACCCGCTCGCGCGAAGGGCCGGTCAGCCCGTCATCGGCAAGCAGCACGAGGCGCGGCTTCAGCGCGTCATCGGTGGAGACGATCTTGGCGACCGGTGCGCCGAGCCAGCGCAGCGTGCCATCGACCGAGAGCACCAGTTCGGGATTGGGCGCACGGCCGAGTTTCTCGGCCCGCCTTTCAAGTTCGCCGGCCAGGGCCTTGTGGGCCACCGCTGCAATCGCCTTGGCGTCCGGACCGTCGGCCTTGGGATCGGGCGTGAAGCGGAAACCCTGCAGGCTGCCGACATGCTGTCCCTCGACCAGCACGTCGCCGGAGGTTGTGATTTCTGCTTCGAGCATCGCGTTTTCTCTTAGCCGCTTCATGAGAACGCTGGTGCGCCGATCGACGAAACGCTGGGTCAGCCTCTCGTGGAGCGCGTCGGAAAGACGATCCTCTATCGCGCGCGTGCGCTCCTGCCAATGGCGAGGATCACGAAGCCAGTTCGAACGGTTCGCCGCGAAGGTCCATGTTCGGATATGCGCGATGCGATTGGCAAGCGTATCGATGTCGCCATCGGTGCGGTCTGCGAACGCACATTGCCGGTCAAACCAGTCATCCGCAATAGCCCCGTCGCGTGCGACGAAGCGGAAGATCTCGCTGACAAGCTCGGCATGATTGGCCGGAGCAATGCGGCGATAATCGGGAATTTGGCATATATCCCAAAGGAGTTGCACCCGTTCGCGTGATGTCGCGAGGTCCTTGACGTCGGCGTCGCGGCCGACGCGATCGAGCACGGTGACGTCGACCGAAGGCGGCGCCTTCGAGAGCCCCTCCACGCCGGGGGCGCGATCAAGGCTCGCCCGCAACGTCTCCAGCGAACGAAAATCGAGTGCACGGTTGCGCCATTGCAACGTCCGCACCGATTGAAAATGATGATTCTCCAGCGCCTCGACGAGATCGTCATCGAGCGGATCGACCTGTCCGGTGACGCCGAATGTGCCGTCGCGGGTGTGCCGGCCGGCCCTTCCGGCGATCTGGCCGAACTCGGATGCAGTGAGTCGGCGATACTGATAGCCGTCGAATTTGCGCTCCTGCGCAAAGGCGACATGGTCGACATCGAGATTGAGGCCCATGCCGATCGCATCGGTCGCGACCAGGAATTCGACGTCGCCGGACTGGAACAGCTCGACCTGCGCATTGCGCGTACGCGGCGAGAGCGATCCGAGCACGACGGCGGCGCCGCCACGCTGCCGGCGGATCAGCTCCGCGACGGCATAGACCTCGTCGGACGAGAAAGCGACGATCGCGGAACGGCGCGGCAGCCGCGTGATCTTTTTCGAGCCGGCATAAGTCAGCATCGACATGCGCGGCCGCGTGACGATCGTGACGCCGGGCAGCAGTTTCTCGATGATGCCGCGCATGGTCCCCGCGCCGAGCAGCAGCGTCTCGTCGCGGCCGCGCAGATTCAGGATGCGATCCGTGAAAACGTGTCCGCGCTCGAGATCGCCGGCGAGCTGAATCTCGTCGATGGCCAGGAAGGACGCATCCGTCTGCGAGGGCAGCGCCTCGACGGTGCAGACACGATAGCGGGGATGGGCCGGGATGATCTTCTCTTCGCCGGTGATCAGCGCCACCGCCTCGGCGCCAACGCGCGCCGCGACGCGGCCATAGACCTCGCGCGCCAGAAGGCGCAGCGGCAGCCCGATGACGCCGCTCGAATGGGCGAGCATCCGCTCGATGGCGAAATGTGTCTTGCCCGTATTGGTGGGCCCGAGCACGGCCGTCACGCCGCGACCGCCAGCTCCCGCACCGGCACCGGGCGTTCTGTTCGAATCCGTCATCGCTTGGGCTGTCTCACCTCGGCGGATCTTGTAGACCGCGACACCTTGCGCAAAGCGCGCCCAGATCGGAACCGGGAACGTCCTGCGAACAAAGCCGGCCCGAATCGCTGACTCGCGCGCTGTCCCATTCTGTTCTTCCGACTATATGGTGTGCTGCCCCGCTCGATCCACCAGCGCTTTCAGGGAGGGGCCGAAAATCCGATCGGCATGGCAGGTTCGACGTTCGTTAATCGGGCCTGAACGTGGAAGCGCTATTGCAAAGCATCGGCCTTAACCTTTGCGCCGAACGGCGAACGGAGCATGGACGAATCGGATGGAACCCGGTGTTCGCCTTCCGTTTCACCCAGATATTGTGCCCGGCCGGAGCGAAGGCGCAATCAAGCCACCGGAACGAGCACCGCCAATCAATCGCGCGGTTCCAATCATTATCATTTTCAGCAAATTGAGCGCGCTTCTGTCCCGCCTTGAGACAGACGCATCAGTTGGCGGCAGCGGCCCGCTGGTCCCGGCCGGTGCTGGCGAACCGCGATGCATGGATGGTGAGCACGCCGGCTTCGGTGCCGATCTGCATCCGATAGGGCAGCATCAGGCCGATGTCTTCGGCCGGTGCCAGCCAGACTTCGAGATTGGTGTTGGCTTCCATGAATTTCACCTGCTCGCGGCTTGGCCGGTGACCGGCAACCGGCACATAACGCGCGCCGCAGACATAAACGGTGCCCGAATAGGAACCGCCCTCGCCCTTCACTTCGGCCGTCGACTTGTAGAACAGGCGGATATCGAACCGCTGCCAGCCATCGAAGACCGGAATCGTCCGGTTGCAGGCTCGCGCCATGTCGCCCTTGTAGAGCGGCGCGATCATCGCCGACAGCGGGTCGACGATCTTGTGCTTGTGCTGCGGCAAAAGGGGCACGCGGTCAGCCTTGATCGGCAGCGGCGGCAGCGCGGCAACGGAAACGATCGTGCCGGAGCGCATGCGCATGTCGACGACGCTCGACGTCTGGCCGCTCTCGGTGGTGTCGAGATAATAGTCCTTCGGCAGGACGGTGGCGCCGGCGATCTGGCCGCTGCTCTTCAGCAGGCCCGTCCCGTCCGAAACGAGCCGGCTGAGGCCGCTGGTCGTGCCGCGGATCGTCATCGTATAGGTGCTGCGCTCGACAATGGCGTCGAGCTGGAAGCGGCCGATGGTGATGCCGTTGAGGCCCATTGTGTAGCTGGCCTCGACCTGACCGCTGCGCACCACAGTCGTCGGCGCCCGCGCCGCGGCCGGGAAACTGCCCGTCATCGCGACCAGCACCAGCGCCGGCCGCAGCATCCGAAACATACGGCTCGGGATCATGGCTCACTCCTCATTCGGACCGCGCGGGCACATCGCGGCCGTTTCCTGCTCTCATGATTTCATTAACCATGATGCGGCTCGTTTCTGACTAAAGTGTTAGCTTCAGGCGCGACATCGTCATTTTGCGTCCCCCATCGCGCTCCGAGAGGCCGCTGCCGCGAGGCTGTGCTTGACGTGCCGGGCTCCGGTGACTATGAGAAGCGCCACTTATCCAGAATATGGGCCGTGATGACTGCCGAGGCCGGCGCGCGCGGCGGAAGAGAAGGATCTTTGTTATGTCCCGTGTCTGCGAATTGACCGGCAAGGCGGTGATGACCGGCAATACCGTCAGCCATGCCAACAACAAGAGCCGTCGCCGCTATCTGCCGAACCTCGTCAACGTGACGCTGATCAGCGACGCGCTCGGCCAGAGTTTCAAGCTGCGCGTCAGCGCCTATGGCCTGCGTTCGGTCGAGCATCGCGGCGGTCTCGACGCCTTCCTCGCCAAGGCTGATGCCAGCGAGCTTTCGGCGAAGGCGCAGCTCCTGAAGCGCCAGATCGCCAAGAAGTCGGCTGCGACGGAAGCTGCGGCTGCCTGATCGCCAGGCGATCCGGAATATCGAGCAGGCCGCCTCCGGGCGGCCTTTTCATTTTCGGACGCGGCGTCACTGGGCCGCGACGATCGCCGGGTCGATCCACACGAATTCAAGCAGCAGCGTGCGCTGGAAAGCGTTGAGGTTGTTGTCCGACACGATCGTCACGCGCGTCCTGCCGTCCGGATCGGTGGAAACAGCCAGGCCTTCCATATTGTCGATCTGTTCGGACATGGCGGCCTCGAGCGCCACTGGCCCGTCCAGCACCGCGCCGGGGCGGATCGCGTCGCCCGGGATGCGGCGCAGCCGCATATTGACGCCGACTGGAAGCACCGTGACCTTCCGCTCCAGGAGCAGCAGGTCGCCATTTGGCATGAAGGCGCCGTCCGTGACGTCATAATCGTCGCTGCGGACAATCGAGAAAGCGCCGGCAAGCTTGCCGCGCACGACAAAGGCGCGATGATTGCCATCGGCATCCAGCGAGCGCTCGGACACCAGCACCGGGACGCCGGCGAGCGGGCCGCCTGGCGGGCCCACAGCCACCATCTCCAGCCCCTGATTGGCGACGAAGCCGCGTGCGGCGCGCGGCATCGGCACGATCTCGGCCCACGCGGAGGATGGATCAGCGGTGAAGGCGTAGAATCTCAGATCGTTGCTCTGCTCGAAGGTCACATAGGCGCCGCGGCCGGAGGGCGCGAACCGCACCGATTCGGCATCGGCGCGACTACGGCGCAGGAGTGGGCGCCCACGCGTATCGCGCATCGTCCCCCATGCCGTGGCCTCGACGCCCGTCAAGCGACCGGCGCTGCGTGTCAGACGCCCGGAAAACCACTGGCCGAGGTCGGAGACGGCGAGGAAATCCACCCCGTTGGGTCGGAGGTCAATACCTGAAAGGCCGCCGAAGCGCTTCATCGGCGAGGAAAGGACGAGTCCGCCGCGAAATTCGAATTCGCCGAACCGCGTCTCCGGGCCAAAGCGCCGGAAAGCGTCGATCGGCTCGGCGTGAACCTCTATCGGCGCCATCCCGGCCTGCGGCCGGCTCGCAGCGTCCGCGGAGGCAAGAGGCAGCAACGCCGCGAGAACAAGCCAAGCAAGCCTATGCCTCACCCGGCGCGCCTCCGCCGCTGCTGGGGCGCAGCCACCGCCTTTTCGTCGAACAGCTCGGCGAGCTTCTCGGTCATCGCGCCAGCCAGTTCCTCGGCATCGACGATCGTGACCGCGCGCTTGTAATAGCGCGTCACGTCATGGCCGATGCCGATGGCGATCAGCTCGACCGGCGAGCGGTTCTCGATCTCGTCGATGACGAAGCGCAGATGCCGTTCGAGATAGTTGCCGGTATTGACCGAAAGCGTCGAATCGTCGACCGGCGCGCCGTCCGAGATCATCATCAGGATCTTGCGCTGTTCGGTCCGCACCAGCAGCCGCTGATGCGCCCAGTCGAGCGCCTCGCCGTCGATATTCTCCTTCAGCAGACCTTCGCGCATCATCAGGCCGAGATTGCGCCGCGCCCGCCGCCAAGGGGCGTCGGCCGCCTTGTAGATGATGTGGCGGAGATCATTGAGCCGTCCGGGCGCCGCCGGCTTGCCGGCGTGCAACCACGCCTCGCGCGACTGGCCGCCCTTCCAGGCGCGGGTCGTAAAGCCGAGGATCTCGACCTTGACGCCGCAACGCTCCAGCGTCCGCGCCAGAATATCGGCGCAAGTGGCCGCGACCGTGATCGGCCGGCCGCGCATCGAGCCGGAATTATCGATCAGCAGCGTCACCACGGTGTCGCGGAAATCGGTGTCCTTTTCGATCTTGAAGGACAGCGGCTGCATCGGGTCTGTCACGACACGGTGGAGCCGCGCCGGATCGAGGATGCCCTCCTCGCGGTCGAAATCCCAGGAACGGTTCTGCTGCGCCATCAGCCGGCGCTGCAGGCGGTTGGCGAGGCGTCCGACCGCGCCCTGCAGATTGGCGAGTTGCTTGTCGAGGAAGCCGCGCAGCCGATCGAGCTCGGCGGAATCGCAGAGATCCTCGGCCTTGATCGTCTCGTCAAAGCGAACGGTAAACGCCTTGTAGTCGGTCGTCGGCGTGGCGCGGAGCTGTGGCGGCTCGGGCCGGCGTTCCTCGCCGGCATCGCGCGCGTCCTCGCTCTCGTCGCCCTCGCTCTCCTCCTCGGCGCCGGTCTCGGTCGTCTCGGTCTCGCCGGAGTCGGCTTCCTCGCCGCTCGCCTCGGAATCCTCCGAAGCCTCGCTTTCGGCCTGATCCGACTGATCGGAACCGCTCTCCTGCTCGGCGCCCGAATCCTCGGATGCCTCGCCATTCTCGTCATTGTCGTCGTCGTCGCCCTCGCCGAGCTCGTCGCCCATTTCAAGCGAAGCGAGCAGCGAGCGGACCGCGGAGGCGAAGCGGCGCTGGTCGCCAACCGTCGTTTCCAGGCGGGCAAAGCCATCGCCAGCCTTGTCCTCGATCCAGTCGCGCCAGAGATCGACGATTTTCCGGCTCGATTCCGGCGGCGCCAGCCCCGTCAGCTTTTCGCGGACGAGCAGCGACACGGCATCCTCGAGCGGCGCCTCGGCGCGCTCGGTGATGTCCTGGAAATTGCCGCGGTGATAGCGGTCCTCCAGCATCGCGGCGAGATTGCCGGCAACGCCGTCCATCCGCCGGGCGCCAATCGCCTCGACACGAGCCTGCTCGACCGCATCGAACACCGCGCGGGCATTCTTGCCCTCGGGCGCGACCGAGCGGTGCAGCGCCTGGTCATGGCAGGCGAGGCGCAGCGCCATCGAATCGCCGAGACCACGCGTCACCGCGATTTCCTGCGCGGTCGGCTTGCGGCCGGGCTCGGGCAGGCGCGCCCGAAGGCCCGTCAGCACCGGCCGGTCGTTGGAGAAGGTGACTTCGAGGTCGGCCTTGCCGGAAATCGCGCGCACGCAGCCGGCGACCGCGCGCTTCAGCGGCTCGATCGCCGCTTCGCCCGGCTTTGGCTTCGGATCGGAATTGGAGCCGCTCATTGCGCGCGCCGCTTCAGGACAGGACGACGTTAGCCGCCGACTCGGTCAGTTCCTCACCAAAGGCACGCTGGTAGAACTCGGCCACCAGCGAGCTCTCGAGCTCGTCGCATTTGTTGAGGAACGTGACGCGGAAGGCGAAGGCGATATCGCCGAAGATCTCGGCATTCTCGGCCCAGGTGATGACCGTGCGCGGGCTCATCACCGTGGAGAGATCGCCGTTGACGAAGGCGGAGCGGGTCATGTCGGCGAGGCGCACCATGCGACCGACCAGCGCGCGGCCCTTCGCATCGGCGAAATGCTTGGCTTTTGAGAGGACGATGCCAACCTCGTTGTCATGCGGCAGGTAGTTCAGCGTGGTGACGATCGACCAGCGGTCCATCTGCGCCTGGTTGATCTGCTGCGTGCCATGATAGAGGCCGGACGTATCGCCAAGGCCGACCGTGTTGGCGGTGGCGAACAGGCGGAAGGCCGGATGCGGGCGGATGACACGGTTCTGGTCGAGCAGCGTCAGGCGGCCCGAGGATTCGAGCACACGCTGGATGACGAACATCACGTCCGGACGGCCGGCGTCATATTCGTCGAACACAAGCGCGACATTGTGCTGGTAGGCCCAGGGCAGGATGCCGTCGCGGAACTCGGTGACCTGCAGGCCATCCTTGATGACGATCGCGTCCTTGCCGATCAGGTCGATACGGCTGATATGGCTGTCGAGATTGACGCGGATGCACGGCCAGTTGAGGCGCGCCGCGACCTGCTCGATATGCGTCGATTTGCCCGTGCCGTGATAGCCGGTCACCATCACGCGGCGGTTGCGCGCGAAACCCGCAAGGATCGCCAGCGTGGTCACGCGGTCGAACAGATAGTCCGGGTCCGCATCCGGCACATGCTCGTTCGGAGCCGAATAGGCGGGAACGATGAGGTCGCTCTCGAAGCCGAACGTTTCCTTGACCGAAACCTCGGTGTCCGGAAGGGCCGTGCGGTCGCTCGTGGTATCAGTCATGTTGGCTCCGTCGCGTCCAAGGGACGCTTTCGGTCGGTTTCGCGTCGGAAGGGACCGGGATTGAAGATGGCCGGGAGAGGCCGTTTTTCGTTCTAGCAGAAGCCGGCGGCCTTGAGGAAGTTGTAAGCCTGGATGATTTCGCGAAGTCGGTCTTCCGAGCCGCGATCGCCGCCATTGGCATCAGGGTGATAGAGCTTCACCAATTGCTTGTAGCGCGACTTGATCGCCTCGCCAGCTTCGCCGCCTTCGAGATCGAGCGTGTCGAAGGCCTTGCGTTCCAGCGTCTTCAGATGCCGCTTCGGCGCTTCCTCGGGCGGCGGCTTGAAGCCGCGCTCGAACATGTCGAATGGATCGCGGATACCGCCGGTCCAGTCCTTGGCCGCCGTGCGGCGGACATCCTCGCGCTTCTCGCCGGCGCTGTTGACGCCCATGGTCCAGGTCGGCCTGTGCCCGGTCAGCGAATCCTTCTGGTAGGCAGCGATCGCGTCGTCGCCCATGCCGGAAAAGTAGTTGTAGGATTTGTTGTACTGGCGGACGTGATCGATGCAGAAGTGGTGATATTCGCCCTCGCGATTGCGCCCCTTCGGGGCCTTGTGCGTGCCCGGCCGGTCGCAACCCGCCCAGCTGCACTGGATGGTCGACTCCTTCAGCATCGCGTCGCCATCCGGCTTGATGCGGATGCGGTCGAAGATTTTTGAATCGAGCTTCATCGGCTGATTATGCTAGCCACCCATCGCCCGAACAAGGCGATGTTTCGGCACGGGGTGAATGGAGAGAACGATGGATACCAGGGACCGGATCACCAAGGTGCTTGCGGAAGCCCTGCAGCCGGCACGTCTAGATGTGATCGACGAGTCGCATTTGCACAAGGGCCATCATGGCGCACGGCCGGGGGGAGAGACGCATTACCGCGTCCGGATCGCCGCTGCGGCCTTCCGCGGCAAGAGCCGGATCGAGATGCACCGTATCATCAACGGCCTCCTGGCGGACGAGCTGGCGGCTGGCGTGCATGCACTCGCCATCGAAGCCGCAGCCGCCGACTGAACGCCTAGGCGCGTGCCTTGACGCGGCCGGTGGCAAGCAGCTTCTTGGCCAGCGCCCGGCCCATCGCGTGGTAGATCCCGGCGGCGATGCGCGGATCGCTCTCGCCGGCGAGGCGCAGTTGCTCGGCGTCGAGCGCGATCACCTGCAGAGGTCCGGCCGCGCGGATCGTCGCAGTCGATGGCGCGTCGGCGAGGAAGGCAACCTCGCCGATGAAGGCCCCGCGACCGAGCCGGGCCGCGACCACGCCGCCGACCTCCACCTGCGCCCTGCCCTTCGCGACGAGATAGATCGCATTGACGGCATCGCCGGCGCCGATCAGCACGGCGCCATCGTCGAGATCGACCAGTTCACCGAATTCGACCAGCCGCGCCAGTTCCTCGTCGTCGAGATCGGCGAGACTGTCGCGCAGCAGCGCGCTGCCAGGAACCGCGTCGACGACCCGCCGCGCGGCGAGCAGCGCCTTGAGACGATAGAGGTTGATCAGGATGAAGAGACCCATCCACGCGATGCCGGTATAGAGCGGCATCGGCGACAGCGCGAAATAGACGATCAGGAAGGCAAACGACAGGATCAGGAAGACGCGCAGCCAGAGGATATTCGTCAGGAACAGCGACACGGCCATCAGCAGGAAGCCGATATGGCCGGGAATATCGATCCGGTTGCCGAAGAAAAGGCTCAGGACGTCGAGCATCGCCGCCTCCCGCTCACAGGCTGTCGGCGAGGAAATCACGCACGGCGGCCGGGGGCACGTCCTTCGCGATGAAGGCTTTGCCCACGCCATGCGTCAGGATGAAGGTCAGCGTGCCGCGTGAAACCTTCTTGTCCTGCGCGATCAGCGCCATCAGGCCATCGGCATCGGGCAGCGTACCCTCGATCTTCTGAAGCTCGGTCGGCAGCCCGACATCGGCGAGATGCGCCGTGACGCGCGCCGCGTCATCGGGCGAAGCGAGGTTCATCCGCGCCGAGAAGCGATGCGCCAGCACCATGCCGATCGCGACGCCCTCGCCATGGACGAGGCGCTGCGAATAGCCGGTCGCGGCCTCCAGCGCATGGCCGAATGTGTGGCCGAGATTGAGCAGGGCCCGCTCGCCGGTCTCGTGTTCATCCGCCGCGACGACGCGCGCCTTGGCGCGGCAGCTCGTCGCCACCGCCTGTTCGCGTTCCGGCCCGCCTGAAAAAACACCGCGCCAGTTCGCCTCCAGCCATTCAAAGAAGCCGGCATCATTGATGAGCCCATACTTCGCCACCTCGGCATAGCCGGCGCGCAGTTCCCGCGGCGGCAACGTATCCAGCACCGCGGTGTCGGCGATGACGAGGCTCGGCTGGTGGAAGGCGCCGACCAGATTCTTGCCCTCCGGCGTATTGATGCCGGTCTTGCCGCCGACCGAGCTGTCGACCTGGGCCAGCAGCGAGGTCGGAAGCTGCACGAAGCGCATGCCGCGGCGCACGATCGCCGCCGCGAAGCCGGCAAGATCGCCGACCACGCCGCCGCCGAGCGCGATCACGATATCGCCACGCTCCAGCCTAGCGGCGAGCACCGCGCGGACGACATGTTCGAGATTGGCGAAATTCTTGGTGCCTTCGCCAGGCGCGACGTCGACTGCGACCGAGCCGATACCGGCCGCCTCGAGAGACCTGGCGAGGTCGGCGCTGTAAAGTGGGCCGACATTCGCGTCGCTGACGATCGCGGCGCGGACGCGCGGCGCCCGCCGTGCGATTTCGGCGCCGGCAGAGGCGATGAGGCCGCGGCCGATGAGGATGTCATAGGAGCGGTCGCCGAGCGCAACGCCGACGCGGATGGGTTCGGCGAGCGCTGGGGAGGATAGGGTCACGTCGGGGGCCTTTCGTCGGGAGAGCCGGCTGCCAGGAAGCTGGCGAGCGCCGTCAAGGTCTCCTCGGCAACGACTTCATGCGGCACGTCGCGGGAGACGACATGGATATCGGCCGTCGCATAGACGGGATAGCGCTCTTCCATCAGCCGCCGCATCGTCGCTTCGGGATCCTCGGTGTGGAGCAGCGGCCGATTCGAGCGCTTGCGCACGCGCGCCATCAGGATATCGAGCTCGGCGCGCAGCCAGATCGAGACGCCGTCGGCCGCAATCGCGGCGCGGGTCTCCGCGCTCATGAACGCCCCGCCACCCGTCGCCAGCACTTTCGGTCGCCTGTCGAGCAATCGGCGGATGACCCGCCGCTCGCCATCGCGAAAATAGGCCTCGCCATGCTTGGCAAAGATCTCGGGAATGGTGGCGGCAGCGGCCTTCTCGATCTCGGCATCGGCGTCGACGAAAGGCAGTTGCAGCCGCGTGGCGAGGCGCTTGCCCACCGAGGTCTTGCCGGCGCCCATCAGGCCCACGAGCACGATCGCTCGCCCGCCAAGCTGTTCGACCAGCCCGGCGGCCGCTCTGGCCGCTTCCTCGCCTCGTATCGCGTCCTGTTGCATCCTCGCCCGCCGCATCCGCCGAATACGGACCAAAGAGGTAGAGCCGCAGCAGGCGCAGGCTGTCAAGCGAGGGCACGTGTCGATGCCGTGGTGCTTGCCAGCGGCGCGGCGCGTGCCATAAGCAGGAGACCTGAACGGAAACCTCGCGCCGGGACCGGGCTCGCATGCCGACGCTGTCGCGTTTCATCATGGTCCTGATCGCGCTCGCCCTCGCGGCGTTCGGCGCGGTCTATGCGCTAGCGACCTTCGTCGAGCCGACACCGCGGGAGATTACGATCCGAATCCCGACCGACAAGCTGCTGAAGGACTGATGATGAACCGCGAATCGGCAGCGCCGCCGGCCTTCCTGAGCGATCTCGAATCGTTTCTGGAAATGATGAGCGCGGAGCGCGGCGCCTCTCCCAATACGCTCTCGTCCTATCGCCGCGACGTCGAAGACTATGCCGGCTTCCTGGCACGGCGAAAGTCCAGCATACGCACCGCCGACGCTGCCGCGTTGCGCGCCTATCTCGCCGAGCTGGAAGCGCGCGGCTACGCCGCGTCCTCGGCGGCGCGACGCCTTTCGGCCATCCGCCAGCTGCATCGGTTCCTGTTTGCGGAAGGCATTCGCAAGGACGACCCCTCGGGCATCATCGCCGGTCCGAAGCGCAAGCCCGCATTGCCCAAGATCATGTCGGAGGCCGAGGTCGACCGGTTGCTCGAAACCGCGGAAGCGGTCGTCGGCCAGGCCGAAACCCCCTCCGCAGCCCTGCGAGCGGCCCGCCTCGTCGCCCTGCTGGAAACGCTCTATGCCTCCGGCCTCCGCGTTTCCGAGCTCGTCGCATTGCCGGCGTCCGCCGCGCGGCCCGATCTCCGCATGCTCATGGTACGCGGCAAGGGCGGCAAGGAACGCGTCGTGCCGCTGACGGCGCGGGCCCGGGAGGCGATCGCCCGTTTCATGTCGCTGCGCCGCGCCGCAGAAGGTGACAGGCCCGCCGGTCCCTGGCTGTTTCCGGCGATCAGCGAAAGCGGCACCCTCACGCGGCAGGCTTTCGCGCGCGAGATGAAGGAACTGGCCAGCGCCGCCGGCATCAAGCCGGAACGCATCTCGCCGCATGTGCTGCGGCATGCCTTCGCCAGCCATCTGCTGCAGAACGGCGCCGATCTGCGCATCGTCCAGCAGCTGCTGGGCCATGCCGACATCTCGACGACGCAGATCTATACCCATGTGCTCGAGGAACGGCTGCGCAGCCTCGTGGCCGACCACCATCCGCTGGCGCGCACCGGCGAGGTCGACGCGTAACGGTCTACCAGGCGAGGACGCGGCGGCCGATCAGCGCGCCGGCGGCCGTGAGCGCGGCGATGCCGATCCCATACCAGGTCAGCACAAACAGCGGCGAATCGTCCGTGCAGTGAAACGCATAGAGCGCCGCGCCAAGGCCGCCCGCGGCGAGCCCTGCACAGGCGCCGGCAAGACCGGGTCGCGTCGGCGCGCCCTTGCGCAGCGCCAGGAGCAGCGCCGCCAGGATCGGCGCGCCCATCAGCGGCACGAAGACCACGCAGTAGCGCGCATAGTGACCGACCAGCCCGGGACCCCAGGTCTCGGGCGGCGTGAGGCCGAGCACGGCGGCGATGCCAAGCGCCAGCATCCCGCAGGGAACCAGGAGGCTGACGGCGACCGGACCGGCCCTGACCCCCGGCCGGACGAGCCGCGAGACGATAAGGAGCGCCGCGACGGCAAGACTGAGCGTCACCGCGAACTTGAACGGCAGCCAGGGCGTCGCCAGCATCGGCAGGAAATCCGGCCTGACGCGAAGCAGCAAGGAAAACAACAGGACGGCAACGGCGAGCCCAGCCGGGAGCAGCAGCGCGACGGCCCGGCCGGGGCTCGTCTCGCGCTTTTCGTCGGCGGCGAGGCCGCGAATGAGATCGTCCGTCCTCATGTCCTCGTCCTCACTCCTCTGTTCTCAGCCGCGCCGCGAGGCTCGCAAATCCGCGATGCAACGCCACGCGAACGGCGCCCGGCGTCATGCCATGCTGCCGGGCCGCATCGCCGACGGATGCGCCTTCGACGGCCACCGTCTTCAGGATTGCGCGCTGCTTGGCCGGCAACTGTGCGAGATGTCGGTCGACCTCTGCGGAATCGGCGCCCGGCCGTTCTTCGGCGGCTGGCAGGATATCGGCAAAATCCTCGATCGGAATCTCGATCCGCCGGCCGCGCTTGCGCACGTGATCGATCAGCTTGTTGCGTGCGACGGTGAATAGCCACGGCCCGAACGGATCGCTCGTCCGCCATGTATGACGCTTCAAGTGAATGGCCAGCAGCGTCTCCTGCACGATGTCCTCGCACTCCTCGAGCGGCTGCCCCATGCCGGCCAGACGTCGCCGCACCGAGGCGCGTAGCGCCGGCGCGAGCGCGCGCAAGAGAGTCTGATAGGCGGCCTGATCGCCGGCAAGGCTGCTGCGCATGAGGGACGCCCATGCCTCTTCGCGATCGATCATCAAATGCTTCCGAAGGCCTGTTCGTCCGCAGGGCGCGGATCGTTACACCGAGGTCGCGATTTTCCCGCTTTTCCTGCCTTTAGCACAGAACCCAGCGCCGCGAACGGAGACGGATCGAAACACGCTGTCGCGCATTGTTATGAGCGCGCGGCACGGGGGCCGCGCGACACATCATCGGGGCAGAGCGCAATGTCGGACCCAATCGTCAAGTTCGAGGTGCCGACGACAGAAACACGTCCGATCGAGGCGCCTGACCTTACGGCGCCCGATGGACCGCTTCCCTCCGATCCGAAGATCGTCATCCAGACGATGCTTCTTGTCATCGCTGTCTTGGCTGTCTGTTACTTCGCCTCGGCGATCATCCTGCCGATCGTCCTGGCCTTCGTGCTGAAGATGCTGCTGCAGCCGGGCATGCGGGCTTTCGATCGGCTGCGGGTTCCGCGCAGCATCGGCGCCCTTCTGCTTATCTTTGGCGTCTTCGCGATCATCGTCGCGCTCGGCGCCGCCATGTCGGGACCAGCGACCAACTGGGCCGCCAAGGTGCCCGAAGGAATAGACCGCATCGAGGACCGGCTGAAATTCCTCGCCCGTCCGCTCCACACCCTGCAGACCTTCCTCAGCCAGTTCGACAATGGCTCCTCTGCCAACGAGGGACCCTCGCTCGCCTCAACGCTGATGAAGGGAACCCAGCATTTCGCGTCGGGCTTCTTCGAAACGCTGCTGGTCCTTTATTTCCTGCTGATTTCCGGCGACACGTTCCTGCGCCGGATGGTCGAGATCGTGCCGAATTTCCGCGACAAGCGTCGCGTCGTGGAGATGTCTCAGCAGATCGAGGACAATGTCTCCGCCTATCTGATCACCATCACGGCGATGAACGCTCTGGTCGGCATCGCGACGGGCTTGGCGATGTGGCTGTGCGGCCTCGGCGATCCCCTGCTCTGGGGCGCGATCGCCTTTGCCCTGAACTATGTTCCGATCATGGGCCCAGCCGCGGGCGTCGGCCTGTTCCTGATGGCCGGTCTCATTACCATCGATCCGCTGCTGCAGGCGCTCATGCCGGCCGGTCTCTACCTCCTCATTCATCTTGTCGAAGGCGAGAGCGTGACGCCCATCCTTCTGGCCCGGCGCTTCACCCTGAACCCGGTTCTGGTCATCGTGTCGCTGATCTTCTGGTTCTGGATGTGGGGCGTTCCCGGCGCAATCCTCGCCGTGCCGATGCTCGCGATCGCCAAGATCGTGTGCGACGGGGTCAAGCCGCTCAATCCGCTCGGCCGCTTCCTCGAAGGCTGACGGCGCCGGATCGGACATGATGCGGACGTCGTTACGAGCGCGCGCTGGCGGCTTCGACGCGGAGCAGGAAAATGGCGTCCCGGAAGGGATTCGAACCCCTGACCTACGGTTTAGGAAACCGTTGCTCTATCCTGCTGAGCTACCGGGACGCGGAGATGGTCCCTCTAGCATAGTCGCGCTCCCGATTGCACCCCCCGCCCGGCTGTCGGGAGGCAGGAAAAAGCGCGTGCGAAACCCTGTAACGACGGTGTTGCAAGGTGTTGCAGCGTTGCGACGCCGCGCGGACACGCATCGCAGCAGGGCCGTTGACGGTTCATCGCCCGAATGTTGCGTGCAACACTGACCGCATGGGCGCGACATCTATTCCGATCGATTCGCTCGTCCGACGATACGGCGCTGCCGGCGTGGCGCTGGCGTTGTCCTTCGTGTCGATGGCGTCGGCGATGGCCGATTGCCCGCTCCAGCCGGCCGAAGGCGGGCGGGTTGCCGCCGTGATCGACGGGGCGACGCTGAAGCTCGACGACGGCCTCGTCATCCGCCTCGCCGGCATCGCCGCGCCAGAACCTCCGCTAGCCGCGACTGTTGCACCCTGGCCGCTCGCCGAAGCGGCCCGCGCCGCCCTCGGCAAGCTCGCGCTTGGCCAGGATGTTGCGCTCGAACTTCCCTTCGCTGGCCGCGACCGCTACGGCCGCACCGTCGCGGTCGTGACCGCCGAAGGTGCCGATGGATCCTTGAACGAAGCCATGATCGCTGAAGGTCTTGCCCGTGTGATGCCCGGCGACGAGCCGCCCGGCTGCCTGTCTTCACTCTTCGCAACTGAACGTGAAGCCCGTGAAAACCGGCTTGGCCTTTGGTCTGATCCGTATTACGCCATCCGCGCGGCGCGCGACCCGGCCCTTGCCGATCGCGCTGACGTTTACGATCTGGTGGAAGGGCGCGTTGTTTCCGTCGGCGTCCGCGGCAGGATCGCCTATCTCGATTTCGGAAGAGACTGGCGAACCGACTTCACGGCCGTGGTGGCCGGGCCGGCGGGTGAGGCGCTTGCAGCGCTCGGACAGGCGCCGGTCTCGCTGAGGGGCCGGCATGTCCGGTTGCGCGGCTGGATCGAGGACCATGACGGACCGAGCCTCAGGGTAACCAATCCCGCGCAGCTCGAACTGTTGGACGACGGTGATTGATGGCGGATTTCAGCGCTGAAGGCGGCAATATCTCCGGGACGGCCAGGCGGCGGCCGGGGATCGCGGCAGCGCTTCTTGCCGCGCTTTTGCTCGCCGGCTGCACCACGGCTTCCCTGGAGGGCACCTACGGTCCGCCGCCGACGGTCGCCGGTGCGCCCGCGCAGCCGCCTGCCGATCCAGAACAGGCGCGCATCGGCGCGGAGCAGCATCCGCGCATCGTCGCGAGCTATGGCGGCATCTATCACGACGACAAGCTCGAGCAGACGCTGGCCCGCATCGTCGGCCGGGCCGTCGCCGCATCGGACGATCCCTCGCAGTCCTATCGCATCACGATCCTGAACAGCCCCTCGGTCAACGCCTTCGCGCTCCCGGGCGGCTATCTCTATGTGACGCGCGGTCTACTGGCGCTTGCCAACGACTCGTCCGAAGTCGCGGCCGTGATCGCGCATGAGATGGGCCATGTCACCGCCAATCACGCCATGCAGCGCCAGAACAAGGCGCAGGCGGCCGTGATCGTCAGCCGTGTCGTCACCGATGTTCTGCAGGACGGCGATGCCGGCAAGGTGGCGCTCGCCTCCAGCCAGCGCACGCTCGCCGCCTTCTCGCAGCAGCAGGAGCTCGAGGCCGACGCCATCGGCGTGCGCACGATCGGCAAGGCGGGCTACGACCCCTTTGCCGCGGCGCGTTTCCTCGACCTGATGGGGCGCTATTCAGCCTACAAGTCCGCCGGCGCTGTGCAGGACAAGCGACCCGACTTCCTTGCCAGCCACCCGGCGACGCCGCAGCGCGTCGAACTCGCGATCCGCGCGGCGCGGCAGTTCGGCGCACCCGGCATCGGCGAGGTCGACCGCGACCGCTATCTCGCCGGCATCAACGGCATCGTCTATGGCGACGACCCGTCGCAGGGCTTCGTGCGCGGCAAGACCTTCATGCATCCGAGCCTCGGCGTCGGCTTCGCCGTGCCGGATGGCTTTGTGCTCGACAATACCAGCGACGCCGTGCTCGCCACCGGCCCGGACGGCACGGCGCTGCGCTTCGACGGCGCCAACCTCCCGGCTGGATCCTCGCTCGCCGCCTATATCGCCTCGGGCTGGGTCAACGGTCTCGACACGACGACGATCAAGACCTTCACGGTCAACGGGCTCGACGTCGCTTCCGCGCGTGCGCAGGCCAAGGGCTGGGTGTTCCGGATTGCCGTCATCCGCGTCGGCGACAGCGCCACCTATCGCTTCATCTTCGCCAATGAGAGTGACACGCCCGGACTTGAGAAGGCCGCCAATGCGACCGTGGCGAGCTTCCGCCGCCTGACACCGCAGGAAGCCGCGGCCCTGCAGCCCCTGCGCATTCGCATCGTCACCGTGCAGCCGGGCGATACGATCGCTTCGATGACGGCGCGCATGCGCGGTGTCGAGCGGCCGGAGGACCTGTTCCTGATCCTCAACGACATCAAGCCGGGCGCCGGCCTTCCCGCGGTCGGCGAGAAGGTCAAGATCGTCGGGGAATGAGGGTTCGGCGCCGGAGCCGGGCGATGTCGCTCAGAGCCGGCTCGGGCCGCGATATTTCCGGTAGACCACGATAAACACGGCTGCGAAGAACAGCGCGGCCGCGACGTCGATGATGACCGTCAGCAGGAATTCATACGGCCGGTCCGCATAGAGAAGCACGCCCCGCCGGCCGTAGAGCCAGCCCTGCGTCGCCGCCAGCACGAGTTGCACGACGGAAAAAACGGTAGCCACGGCAGCAAAGGCGAGAACGGCGATTGACCCGAACGGCATCTGCCGAGGCTCCTTGATCGGAACGGAATGCCGGAGATCCGGCGGCGCTGCTGCCGCAGCGGGCCAGGCCCGCCGCGGCAGAAGTTCGGTAGAGCGCTACTCGACCTGCGTCACGTCGCGGACGGCGCCACGATCGGCGCTGGTCGCCATGGCAGCGTAGGCGCGCAGCGCCGGTGTGACATTGCGCTTGCGAGGGTTGGCCGGCTTCCAGCCCGCCTTGCCCTTGGCATTCATCGCGGCGCGACGCGCCTCGAGTTCGGCGTCCGAGATGACGATGCGGATCGTGCGATTGGGGATATCGATCTCGATCGTATCGCCCGGCTCGACCAGCGCGATGGCGCCGCCTGAAGCGGCTTCCGGCGCCGCATGACCGATCGAAAGCCCCGACGTGCCACCCGAGAAGCGGCCATCGGTGATCAGCGCACAGGCCTTGCCGAGGCCGCGCGACTTCAGATAGCTGGTCGGATAGAGCATTTCCTGCATGCCGGGACCGCCCTTCGGCCCCTCATAGCGGATGACGACGACGTCACCTTCCTTGACCTTCTTGTTGAGGATGCCGTGCACGGCGTCGTCCTGGCTCTCGAAGATCACGGCAGGGCCGGTGAATTTCAGGATCGATTCGTCGACGCCGGCCGTCTTCACGATGGCGCCGTTCGGCGCGAGGTTGCCCTTCAGCACCGCCAAGCCGCCATCCTTCGAGAAGGCGTTCTCGACATCGCGGATCGCGCCGGCCTCGCGATCGAGGTCGAGCTCGTCCCAGCGCGACGACTGGCTGAACGCGACCTGCGTCGGCACGCCGCCCGGCGCCGCGCGGAAGAATTCGCGCACGCTGTCGGAATTGGTCTGGCGGATATCCCAGCGCTGGATCGCCTCGCCGAGCGTGCGCGCATGCACGGTCGGCAGATCCGTATTGAGCAACCCGGCCCGCGACAGTTCGCCGAGGATTGCCATGATGCCGCCGGCGCGGTGCACGTCCTCCATGTGAACATCCTGCTTGGCAGGCGCCACCTTGGAGATGACCGGGACCCGGCGCGACAGGCGATCGATATCATCGAGCGTGAAGTCGATCTCGGCCTCATGCGCCGCCGCAAGGATATGCAGCACGGTGTTGGTGGAGCCGCCCATGGCGATATCGAGCGCCATCGCGTTCTCGAAGGCGCCGAACGAGGCGACCGAACGCGGCAGCACGCTGGTGTCCTCCTGCTCGTAATAGCGGCGGGCGAGATCGACGATCAGATGACCCGCCTCGACGAAGAGGCGCTTGCGATCCGAATGGGTGGCCAGCGTCGAGCCGTTGCCGGGCAGCGACAGGCCGAGCGCCTCGGTGAGGCAGTTCATCGAGTTCGCGGTGAACATGCCGGAGCAGGAGCCGCAGGTCGGGCAGGCCGCCCGCTCGATCGTCGCGACATCCTCGTCCGAGGTGCGCTCGTCGGCCGCGGCGACCATGGCGTCGACGAGATCGAGCGCCACCTTCTTGCCATGCATGACGACCTTGCCGGCCTCCATCGGGCCGCCCGAGACGAACACCGCGGGGATGTTGAGGCGGAGCGCCGCCATCAGCATGCCGGGCGTGATCTTGTCGCAGTTGGAGATGCAGACCATCGCGTCGGCGCAATGGGCGTTGACCATGTATTCCACGCTGTCGGCGATGATCTCGCGCGAGGGCAGCGAATAGAGCATGCCGTCATGGCCCATCGCGATGCCGTCGTCGACGGCGATCGTGTTGAACTCCTTGGCGACACCGCCCGCCTGCTCGATCTCGCGCGCGACGAGCTGGCCGAGATCCTTCAGATGGACATGGCCGGGCACGAACTGCGTGAAGGAGTTCACCACCGCGATGATCGGCTTGCCGAAGTCGCCGTCCTTCATGCCCGTCGCGCGCCAGAGGCCGCGGGCACCGGCCATGTTGCGGCCGTGGGTCGTCGTACGGGAACGATAGGCAGGCATGGTATGACCTCGCATCAGGGGCGATCGCGCCATCCGGAGACGGCTCCGCGCGCTTCTGAGGCGCGCGGGTGGTGGGTAGATAGTCTCGTTGCACCAGAATCCGAAGGGTGTCGAGTATTTTTGGGTGCCGTCAGGCCTTGAAACCTCTGCTGCAACCTCCTAGCTGCCGCTGCACGAGCGGGGTCCGGGCCCCTCTGGCGGTGCGTCGCCCACCGCGATGTCGGACCCTTGAAGCCCATCGGCACGGCGACGATTGCTCGTACCCATGGAAATCGTCTCCGCTTTCCCGCAGTTCCTTTATGCGGACTTCCTCGGCCAGCCCGTCGCAGCCTGGCTCGGTTTCATCGTCATCATCATCGCGCTGCTCGCCTTCGATCTCGGCTTCGCCAACAAGGGCGACCATGAGATCGGCATCAGCCGCAGCCTCGTCTTCTCCGCGCTCTATATCGGCGTGGCGCTGCTGTTCGGCGGCTGGGTCTGGTGGCAGATCGGCCCCGAATCCGGCATGGATTATCTGACCGGCTTCGTCGTCGAGAAGAGCCTCGCCCTCGACAACATCTTCGTCATCTCGCTGATCTTCACCGCCTTTCAGGTGCCGCGCGCCTATCAGCACCGCGTGCTGTTCTGGGGCATCGTCGGCGTCGTGGTGCTGCGGGCGATCATGATTGGCCTCGGCGCGGCTTTGATCAGCCAGTTCGGCTGGATCCTCTATCTCTTTGGCGCCTTCCTGATCCTCACAGGGATCAAGATGCTGATCGCCGGAGACGACGAGCCGGACATCGAGAAGAACCGCATCGTCCGTCTGGTCCGGAAGTTCATCCCCGTAACGCGCGAACTGCATGGCAACCGCTTCTTCGTCCGCGTGCCGCATGGCCCCTCCGGCAAGCTGACGCGGATGGCGACGCCGCTGTTCCTGGCGCTGATCACCATCGAGATCATCGACATCGTCTTCGCGGTCGACAGCGTGCCGGCGGTGTTCGCCATCACCACCGATCCGTTCATCGTCTACACCAGCAACATCTTCGCGATCCTCGGCCTTCGCGCGCTCTATTTCGCGCTCGCCGCGGCGGTGCACCGTTTCCACTATCTGAAATATGCGCTCGCCCTGGTCCTGATCGTCGTCGGCGCCAAGATCTTCTGGGCGCATTTGATCGGGCCGGTGGATTCGCTCGTCTCGCTTGGGCTGACAGTCGGCCTTCTCGCTGGCGGCGTGATAGTCTCGCTCTGGCGCACGCGCGACGAGCCGGTGCATCCGATGCCGACGGAAAAGCACGATCTCATCGCCTGAATGCAGAACAGGCTCCCGCGCGTGTGGAGCCTGTTTGAAGGTTGTCGCCGCGTTGAAAAGATCAGGCGGGCGCCAAGGCCGTCTCGACCAGCTTCGCGAGATAGGACGCGCCGACAGGCAGGGCCTCATCGTTGAAGTCATAATCGGAATTGTGCAGGCCGGCGCTGTCGCCATTGCCCATGAAGATGAACGCGCCGGGCCTTGCTTCCAGCATGTAGGAGAAGTCCTCGCCGCCCATCATCGGCGCCACCGCCGTGTCGACATGCGATGCCCCGGCGATCGCGCTGGCGACACCGGCGGCAAAATCGGTCTGGACGACATGATTGACCGTCACCGGATAATTGCGGTTGTACTCGACGTCGATCCGCGCGCCGGAGGCAAGCGCGATGCCGGCCGCGATCGCGCGGATACGCGCTTCCGCAAGGTCGCGCATCTCCGGCATCAGCGTCCGTACGGTTCCAACGAGGCGAGCATCGCCGGGAATGATATTGTGGGCCTGTCCGGCGTGAAACTGCGTCACCGACACGACCGTCGCTTCGAGTGGGTCGACTGAGCGCGAGACAATCGTCTGCATCGCAGCAACGAGTTGCGCCCCGGTGACGATCGGATCAACCGTGACATGCGGCTTCGCGGCATGACCGCCGACGCCGATGATCTCGATATTGAACTCATCGGTCGCCGCCATGATCGGGCCGGGACGGATCGCGAAGCTGCCGACCGGAATGCCCGGCATGTTGTGCAGCCCATAGACCTCGTCGATGGCAAAGCGGTCCATCAGGCCATCCTCGACCATCGCCCGGCCGCCGCCGCCGCCCTCTTCGGCCGGCTGGAAGATGACGACCGCCGTGCCATCGAAATTGCGCGTTTCCGCCAGATAGCGCGCCGCGCCGAGCAGCATGGCGGTGTGCCCGTCATGGCCACAGGCATGCATCTTGCCGGGCTCGGCCGAGGCGTAATCCTTGCCGGTGGTCTCAACGATCGGCAGCGCATCCATGTCGGCGCGCAGCCCGATGGTCCGCCCGGCAGCACTGTTGCGGCCGCGGATGACACCGACGACGCCCGTGCGCCCGAGGCCGGTCACGACCTCGTCGACGCCGAATTCGTTCAGCAACCCCGCCACGGTCGCGGCCGTGCGATTCACATCGTAGAGCAGTTCAGGATGACGGTGGAAATCGTGCCGCCAGGCGACGATGTCGTTCTGGAACTCGGCCAGACGATTGATGATCGGCATCTTGCACTCCGCGAGCGGCGTCAAAGCCGAAGTCTAGCTGCACTGCAGCAGAAAATCACGCCATCACCGCGCGCTTTGCTTCAGGCGGCGGCCTTCAGTCCGCCCGCGGCCTCGATGAAGGCGACAACGTCATCGACATTGTGGCCGGAGCGCACATTGGTGAACACGAACGGCCTGACGCCGCGCATCTTCTTCGAATCGCGATCCATCACTTCGAGCGAGGCGCCAACCATCGGGGCGAGATCGATCTTGTTGATGACGAGAAGGTCGGAGCGCGTGATGCCGGGGCCGCCCTTGCGCGGGATCTTGTCGCCGGCCGAGACGTCGATGACATAGATCGTGATGTCGGCAAGCTCGGGCGAGAACGTCGCCGCGAGATTGTCGCCGCCGGATTCGATCAGGATGACGTCGAGCGCCGGGAAGCGGCGGTTGAGATCGGCGACGGCCGCGAGATTGATCGAGGCGTCCTCGCGGATCGCCGTATGCGGGCAGCCGCCGGTCTCGACGCCAAGGATGCGGTCCGCCGTGAGCGCACCGGAGCGGGTCAGGAACTCCGCATCTTCCTTGGTGTAGATGTCGTTGGTGATCGCGGCGATGTCGTAGCGATCGCGCAGCTTCTTGCAGAGCGCATCCATCAGCGCCGTCTTGCCGGAGCCGACAGGGCCGCCGACGCCCACGCGGAGCGGGCCGTTGGGGGAGCGGGTCATGAGCGGAACAGCCTCGTATACTGTGTTTCGTGTTTCATGCTGGCGATATCGGCGCGGAACGCGGCGCCGCCAAGCGCCTCGAGCGGCAGGCCCTCGACGCTGTCGACGACCAGCGCCACCACCGGCCCAAGCCGCGCGATGATCTTCTGGCCGTCGGTCTGGCCGAGCGGCACGGCGCGCAGCCCTGCCGAGATGATATTGGCCGCGAAGGCATGCAGATAGGCATGAACCGCCGGCCGACGCGGGACGCCATGCGCCGCGGCGGCAACCGCCACTGCGACCGGATAGGCCGGGCCTTCCGCGCCATCGATGACGGCAGCCGCGCGCTCCAGGACGGGGTTTGGCCAAGCGGCCCGGACGGCGATCAGGAAGGCCCTACCCTGCGCCAGCGATTCGAGCCGCCGCTCGGCGCCCGGCTGGAACGCCGCCGCGAGATCGACGATGTCGCGCAACGCCGCCGCGTCATCGATCGCCGCTGCCGCATGCGCGAACAGGATCGCGTCGCTGCGACCGGCGCCATGCATCAGGACATCGCCGACCCACGCCTCGAGCTTTGGTGCATCGGTGACGGTGCCGTCCTCGATCGCCCATTCGAGGCCGTGGCTGTAGCTGAACGCTCCGACTGGGAAGGACGGCGACAGCCAGGCGAGCAGCCGATGCAGCGCAAGCGGATCGACGCTGTCGCCGAGGATAGGCTCATGAAGGGTCACGGCCGGCCCCGGCGCCCGCCGCCATGGCCGTGGGCATCATGATCGTGGCCATGGTGATCGTGGGAATGCCCATGATCGTGGTCATGTCCATGGTCGTGATGATGATCGTGATCATGCGCGTGCCCGTGAGGGCCATGATCGTGGTCGTGGTCTTGAGCCGCCCGCTTCGGGGCGTGATGATCGTGGTCGTGGCCGTGGTCGTCATGGCCGTGATCGTCGGCAGGGCCATGGTCGTGGCCGTGCACGCGGCCGTGGCCATAAGCCCCGCCCTCGGGATTGAACGCCGCCTCGACCGGCTTGACGACGGCGCCGAGCCCTTCCAGCATCGCCTCGATGACATGATCGCGGCGGATGCGCAGGCGCGTCCCGAGCAGTTCGGTCGGCAGATGGCGGTTGCCGAGATGCCAGGCGATGCGCACCAGATGGGCCGGATCGCGCGCCGTGACCTCCGCCAGCGTCTCGGGCGCGGCCTCGACGGCGATGATGCGGCCGTCCTCGAGCAGCAGCCCGTCGCCATGACGCAGCGCCACCGCGCCCGGAAGATCGAGCAGGAACGAGGTTCCACCCTTGGCCGACATCGTCACCCGGCGCCTGTGCCGCGCATCGAAATCGAGCAGGACCGCGTCGGACGCAGCTTTCGACCACAGGCCGGCGGGATAGACGGAAATGGCGCGGATCATCGCAAACTCTTTCCGGCCGCCGCCGATGCGGCAGGGCGGCCCTGGTTGTGAGCGCCCGCGCTAGAACAGGAAATAGCGCTGGGCCATCGGCAGAACGTCGGCCGGCTCGCAGATCAGAAGCTCGCCGTCCGCACGAACCTCATAGGTCTCCGGATCGACCTCGACATGCGGCATGGCGTTGTTGTGGATCATCGCCGCCTTGCCGATACCGCCGCGCGTGTTCTCGACCGCAACCAGCTCCTTGGCGACGCCGAGTTTGCCGGCAAGGCCGTTCTCTGCGGCCGCCTTCGAGACGAAGGTTACCGATGAATTGGTGAGCGCCTTGCCGAACGCGCCGAACATCGGCCGGTAATGCACCGGCTGCGGCGTCGGGATCGAGGCGTTCGGATCGCCCATCGGCGCCGCGGCGATCATGCCGCCGACCAGCACCATATCCGGCTTCACGGCGAAGAAGGCCGGCGACCACAGCACGAGATCGGCGCGCTTGCCGACCTCGATTGATCCGACATGGCGCGAAAGGCCCTGCGCGATGGCCGGGTTGATCGTGTATTTCGCGATGTAGCGCTTGGCGCGCGCATTGTCGTTGTCGCCGGTCTCGCTTGCGAGGCGGCCGCGCTGCAGCTTCATCTTGTGCGCGGTCTGCCAGGTGCGCATCGGCACCTCGCCGACACGGCCCATCGCCTGGCTGTCCGACGACATGATCGAGAACGCGCCAAGATCGTGCAGGATGTCCTCGGCGGCGATCGTCTCCTTGCGGATGCGGCTCTCGGCGAAGGCCACGTCCTCGGGGATCGACGGATCGAGGTGATGGCACACCATGAGCATGTCGAGATGCTCTTCGAGGGTGTTGCGCGTATAGGGCCGCGTCGGATTGGTCGACGACGGAATGACGTTGGGCAGCGACACCACACGGATGATGTCCGGGGCATGGCCGCCGCCGGCGCCTTCGGTGTGGAAGGCATGGATCGTCCGGCCCTTGAAGGCGGCGATTGTGTCCTCGACGAAGCCCGACTCGTTCAGCGTGTCGGTGTGGATCATCACCTGGATGTCGTGATCGTCGGCGACGGAGAGGCAGCAGTCGATCGCCGCCGGCGTCGTGCCCCAGTCCTCGTGCAGCTTCAGCGACGAGGCCCCGGCCTCGATCATCTCGACCAGCGCCTCCGGCCGCGAGGCGTTGCCCTTGCCCGCGATGGCGATGTTCATCGGAAAGGCGTCCATCGCCTGGATCATGCGAGCGATATGCCACGGGCCGGGCGTGCAGGTGGTGGCGAGCGTGCCATGGGCCGGACCGGTGCCGCCGCCGACCATGGTCGTGACGCCGGACATCAGCGCTTCCTCGATCTGCTGCGGGCAGATGAAATGGATGTGCGAATCGATGCCGCCGGCGGTGAGGATCTTGCCCTCGCCCGCGATTACCTCCGTGCCGGGGCCGACGATGATGTCGACGCCGTTCTGCACATCGGGATTGCCCGCCTTGCCGATCGCGGCAATGCGGCCATCCTTCAGCGCGACATCGGCCTTGATGATCCCCCAATGATCGAGGATCACGACATTGGTGATGACCGTGTCGACGGCGCCGCCGGCCCGGGTCACCTGGCTCTGGCCCATGCCGTCGCGGATCACCTTGCCGCCGCCGAACTTCACTTCCTCGCCATAGGTGGTGAGGTCGCGCTCGATCTCGATGACGAGATCGGTATCGGCGAGACGGACCTTGTCGCCGACCGTCGGCCCGAACATGTGGGCATAGGCGTGGCGTGAAATCTTGGCAGCCATGTCCGTCTCCTGTCAGGCGAGGGTGCCCATGATCTTCTGCTGGAAGCCGTAGACGGTGCGAGCGCCACCATAGGGCACCAGCGTCACCGTGCGGCCCTGGCCGGGCTCGAAGCGCACCGCTGTGCCGGCGGCGATATCGAGCCGCATGCCGCGTGCCTTGTCGCGATCGAAGCTGAGCGCGGCGTTGGTCTCGTAGAAATGGTAATGGCTGCCGACCTGGATCGGACGGTCGCCGGTATTCGCGACCTCGAGCGTCACGGTCGGTTGGCCGACATTGAGCTCGATGTCGCCAACGCCGGTGATGATCTCGCCTGGAATCATGATGCGTCCCTCGCCGGTTCAGGCGCCGGCGGCAAACATGCCGCGGCGATCGAGACATGATGGGTCATTGCTCACGACGCGACGCGCCGAGGGCGGGTTGGCGGCAAGCTTGCAAGCCGGGCGCACCGGTCGCGCCGTCAGGCCGCCGCCGCAATTCGGGCAGGCGCCGCCGAACACGGACGACGCGCAATCCGGGCAGAATGTGCATTCGAAGCTGCAGATCATCGCAGCCGCTGCCGGCGGCAGGTCGCGATCACAGCACTCGCAATTGGGGCGCAACTCCAGCATGGCGGACCTACCGGATCGGCTGGTGCACGGTGACGAGCTTGGTGCCGTCCGGGAAAGTCGCCTCGACCTGGACGTCGTGGATCATCTCGGCGATGCCGTCCATGACCTGGGCGCGCGTCACGACATGGGCCCCGGCCTCCATCAGATCGGCCACGGTCCGGCCGTCGCGCGCACCCTCGACCACATAATCGGTGATAAGCGCGATCGCCTCGGGGTGGTTGAGCTTGACGCCCCGTTCCAGACGCTTGCGGGCGACGATCGCCGCCATGGCAACGAGCAGCTTGTCCTTCTCGCGCGGTGTCAGATTCATGGCTTCAGACCCTGTTCGTCCGTTCGTGCATCAGCAAGACCATACGCGCGGCATCGGCCGCCCGCGCAAGGCCAAGATCACGCTTTCCACGTCTTGCCGCAAGGCCTGCCCGGACGTCGCGAGAAATCGCATGGTCATGAGGTCGCCAAAAGCGCTGGCGCCAGCCTCGCCCCTGCAATCCTCGAGCAGCGCTCGCACAGCCCCCAGCCTCCCCGCGACATCGTGCCCGACCATCACGAGGCTCGCCACCGCGACGCCGCCGCTTGCCGTGGCGCCGCGCTTCAGCAGCGCCTGTGCATCGCCATCGACAACGATCCCATCGGCATAGATTAAGCGCCCGCCGCGGCGCACCCGCCAACGATCGGCGAGCGAGACCGTCGTCAGGCTCTCGCCCATGGCCGTGCGGCCGAAGACATAGGCCTCCAGCATCAGCGCCGTGGCATCCTCCGCCAGATCCACCTCGAGGCTGCGTGTGATCGCCGACCGCTCGAACAGGATCGTCTCCTGCGGCAGCCAGTCGATATGGCCGCCGGCCGCGACTGCGATCCGGTTTTCAACCCGCGCCGGCGCGGCACCAGCGGAACGGCGATAGATGCGCTCGGCCGCCTGCGTGGTCACGGTCACGGAGACGCCGGCGCCCACATCGGCCTCATAGACGAGATGGTCGCCGCCCGTGATCCCGCCTGCGGTGTTGAGCAGCACCGCATCGGGCGGCAATCCCGGCTCGCTCCGCGGCAGCCGCACCTTGCAGCAGCCTTCCTGGATGAATTCCGTCAGCCGCGTCGCGTCGCCATCACGGCGGAAGCCGACGCGCGCCCGGCCGCGCGAGCGCTGCATCCGCGCCACATCGGCCGCCTCGGAGACGCGCAGGCCGCGCTCGGCGATCACTTCTGGCCCTGTCATGAATTCACGGTCTGGATCGGCCTCTGGATGGCGCAATGCGCGTCCCGGCGAGACGCTTGGCGCGCACCGGACAGAGGGCGAGAATTTCATGCCACCGGCCGCCGCGCAAGGCGCGCCGGCCCCTGATTTCGCCTGGACTTTTGCCAAGTGGCGCCGCTTTGGTCTATGAAGGGCGCCGGGTCGCTGCCGACAGACCCATCCCTTTTCGCTTGCAACGACCAGGATCTGCCCGTGATGCGTTCGCTCGCCCGCTTCATCGTCGCGCTCATGCTGATGCTGCCCGGCGCCGTCGCCGCCTGGGCGGTCGAGACGCCCTATATCGTCGTCGACATGGCGAGCGGCCGTGTGCTGTCCGAGCGCAACCCGCATCAGATGTGGTACCCCGCATCGGTCACCAAGCTGATGAACGCCTATGTCGTGTTCAAGGCGCTCCGCGCCGGCGAAGTTTCGCTCGCGACCCGCGTGATCGTTTCGAAGAACGCGCTGGCGGAGCCGCCGAGCAAGATGGGCTTCAAGGTCGGCACGGCGATCGACCTCGACAACGCCATGAAGATGATGCTGGTCCACTCCTCGAACGACATCGCGGTCGCGGTCGCCGAGACCGTGGGCGGCAACGAGGCGGCCTTTGTCGGACGCATGAACGCCGAGGCCGCGCGGCTCGGCATGGCCTCCACCCATTTCGTCAATCCGAACGGGCTGCCGGGACCCGGCCAATACACGACCGCGCGCGATCTTGCGGTGCTCGGCCGCACCATCTGGACCGAATTTCCCGAATGGCGGCCGATCTTCTCGATCTCGGCGATCCAATCGGGCAAGCGGGTGCTCAAATCGGCCAACAATCTCCTCGATCGCTATCCGGGCACCCTCGGCATGAAGACCGGCTTCATCTGCTCGTCCGGTTTCAATGTCGTCGCGGTTGCGCAGCGCGGCAACACGACCCTGCTCACCGTGGTTCTCGGCATGGACAATGCCAAGGACCGCGCCGAACTCGCGGCCCGGCTGATGAATGACGGCTTCGGCGGCCGTTCGAAGCCCGGCCCGGCGCTCGCAAGCTTCCGCGGCAGCTCGCCCGTTCCCTATGCAATCGACATGCGCGGCGAAATCTGCCAGCGCAAGGATCGCGGCGAGCATGAGGTCGATGTCGAGGCTGCGCAGGTCAGTGCGCTGGTGCCGAAGTTCAAGTTGATGGATCCCGTTCCGGTCACGACCCTCGGCATGATGACGGCAGATGGCACCATCAAGGCCGTCTCGACCGACCCCGATCCCGCCGCCCCCGCCGCCAAGAAGAAGGCGAGCGGCAAGAAATCGGCCAGCAAGACCGCAAAGAAGGCCGGCAAGGCGGCCGTGACGGCGGCGACAGGCGACAGCGAACTGCCAGCCGATGCCGCCAACGCCCCGGCCGCGACGCCTGACGCAACCCCGGCCAGCGGCGCCCCCGCGACGAAGAAGTCCACCAAGAAGACGTCGGCTCCGGCCCAGCTCGAGATCGGCGTCCCCTTCGATTCGACCGACATCGCGCCGCTGCCTGAACAGGGCGAACTGCATTGAAGCCGCCCGTCCCGCTCACCGTCCTCACCGGCTTCCTCGGCGCCGGCAAGACGACGCTGTTGAACCGGCTGCTGCAGGATCCGGCCCTTGCGGGTACCGCCGTCATCATCAATGAATTCGGCGATGTCGGGCTCGATCACCTGTTGGTCGGCGAATCAGAAGACGGCATCATCGAGCTGTCTTCGGGCTGTCTCTGCTGCACGATCCGCGGCCAGCTCGCGACGACGCTGGAAGCGCTGCTGCGCGCGCTCGACAACAAGCGCATCGCACGGCTTGATCGCGTCATCATCGAAACGACGGGGCTCGCCGATCCGGCCCCCGTGCTGCAGAGCGTGCTGCTGCATCCCTATCTGTCGCTGCGCTATCGGCTCGACGGTGTCGTGACCGTGGTCGATGCGGTCAATGGCGCGAAGACGATCGCCGCGCATGACGAGGCGGCGCGCCAGATCGCCGTCGCCGACCGGATCGTGCTGACCAAGACCGACATGCCGGCGGCCGATCCGGCGGTGAGCGCCGCCATCCGGGCGCTCAATCCGTCAGCGCCCATTCTCCCTGCCTTGAGCGATTCCCCCAAGGCGGCCGAGCTTTTCGACAGCCAGCCCTTCGCGACCGCCGGAAAGATCGCCGCCGTCGAGGAGTGGCTCGCGGCCGACCCGCAGGATGATCATCACGATCACGGGCACGATCATCATCACGACCACGACGCGCATGAACATCACGACATCAGCCGTCATGATGCCCGCATCCGCACCTTCACGGCGATCCGGACGACGCCGATCGGACGCGCCAGCCTCGAGAGCTTCCTGGAGCGGTTGGCCCGCAATCACGGCCGGCAACTGCTGCGGGTCAAGGGCCTGATCCAGACCGTGGATGACCGCGACCGGCCGCTGGTCGTCCAGGCTGCGCAGACGGTGTTTCATCCGCCGGAGCGGCTGCCCGCATGGCCGAGCGCCGACCATCGCTCGCGCCTCGTGCTGATCGTCATCGATCTTTCCGAGGACGCCGAAGCCGCCATCACCGCTTCATTCTCGAGCCTCCCCTCGATCGACCATGCCGACGCGGAGACGCTCGCCGACAATCCGCTGGCGATTGCCGGGTTTTCCGGGCGGTTCGCGCGTTAGCGCCGGTTCAGCGAGCCGAATTACCGCCGAGCGCGAGATGCTGCAGCCGGGGATGGCGGCTGACATCCCCAGCCGATCGAAAGACCGCGGCGTCCCAGCCCGCGCGTTGGGCGCAGGCGACGATTTCCGGCTGGTCATCGAAAAAGAGCGGCGGTTGCGCCGGATCGATGCGAAGCGTCTGATTGATCGCCTCGAAAAATCGGACATCCTTCTTCGGATAACCGAGCGACGCGCTGTAGAACATGCCGTCGAAGCGCTTGGAAAGACCGAGATCGTCCCAGAGATAGCGGGCGCGGTGATGCTCCTGGCCCGTCGCAATGAACACCTTCGCGTCGGCAATTCGCTTGAGCTCCGCCACCAGCTGCAGGACGTCGGCGTTGAGGTTTGAATCCTTTTCAAACCAGTAGCGCATGAAGTCCTTCACCTCGCCGCGATACCCGATATCGGGCAGAACGCCGGCCAGGGCTTCCGCCAGGTCGAGACGACCGATCACGCATTGATGCATCAGCGCTTCGGATCGTTGCCCGCTGATGCCGAAGAAGCGCGTCTGGAAAGCGGCACGATCGACGCCGAGATCCGCCGTGATGGTCGCGTCCCACGGCTTTCGCAGGGCGGCATCAGCATGCCAGCCGTCGATCAGGACGCCATCGACATCGAAGAAGACCAGCATCGGCTTCGCTCTCGCATCGGAACGCAAAGCCTACCAGCCGCCGCCGGCCTTTTCGACATGCGCGGCGCCGATGATCGCGCCCGGCTGGTCGTCTGCGCCCGTCTCCTGCAGCAGGATGGCGCAGCCGTCGGTGCCGCTCTCGCGATATTCCGCCATCGGCAGGTCGACCTTGACCGGCTCGCCGCGCCAGACGGCGATCGGTCGCAGCCGGCGCACGACATTGTAATAGCTGAGCGTGCGGTTGCGGTTCTCGCCGCGCTCGATCGGCACCTTGACGTGCCGCTCATAGAGCGCGAGCCACAGCGTCGCCTTGCGCGGCCCCGCGCTATCGGCGCCGCCTACCGACACGCGGATCGCATCGCCCATCATGCCGACCTTGATCGGCACCGAAGGCGCCGGACCGGCGGCGATGGCCTTCTCTATGGTCTTGGAGTCGCTGCCGACCACATGCACGCGGCCGTTGACCACCATCTGCGGCGTGTACACCTGCCTGTCGCCGCGGGCGGCGGCATAGGCTTTCTGGCGGACGGTGAACGCGTGCTCGGCGAGCGTGTCCTTCCAGCCCTGATAGTCCCAGTAGTCGACCGAAAAGGAGAGCGCGAGGATATCGGGACGTTCGCTGAACGACTCCATGGCCTCGTCAGCCGGTGGACAGGAGGCACAGCCCTGGCTGGTGAAAAGCTCGAGCACCGCCTTCACCTGCTCGTCGCCGTCGCGGTCGTCGGCAGCGCCAGCCGCGCCGGCCACGAAGCCGGAGCAGATCAGGATCGCCACGATGGACGGGATACGGGACATGCGTCGAAGAGTGCGTTCTCGAGAGGGGCGGCCACATGACGCGGCCCGGGTCACTCAAATACGACCGCACCCGCTCGCGAACCAGTCAATTCAAGGTGACCGGCGCCGTGGCGCCGGTCCCGATCGCGCCTGAGGGCTCAGGCGACGAGGTTGCGCAGCACATATTGCAGGATGCCGCCATTCTTGAAGTAGTCGAGCTCGTCCAGCGTATCGATGCGGCAGAGCAGCGGCACGACCTTGGTGGTGCCGTCGGCGAAGGTGATCTCCGCATCCAGCATCTGTCGCGGCTTGAGATCGCCGGCGATGCCGCGGATCGTTACCGTTTCATCGCCCTTGAGACCGAGCGTCAGCCAGGAGACGCCTTCCTCGAAGACGAGCGGCACGATGCCCATGCCGACGAGGTTCGAGCGGTGGATGCGCTCGAAGGACTGGGCGATCACGGCGCGGATGCCGAGCAGCTTGGTGCCCTTGGCCGCCCAGTCGCGCGACGAGCCGGTGCCATATTCGCGGCCCGCGAACACGACGAGCGGAACGCCCTCGGCCTTGTATTTCATCGCCGCGTCGAAGATCGGCATTTCGACGCCGTCCGGCCAATGGCGGGTGAAGCCGCCTTCCTTGCCGCCCAGCATCTGGTTCTTGATGCGGATATTGGCGAAGGTGCCGCGCATCATCACTTCGTGATTGCCGCGCCGCGTGCCGTACTGGTTGAAATCGATCGGGCGGACCTGGTGGTCGCGCAGATAGACGCCCGCCGGGCTCGCTTCCTTGATCGAACCCGCCGGCGAGATGTGGTCGGTGGTGATTGAGTCGAGGAAGAGCCCCATCACGCGGGCATTGATGACGTCCGAGACCGGCTCGGGCTCCATCTTCATGCCCTCGAAATAGGGCGGGTTCTGCACATAGGTCGAGCCATTGTCCCAGGCATAGGTCTCACCCTCGGGCGCCTGGATCTTCTGCCAGTTCTCATCGCCCTTGAAGACATCGGCATATTTCGCCTTGAACATCGCCTGCGTGATGTTGTCGGCGATGAATTCGGCGATCTCTTTCGAGGACGGCCAGATATCGCGCAGATAGACCGGCTGCCCGTCCGTGCCGGTGCCGAGCGGCTCGGTGGTCAGATCCACCTGCAGCGATCCGGCCAGCGCATAGGCGACGACCAGCGGCGGCGAGGCGAGATAGTTGGCCTTCACATCCGGATTGACGCGGCCCTCGAAATTGCGGTTGCCGGAGAGGACGGCCGCGGCAACGAGGTCATGCTCGTTGATCGTGCGCGAGATATCCTCCGGCAGCGGACCGGAATTGCCGATGCAGGTCGTGCAGCCGAAGCCGACGATGTTGAAGCCAAGCGCGTCGAGATCCGTCTGCAGGCCCGACTTGCCGAGATATTCAGCAACGACCTGGCTTCCGGGCGCGAGCGACGTCTTGACCCACGGCTTGGCGGCGAGCCCCTTGGCGAGCGCATTGCGGGCGAGCAGGCCGGCGCCGATCAGCACCGAGGGATTGGACGTGTTGGTGCAGGAGGTGATGGCGGCGATCGTCACGGCGCCATGGCCGAGGTCATAGTCATGGCCAGCGACGGCGGCGCGCTTGCCGGCCTCGCCCGGCTTCTTGAACTCGCCTTCGAGGGCTGCCAGGAAGCCGCTCTTCGCGTCGGTCAGCAGGACGCGGTCCTGCGGACGCTTCGGACCCGCCAGCGACGGCAGCACGGTGCCGATATCGAGTTCCAGCACGTCGGTGAAAACAGGATCGGCGGTCGAGCCGTCGTGCCAGAGGCCCTGCGCCTTCGAATAGGCTTCGACCAGCGCGATGCGCTCGGCCTGGCGGCCGGTCTCGTCGAGATAATCGATCGTCTCGGCATCGACGGGGAAGAAGCCGCAGGTGGCGCCGTATTCCGGCGCCATATTGGCGATGGTCGCGCGGTCGGCGAGCGTCAGATGGCTGATGCCCTCGCCATAGAACTCGACGAACTTGCCGACGACGCCCTTCTTGCGCAGCATCTGCGTCACGGTCAGCACCAGATCGGTGGCCGTGATGCCCTCGCGAAGCGCGCCGGTCAGGCGGAAGCCGACCACTTCGGGCACGAGCATGGAGATCGGCTGGCCGAGCATGGCCGCCTCGGCCTCGATGCCGCCGACGCCCCAGCCGAGCACGCCGAGGCCATTGACCATCGTCGTGTGGCTGTCGGTGCCGACCAGCGTATCCGGATACGCGATTTCGGCGCCGGTCGCCTCGTCCGTCCGCGTCCACACGGTCTGGGCGAGATATTCGAGATTGACCTGATGGCAGATGCCGGTGCCCGGCGGCACGACGCGGAAATTCGAGAAGGCCGACTGGCCCCATTTCAGGAAGCGATAGCGCTCCTGGTTCTGCTCATATTCGCGGTCGACATTCTGCTTGAGCGCGGTCGCATTGCCGAAGAAATCGACGACGACCGAATGGTCGATGACGAGGTCGACCGGAACGAGCGGATTGATCTTTTCCGGATTGCCGCCAAGCGCCTTCATGGCGTCGCGCATCGCGGCGAGATCGACCACAGCCGGCACGCCGGTGAAATCCTGCATCAGCACGCGGGCCGGGCGGAAGGCAATCTCGCGACTGCTCTTGCGCGTTGTCAGCCACTCGGCGATCGCACGGATGTCATCGGCCGAAACGGTGCGGCCATCTTCGTTGCGCAGGAGATTTTCAAGCAGAACCTTCAGGGAGAAGGGAAGGCTGGAGATCCCGGGAAGCCCGTTCTTCTCTGCGTCCGGCAGGCTGAAATAGACATAGGACTGTCCGCCGACCTGAAGGGTCTTGCGGGATTTGAAGCTGTCGGGGTGCGGAGTGCTCACGATGGATCAGGCCCTCGGTTCGATCGCGAAAGAAACCTGACCGAAGCCGATGCACGAACCATGCCCGCCTCGATCCGGCGAAACCGGCAAGTCGGGCGCACGAACTGCCGCGAAGCGGCAGATGCAGCGCGCTCTCAAGCGCCGGTCCGGACTGTCTGTCCTCGCCGCGGCGCGGCCCCGCGCCGGGTTGCAGGGCTTATAGTGAATTTCGTAAGGAGAAGCCATAACGAGGAAACTCGCCGCGGCTGGAACGGTTCGAATTCGCCGCTCCCCCTCGTCTCGCCGCCAGCCCGGGAGGTCGCGTGATCCGTCTCGACGTCAGGGACCTTGCCGTCGAGCGCGGCGGCAGACCCGTCCTCGCCGGGATCGGCTTCGCGCTCGCCGCCGGCGAGGCGCTGGCGCTCACGGGCGCGAATGGTGCCGGAAAATCGACGCTTCTGCGCGCCATCGCCGGTCTGGTGCCGCTGACGGGCGGGCGGATCGACTGGCAGGGCAGCGGCGAACCGATCACCGAGGCGATCCATTATTTCGGCCATCTCGATGCGCTGAAGCCTACCCTCCCGGTCGCCGATAACCTCGTTCTGTGGTCAAAAGTCGCAGGAGTGCCGGGCCTGTCCGTGATCGAGGCGCTGGAGCGGGTCGGGCTCGACCATCTCGACGACATGCCGGCCGCCTATCTTTCGGCCGGCCAGCGGCGGCGGGTCGCCTTCGCCCGCCTGCTCGTGGTGCGACGGCCCCTCTGGCTTCTGGACGAGCCGACCGCGGCGCTCGATGCCGGCGCGGAGGCGACCTTCGGCGATCTCCTCGCCGACCATATTGCGTCCGGCGGCCTTGCCCTCGTTGCGACGCACCGGCCCTTGCCGATCCCGGCCGCAACGCTGAGGCTTGGCGCACCATGATGGGATTTTTCCTCGCGCTCGCCGGCCGGACCGCCCGCCTGTCGCTCGGCGCCGGCGGCGGCGCCTTCACGGGCCTCGTCTTCTTCCTGTCGGTGGTGGCCGTCGTGCCCTTCGGCGTCGGACCCGACATGCCGCTTCTCGCCCGCATCGGCCCGGCCATGCTCTGGATCGCGGCGCTGCTCGCGACGCTGCTCGGCCTCGACCGGCTGTTCCAGGACGATCGCGACGACGGCTCGCTCGACCAGATGATCCTCTCCGGCCTGCCGCTCGAACTCATCGTGCTCGCCAAGGCGATCGGCCATTGGCTGGCCACGGGCCTGCCCCTCGTGATCGGTGCGCCCCTTTTCGGGCTGATGCTCGGCGCCGATGGCCGCGCGATCCTCTTCGTGACGCTGACGCTCCTGGTCGGCACGCCGGCGCTGACCTTCATCGGCGCGATCGGCGCAGCCCTGATCACCGCCATGCGCCGCGGCGGCCTCATCGTCGCCGTGCTGGTGCTGCCGTTCACGATTCCGGTGCTGATTTTCGGGGTCAGCGCGGTTGCGGCCGCAACAGGCGGTTTCGACCCGGCCACGCCGCTGATGGTGCTGGCCGGGCTCGCCCTCGGGTCACTGGTCGCCGGCCCGATCGCCGCCGCGGCGGCGCTGCGGGCAGCGCTCGACTAGCCGATCGACATCAGGCTGGCATTACCGCCGGCCGCTGCCGTGTTGATGCTGAGGGAGACCTCCTCGACGAGGCCGTCGAGATAGAAGGTCTCCCGCCCGCTGGCGAGGCCGTCGCTGGAGACGGCATGGATGGCGACGATCGGGCCGTCTCGCGCGGCCATCCGCTCGGCCAGCAGCGCCAGCCGGTCTGCATCGCCCTCGTACAGAACCGCGCCGAGCGGCATGGTCTCGGCCTCCTCGATCACATCGATGCGCCGCGCGATCTCCGTCGGCAGGGAGCCGAGCAGCGCCGCGATGGCCTCGCCTGGCGAGAGTACGGGGCGGTTGCCGGTGGCCAGCGCCGCACCGAGCGCCGCCGTCAATCCGGCCGGCGTCTGCGCCTCGATCAGCACGCGCCCGCGCGGCCGCGTGAAATAGCTGTCGCGCTGCCCGACAGGCCCCGCAAGAACGCGCTCGGCCCCCAAGCCGGCGCGCCCGATGAAGCCGCGCACCTGCGCCGCCGCGTCGCCGTCGCCCCGCCGCGCCAGCCAATCAGCGAAGGCAAGAGCGACCGGGTCGGCCCCGCCTGACAGCGCGTTCCCGCCGGCCGCTTCATGCGGCTGTACCAGACGGCCGAGATAAAGCGGCCCCCCGGCCTTCGGCCCGGTGCCGGAAAGGCCGTTGCCGCCGAAGGGCTGCACGCCGACGACCGCGCCGACCACGTTTCGGTTCACATAGAGATTGCCGGCATGAACGCGCGCCGTGACAGCGGCGATCGTCTCGTCGATGCGCGTGTGCAGGCCGAATGTGAGGCCATAACCAGTGCCGTTGATGGCATCGACGAGCAGATCGAGGCTGTCCCGGGCATAGCGCAGCACATGCAGCACCGGCCCGAACACCTCGCCAGGCACGTCCTCGATCGCCTCGATCTCGATCAGCGCCGGTGCGAGGAAACTGCCCGGCCTCGCCTCGTCCCCCGCCGGAAGCCGGTGCACCTTGAAGCCACGCGCCGCCATCGCCGCGATATGCGCCTCGAGCTTTTCGGCCGCCTCCTGTGTGATCACAGGACCGATATCGGTTGAAAGCAGCGCCGGATCGCCCAGCGACAATTCGGCCATCGCACCCTTCAGCATGGCGAGCATCCAGTCGGCGACGTCGTCCTGAATGCAGAGCACCTGCAGCGCCGAACAGCGCTGGCCGGCGCTGTCGAAGGCGGAGAGAATCGCGTCGGCCGCGACCTGCTCGGCAAGCGCCGAGGAATCGACGATCATGGCGTTCTGGCCGCCCGTCTCGGCGATCAACGGCAAAGTGCGGCCATCCGGCGTCAAACGGCTGGAAAGGCTGCGATTGATGGCGCGCGCGACGTCGGTCGAGCCGGTGAACAGCACGCCGCGGACGCGCGGATCGGCGACCAGCGCCGCGCCGACATCACCCGCGCCGGGCAGAAGCTGGACAGCCGCCGCCGGCACGCCGGATGCGCGCAGGATGCGCACCGCCTCGGCGGCGATCAGCGGCGTTTCCTCGGCCGGCTTCGCCAGCACGGGATTGCCGGCCGCGAGCGCCGCCGCGACCTGGCCGGTGAAGATCGCGAGCGGGAAATTCCACGGACTGATCGCGACGACAGGGCCGAGCGGCCGATGCGTATCGGCGGCAAAACCCGCTCGCGCCTCGCCGGCATAATAGCGCAGGAAGTCGGTTGCCTCGCGCACCTCGGCGACAGCGTTCGGGATCGTGCGCCCCGCCTCGCGCACGATGAGGCCGACAAGCTCCGGCAGACGCGTTTCCAGAGCATCGGCGGCCCGCTCCAGCGCAGCGGCACGCTCGCTGGCCGGCGTCGCGCCCCAGATTGGCGCGATCGCCTCGGCCTCGGCAAAGGCCGCGTCGATCGCCTCCGGCGAAGCGACGATCATGCCGCCGACACGGTCGCGGCGATCGGCCGGGTTGAGAATGTCGATCGCCTCACCGGCACGTTCGTCCTTCCCGATCAGCGGCGCGGCGCTCCAAGCGGTCGCGGCACTGCCGATCAGCGCCACCGCGAGCGCGGCGAGCCGTTGTTCATTGGCAAGGTCAAGCCCGGCCGAATTGATGCGATCAGCGCCATAGAGCGCGCGCGGCAGGGCGATCTTCGGATGCGGCGCGCCGATCGGCTCGATGGTGAGCGCTTCCGTGACGGGATCGGCGATGAGCGCCTCGACCGGCACCTCGGGATCGGAGATCCGGTTGACGAAGGACGTATTGGCGCCGTTTTCAAGCAGCCGCCGCACGAGATAGGCGAGCAGCGTGTCATGCGTGCCGACCGGCGCATAAATGCGGCAGGGTCGGCCAAGCTTGCCCTCGCCGACCACTTCTTCATAGAGCGGCTCGCCCATGCCGTGCAGGCACTGGAACTCGTACTGGCCCGGATAATAGTTGGCGCCGGCCATCTCCATGACGGCAGCCAGCGTCTGCGCATTATGGGTCGCGAATTGCGGGAAGATCGCATCGGGAGCAGCGAGCAGGCGCCGGGCGCAGGCGAGATAGGAAACGTCGGTGTGCAGCTTGCGCGTGAAGACCGGGAAATCCTCGAGGCCCGACTCCTGCGCCCGCTTGATCTCGCTGTCCCAATAGGCGCCCTTGACGAGGCGCACCATGATGCGTCGCCGGCTGCGGCGGGCGAGATCGATGAGCCAGTCGATGACGAACGGACAGCGCTTGCCATAGGCCTGGATGACGAAGCCGATGCCGTTCCAGCCGGCGAGGTCCGGGTCGAAGGCGAGCGCCTCCAGGAGATCGAGCGAGATCTCCAGCCGGTCGGCCTCCTCCGCATCGATGTTGAGGCCGATATCGTAGCGCTTCGCCAGCACGGCGAGGCCCTTCAGAAGCGGCAGCAATTCGGCCATCACACGGCCGCGCTGCGCACGGGCATAGCGCGGATGCAGCGCCGAGAGCTTCACCGAAATGCCGGGCCCCTCATAGATGCCGCGCCCGCCCGCCGCCTTGCCGATGGCATGGATCGCCTGCTCGTAATCGGCGAGATAGCGCGCCGCGTCGGCGGCCGTCATCGCCGCCTCGCCGAGCATGTCATAGGAATAGCGGAAGCCCTTCGCCTCCATGCGGCGACTATTGGCCAGCGCCTCGCCGATCGTCTGGCCCGTGACGAACTGCTCGCCCATCAGCCGCATCGCGATCTCGACGCCCTTGCGGATCAGCGGCTCGCCGCCCTTGCCGATCAGACGCGTCAAAGCCGCCGAAAGGCCGCGCTCGCTGTTGGTCGTGTTGAGCTTGCCGGTGACGACGAGCCCCCAGGTAGCCGCGTTGACGAACAGCGACGGGCTGTGGCCGACATGCGCGCGCCAGTCGCCAGCCGAGATCTTGTCGCGGATCAGCGCTTCGCGGGTCGGCCGGTCCGGAATGCGCAGCAGCGCCTCGGCAAGGCACATCAGCGCCACGCCTTCCTGAGTCGACAGCGCATATTCACGCACGAGACCGTCGACCCGCCCGGCTGGCTCCTTGAGGCGCAGCCGCTCGACCAGTTCCCGCGCGGTCCGCTCCGCCCGCGCCTTCGCAGATGGATCGAGTTGTGCCTGCGGGATCAGCAGCGGCAGGCATTCCGTCTCCGGCATCCGTGTCGCCGCCGTGATCCGGGCGCGGAGAGCGCTTTGCGGGGCGAGATCACGCGCGAAGCCGACAAATGGACCCTGGGCGGCCTGTGGAAGCGGCTCCGCCTCGTCTTCGGCATCGAAACGCTCGCCGCGTTCCGCGCGTTCGATCGCTGCGATCACTCCGGTGCGGGCCAGCCAATGCGGCGAGCGCCCGACCATCGCAGCCGCCGCCTTCAGCCGCGCGCGCAGCACCTCGTCCACCTTGATCGCAATCGTCCCCGCCATCGTCCCGGTCCCGCCAGCCTCGATCAATCGGTATTACTCCGTCTCGTGATAGGTGTCACCTGCTTCGAGCAGCCAAGGGCACTCGGTATTACCGCCTCTGGCATGGAATTCCGGACCGGCCGAAGCAAATCTCGGCGTGCTGGCGAGTTGCGACGGGCGGGAGGCTGTGCTAACGAACGCGCGGCTTACGGGCGGGCCATTCTCGACGGCTTCTAGCTGCTTCGACAAAATCCAATCCGTTCAGTGTGTTGCACGGCAGCGACCGGAACGGGACCGAAGCCCGGTCGTGGCGTCTTAAAGCGAGGATCAGGTGGCGGAAGAGAAAAGCATCGTCTCAGGGGTGTCCGGGCGCTACGCCACGGCCCTTTTCGAGCTCGCGCTCGACAGCGGCGCACTCGACGCCGTCGAGGCCGACCTTTCCCGCTTCACCGCCCTGCTCGCCGAGAGCGACGACCTCACCCGCCTCGTGCGGAGCCCGGTCTTCGCCGCCGAAGATCAGTTGCGCGCCGTGACGGCCGTGCTCGCCAAGGCGGGTATCGGCGGGCTCGTCGCGAATTTCATCAAGGTCGCCGCCGGCAATCGCCGGCTGTTCGTCCTGCCCGGCATGATCACCGATTTCCGCCGCCTCGCTGCCGCCCATCGCGGCGAGGTGACGGCCGAGGTGACCAGCGCCGAGCCGCTCAGCGATGCCGCGACGGCCGCGCTGAAGGAGGCCCTGAAGGCCAAGATCGGCAAGGACGTCACGCTTGTGGCGCATGTCGATCCGGCCCTTATCGGCGGTCTCGTCGTCAAGGTCGGCAGCCGTATGGTCGACACGTCGCTGCGTTCCAAGCTCAATTCACTCAAGATCGCCATGAAAGAGGTCGGCTGATGGACATCCGCGCCGCTGAAATCTCCGCAATCCTCAAGGAGCAGATCAAGAACTTCGGCTCCGAGGCTCAGGTTTCCGAAGTCGGACAGGTTCTGTCGGTCGGCGACGGTATTGCCCGCATCTACGGTCTCGACAATGTCCAGGCCGGCGAGATGGTCGAGTTCCCGGGCGGCACCCGGGGCATGGTGCTGAACCTCGAAACCGACAATGTCGGCGTCGTGATCTTCGGCTCCGACCGTGACATCTCGGAAGGCGACACCGTCAAGCGCACCGGCGCCATCGTCGACGTTCCCGTCGGCAAGGCCCTGCTCGGCCGCGTCGTCGACGCCCTCGGCAACCCGATCGACGGCAAGGGCCCGATCGAGACGACCGAGCGTCGCCGCGTCGACGTGAAGGCACCGGGCATCATCCCGCGCAAGTCGGTGCATGAGCCGATGCAGACCGGCATCAAGGCCATCGACGCCATGATCCCGGTTGGCCGTGGCCAACGCGAGCTGATCATTGGCGACCGCCAGACCGGCAAGACCGCCGTCGCGCTCGACACGATCCTCAATCAGAAGTCGGTCAACGACACCGGCGACGAGTCGAAGAAGCTCTACTGCGTCTATGTCGCGATCGGCCAGAAGCGCTCGACCGTGGCGCAGTTCGTGAAGGTGCTCGAGGAACGCGGCGCGCTCGAATATTCGATCGTCGTCGCCGCCACCGCCTCGGACCCGGCCCCGATGCAGTATCTCGCACCCTTCGCCGGTTGCGCGATGGGCGAATATTTCCGCGACAACGCCATGCATGCCCTGATCGTCTATGACGATCTCTCCAAGCAGGCCGTCGCCTACCGCCAGATGTCGCTGCTGCTGCGCCGCCCGCCGGGCCGCGAAGCCTATCCGGGCGACGTGTTCTATCTGCATTCCCGCCTGCTCGAGCGCGCGGCCAAGCTGAACGACGACAACGGCAACGGTTCGCTGACCGCCCTGCCGATCATCGAGACGCAGGCCAACGACGTGTCGGCCTATATCCCGACCAACGTGATCTCGATCACCGACGGCCAGATCTTCCTCGAGACGGACCTGTTCTACCAGGGCATCCGTCCCGCCGTGAACGTCGGCCTTTCTGTGTCGCGCGTCGGCTCGGCCGCCCAGATCAAGGCGATGAAGCAGGTCGCCGGCCCGATCAAGGGCGAGCTGTCGCAGTATCGCGAGATGGCGGCCTTCGCCCAGTTCGGCTCCGATCTCGACGCCACGACCCAGCGCCTGCTCAATCGCGGCGCCCGCCTCACCGAACTCCTGAAGCAGCCGCAGTTTTCGCCGCTGAAGGTCGAGGAGCAGGTCGCGGTGATCTATGCCGGCGTGAATGGCTATCTCGACAAGATCCGGGTGGACCAGGTCAATACGTTCGAACAGAGCCTGCTCGCCGTGCTGCGCACCGAGCACAAGGATCTTCTCGATCTCATCCGCGACAAGCGCGAGCTGAATGACGAGATCCGTTCGAAGCTGAAGGCCGCCCTCGACGCCTTCGCCAAGAACTTCGCCTGAACCTAGGGAAGGGCCGGTCCGCCTCGCGCGGTCCGGCCTTCATTCCGCTCGACAGGGACGCTCATGCCGAGCCTCAAGGAACTCCGAAACCGTATCGCCTCGGTCAAGGCGACGCAAAAGATCACCAAGGCGATGCAGATGGTCGCCGCGGCGAAGCTTCGTCGCGCCCAGGCCGCCGCCGAAGCGGCCCGCCCCTATGCGGAACGCATGGGCGCGGTGCTGGCCAATGTCGCCGCCGGCGTCGCCGGCCAGTCCGATGCGCCGCGCCTTCTCGCCGGCACCGGATCGAGCCAGACGCATCTCCTGATCGTCTGCACGGCCGAACGCGGCCTTTGCGGCGCGTTCAACTCATCGATCGCCCGCCTTGCACGTGAGCATGCGCTCTCGCTGCAGCGCCAGGGCAAGACGGTGAAGATCCTCTGCGTCGGCAAGAAGGGCTATGACGCCCTTCGCCGGCAGTTCCAGAACGAGATCATCGAACTGATCGAATTGCGCACCGTGAAGCAGATCGGCTTTGCGAATGCCGACCAGATCGCCCGCAAGGTGCTCGCCCTCTATGGCGAGGGCCAGTTCGATGTCGCGACGATCTTCTATGCGAAGTTCCGCTCGGTCATCCAGCAGATCCCGACGGCGCAGCAGCTGATCCCGGCCCAGGTGCCGACCAACGACAACGCCGCACCGACCACGGCGGCGATCTATGAATACGAGCCGGACGAGGCGATGATCCTGGAGGATCTTCTGCCGCGCAACATCTCGGTCCAGATCCTCGGCGCGCTGCTGGAAAACGTCGCGTCGGAGATGGGCGCCAAGATGTCGGCGATGGACAACGCGACGCGCAATGCCGGCGAGATGATCAAGAAGTACACGCTGCGCTATAATCGCACGCGCCAGGCGATGATCACCAAGGAACTGATCGAGATCATTTCGGGCGCCGAGGCGCTCTGACCGGACTTTTGGAAGGCGAGAACACCATGGCGAATACCACCAATCAGAAGGCCGAATCGGGCCGCATCACGCAGGTGATCGGCGCCGTCGTCGACGTTCAGTTCGAAGGCCATCTGCCGGCAATCCTGAACGCACTCGAGACCAGCAACAACGGCAACCGCCTCGTGCTCGAGGTCGCCCAGCATCTCGGCGAATCGACCGTCCGCTGCATCGCGATGGACATTTCGGAAGGCCTCGTCCGCGGCCAGCCGGTCCGCGACACGGGCGTTCCGATCCAGGTTCCGGTCGGCATCGGCACCCTCGGCCGCATCATGAACGTCATCGGCGAGCCGATCGATGAGGCCGGCCCGGTCGAGGCCGAGGGCCTGCGCCCGATCCACGCGCCCGCCCCGTCCTATTCGGAACAGTCGACGGAAGCCGAAATCCTGCTCACGGGCATCAAGGTCGTCGACCTCTTGGCGCCCTACGCCAAGGGCGGCAAGATCGGCCTGTTCGGCGGCGCCGGCGTCGGCAAGACCGTGCTGATCCAGGAGCTGATCAACAACGTCGCCAAGGTCCATGGCGGCTATTCGGTGTTTGCCGGCGTCGGCGAGCGCACCCGCGAGGGCAACGACCTCTATCACGAGTTCATCGATTCCAAGGTGAACGCCGACCCGCACAATCCCGATCCGTCGGTGAAGTCGAAGTGCGCGCTGGTGTTCGGCCAGATGAACGAGCCGCCGGGCGCCCGTGCCCGCGTCGCGCTGACCGGCCTCACTGTCGCCGAGCACTTCCGCGACCAGGGCCAGGACGTGCTGTTCTTCGTCGACAACATCTTCCGCTTCACCCAGGCGGGTTCGGAAGTGTCGGCTCT
>Ga0182736_1000421_pt1 | contig 67294 bp, 51 predicted proteins | sample eDN5th30CKraftBY_FD_128882 | JGI IMG/M metagenome (GOLD analysis project Ga0182736, IMG submission 128882) | Enriched backyard soil microbial communities from Emeryville, California, USA - eDNA 5th pass 30_C Kraft BY (version 2) (version 2) | ecosystem: Environmental > Terrestrial > Soil >... | reverse complement strand
CCCCGCTCATGCCTTGGCGAGCGCGGTGAGCGTCGCCGTCGTCAGCACCTGCGGCAGCACCCGCGGCGTGGCGGCGCCCGGCGCGTAATAGAGGTAGAGCGGCACGCCGGAGCGGCCATTGGCTTCAAGGAAGCGGCTGATCGCCGGATCGGCGTTGGTCCAGTCGCCCACCATCATCGTGACGCCGCCCGTCTTGAAGGCCTCGCGCACCGCATCCGTGTCGATCGCATTGGTCTCATTGACCTTGCAGGTAAGACACCAGTCGGCGGTGAAATAGAGGAACACCGGCTTGTTGGCGCTGCGCAGCGCCGCCAGCTTCGCCTCACTGAACGCCTCGCCGGCCAGCCCTTCGCCGGCCGCCACCTTCTCCCCGCGCACCAGCGGAGGCGCGGCGATCGCCGTGGCGCCGAGCAGCAGCAGGGCGATACCACCGACCGCCCAGTTCATGCCCTGCCCCGCCCGTTGCCGCTGCCCGAACCACGCGAGCGCCGCGCCCGTCACCAGCGCCAGCACGATGCCGAGCAGAATGCCGCCCGCGCCGAGTTGGCGCGAGAGCAGCCAGACCAGCCCCAGCGCGGTCAGCCCCATCGGCACCGCCATGATCCGGCGGAAGGTCGTCATCCAACCGCCGGGCCGGGGCAGCATCCGCCGCAGCGCGGGAATCCAGGAGATAGCGATGAATGGCGAGGCAAGGCCAAGACCAAGGCCGGCGAACACGGTCAGCGCCAGCGGCCAGGGCAGCACCAGCGCCGCACCCATCGCCGCGCCCATGAACGGCCCGGTGCAGGGCGTCGCCACGAAGGCCGCCAGCACCCCGGTCCAGAAGGCTCCGGCACGGCCGCCCTTTCCGGCCTTGCCCTGCCCCACGCTGATCGTGCCGATCTCGAACAGGCCGAGGAGGTTGAGCGTGATGCCCACCATCAGGATGACCAGCAGCGCGATCACGCGCGGGTCCTGCAACTGGAACGCCCAGCCGATCTGCGTGCCGCCGGCGCGGATCGCCAGCATCAAGGCGCCCAGCGCCAGGCAGGTGAGCAAGATGCCGCTAGTATAGGTCAGCGCCTCGCTCCGCGCCTGCTGCTCGTCGCCACCCGCCTTGGCGAGACTGATCGCCTTGAGGCTGAGGATGGGGAAGACGCATGGCATGATATTAAGGATCAATCCGCCGAGAAATGCACCGCCCAGCACCAGCAGCACCCCGGCAAGGCTCACCGTGGGCTGCGCCGCCCCCGCCGCGCCGCTGACCGGCGTGCCACCGCTGGGCAGGGCGCCCGGCACCGCCTCGATCCGCAGCGCGATCTCCGGCGAGACGGCAAGCACGCCCGCGATGGGGCCGTCCGTCGCCGCATCCTCCGGCACGGCGGTTTCGACAATCAGCAGATCGCCCGCGCGCCGCACCGTCTGCGGCTCGGCATAGCGCACGCGCTGCTTGCTGAGCGCGAAGAACCATGGCCGGCCCACAGGCGCCGCCGCCGGATAGGGCACGGCGATGGCAAGCCGGTCGCCGGTCTGCGCATAATGCGCTTGCTGATCGAGCGGGCGCGGCAGATGTGCGCGATACCCATCGAACCGGGCGCGCTCCGCAGGCTGGACCGTGCCATCGCCGATGGTCAGCGTGGTCGCGATCTCGCCCTGCTCGGGCACGCAGATGCTGTCCGTGCAGGCCAGCCATTGCGCCTGCCCATGGATCGGAACCGTCGCCCCCTTCACCAGTCCAGCCGGGAGGGTGACGTCGAAAAGGACCGCATATTCATGCTCGTAAACATGATTCATAAGACCGGCGATCACCAGCCGTTCGGGCACCGGATAGCGAAGATCGCCCGCCTTCACCTTGTCCGGCAGGATCCACTCGATCCGCATTCCGGCACCGGCATCGCCGGGATTTTCCCAATAGCCATGCCAGCCCTTGTCCGGGCGCATGACGATCGCGAGGGTAACCGTCTCTCCGGCTCGCGGCGTGGCCGTCTCCGGGGTCAGGGTCGCCCGGATATGCGGATCGCCCGCCGGCAGGAAGGCGCCGCCATTTTGCGCCTGAACCGGCCAGGCGAGCAGGGCCAGGACGAGCACCAGCAGAAAGCTGCACATCTGGCGGGAAAGGATCGACCGAGCGGGAGCCATATGCCGGCCCTTCTAGGCCTTGCGATCACAGGCCACAAGGCGAAGGCGATGGGGTCTGTGCGCCACCGCGCAGCGAGCGGTTGCCCAGCCGCCTGCCCCCGTGTAGCCATCGTCAGCAGATCATAAGCAAGGGTGAGGAGCGCCATGAGCGAGCAAGGCAAGATCGTGATTACCGGCGCGTCCGGTCAATATGGCCGGCAGGCCACGGATATGCTCATCGCCAAAGGCCTTGCCGACAGGCTCATCCTCATCACCCGCAGCCCCGCCAAGCTGGCGGACCGCACCGCGCAGGGCTGCGACGTGCGCTATGGCGACTATGACAAGCCGGAAACGCTGGCCGCCGCCGTCGCCGGGGCGGAGAAGATGCTGCTCATCTCCGGCACCCGCGTCGGCGCCCGCGTCATTCAGCACAAGGCCGCTATCGACGCAGCGGCGAAGGCGGGCGTCCGGCACATTCTCTACACCAGCTTCATCGGCATAGACGATCCCGCCAATCCGGCCGAAGTCCGCCACGATCATATCGAGACGGAAAATCTCATGCGCGCCTCCGGCATGGCGTGGACCATGTTGCGGGACGCTCATTATGCCGATGCGATGCTGCTCATGGCCGGGCCGGGCATGATGGCGACGGGTCAATGGATCAGCAACAGCGGCGACGGGCGCGAGGCGATGGTCTGGCGCGAGGATTGCGTCGCCTGCGCGGTCGCGGCGCTGACCACGCCGGGGCATGAGAACCGCATCTACAACATCACCGGCCCGCAATTGCAGACGTTCGATGAGGTCGCCGCGCTGGTGCGCGAGATCACCGGCTGCCCGCTGGAGCATGTCAAGGTGGATGACGACGGCCAATATGCCATCTTCGATGCAATGGGCATCCCGCGCCGCCCGGTGGACGATCAATATGTCGGCGGCATCCCCTGGAACAGCGATGACATGGTCACGTTCGGCGCCGCCATTCGCGGCGGCTTCCTGGAGCTATGCACCGATGATGTCGAGCGGCTGACCGGCCGCAAGGCGCGCTCGGTCCGCCAGATGATCGAGGAGAACAAGGCCATGCTGGTTGCCGCCGCCAAGGGCGCGCCGCAACCGGCCTGAACGGAGGAACGCCATGAACCGGGCCGATTATGATCGCTATCTAGCCGCCTTCAACGCCAAGGATTATGATACGGTCTGCGATTTCTACGCGCAGCCGATGGCGATGGACTTTTTTGGCGTCTCACTGCGCTCGCGCGAGGATATGAAGCGCTTCTACAGCTTCCTGCACAGCTATGTGCGCGAAAGCGTGCGCATCCTCAACTTCGCGTCGAGCGATACGCTCACCGCCGTGGACGGCCTCGTCCGCATCGAGGGTCTGCGCGATCTCGACCGCGCGACGCTGGATGCCAATGGCTGCGGCGGCCTGTTCCCGGTGAAGGCCGGCGAGGTGCAGGAGATGCGCCAGTTCATTTTCTACACGCTGAAAGACGGCAAGATCGCCAATGTCGAATGCGCGCTGATGGCACCGCCGGGCGCATAACCGCCGGGCGCAGCGGAGCGGCAGGGATCAGCCCTTCGGTGCTTCTGCAAGGGCAGAGCCTGCAGCACCCTACGCCATGCTCTTATGAAGATCGTCCCACGCCGCACTCCTGCAAAGGCGGGAGACCAGGACGCATAAGTGCTTCCCTTCCATTAAGACCTGCTTCCACAAAAGCGCCCCAAACGGCTCTCAATCTCCCACCGCACAAGCCGGACACCCCATGGGATGACCCGGATGCCCTCGCATCACGCCCTCCCACCAACCTTCAACCCGGCCATAGCCCTGTCCTACAGCCCGCGCCCTATGCCATCGTCACCGATATTCCGGCTCTTTCTCAGGCGACCGGCTGATCGGTTTCTTCACTCGCCGGACGCGGTTTTTCCCCGCATAGAGGTGCAACCTTCAGAACCTTCGCAACAATATTACGTGGTTTTGATCGACCAGCTCGATCAGCGCTTCAACCCGCCGCAGGCAAATGCCAGAGCCTCACCGCCCGGCTGCCCGCGCCTTCTCCATCCGCGCATAGGCCGCATCATAGCCACCCGCGACGCCGGAACCGGGCAATATCCGGTAGCTTGTCTCCAGCGACACCCCGGCCGCGCAGTCCAGTTGCGCGTCGGTCAGCATCACGCCATCGGCCAGGGTCAGCACCGTTTCCTTCAGCGATGCGTCATCCCGCGTCGACACACGGGGCGCTTCCACCCCGCAGGCGACAACCCGGCGCACAGCCTCCTCGGCCGGCACGATCACCGGCGCTTCATCCACCCAATCCGGCCGGGCGAGGTCCTTGAGCACCGTGGGCGGCGCCCCCTTGGGCACGGCATGCGCGCCCGGCGCCAGCACGAACACCATCGCCGCCATCCCGATCGCGCCCATCATCCGCCGCATCGCCACGCTCCTCACGTCAGCGCATAATAGCGCACGAAGTTGCCGTCCGGCTTGCGCTCGCCCACGCCGATGAAAATATGCCGCGTCATCCAGTCATATTTGCCCTTGCTCGTCTCGAAGGTCGGCTGGGCGCGCAGATAATAGTCCTCATGCGCCACCGGCGGCCCGTCCTCGAACGCCCAGGCGCGCAGGCGCTGCATCGAATCCGGCTTGCGGCCCCAGAGATAGCCCTTGTTCTGCATGTAGATGATCTCGCCATCATCGGTTTCGAGCAGATAGCGCGCATCGAACACGGCAGTGTCGTCATCGCGGAAATGGGCATAGTCGCCGCCCGAATTAGGCACCGCCTTCCCCCGCAGGCGCGGCCCCTCGAAATGCCCCTGATCGACCAGCACCGCCGAGCGGAAGCCGCCATTATGGACATTGGGCACCGCAAAGACGCGGGTGAACTGGAGGCGGCATTCGAAGGCGAAATCGAGCACCGGGTGATCGAGCGTGGAATAGCGGGCGTCGGTCATGAATATGGGTTCCTCATGATGAAGGAGGGGTGGCGACGAACCACCCATCCGCCTCAATAGTTCGACAGGATGGTCAACCCCGGCGTGTCGAGCGGCAGGCCACGCTTGCGCTTTTCCAACTCCTCGGCGCGGGTCTGCCGCTGCAGGTCGATAAGATAGGCGTGGATCGCATCCGCATCCTTTTCGCTCAGCCGGTCGTCCCAGCGCGGCATGCCGTTGGGCAGCAACAGCCCGCCGAGCACGATCTGCCGGAACGCCTTGTGCGTGCCCTCGCTCATCCGCCGCAGATCGGGCGTGATCGAGCGCGGCTGGTTGGAATGGCAGAGCGCGCAATTGCCCATGAACAAGGTCATGCCTTGCGCGATGGTCGCCGGCGTGACGCCGGGAGCCTGCGCGGGTGCCTCGGGCGCGACATCGAGCGGCGGCAATTCAGGCGGGATCGGCACCGCGCCGCCATCCAGCTTGAAGACGAGGATGCGCCCCTGATTGCCACGCGTATAGGCGGCCGCATAGGGCGGCACATAAGGATAGCCGCCGCCGCCCCATGCTGCCATCACGGCGACATATTGCACATCGCCCACCTTGTAGGTCATCGGCGCGGCGAGGATGGACGTGCCGGTGTCGATATCCTTGAGCAGCTTGCCATTCGCCTTGTCGAACACGCGGAAATGCCCATCGACGCTGCCCTGGAAGACAAGCCCGCCGGCCGTCGCCAGCGCGCCGCCCCGGTCTTGCCAGCCGCCCATCTTATAGGCCCATTTGGTCTTGCCGGTCAGCGGGTCGATCGCGCGCAGCTCGGTGCTGCCGGGGTTCTCCTTCACCCATTTCATCTCCGGCAGCGCTGCTATGGGGTCACGCAATACCGGGGGCAATGTCGGCAGGATCGCTTCCAGATCGGAGGAGAACAGGAGCGAGGCGTCATTGTTGAGCATCTTGGCCTGGAGCGGCTTTTGCCCAGGCGTCATATAGATTGCGTTACCCATGTCCTGCACCGTGCCGATATAAAGGCCGGTTTCGGGATCATAGGCGGCCGGGTGCCAGTTGCGCGCGCCCGGCGTCGCCGGAAAAACGATCTTGGGGCCGGTCGTATAGTCCGAATGCTCGGGCGTCAGGTTCGGGCGGCCGGTCTTTATGTCGACGCCATCGGCCCAGTTCATCCGCACCAGCGGATTGGCGCGGAGCAGCTTGCCGTCTCGCCGGTCGAGCACATAGAGGAAGCCGTTCTTGGGCGCGTGCAGCACCACCGGCCGCTCCTCACCGTCCACGCTCATCCGGGTGAGGATCATCGGCGAGGTGGAGGTGTAATCCCAATTATCGCCCGGCGTTTCCTGATAATGCCATTTGAGCCGACCCGTCCTGGCATCCAGAGCCACGATCGAGCCGAGATAGAGATTGTCTCCTCCCTGGGGCGAGCGTTTGGACGTCGCATACGGCCCGCCATTGCCGGTGCCGACCAGCACCAGCCCGGTTTCGGGATCATAGTTGATCGCATCCCACGGCGCACCGCCGCCGCCCACGTCCCAGCGGCTGTTCGGGTCCCACGTCTTGACCGCGGCTTCGAGATCGGGGCTTTCCTGCGGCCCCAGCTTGGGATCGCGCGGCACGACAAAGAAGCGCCACGCCAGCTTGCCCGTCTCCAGATCAAAGGCGCTCACATAGCCGCGCACGTCATATTCGGCGCCGGCATTACCGATGACGACGACATCGCCCGCCACTTCCGGCGCGCCGGTGCTGTTGTCACCGCGCCGACGATCCGCAATCGCATCGGCTTTCCACACAACCGCGCCGCTCTTCGCGTCGAGCGCATACATCCAGCCATCGAGACTGGTCACATAGACCTTGCCCTTGGCCACCGCGACGCCGCGATTGACCATGTCGCAGCAGGCCGTGCGGTTGATCTGCATGTCCACCAGCGGCTCGAAGCGCCACAGCTCCTTGCCGGTCGCCGCATCGAACGCATAAACGCGCCCCGCCACGCCGGAGGTGTACATCACCCCGTCGATCACCACGGGCGTCGCTTCCAGTCCGCGATTGGTGCCAAGATCGGCCGCCCAGGCGAGGCCGAGCCGCCCGACCGATTCCCGGTTGATCGACTCAAGCTGCGAATAATGGGACTTGCCGATGTCACCGCCCGGCGTCACCCAATTCTCCGCCGCAAGGCCCTGCGACCCGTCGCCGCTTCCGCCCGAGCCGGAGCAGGCGGCCAGCGCCAGCACACAGAACGCGCCCAATAATCTCCTCATCCTGCCCCTCTTTTCATCGCCCTGATCGACTTCAGGCCTCTCTTGCATCACGGCCCGCTGACTATGCCGACACAGGCTCATCCTGATCGCCCTACCCTCACCGGCCGTCCCACGGGCTTGGCATATGATAGGGCACGGTGACGAAATTCGCCTCGATCTGGCAAATCATGCCGTGGTCGATCTTGAACAATTCGCCGAAATAGTAGCTGTGCGGCCGCCGGATGGGTGATTTGATTACGGTCCCGTCGGTCAGCTGATAGTCCCCCAACCGGCCGCAATGGTCGATGAAGCCGAAGGCCATCACCAAGCCGCGCTCCTCGTCGACCAACGGGTAGCGCCGCGCGCGCAGCCGGTCGTCATAGCGATATTGCCCCATGCGGAACTGCGCCTCGCAGCCCAGCCCGGCGACCGGCACCAGCTTGGCGAATTCGGCATTGTTGGTGGTCTGCACGCCATTTTCCACCCGGTTGCAATCGGGGTGGAATTTGGTGCGGATCGTGCCATCGTTCCGTTGCAGGGTGGAGAAATAGCCATCCGCCAGCGCGATCATGTCCGCGCGGGAGGTGGGTGCCTCGGCAGCCGCATTGAGAATGGGTTTATCGTAAAATCGCTGGTTCTCGAACTTCGGGCTGCTGTCCACCTGACGGACGACGACCGTCTCGACCTGCGCGATGCGCCCGGCCTCATCCAGCCCCAGCCGTACCGTATAGGCGCTCTCGTCCAGCGGCTCGACCGCCGTGCCGAAATAGCCGACCTGCCGCGCCGCCTCGTCGGCGAAGCGCAGCCGGTAATCGCCCAGCCGCTCGATCGTGCCCCACAGGCCGTCGCCTGCCTCCAGGTGAACGTTGTTCTCGGTGATGAACGGGTCCGGCGCCCAAGCGACGGCGCCGGGGTTTTTCTCCCCCAGCGCCGCCAGATAGCTTTCCAGCGCCCCGTAGAGCGCGTCCCGGTTCACGCCACTTTGACCGGCGCGTCCAGATACATGGTCTTGGTTTCGAGATAGGCAGTGAGGCCGTCAACGCCGCCTTCCCGCCCGACGCCGGACTGCTTGTAGCCGCCGAACGGCAGGCCCCAATCGACCTTAAGGCCATTCTGGGCGATGCCGCCGGTGCGCACCTGCCGGGCGATGTCGAACGCGGCCTGCGGGTCTTTGGTCAGCACCGCGCCGGAAAGACCATAGTTGGAATCATTCGCGACGGCGATGGCCTCCGCCTCGTCCGCAACGGGGATGATGCTGAGCACCGGCCCGAAAATCTCCTCCTGGGCGATGCGGCTCTTGTTATCGACATTCTTGAACAGGGTCGGCTCGATGAAATAGCCCTGGTTCAAGTGGCTGGGGCGGTTGCCGCCCGTCACCAGATCGGCGGTCTTCTTGCCTTCCTCGATATAGCCTTCGACGCGCTCCAGCTGGCGCTTCATTGCGAGCGGGCCGAGCTGCGTGGTCGGATCGTCCGAATAGCCGATCTTCACCTTCTGCATCTCAGCGGCGATGGCATCGGCGATCTCGTCCTGCCGGTTACGCGGCACGATCAGGCGGCTGAGCATCGCGCAGACCTGCCCGGAGAGCAGCGTGATCGTGCCGGTCATCAGCTTTGCCGTCTCCTCGGCGGTGAAGTCGTCACGCACGATGGCCGCCGACTTGCCGCCCAGCTCCAGCGTATAGCGGGCGATGCGCGAGCCGCAGACCGATGCGATACGCTTGCCGGCCACGGTCGAGCCGGTGAAGCTCACCTTATCCACCCCGGCATTGCAGACGAGATGGTCGCTCGCCTCGCGATGGCCGCAGACGAGGTTGACGACGCCCGCAGGCACGCCCGCCGCCTCGCACGCCTCGGCGATGATGTAAGCCTCCAGCGGCGTCTCCGGCGAGGGCTTCATGATGACCGTGCAGCCGGTGATGAGCGCGTTGGCGACCTTGGAAGCCATGATGCCATAAGGCCCGTTCCACGGTGCGATGGAAGCGACGACGCCCACCGGCTCATGGACGAGATAGGCGACCTCGGCCGCGTGCGTCTCGCGTTGCTGGACATATTCGAAGTTGGCGCCGACCTCACGGGTCTGGTCGAACTGCGCGGTGGCGCCGGCGACCATGCCGGGCGCGAAGCTGGCGAGGCCGCCCATCTGCGCGGTCCATGCCTTGGCAAGCTCGCCCTCGCGCGAGCGCAGATGGGCGGTGATCTTCTTCATCACCTCGTTGCGCTCGCCCACGCTCATGCGCGGCCACGGACCATGGTCGAACGCCTCGCGCGCGGCGGCGACGGCGGCGTCCATATCCTGCTCGTCCGCCTCGGCGACGGCGCCGACGACCTGCTCGCTATTGGGCGAGACCAGCTCGATCATGCGGCCGCTATGGCCGGCGCGCCATTCCCCGCCGATCCAGACCTTGTCTGGATGCTTCACATTGACGCCTTCGGGATTCAGTCCTGCCTGGGCCACGCTCACTCTCCTCAATACTGGTTCCCGCAGCCGTTCGCGGCTCACTGGCCAGCGCGGCTGGCTGGCGGCGTCCGAACTGCGGGATCGGGATTCGACGGAGCGATGCTAAGCGGTGCGGCCGGTGCCGTGCAAGGGCAAAGCGCATACCGAGATTGACTTGGTCCGATCACCGGACAGCGGGGGTGGGGCTACTCCGCCTCGGATGCCATCAACGCGTCGATCGCCCGGCGGGCGAGGCTGATGAGCTGCTCGACCTCCTCGGGAGAGAGCGCCTCGCGAATCGGTGCTTCCACCATGCGGCCGAGATTATCCAGCTCCAGCATCAACGCCCGCCCCTTGGCGGTGAGGACCAGGGCATTGCGCCGGCGATCCTCCGTGGAGCGCTGGCGCTCGGCCAGGCCGCCTTTCTCCAGATCGTCCACGATGGCGACCACGATCGACTTGTCCATGCCGATGTTGCGCGCGATCTCGGACTGGGAGCAACGCGGATTGGCGGCAATCAGCGCCATGGTGGAGTGCGAACCGGAGCGCAGCCCATAAGGTTCGTAAGCCGCGACGACGCGCGAGGTCAGCAAATTGCGCAAGTGCCGAACGGCCGGGCCGATGCTGTCACCCAGCAAGCCCAGGTCCATGCCCTCGACAATCTTCTGCCGATGTTTGCCTGCCTCAACGTCTGCCATAACCGCCCATCCCCGCTTGCGATCCCGTTCGGACATCGTCAACTTGACCGGACCGGCCGATAATTGCAATGGTTGATTTAACCAACGATATTGACTCGCCACTTTGCGGCGGTTCAGACAGTGCGGGAAACAAGTCAAGAGCGAACATGCCACGGCGAGAGGATGAGACATGATCAGCGTCAACCAGCTCCACCCCCTGTTTTTCGGCGAAATCGTCGGCGCCGACCTGACCGCCGAGCCGACCGAGACGCTGCGCCGCACGGTCGAGGACGCGATGGAGCGCCATGGCGTGTGCGTGGTGCGCCAGCAGCCGATCTCCGATGCAGAGCATTTGCGCTTCGCCCGCCTGTTCGGCCCGCTGGAATTGCCGCCGGGTTATGGCACACGCCCGGCAGGCCGCATGGCGCCGGAGCTGTTCCCGGCCGGCAATCTGGATGCCGAGGGCAACATCAAATCCCGCCCGCCGGCCAATCGCGACGTGGCGAAGGGGGCGGAGCGCTTCCATGCGGACAGCTCCTTCAATCCGTTGCCGAGCAAATGGTCGATGCTGCGCGGTGTCGAGTGTCCGCCGCCGGAGGCCGGGGGCGACACGCTGTTCGTGGACCTGCGCTCGGCCTATGAGGATTTGCCGGAGGAGACGAAGGCGCGGATCGAAAACCTCATAGGCATCCACGATTTCTGGCGCGGCAGGGCCTATGCCGGGCTGGAAGTGACCGACGCGATGCGCGCGACCATGCCGATGCCGGAGGTCCACCACCCGCTCGTGCGCGCGTCCGCCAGCGGCCGCAAGGCGGTGTTCGTCGGCGGCCATTGCGTCGGCGTGGTCGGCATGGGCGAGGAAGAGGGGCATGCGCTGGTGGAGGCGCTTTATGCCCATGTCACCCAGCCCAAATATGTTCATCGCCATCACTGGACGGTGGGCGATATCGTGATCTGGGACAATCGCTTCGCGCTGCACGCGGCGACACCGCTGGAGACGGACGAATATCGCCGCGACATGCGCCGTGCCACCGTCAACGAGAGCGGCGAGGAGACGGACGCATATGCGTATCGCCGCCAACGGGACACCTGACGGCGCGACCTGCGCCGCGTGGTGGTAGCACCGGGCCGGCGGCATGCGGGCCTGACCTGCTTTGTAATATTCTTAGTCATCCATGATATTTTCGGTCGAAGGTTACGAAGGTTACGGTGCATGGGGCATTTTTTTCCCGCCGGCTGGCCCCGCGCATGCCGAGGCGACAGGGAGCCACTCTGGCATAGCGGGACGGGCGTAGGACAGAGGGGTGCCGCCCCTTGCGGCTCCGTGCGCTCCCCTCATCCCGTGAAAGAAGCGGGCGCGCTTGCGGTTCCAGGCGACCGGAACCGGCTCTGAACGCCTGGGTGGACTCAGTTGGAGGCCGCAACGGGAGCCGACTGCCGATGCGCCCGCTTCATCAGGGGCACAACAGGGTTCAACCCGAGCAAGACAAACTCTAAGAGACGGATAGTCACGGGGATAATCGGGAGGGCGATGCATGCGGTTCAAGGACAAGGTGGTGCTGGTGATCGGCGGGAACAGCGGCATCGGCCGCGCCTCGGCGGAAGGCTTCGGCGCGGAGGGCGCGCATGTGTTCCTCACCGGGCGCGACCAGCGGACCATTGACGAGACGGTGGCGGCCATAGCCGGCGCGCGCGGCTTTCGGGCGGATATCGCGCGGATCGGCAGCAGCGCCGAGGTGCTCTCGGCAATCGAGGCGGCGCACGGCAAGCTCGATGTGCTGTTCGTCAACGCCGGCATCGGCGCCTTCGCGCCCGCGGCCGAGGTGACGCCCGAGCAGTGGGACCATGTCCACAACGTCAACCTGCGCGGCTGCTTCTTCGCCATCCAGCAAGCGCTGCCGCTGCTCGCCGATGGCGGCGCGATCGTCATCACTGGCTCGATCGGCGCGGTGGCGGCGGTGCCGGGCAATGTGATGTATGCGGCGGCCAAGGCGGGACTGCGCGCCGTCGCGCGCACGCTGGCGGCCGAACTGGTCAGCCACAAAATCCGCGTCAACATGGTCAGCCCCGGCCCGACCGAAACGCCGATCATCAACCGCACCGACGGCGTGCCGGCGGACGCGGTGGCGGGCCTGCGCGACATCATGACCGACGCGGTGCCGATGAAACGCATGGGCGCGCCGGAGGAAATCGCCCGGCCGGTGCTGTTCCTCGCCTCCGATGAAGCGAGTTTCATCACCGGCATCGACCTCTATGTCGATGGCGGCTGCGTGGAGTTGTAGGAGCGGTTCCGTGCGGGGGCGGACGAGCGCGCGTGCGTGGTTCGTGCGGGGCCTTGTCCGCATTTGAGGACTTCAGTGCTCCTGCCTTCGCAGGAGCACAAGGTTGAGCGGCGAACGCACGGGCAAACCCCATTGACGCGCTGAAACCCCACTGACGCGCTGAAACCCCATTGACGCGCCAATAGGGTCTGACAAACGGTCGACCGGATAGAGGTATTCCGTCAACGAACGACCCTGCACCGGAACAGCTGACCCATGTCGCGCTTTCCATGAAGGAAGAAGGTGGGGAACGCGCGCCCTCCCCAGTTCCCACGACCTCCGTTCGACCGCGCCGCTCTCGCTATACCGACAGCTCGATCTGCGCCCGAACCGGGCCGCCGGTACTCGCCGGTGCGCCATCCTCACCGGAGCGGGTCGCCAGCCCCTGCAGGGTGCGGAGCAGGAATTGGCCAAAGGGCCAGGCGCCGAGATCCGATTCCGCGTTGATGTGCCCGGCCGCGCCCGCATCGGCGAAGCGTCCGCCCCAGAATTGCGCGAGGCGGCGCGCGCGGTGAAGCTGGATATAGGGATCGTCATGGCTCGCCGCGACGATGGACGGGAACGGCAGCGGCCCCTTGGGCGCCGGCCCGAAGGATTTGAGGCGCGCGTCCACTGGCGCCACGTCCACCTCCGGCGGCGCGACCAGCAGCGCGCCGATGACCGGATCGCCATAGGCCGGGCGCTCCATCGCGGCCCACCAGGCAACGGCATGGCAGCCCAGGCTGTGCGCGACGAGGATCACCGGCCGGCCGGCGCGACGAATGGCGAGGTTGAGCTGGTTCACCCATGTGTTGCGATGCGGCCGCGCCCAGCTGCCCAAATCGACCCGCGCAATATCGTCCCGCTCGCGCTCCCAGATGCTTTGCCAATGCGTCGGCCCGCTATTGTCGAGGCCGGGCACCGTCAGGATGAGGGGCGTATCGCTGCCGCTCTCCACGATGGGCGGCGCGAATCGTTCCGGATTGCTCGCGAAATCCATGGTCAGTCTCCTGTGCAGAGGCAGTGACCAGTCGACTCGGCTTACGTTCCGATCACAGGCGGCAGGATAATATCTATCGTTTCAATTGACAATATCGATATGACGCATGGGAGGCACGGGCGACGCTTCGGATCGGTCAGGAGCCGCGCTAGAACAGCCGGGTCAGCGAATAGAATAGCGCCCCCACCGCCGCCGAGGCCGGGATGGTGATGATCCACGCCACCACCACGCTCTGCGCCACGCCCCAGCGCACTGCGGAGGCGCGGCGGGCGACGCCGGCGCCGATCACGCAGCCGGTGATCGTATGGGTGGTCGAGACGGGGATACCGAGCAGGGAGGCGCAGAACACCACCACCGATCCACCGGCCGACGCGCTGAACCCCTGATGCTGCGAAAGCTTGGTGATGCGCGAGCCCATCGTCTCGATGATCCGCCAGCCGCCGGTCATGGTGCCGAGCGCGATGGCGAGATAGCAGGCGATGGCCACCCAGTGCGGCACATGGAACTCGCCGTTCAGATAGCCGGTCGAGTAGAGCAGCACGGTGATGATGCCCATGGTCTTCTGCGCATCGTTGAGGCCGTGGCTCACCGAATAAGCGGCGGACGAGGCCAGATGCAGCAGGCGGAAGCCGTGATCCGCCTCGCGCGCGGGATTGTTGCGGAACAGCCAACTGGTGCCGAGCATGATCGCCATCGCCAGCAGCATACCAAGCATCGGCGAGAGCACGATCGCCAGCAGCGTCATGTTGAGGCCGCTCCACTCGATGCCGGTGAACCCCGCATGCGCCACGCCTGCGCCCACCAGCCCGCCGACCAGCGCATGGCTGCTGGACGAGGGAATGCCCTTGAGCCAGGTCACGACGTTCCAGAACATCGCGCCGATCAGCGCACCGAAAATAACGGCGGGAGTCACCAGATCCTTGTCGATCAGCCCGGCCCCGACCGTCTCCGCCACCTTGTGCAGACTGGGGATGGCCAGCATCAGGAAATAAGCGGCAAAGTTGAAGAAGGCCGCGAAGATGACCGCCGTCACCGGGCCGAGCAGCCGGGTGGCGACCACCGTGGCGATCGAGTTGGCGGCATCATGCAGGCCGTTCAGATAATCGAAAGCGAGCGCGACGACGATCAGCGCGATCAGCAGCGGCAGGGCTAGCTCATGCATGGGGTGCGGCCGCTCAGCTGTGGTCGATCACGATGCTGTCGATCTCGTTCGCGACATCTTCCAGCGCGTCGGTGATCCGCTCGAGATGATTGAAGATCTCGCGGCGCACGATGAAGGCCATGGGATCGCCCTCGCCATAGGCCCGGTAGGCGGCCTTGAGGCCTGCCGAGTGGATGGTATCGGCATGGCCTTCCATACGCACCAGCCGCTCGGTCAACTCGTGCAGCCGCTTGCCATTCTCGGACACGTTGCGCAGCAGCGGGATCGCCTCGGCCAGCACGCGGCTGCCGTCGACAATGATCGCCGCGATGTCGACCATCTCCGGCTCGAAACTGGTCAGGCCGTAGAGGTCGATCGCCTGCGCCGCGGCCTGCATCTCGTCAATCGCATCATCCATCGAGCCGACAAGGCTGGTGATCGCGCTGCGATCGAACGGGGTGAGGAAGGTCTGCCGCACCACGCGCAGCACCTCGCGGATGATCTCGTCCGCATCATGCTCACGCTCGATAATCTCGCGGACATGGTCCTCGCGATGCTCGCCATCATGCACCAGCCGGCCAAGCGCATCCGCGCCCGCGACCACGGTGCGGACATGCGCCTCGAACAGCTCGAAAAAATTGCCCTGCTTGGGAAGCAAGCGCTGAAACCATGCGAACATGCTGTTTATTCCTGATTTTTTGGCGACCGTCTCGAATATGGTCGCGCGCCGCACCGCCGCCTTGATCTCCGAGGCGGCGAAGGAGCGGATGAGATCGCGCAGATCGCTTTCTTCCACCGCTTCCGCCGCGTCCGCCAGGCTGAACCAGCGGCGCTGGCGCTCGTTGCGCTCCTTCCAATCCGGCAGCTCGTGATTCACCGCCAGCGGAAACACCTCGACGTCCACCATCAGCGAAGCGCCATTGCCGCGCCGCTTGCGGTAGCGATAAGAGCCGAGCGGCGTGGGGCAGAGCACACCCAGCACGCCGGCCTCCTCCTCCGCCTCATTCGCCGCCGCGCGGTGCCACTCCATGCCCGGCGGCACATTGCCCTTGGGGATCACCCAGCGCTTCGTCTCACGCGAGGTGATGAGCATGACCTTGACCGGCGCATCGAGCGCATCGCCTTCGGTGCGATAGGGCAAGGCGGCAATCTGTCGGATCGGTTGACTCCCCGGTAAGCGATGGGACGTGTGACGGCCAATGTGACAGTTTCGTGACCGGATCAACCGTCAATCCCGATTGCGCGCGTCCTTTCAAACCGGAAACGGTGCGTTGGCGCGGTTTCGCACCGCGCAAACCAAGGCCGGCAATGCCGCCGCTTCCGGGGCAACACACCGCTTCCTTCTCCCCGGCATAGACTTTAGATTGCGCCCATGCCGGACGCTGCCGACTCCGCTCCCTTCGCGGCCTTTGCGCCGCCGATCCGGCCACCCTCGCCGCTCCGCACAGCGATCACCGCCGCCTATCGCGAGCCGGAGCCGACCTGCGTCGCGCGGTTGCTGCCCGCCGCGACCCCGCCCGCTCCCCTCCGCGCCGCCGCGCGGGAGACGGCGCGCGCGCTCGTCACCCGGCTACGGACACGGCAGCGGGGCACGGGCGTGGAGGGGCTGGTGCAGGAATATGCGCTCTCCAGCCAGGAAGGCGTGGCGCTGATGTGCCTCGCCGAAGCGCTGCTGCGCATCCCCGACGCGGCGACGCGCGACGCGCTGATCCGTGACAAGATCGGTCCCGGCGACTGGGGCGCGCATCTCGGCACCAGCCGCTCCCTGTTCGTCAACGCGGCGACATGGGGCCTCATCATCACCGGCAAGCTGGTCGATCCGGTCAATGATGGCGGGCTTGCCGCCGCGCTCAGCCGCCTACTCACCCGCGCCGGCGAGCCGGTGGTGCGGCGCGCGGTCGATCTTGCCATGCGGATGATGGGCGAGCAGTTCGTCACCGGCGAGACGATCGACGAGGCCCTCGCGCGGGCGCGGACCATGGAAGCGAAGGGCTTTACCTACAGCTTTGACATGCTTGGCGAGGCGGCCGCCACCGCGCGCGACGCGCAGCGTTATTACGCGGCCTATGAGCGCGCCATCCACGCCATCGGCAAGGCGGCGGACGGGCGCGGGCCGATTGCCGGCAACGGCATCTCGATCAAGCTCTCGGCGCTGCATCCGCGCTACACCCGCGCGCAGGCCGGGCGGGTGATGGGCGAGTTGCTGCCGCGCGTGACGGCGCTGGCTGCGCTGGCCCGCTCCTACGGCATCGGCCTCAATATCGACGCGGAGGAAGCCGACCGGCTGGAGCTGTCGCTCGACATATTGGAGAGCCTCGCGCTCGACCCTGCCCTGCGCGGCTGGAACGGCCTCGGCTTCGTGGTGCAGGCCTATGGCAAGCGCTGCCCCTTCGTGATCGACTGGATTATCGACCTTGCCCGCCGCGCCGGGCGGCGGATCATGGTGCGGCTGGTCAAGGGCGCTTATTGGGATGCGGAGATCAAGCGCGCGCAGGTCGATGGGCTGAGCGACTTCCCCGTCTATACCCGCAAGGTCCATAGCGACGTGGCCTATATCGCCTGCGCGGCGAAGCTGCTGGCGGCGAAGGACGCAGTGTTCCCGCAATTTGCTACCCACAACGCGCAGTCGCTGGCGACCATCTACCAGATGGCGGGGCCGGATTTTTCGCCCGGCGACTATGAGTTCCAGTGCCTGCACGGCATGGGCGAGCCGCTCTATCAGGAGGTGGTCGGCAAGGCGAAGCTGGACCGGCCGTGCCGCATCTACGCGCCGGTCGGCACGCACGAGACGCTGCTCGCCTATCTCGTCCGCCGGCTGCTGGAGAACGGCGCCAATTCGAGCTTCGTCAACCGCATCGGCGACCCGGACGTGCCGATCGAGGACCTCATCGCCGACCCGGCCGAGCAGGTCGCCGCCATGCCCGTGCCCGGCGCGCCGCATGAACAGATCGCGCTGCCGGGCGACCTCTACCCGGACCGGCGCAACTCGGCGGGACTGGACCTTAGTGATGAGAGCGTGCTTGCCGCGCTGGGTGCGTCTCTGCGGGGCAGTGCGGCGATGAGCTGGACCGCCGGAGAGGACGGCGCGGAGCGCCCGGTGCGCAACCCCGGCGATCATCGCGACATCGTCGGCACGGTGCGGGAGATCGCCCCGGAGGCAGCGGCCGCCTGCGTCGCACGCGCCGCCGCGTCGGGCTGGCCGGAGGTGCCGCTCGCCGCTCGCGCCGCTGCGCTGGAACGCGCCGCCGATGCGCTCCAGACGCAGATGCCGGTGCTGATGGGCCTCATCATGCGCGAGGCGGGCAAGTCCGTCGCCAACGCCATCTCGGAGGTGCGCGAGGCCACCGATTTCCTGCGCTATTATGCGCAGCAGGTGCGCGCGACCTTCCGCGCCGACACGCGGCCGCTGGGGCCGACCGTGTGCATCTCACCCTGGAATTTCCCGCTCGCCATCTTCACCGGGCAGATCGCCGCCGCGCTGGTCGCGGGCAATCCGGTGCTCGCCAAGCCGGCCGAGGAGACGCCGCTGATCGCCGCGCAGGCGGTGCGGCTACTGCACGAGGCCGGCGTGCCCGCCGACGCGCTGCAACTCGTGCCCGGCGACGGCGCGGTAGGCGCGGCACTGGTCGGCGCGGCGGAGACGGCGGCGGTGATGTTCACCGGATCGACCGAGGTGGCCCGGCTGATCCAGAGCCAGCTGGCCGCGCGGCTCTCCCCGGCCGGCCGCCCCATCCCGCTCATCGCCGAGACGGGTGGGCAGAATGCGATGATCGTCGATTCCTCCGCCCTGCCCGAGCAGGTGGTGGCGGACGTACTCGCCTCCGCCTTCGACAGCGCCGGCCAGCGCTGCTCGGCGCTGCGCGTGCTCTGCTTGCAGGAGGAGATCGCCGACCGGATGCTGCCGCTGCTGCGCGACGCGCTGGCCGAGCTGCGCGTGGGCCGCACCGATCGGCTGGCGGTGGATATCGGCCCGGTCATCACCGCGCAGGCGCAGGCGGGGATCGAGACGCATATCGCGGCGATGCGGGCGGCGGGCCACGCCATCCACCAGACGCCGCTGCCGCCCGAGACGGCACACGGCACCTTCATCCCGCCGACGATCATCGAACTGGACTCCCTCGCCGCGTTGGAGCGCGAGATTTTTGGCCCTGTGCTGCATGTCGTGCGCTACCGCCGCGAGCGGATCGACGATCTGATCGACGCCATCAATGCCACCGGCTACGGCCTCACCTTCGGCGTGCATACGCGGCTGGAGGAGACGATCGCCCATGTCACCGGCCGGGTTCGGGCGGGCAATCATTACGTCAATCGCAACATGATCGGCGCGGTCGTGGGGGTGCAACCGTTCGGCGGGCGCGGCCTCTCGGGCACTGGCCCCAAAGCGGGCGGGCCGCTCTATCTCGGCCGATTGGTGACGGGCGCGCCCGATGCCCTGCCGCCAGCCCCGGCCGCGCCGCCCAACCCGGCGCTGGAGGCCTTCATCGGCTGGCTGGACCTGCATCGGGAGGAGACCGCCGCCGGGATCGCCCGCGCTTATGCCGCCGCCGCGCCGCTGGGCATGACGATGGAGTTGCCCGGCCCGGTTGGTGAGCGCAATCTCTATGCGCTGCATCCGCGCGGCACCATCCTGCTATGCCCGGCCAGCCATGAAGGGCTTTACCAGCAGATTGCCGCCGTGCTGGCGACCGGCAACGATGCGCGCATCGACAAGGAACCGCTGCCCGACGACCTGCCGCCCATCGTGATGGAGCGCCTGACCGCTCCCGCCGATCAACCGCTCGCCGGCGCGCTGATCGAGGGGGAACCCACCCATATCCGCGCCGCTTTGGCCGCCATCGCCACGCGGCCGGGGCCGGTTCTGCTTACCCAGGCGGCTTCCCGCGCCGATTGCGTGGCCGGCCCTGCCTACCGGCTCGACTGGTTGGTCGAGGAAGTGGCGACTTCCATCAACACCACCGCCTCGGGCGGCAATGCCAGCCTGATGACGATCGGGTGAGCCGGCCTACTCCGTGGCGATCGGCCTGGAGTTTGCCCTATTTGAGTTGAACCATGTGTGCTCCTGCGAAGGCAGGAGCACTGAGTTGGCCTCATACGGACAAGCTCTAATAGGGTAGCCCGACATAATTCTCCGCGATGCTCGTCTGCGCGGCACGGCTGGAGGCGATATAGTCCAGCTCGGCGACCTGCATCGCGCGCTCGAAGGGGCCATCCTCCGGGAAGCGGTGCATGAGGCGGGTGAGCGACCAGCTGAACCGCTCGGCTTTCCACACGCGGGAAAGCGCCTTGTCCGAATAGGCCGCGACAGCATCCGCATCGCCCCGCTTGGCGAAGGCAATCAGCGCCTCGGCGGCATAATGCACATCGCTCGCGGCGAGGTTGAGGCCCTTGGCGCCGGTGGGCGGCACGATATGCGCGGAATCCCCGCACAGCATCAGGCTGCCGTGGCGCATCGGCGTGAAGACATGCGAGCGCAGCGGCGCGATGGATTTCTCGATGGAGGGGCCACGCACAATGTGCGGCGCGACCGCGGGGCCGAGACGCAGCGCCAGTTCATCCCAGATGCGCTCGTCCGGCCAATCCTCGACCTTCTCGGTCAGTGGCACGTCGACATAATAACGGCTGCGGGTGAGGCTGCGCTGGGAGGCCAGCGCAAAGCCGCGCTCGTGATTGGCGTAGATCAGCTCATGGTTGCACGGCGGCACATCGGCAAGGATGCCGAGCCAGCCGAACGGATATTCGCGCCCGTAATCGCGCCCGACCGCGGCGGGGATCGCCTGCCGGCTCGGGCCGTGGAATCCGTCGCAGCCGACGATGATGCGCGCATCGACACGCTGCGCCGCGCCGTCCTTCACATAAGTGACATAAGGCGCGTCGCTCTCGATATCGTGCAGTGCGACGTCCTGTGCCTCATAGACGACTTCCAGCCCACGCGCCTCGCGCGCCTCCATCAGATCGCGGGTCAGTTCGGTCTGGCCATAGACGACGACATGGCTGCCGACGAGATCGGCAATGTCGATACGGATCAGTCGCTCGCCATCGGCGAGGTTGAAGCCGTCATGCACCAGCCCCTCGGCCTTGAGCCGGGCATCCAGCCCGAGCCGCTCCATAAGCGCCACGGTGCCGCGCTCCAGCACGCCGGCACGGATGCGGCTCAGCACATAGTCCGGCGAGCGGCGCTCCAGCACGATGCACTCCACGCCCTCCGCACGCAGCAGATGGCCGAGCAGCAGACCGGCAGGGCCGGCACCGATAATGCAAATACGGGTCATATCACCTCTCCCGATCATGCCGGCAATGTCACCCGATCCAGCGCGAAAAGGAAGGGACGGTTCGGACAGAGTCTGGTATTATCGGGACATGCACCCTCCCTCACCCGCCATCCCCAGCTATGCGCTTTATGGCGACAGTCAGGATGCGCCGCCGGACGAGTTCTTCCATTGCGAGACGATCGCCATCCGCAGCCGCCGATATGATTGGGAAATTGCGCCACATCTGCACCCGGCCCTCTCGCAGATGCTGTTCGTGGCGCGCGGCGCGGTCGATGTGCGGCTGGGCGCGGCGGAGCATGCGCTGGCAGGGCCGTTGCTGGTGTGCGTGCCGAGCGGGCTGGTCCACGGCTTCCGCTTCTCGCCCAGCGTGGTCGGGTTCGTCGTCACCGCCTCGCAGGACTTTCTCGACAGTCTCGGGCGGCGCGACGCGCTGCGGGCGCAGATGTGCACGGCGGCGCTGCACGCGCCCACACCGGCACTCACGCGGGGCCTGCTCCAGATCGGCCGGCAGTTGCTGATCGCCGAGCGCGACCGCTTCGACCCCGACGCGCACCGCCTGCACCGCACACTGGCCGAAGCCTGGTTGCGCCTCGCCATCCAGCCCGGCCTCGCCCGCACCGCGCAACGCGGCACCATCGCCCAGCGCTTTCAGGCATTGGTCGAGACAAGCTATCGCGAGCATCGCCCGCTGGCCTTCTATGCCGCGCAGCTCGGCTGCACCGTGCGCACGCTCGCCCGCCAGACGGACGAGGCGTTCGGCCTCTCGCCGCTCCAGTTCATCAACCGCCGGCTTCTGTTCGAGGCGCGCCGGCTGCTGCGCTTCACCACCGCGAGTTGCAGCGAGGTGGCGGCGGAGCTGGGCTTCGAGGACCCGGCCTATTTCTCACGTTTCTACCGACGCATGACCGGACGGCGGCCGAGCGAGGAGAAGAAGGCGGCGGGGTAGGAAGGGGCAGCGGGTGTGTGCTCCTGCGCGAACGAGGGTTCAGTGCGGCAAGATAGCGCGGTTGAACCCTGGGCTCCTGCCTGCGCAGGAGCACATGCTGGCCAGGAGGATAGCGCACCGTCCGATTAAGGCTGCGCTCCGGTGAGCGGAGAGCAGCCCCCGCGCCCTCTTTCACGAGGACGCGGGGTTGGTTCCGCCTCAGATCGGGTAATGCCCCGGCAGGGTATCGACCGTGACCCAGCGTAGTTCGGTGAAGCTGTCGATGCCGGCCTTGCCGCCGAACCGGCCGTAGCCCGAGCCTTTGACGCCGCCGAACGGCATCTGCGCCTCGTCATGCACGGTCGGCCCGTTGACATGGCAGATGCCCGATTCGATCCGCCGGGCAATGCCCAGACCCCTGGCGATGTCGCGCGTGAACACCGAGGCCGAGAGGCCGTATTCGGTGTCGTTGGCTAGCTCCACCGCATGATCGGCATCACGCGCGCGGATGATGCCGACCACCGGCCCGAAGCTCTCGTCGCGGAACAGCTTCATGCCCGGCGTCACCTTGTCGATGACATGGGCGGGCATCAGCACGTTGCTCGTCGTCTCGCCGCCCACCAGCTGGGTCGCGCCCTGCGCCAGCGCGTCGGCAATGAGGCTCTGGCAATGCGCCACCGTCTTCGCGTCGACCACCGCGCCGAGTGGTGTGGTGCCCTCGCGCGGATCGCCCACCGCCATGGCGGCGACCTTGGCCCTGAACTTCTCGGCAAAGGCATCGGCCACCGCCTCGACCACGATGATCCGCTCGGTCGACATGCAGATCTGGCCCTGGTTCATGAACGCGCCGAACGCGGCCGCCTTCACCGCCTCGTCGAGATCGGCATCTTCCAGCACGATGAACGGCGCCTTGCCGCCCAGCTCCAGCAGGCAGGGCTTCAAATGCTCGGCGGCGCGCTTGGCGATGATCTTGCCCACCGCGGTCGAACCGGTGAAGTTGATCCGCTTCACCTCGCGCGCGTCGATCAGCGCGCCCACCACCTCGCCCGCGTCCTGCGGCGCATTGGTGACGACATTGACCGCACCCTCCGGGAAGCCCGCTTCGGCAAACGCCTCGATGATCAGCGCATGGGTGCGCGGGCAGGTCTCGCTCGCCTTGAGGATCACGGCGTTGCCGCAGGCCAGCGGCACGGCGATAGCACGCACGCCCAGGATGATCGGCGCGTTCCACGGCGCGATGCCGAGGATGACGCCGACCGGCTCGCGCAGCGCCATGGAGAGGCAGCCCGGCTTGTCGGACGGGATGATCTCCCCCGCAATCTGCGTGGTCAGCGCCGCCGCCTCGCGCACCATGGAGGCGGCAAGGCCGAGGTTGAACAGCGCCCAGCCCTTGGTCGCGCCGATCTCGCCCATCATCGCGTCCACAAACGCATCGGCCCGCGCCTCCAGCGCATCGGCCGCCTTCATCAGCACGGCGCGCCGCGCGTTCGGCCCCATTTGCGACCAGGCCGCGAACCCTTGCGCCGCCCGCGCCGCAATCGCGCCGATATCCCCAGCCTTCATCGCCGCCGCCGACGACGCCACCGATCCCGTCATCGGGTTCAACCGCGTGAATTCCATCCAATCCTCTCCTCAATAGGCATCGCTGTAACGAAATGATCGCATCGTTCTCCCGTGTTCCGCCGGGCCGCGCAAGCCCGCAGGTCATGGAAATTCCGATAGCGCTATCACGCTGCTGCAAGATGGAGCGCCGGCCCATCGCCAGCCGGCCCAGCGACTGCCCTAACGGCTCCTTCGTTCAATCGAGCGTCAATGTCGCGAAATGCCAGCGAAGCTGCGCCGGCGTCGCCCCATCAACATCGTTGACGCGGCGCAGCACGGCCTCGCCTTCAATCCGCACCGGGCGGCCAGCCTCATCGCTTCCGGTGATGGTGACGGGCGCGGTGTAATAGATCGACCCGGCAGCGCCTTCCATGGTGCCGGTGGGAATGGCGACGGTGGGCCTGGACAGTTTCGCGAACATGGCGGCGAACGTCGCCTCACTCCATTTTTGCTGGTCGGCAGGGCCGAGCATGGCGCGGGCTTGGCCATAGTCCTTCCGCTCGATCGCGCTCGCGAAGGAGAGGAGGACGTTGCGCGCGCCCTCTACCCCGCGCTCGGCCTCCGGCGTCAGTCGTGGCGGCGCCGCATCGCCAGCGCTGTTTCCTTCGGTGGCGGGGGGCCGCTCGGGCGGCGTGACCGGCTCCGCGCCGGCGTTCGTTGCGGGCGTAGGCGCGGCGGTGGGCTGGGACTCATCCTGCTGCGGGGCCTGTGGCTGTCCGCACGAGACAAGCCCCAATAAGGGGACCAGGGCGATGCAAGCTTTTATCCTGTCCATAGGCCTCATAACCAACAGCGCGGCTGGCCGTTCCATGGACGCGATGCGGAAACGCCCCTTCGTTCAATCGATGCTCTGCGTAAAGCTGAGCCGGACCCGTCGCGGCAGAGCGGGGAAACCGATCGCATCCTGGCTGCGGTCCTGGAGCAGATTGTCGCCTTCGAGCCGCAAGCGGGTGTGGCGCGCGACGGCCCAGCTGACGGAGGCCGAGAGGCGATGCATATTGCCCAATCGCCGCACACCGGTGGGCACGGCATAATCGTCCCGCTCGTCCGTATAATCATAATGCGCGCGCATCGTCATGGTGCTGGCCGCCGCCCATTCGAGATCGGCCCCGGCGCGCCAGCGTGGGCGGTTCAGCAGCTGCGCGCCCGTCGCCGCGTCCTGCGTCTCCACATATTGGACCGACAGGCTGCCCTTGAGCGCTGCCCCTAGCCGATGCGACAGCTGCGCCGAGATACCCTGCGACGTCACGCGCGCCCGGTTCTCCAGACGGGGCGGGTCCGCCGGCACGAAGTCGATAAGATCGCGGTAGCGGGTGCGGAAAACGGCCACCGACAGGTGGTCGACCTCGCTCGGGCGCCAATCCAGCCCCAGTTCCATCGCCGTGGCCCGCTCCGGCCGCAGGGCCGGATTGCCGACAAAGGGATTGCCCAGCGCATAAAAGCTCGGAGCCTTGAAGGCGGTACCCGCGCTCGCGCGCGCGGAGACATGGCGAGTCAGAGCATAGCGCAGGCCCGCCCGGCCGCTCCAGCGCGCGCCGATCCCGTCGATATCGTCGATCCGCAAGCCACCATTGGCCTCCAGCGGGCCGAGCGATCCGTTGAGTTCCGCGAAGCCGGAGTAGGTCGCGCGCGACTGCCGGTAGCTGGTCGGCGCGTGAAAGCCGAAATCCAGATAACCCTCGCTGCGTGCCGTCTCCCACTGCCCTTGCAGGCCCACCGTCGCGCGCCACGCGCCGAGATCGATGCTCACATCCGGCCGCACGATCCTGCGCCGGTAGCGGATATCGTCAAGGCCGCCGGGCACACCCGTCGGCGTTTCGGCAGAAGGCGCGACACCCGGCGAGGCGACCCAGTCATCTCGTGAGGACCATGAAGCGGCGAGGGACAGCGCGACCGGCCCGGCGCGCAGGAGCGTCTGATCGGCGGCGAAGATGACCTCATCCGCCTTGCGCTGCTCGACCGAGCGGATCACGGCATGGTCATAGCCGCCGCTGCTATCAGGAAAGCCAGCCGAGCGGCTGTGGGCAAGATGGACCAGCAGGCTCCCGCGCGCGCCATCCAGCCGGGCGAGATGCAGATCGACCGAGCGCGAGCGGAAACGCGACTGCGGCAGGGCGGTGCCGGCATCGTCGATCACGCCCGTCAGCGAGCCGCCCCAGCCCGCCGCCAGCGGCCCTTGCCATTGGCCGGAGGCGGCATAATCACCCTCGCTGCCCAGCGATCCGCTGGTACTGAAGCGGTGATGCGCGGCCGGCGGCGCCAGCAGCAGATTCACCGCGCCGGCCAGCGGGCCGGACCCGTAGAGGGTGGATGCGGGGCCGGAAACCATCTCGACCCGCGTGATCGCCGCCGATGGAACGGCCGCCAGATTGACCGCCCCGCCCCGGCTGTTGGTCGGGCTGTCGAGGGGAACGCCCTCCAGCATCACCGTGGTGAAATTCGGGTCGGCACCCCGCAGGAAAAGCGAGGCGAATCCGGTCCGCCCCCCGGACATCTGCACATAGACATCCGGCAGACGCGCCAGCGCATCGGCGATGCTCTCGCTGGCGGCCAGCGCGTCCGGCCCAAGGACGATCACCGAATAAGGCTGCCGCTCCAGCGGCACGGGCGCCCGGGTGGCCGTGACGACAATGTCGTTCCCGCCGCGCACGGCCTGCGCATGCAAGGGTGATCCCGCTGCCACAACAGCGATCACGAACAGAAATGCGCGCGCCTTCATGGCCTGAGCTTGAGCCAGAGAAGCCAGCCGAAAGCCGGCACGATGGCAAGGCCGCCGAAGAGCAGCAGAAACGACCCTTCCGACAGGGCAAGCGCGCCGATTGCCGCATAAGCGACGGCGACGGCGAGGTTGGCCGCTCCGGTGAGGAGCAGGAACGGGGCAAGCGGCATCCGCGCCGCGCCCGCGCCCAGAACCAGAGCCTCGGCAAGAACCGGCACCGCGCGCGTCGCCACGAGGGCGAGGCCGCCCGCACCGGCCAGCGCGGCGCTGGCCCGCGCGACCTCTGCCTCCCCGACGATCCTGCGCATCGCTCCATGGCCGGCGCCCCGGCCGACCGCATAGCCCAGCAGGCAGCCGCCGCTCATGCCCAGCCAGATCGTCAGCGCGCCGCTCCAGAAACCGAGCGCCGCGCCGGCGAAGCTGCTGACCACGCTCGACGGCACGGGCAGCAGGATATCGCCGACGAGACTGAGGGCGATCACGATCCCGACCAGAATCGCATGGCTGCGCGCAGCGGCAAGCGCGCCGGCCAGGGCAACGGCGATGCGATCTTCCAGCAACAGGAAGGGGATGAGGATGAAAGCGAGCGCAAGAGCCAGCAGCACAAGCCAGCCTGTCATCCGATCGCGGGAAAATGACCCGCTTTGTTCCTTCAAAACCCTGCCCCCTTCGTCTCTTTTTGAAGCACCTCTTTACTCACCAAATTGTAGACAGTATGCAATTTGAAACGTCACAGGGAGCGTGAGAGGATGCGTATCGGTGCCTGGCTCGGCCTTGGCTTGCTTGCTTGTGGCTTATCCTATCTCGCCTGGAGCCAGGTTTCACCACCCCGACCTTTGTCGAGCATCCCCGACCGGCCCTGGCCGGCAGCGGTCGACACCAGCCTGCCCAAAGCACAGCCGGCGCTGGCGCCGAAGGATGCGCTCAAGACCTTCACCATGCCGCCCGGCTACCGGCTGGAACTGGTCGCTGCCGAACCGCTGGTGCGTGACCCGATCCTGAGCGAATTCGACGCGGACGGACGCCTGTGGGTGCTGGAGCTGCACGGCTTCGCGATCAATCGCCAGATGGACAACAGCTTCGAGCCGATCAACGAGCTGGCCGTTCTGGAGGACACCGACGGCGACGGCGTCTACGACAAGCGCACGGTGTTCATGGACAGGCTGGTCATGCCACGCGCGTTCAAGGTGCTGGCCGGCAATTGCGCGCTGGTGGGCGAGCCGCCGCATCTATGGAAAGCCTGCGATACGAACGGCGACCTCAAGGCCGATACCAGGGAGCTGCTGTCCGACAAGTTCGCGACGCAGGGCGTGGTCGAGCATGGCGCGAACGGCCTCTACTGGTCGATGGATAACAGCATCGTCATTGCCCAGAATGATTGGAACCTGAGCCTCAAGGGCGGCAAGGCGACCATCCTGCCCAGCCTCAACCGGGGCCAGTGGGGCGTGACGCAGGACGATAGTGGGTTGGTCTATCGCGTGTTCAACACCGATCCGCTGTTCGTCGACTATCTCAAGCCCGATTATTACGCGCGCAACCCCAACCTCATCCGCACGCGCGGCCTCTATGAAGTGTTGGCCGACCCCAAGCTTTCGCACATCTGGCCAGCGCGCCCGACCTTCGGCGTGAACCGGGGCTATCGCAAGGAAGGCTATCGCGAAGACGGCTCCTCGCTCTATTATGGCGGCGTCTCCGCACCGATGATCTATCGCGGCACCAGCCTGCCCAAAGAATTGCAAGGCCAGCCCTTCGTGGTCGATGGGCCGACCAACATCGTCCATCTGCTCTCGCTCAAGGCGGATGCGGCCGGCACGCTCTCGGCAACCGATTTCTATCCGCGCGGCGAGTTCCTCGCCTCCACGGACGAGCGCTTCCGGCCGATCTCGCTGACGCCGGGCTGGGACGGCACCTTCTACATTGTCGACATGTATCGCGGCGTCTCGCAGGACGGGCCGCTGCAAACCGATTATCTGCGCAACTACATATTGGAGCGTGGCCTGTGGGAGCAGATCCATTATGGCCGCATCTACCGGGTTGTGCGGGAAGGCATGTCTGTCGATGAGAAGCCGCATATGAGCGCGCAGCCATCAGCGGATCTGGTGCGCTACCTCTCCCATCCCAATGGCTGGTGGCGCGATACGGCGCAGCAGTTGCTCGTCCAGCGCCGGGACCGCTCGGTGGTGCCCGCGCTGGCCAGGCTGGCGCGTTCGGTGAAGGAACCGCGCGCGCGCCTCCACGCCCTGTGGACCATCGACGGGCTGGGCGCGACGGACGCCGGCCTTATCGATGAGGCACTGAAAGACGCCGATCCGGCCGTGCGCGCGGCGGCGGTGCGCCTCAGCGAAGCGCGCCTGCGGAGCGGCGACAAGGCGACCATCACCGCCATCGTGGCGCTGGCGGACGATGCCAGCCTTGCCGTCCGCCGTCAGGCCGCGGCATCGCTGGGCGAATTGCCGGCCGGCCAGCGCATCGCCCCGCTGTTCGCCATCCTCCAGCGCCACGGCGGCGATCCGGCGACGGTAGACGCCGTGGTCAGCGGCCTGACCGATCTGGAACCGGCCATGCTGGCGCGGCTCCTCGCCGAAACCGGCTCCTCCGACGATGCGGTGCAGATGCTCGCCGGCGCCATTGGCCGGAGCCGCAATGCCGGGGCGGTGGAGACCGTTCTTGCCGAGGCCAGCGCATCGGCGCCCCGGCCCGCCACGCGCCTCGCCCTGCTCGCGGGCCTCCATACCGGTCTGCAAGGCCCACCGCGCATGGGTCCGCCGATTCCCGGCGCGCCAGCTCCCAAGCTGCTCGCGCTCAAGGCGCAGCCCAGGGCGCTCATGGCGCTCTCCACCGGCACCACCGACGCCGCGCCGGCCGCCAAGGCGCTGCTCGCGCAACTCGACTGGCCGGGCAAGCCCGCAGCCCCCGCCATGGCCGAGCGAACGCCGGAAGACCAGCGCCTGTTCAACGCCGGACGGGAAATTTTCACCAACATCTGCGCGGGCTGCCATCAGGCGCAGGGGCGCGGATCGGCCATCGCGGCTGATCTCGACGGATCGCATTTCGTGGCCGGGCGGCCGGATGTGCTTGCGCGCATCCTGCTCTCGGGCAAGGAAGGCGCCATCGGCCTGATGCCGCCAGCGGGCGCGGCCATGTCGGACGAGGAGGTGGCGTCGATCATGACCTATATCCGGGGCAACTGGGGCAATCGGGCAGCGGCCGTCCAGCCGGCATCGGTCAAGGAATGGCGCGCCGCTTATGCTCATCGGCAGACGCCGTGGACGGACAAGGAGCTTGAGCAAGCCCCGTGAGCGATCCGGCGCATGCCCCGTCCGTGCCCGTGCTGGAGGTCGTCGGGCTGCGCAAGCGCTATGGGACGCTGGATGCGCTCGCCGGCCTGAGCTTTCAGGTCGGCGCGGGCGAGATTGTGGGGCTGCTCGGCCCCAATGGTGCCGGCAAGACAAGCACGATCGAAAGCATCGCCGGGCTGGTCGAGCCGGATGGCGGCGCGATCCGCCTCTGCGGGGAAGCGCTCGACCGTCGGGGACGCAGGCGCATCGGCCTCGCGCTCCAGGCCACGGCATTGCAGGACGCGATCAGGCCGCGCGAGGCGCTGGTCCTGTTCACGCGGCTCTACCGGGTCCAGCCGGACCTCGATGCGCTGCTGCACCGCTTCGGCCTCACCGAGCAGGCCAGCCGCCCGTTCGGCCAGCTTTCCGGCGGCCAGAAACAGCGGCTTGCCCTCGCCCTCGCCTTCGTCAACGATCCCGCCCTGATCCTGCTCGATGAGCCGACCGCCGGCCTTGACCCGGCCGCGCGCAGTGCGGTCCACGACCTCATCCGGCAGCTTGCGGCGGAAGGCCGCGCCATGCTGCTCGCCACGCACGACATGGCGGAAGCGGAGCGGCTGTGCGGCCGGCTGATCGTGATCGACAAGGGAAGCGCGATTGCCGAGGGCAAACCGGTGGACCTGATCGGCGGCGAGCAGAATTCCGTGCTGATCGAAGGCAGCACTGACAGGCCGCTCGATCCAGCCCTTCTCCCCTCCCTGCCGGGCCTGATCCTGAACGGTCCGGATTTCCGCTGCCGGACGAGCGATCCCAACCGGGCAATCGCGGCTATCGTCACCGCCATCGGCGATCAGGGCGCACGGCTCACCGCGCTCCGTCTCGGCCAGGCCTCGCTGGAAGAAACGATCCTTTCGCTCACCGGCAAGGAGTCGCCCGCATGAGCACGGCCCTCGCTTTTGCGGCGCTTACGCTGCGGCTCAATCTCCGCAACGCCATGGCGATGATCTATGGCTATCTTTTCCCGCTCGTCTTTCTCGCCGCCTTCGCCATCATCTACCGGCACGATCCCGCCCCGCTCATCGCCCATCTGGGCGAGTTGCTGACTATCACGGCGCTCGGCGGCGCCTGCTTCGGCCTGCCGACCGCCATCGTCGCCGAGCGGGAGCGCGGCGTCTGGCGCCGCTACCGGGCAACGCCGACCGGCGCGGGCAGCTTCATCGCCGGCCTCGTCCTCAGCCGGCTGGTGCTGCTGCTCTCGGCGGCCGCGATCCAGCTTGGCATCGCCATCATCGCCCTGGGAATGCCACTGCCGCGCGATCCGCTTGGGCTTATCCTCGCCTTCACCATGGTGAGCGGGGCGCTGATCGGCCTCGGCATGATCGTCGCCATGCTCGCCAATACGGTGCCAGCCGTGCAGGCGCTCGGCCAGTGCATCTTCCTGCCGATGCTGATGATCGGCGGCGTGGCGGTGCGCCTCTCCAGCCTGCCGGACTGGGTGCAGACGCTCTCCGCCTTCTTCCCGGGCCGCTACGCGGTGGCGGCGATCCAGATGGCGGCCACAGGCAGCGGCGCCGAAACGGCCGCGTTCGATCTGTTCGCGCTGGCGGTCTTCACACTCTCCGCCGCCCTGATCGCCGCCAGCCTGTTCCGCTGGGACGGCGGACGGCGCCGGCCAGATCGGCGCCTGCTGGCCGGTGGATTGGCGCTCTGGCTCGCCATCGGCTGCGCGGGGGCGTGGATAGGCGCCGATAGAGGGGGCCGCATTGTAGACGATACGCCCATCGCACCGCCGGGAGCCTATCTGCGGCCTCCTTCGCCACCGCATGCCGGGATGGCTCCAAGCCCCTCACCGGCTGAGAGCGCCAATGACGCGGGCGACGCGGCGCCGCCCCCCCCAGTCGGCGAGCCGCAATCATGGCAAGCCGTCACGGCGGCGGATATCCGCCAGATCGCGTTCGAGCGCCTGCCGGACGACGAGGGGCTGGTCTCGCCCATCGCGCAGCGCGGCACGCTGGACGATTCCGCCGTGGAGCAGCAAATCGCGCATATCCGCACAGCCCTCCCCGGCTGGCCGCCCGCGCGGGCGCCGGACCCTGTCCAGCGCACGCGAAACCTGCTTGCCATCGCCGCTGTGCCCGATGTGCTCCAAATCGACCCGCTGGAGCGCCATCTGCCCTGGCTGCTATTCGACCGCCTGCGGCTGGATATCGCGCCGGCGGACCTGCCACGCATCCTCTACTGGATCGCCCGGCACCCCGATGCGGGCGACGACACGGCCATCGCCCAGATCGACGCGCTCGGCCTGCCGACCGTTTCCGGCCCGACGGCGCGGGTCCGCGAGCGCATCATGATCTATGCGCTCAAGTTCCTCGCCCGCCTGCCCTCCGCGCGAGAGGATGCCTCCAGCGACGCACGGCCATGCGACCTTGGTCGTAATGCCGAGCGCGCTTCGCCATGCTAGCGTGCGGCGGCGCCTAGGCAGACAGCGGAGGGGAACCAGGGCAATGCGCAAGAGAATGGCAAGCCTTGCCCTGGCGGGCAGCGCCGCTCTATTTGCCATGACGGCAACGCGGGCGCCGGGCGCCGACCATGCCGCGCCCGCGAGCGAGGGAAGCGCTATCTTCGCCGCCGCCTGCGCGGGCTGCCACGGCAGCGATCTCTCCGGCGGCCGCGGACCGAGTTTGTTCGATCCCCGCCTGTTCATGCGCCTTGCCGACCCCGCCATCCACGAGACGATCGAGAAAGGCGTGAAGGACAGCGAGATGCCGCCCTTCGGCGGGACGCTCGACAGCGCGCAGATCGACGCGGTCATCGCCTATCTCCACAGCCACTCGGCGGAGCTGGCCGGAGGCGCCACCTCAACCACGGGTGCGCCCGCCTCCGCGGCAGTGGTCCGCCCGCCGCCCAATCCCGATGGCCAGCGCATCCACAGCCAGACGCAGGATTTCCAGATCGAGACGTTGGCCGATCATCTCGACACGCCTTACGGTCTTGCCTTCCTGCCCGACGGCCGCCTGCTCGTCAGCGAGCGCACCCCCACCGGCAACCTCCGGCTGATCGACCCATCCGGCAAGCAGCCGCCCGCGCGCATCGCCGGGTTGCCTGCGGTCCATCAGGGGCAGGACGCCGGGCTGCTCGATGTCGCGGTGGGGCCGAATTATGCCAGCGATGGCTGGATCTACCTCGCTTATTCGGACAACGACCCGAGCCTGCCCGAACCGCCGCCGCCCGCGCCCGGCACGCCCGGCTTCCAGATCAAGCGCAAGCCCTCCATGACGGTGATCGTGCGCGGCAAGATCGACGCGGCCAATCGCTGGACCGCGCAGCAGGAGATTTTCCGCGCGCCCTGGTCCGTCTACACGCCGAGCGGAGCGCATTACGGCTCGCGCATCCTGTTCGACGACAAGGGGCATCTGTTCTTCTCGATCGGCGAGCGCGGCGACATGAAGAACGCGCAGAACCTCGCCACGCCGCTCGGCAAGATTCATCGGATCAACCTCGATGGCTCGATTCCGGCCGACAACCCCTTCGTCCGCACGACGGGCGCCCTCCCCTCCATCTGGAGCTACGGGCACCGCAACCCCGAAGGCCTGGCGATCGACCCGCGCACCGGCCTGATCTGGGAGAGCGAGCACGGCCCGGTCGGCGGCGACGAGATCAACCTCATCGAGCGCGGCAGGAATTACGGCTGGGGCGTCGTCTCCAAGGGCATGCAGCCGGGCATCGACGCGGTGAGCGCGCCCGGCATGGTCGACCCGGCCGCCTGGTATTTCCCGACCATCGCGCCCAGCGGCATCGGCTTCTATGAAGGCGAGCGCTATGCGGGCTGGAAAGGCTCGCTATTCGTCTGCGCGCTGCGCGGCCAGCAGCTCCGGCGCCTGACGATCGAGGGCCGGCACGTCGTGGATCAGGAGGTGCTGTTCAGCGACCTTGGCCGTGTGCGGGCCATCGCCACGGGGCCGGACGGGTTGCTCTACGTGCTGATGACCGACCCGACCGGGCCGGGCTGGAACGTCGACTTCACCAACCCGGTGCGCGGGCGTCTGGTGCGATTGAACCCGATCACGTGGCAACAGGTGGAGTTCAAATTCCAATGAGGACGGGGGTTTCGCTTCTGCTGCTCGGCACGCTGTGCTGGAGTAGCCATGCGCTCGCCGCGCCGACGGCGAGCAAGGCGCCGTTCGGCACCGCCAAGGACGGCGCGCAGGTCGATCTCATCACGCTGCGCAACGACCACGGCATGACCGTGCAGATTTCCAGCCGGGGCGGCACGATCACCCGCATCGACGTGCCGGACCGCGAGGGCAAGCCCGGCAATGTCGTGCTCGGCGCGGCGGATTTCGCGGGCTGGGAGCGGCTGGGCGGGTTCAACAGCATCACCGGCCGCTACGCCAACCGTATCGGCGGCGGCGGCTTCACGCTCGATGGCACCTTCTACAAGCTGCCCGCCAATCCCAAGACCGGCGTCATCCTGCACGGCGGCTTTCCGAGTTTCGCCAGCAAGCTGTTCAGGACCGAGATCATCCCACGCGCGGACCGGGCCGCGGTGCGCTTCACCCTCGTCAGCCCAGATGGCGAAAACGGCTTCCCCGGCGAACTGACACTGCATGTCACCTACAGCCTCGGCAATGACGATACGCTCCGGCTGGACTATGAGGCGACGACGACCAGGCCGACAGTGGTCAACCTCACCAATCACGCCTATTTCACCCTCGGCACTCACGCCAGCGGCCCCATCTACGACCAGATCATGCAGGTATTTGCCAGCCGCTGGACGCCGACCGATGAAAATCAGGTGCCGACCGGCGAGATCGCCCCGGTCGACGGCACCCCCTTCGATTTCCGCAAGCCCACGCGGCTGCGCGAGCGCATCTATTCGAACCATCCGCAGATGCTGCTTGCCAAGGGGATCGACCATAATTTCGTGCTCGATGGCGAGTCCGGCAAGGGGCCGCGCGTCGCGGTGCGGCTGACCGATCCGGGCAGCGGCCGCCAGCTTGAGGTGCGCACCACCGAGCCGGCCGTGCAGATCTACAGCTCGAACAACATGTTCGGCTCCATGGTCGATGGCGACGGGCGCGCCATGCGGCAAAGCGACGCCATCGCCTTCGAGACCGAGCATTTCCCGGACAGCCCGAACAAGGCCGACTTCCCCTCCACCGTGCTGCGGCCGGGCGAGACCTTCCGCTCGACCACGGAATTCGCCTTCTCCACTGACAGGACACCCTTCCCACAATGAGCAAGCGACTGATCGGCTGCATCGCGCTGGCCCTTGCGGCGCTCCCCGCCGCACCCCTTCCGGCACAGGAAACGAGCGACCCGCTCCGCATCGTGCTGGTCGATGTCGAGGGCGGCGCGGCGGCCCTCTACATCACCCCGGAAGGGCGCTCGCTGCTCATCGACACGGGCTGGCCGACCGGCGTCGGCGGACCGCGCCCGGAACCCGGCAAGCCCGCGCCGGTGCCGCTCAACAGCGCCGAACGGATCGTTGCCGCCGCGCGCGCCGCCGGCCTCACCAAGATCGACTATCTGGTCATGTCGCACTATCATGTCGACCATGTCGGCGGCGTCGAGGACCTGCTCAAGACATTTCCCGTCGGCACGGTGATCGACCATGGGCCGAACCGGGAAATGCCGCCTGAAGGCGCCAATCCGGCCATGCTGCGCTTTGCGACAGCGACGCTCTATCCCGCCTATCTCAAGGCAATCGAAGGGCATGAGCATCGCGTGATGAAGGCCGGTGACACGCTCGCCATCGACGGGCTGGACCTGACGGCGGTGGTCAGTGACCGCAAGGTGATCGCGGCGCCCGCCGGAGCCGGCGCCAACGATGCCTGCGCCAGCGCCACGAGCAAGGCGCAGGATGGCGGCGAGGAAAACGCCCGCTCGCTCGGCTTCCTGATGCGCTGGGGCAAGGCCCGCCTGCTCGCCGCGGCGGACACGAGCTGGAACGTGGAGAACGAGCTGGCCTGCCCGCAGAACCGGATCGCGCCGGTCGATCTCTACATCGCCGACAATCACGCCAGCGAGATCAGCAACAGCCCCACCTTCGTGAACAGCATCGCGCCGCGCGTCGTGCTGTTCCAGAACGGCCCCCGCAAGGGCGCGGACGCCAGCGTTTTCGAGACGGTGCGCGCCGCCCCCCGGCACGAGGCGCTGTGGCAGATGCACACGGCCGAGCGCGCCGCCAAGCATAATGAGCCGCCGCAGCGCATCGCCAATCTCGCCGGCGGCACGGATGGGCATCCGCTGAGCGTCTATGTCGCGCGCGACGGCGCGATCACGATCGTCAACCCACGCACGGGGCATAGCGAAACCTATCCGGCCGGCAAATGACCGGCGCGGTTGGGGCCGGAGCGCCGGGCATCGACCTGATCGCGGCCTTGCGCGCCATCGTCGGGCGGCGCCATGTGCTGACGGATGCCGCTGCGACGCGGCGCTACCGCACGGGCTATCGCACCGGGCAGGGCGCCGCTCTGGCGGTGGTCCGCCCCGGCTCGCTGGTCGAACTATGGCGCGTGGCGTCCGTCTGCGTCGCGGCCGATATCAGCCTCATCATGCAGGCGAGCAACACCGGCCTGACCGGCGGCTCGACACCGGATGGGAGCGATTATCCCGGCGGGGTCGTGCTGGTGAGCACGGTGCGGCTCGACCGGCTCCACCTCCTCGATGGCGGCCGGCAGGTTGTCTGCCTGCCCGGCGCGACATTGTTTCAACTGGAGCGCGCCTTGCGGCCATATGGGCGGGAGCCGCATTCGGTGATCGGCTCCTCCTGCATCGGCGCCTCGGTGCTGGGCGGCGTCTGCAACAACAGCGGCGGCGCGCTGGTCCAGCGCGGCCCCGCTTTCACCGAGCTGGCGCTGTTCGCGCGCGTCCAGCCGGACGGAACGCTCGCGCTCGTCAACCACCTCGGCATCGCACTTGGCGACGAGCCGGAGACGATTCTCGCGCGGCTCGAAGCCGGCGATTTCTCGCCCGCCGATATCACCGACGACCCCGGCAAGCGCGCATCGGCCGCCGAAAGCTATGCCGGGCATGTCCGCACCATCGACGCCGACACGCCCGCCCGCTTCAATGCCGATCCGCGCTATCTGCACGAGGCATCGGGCTGCGCCGGCAAGCTCATCCTCTTCGCGGTGCGGCTCGACACCTTCCCGCAGGACGAGGATACGGCCACCTTCTACATCGGCACCAACGACCCGGCGCAGCTGACCGCGCTGCGCCGGGCGGCGCTCGGCACGTTCCATCATTTGCCGGTGGCCGGCGAATATATGCACCGCACCGCCTTCGATATCGCGGCGATCTATGGGAAGGATATCTTCCTCGCCGTCCAGCATCTGGGGACGGACCGGCTGCCGACACTGTTCGCGGCGAAGGCGTGGATCGACGGCATCGCGGCCCGGCTGGGCGGACGCTGGGCCGGGCTTGGCGACCGGCTGATGCAGGCCGCCAGCCGCCTCTTTCCCAACCCGCTACCGGCGCGGATGCGCGATTATCGCGAGCGCTACGAGCATCATCTCATTCTCAAGATGGCCGGCGGCGGCGCGGTGGAGGCCCGGAACTGGCTCGCCGCCCACATGGCGGGGGAACATGGCGCGTTCTTCGAATGCACGGCGGACGAGGCGGCAAAGGCATTTCTCCACCGCTTCGCCGTGGCGGGCGCCGCCGTGCGCTACCGCGCGGTGCATCGGGAAAGCGTGGAGGATATCGTGGCGCTGGATATCGCCTTGCCGCGCAATGCCGAGGCGTGGGTGGAGACGCTCCCCGCCAAGATCGAGGCGGCCATCCTCCACAAAATCTATTACGGGCACTTCTTCTGCCATGTGTTCCATCAGGATGATGTGGTCAGGAAGGGCGTCGACCCGCACGCGCTGGAACAGCGCATGCTCGCGCTGCTCGACGGGCGCGGCGCGGAATATCCGGCCGAGCATAATGTCGGCCATCTTTACCGGGCCAAGCCGGCACTGGCGAATTTCTATCGCGCGCTCGACCCGCGCAACCAGCTCAATCCCGGCATCGGCCAGACCAGCAAGGCGCGATTCTGGGGCGAGCAGCCTCCATACTGAATTCGGCGTCTCACGGCATTGTTATACAGTTTTCCCGCCTGAATTGCGCCCAATCAACGGCGCACGGCAAAAAATCCGCTACCACCCGCCTGTTTGACTTTCCCCGACCATAAATCGTATACAGTTTGCGATAGCGGAGGACGAATGACGCGCGATGGCGCCCCCAGGGGGCTGAGGTCACAGGAATGGTTCGCGAACCGGGATCGCCCGGACATGACCGCGACCTATCTGGAACGGTTCACCAATTACGGGCTGACTCCGGCCGAGCTGCGGTCGGGCCGGCCCGTGATCGGCATCGCGCAGACCGGCACGGACCTGACCCCGTGCAACCGCGTCCATATCGACCTGGCAAAACGGGTGCGCGACGGCATTCGGGACGCCGGTGGCATTCCCATGGAATTTCCGGTCCATCCCATTTTCGAGAATTGCCGGCGGCCGACCGCCGCGATCGACCGCAACCTCGCTTATCTCGGCCTGGTCGAAATCCTGTATGGTTATCCGCTCGACGCCGTGGTCCTCACCACCGGATGCGACAAAACGACGCCGAGCGCAATCATGGCCGCGGCGACCGTCGACCTGCCGGCCATCGTGCTCTCCGGCGGCCCGATGCTCGATGGCTGGCTCGATGGCGAGCGCGTCGGCTCCGGCACGATCCTGTGGAAGAGCCGCAAGCGAATGGCGGCCGGGGAAATTGACGAGGAGGGCTTTCTGGAAGCCGCGCTCTCCTCCGCCCCTTCGGTCGGCCATTGCAACACCATGGGCACGGCGCTGACGATGAACTCGGTGGCCGAGGCGCTGGGCCTCTCGCTGACCGGCTGCGCCGCTATTCCGGCGGCTTATGCGGCCCGGTCGCAAATGGCCTATCTCACTGGCCACCGCATCGTGGAGATGGTCCATGAGGATCTGCGCCCATCGCGCATCCTGACGCGCGAGGCGTTTCTCGACGCGATTGCGCTGGTCACGGCCATTGGCGGCTCGACCAACGCCCAGCCGCACATCGTCGCCATGGCGCGTCATGCCGGCGTGGAAATCGACACGCAGGACTGGCAGGACACCGGCTACGACCTGCCGTTGCTGGTCAACCTCCAGCCGGCCGGCACCTATCTCGGCGAGAGCTTCCACCGCGCCGGCGGTGTGCCGGCGGTGATGGCGGAGCTGCTGCGCGCTGGGAAGCTGCACGGCGACCGGCTGACGGTGACGGGCGCCTCCATGGCCGAGAATCTGGCCGGGATCGCGGCAACGGATAGCGATGTGATCCGCCCGTTCGATGAACCGCTCATGGAGAAGGCCGGCTTGCTGCCGTTGCACGGCAATCTGTTCGACTTCGCGATCATGAAGGTCAGCGTGATCTCGCCCGAGTTCCGCCGCCGCTATCTGGAGGTGCCGGGGCGCGAAGGCGTGTTCGAGGCGCGCGCCATCGTCTTCGACGGCAGCGAGGATTATCATGCGCGGATCAACGACCCCGCGCTGGAGATCGACGAAAATTGCATGCTGGTGATCCGCGGCGCCGGCCCCATCGGCTGGCCGGGGAGCGCCGAAGTGGTCAACATGCAGCCGCCCGATGCGATGCTCAAGCGCGGCATCACCAGCCTGCCGACGCTGGGGGACGGCCGCCAGTCGGGCACCTCGGAAAGCCCCTCCATCGTGCATGTCTGCCCGGAGAGCGCGGCTGGCGGCGGCCTCTCCTGGCTGCGCACGGGCGATGTCATCCGCGTCGACCTGAATGCCGGGCGCTGCGACGCGCTGGTCGCACAGGAGGAGATCGAGCGCCGCAAGGCCGAGGCGCCGCCATCCGTTCCGCCAAGCCATACACCGTGGGAGGAGCTGTATCGCGCGCACACTGGCCCGCTCGAAACGGGGGGCTGCCTGGAGTTCGCGATCGGCTATCGCCAGATCGGCGCCGTACCGCCGCGCCACAATCATTGATGGAACAGGCATTAACGGAACAGGTCGTTCTCGGGCAGACTGGCGGACACGCCTCAGCCGAGCCATATAAAGAAGGACGCACGAGCAATCAGGGACGTGAACGTGGACATTCGGGAATCAGGATTGGGGGAAGGCACGCCGTCGACCCTGCGCACGCATGTGATGAAGGAATTGCGCGCGCAGATCCTGTCCGGCCGTTATCGGCCCGGAGAGCGGATCAACGAGAGCAAGATCGCGCGCGAACTCAATATCAGCCGCATTCCGGTGCGCGAGGCGCTCTCGCAATTGCAGGAGCAGGGGCTGCTCACCAGCCACGAACGGCGCGGCATGTTCGTGACCAAATTGTCCGACGACGAGGTCCAGCAGATCAACTCGCTGCGTCTTGTGCTGGAAGCCGAAGCGATCCGGCTTGCCCGCGCCCGCATGACGCCGGAGATTCTCGCGGACCTGACCGATCTGGTCGAACGGATGGAGAGCTGGGACGGCCCGTTGATCGACGCAGTGGCGCTCGACCGACAATTCCATGCGGCGATCTGGCGGGCGGCCGGCAACCCCTGCCTGGAGCGCGTGCTGATCTCGCTGACGACCTCCTTGTTCGCGCACCGGGCGCTGGAGCATGTCAGCATGGAAATCCGCCGCTGGCGCCTCAACCACCATCGCGCCTTGCTCAATCTGGTGGCGGGCGGCGATGGCGACCCCGTGCTGGCCATGCTGGAGCATCTGCGCATGGGCTATACCGAGCCGGAGCGCTATTCGAGCCTTGCGGTGACGGGCGCGCTCTCGACCTGAGCGAGCCGGTGCGCGGCGGCTTTCCCTCTCGACACCTCTTCCCCCTGTTTTGACCGGAAGGATCTCATGAAACTGCTTCGCTATGGACCGAAAGGTCAGGAAAAACCCGGCATTCTTGATGGCGAGGGCCATATCCGCTCGCTCGCCGGCCATGTCTCCGATATCGACGGGGCCGTGCTCGCAACCGGATTGGAGGCGATCCGCGCGCTCGATCCCGCCAGCCTGCCTCTCGTTCCCGATGCGGACGCGCTGCGGATCGCCGAGCCGGTCGCGCGGGTCGGCAAGTTCCTGTGTATCGGGCTGAACTATAGCGACCATGCGGCTGAGGCCGGGCAGCCGGTGCCGAGCGAACCGATCCTGTTCACCAAGGCGACCTCGGCGATCATGGGGCCGAACGACGATATCGTGCTGCCGCCCACATCGGTGAAGTCCGATTGGGAAGTGGAGCTGGGCGTGGTGATCGGCAAGGAAGCGCGCTACGTCTCGCGCGAGCAGGCGCTGGACCATGTCGCCGGCCTGTGCGTGGTCAACGACCTCTCCGAGCGCGAATATCAACTCGAACGCGCCGGCCAGTGGGACAAGGGCAAGGGCTGCGATACCTTCGGCCCGTTCGGCCCATGGCTGGTGACGCTGGACGAGATTGCGAACATCGACGCGCTGGGCATGTGGCTGGACGTCAATGGCGAGCGCATGCAGACCGGCAGCAGCGCGACGATGATCTTCGACGTGCCCTATCTAGTCCATTATGTCAGCCAGTTCATGAGCTTGCAGCCTGGCGACATCATCAGCACCGGCACGCCGCCCGGCGTCGGCATGGGCAAGACGCCGCCACGCTTCCTCCAGGAAGGCGACACCGTGACGCTCGGCATCGACGGCCTGGGCGAGCAGCGGCAGCGCGTTACGCGCTACAAGGCCTGAAACGCCGGGGCGCGCGCAGGCTCATGCGCGCGCCTTTGCAGGGCGATGATCCGGTCACGCCGGGCAAGGGCGAGACGACCCGGCGCAGCATGACATCCCATCTTCATTCGGCATGAATGGAATGCGGGCCTGCTCAGGCCGGATAAGCCCTACAGGCTCATCCCGCCGTCGATCACGATATTCGCGCCGGTCATGAAGCGCGCTTCGTCCGAGGCGAGCAGCACCGCAACTTCCGCAATCTCCTCCGGCGTGCCGATCCGCCCCATGGGCTGGCGGGCGATGAAGGCCGCGCGGGCCGCCGCCTCGTCCCCGGTCGCGCGCAGGCGCTCGGCCAGCGACGGGCTGTCGACGGTGCCGGGGCTGATCGCGTTGCAGCGTATCCCCTGCGTGATGAAATCCCGCGCCACCGACATGGTGAGGCCGATCACGGCCGCTTTCGACGTGCCATAGGCGAAACGGTTGGGCGCGGCCACGACCGAGGAGACGACCGACGCGATATTGACGATGCTCCCCTCGCCCCCGGCCAGCATGGCGGGCAGGAAAGCGCGGACCATCGTCTCCACCGAGCCGACATTGACCTTGAGGCTGCGCGCCAGATCGTCCGGCGCCGCGTCGAGCAGCGTGCCGGAGAGCACGATCCCCGCGCAATTGACGAGCACATTCACCTGCGGATTGGCCTGCGCCAGCGCCTCGGCGTCCGAACTGTCCGTGGCATCGAGCGCAGCGCAAGCGATCCGCTCCAGCCCCGCGAAACGCTCCGCCAGCGCCTCTCCCTGAAGATCGGTGGCGATGACATGCGCGCCTTCGCGCAGGAAAGCGCGGACGATGGCAAAACCGATCCCCTGTGCCGCGCCGGTGATGAGGCAATGCTTGCCCGCGAGCCTGTTGGTCATAATGTCCTCCTCAACCTGGGAACAAGGTCAACCCACCGTCGATGCGCAGCACCTGCCCGCTCACGAAGCGGCTCTGCTCGCCGGCCAGGAAGGCGACGGCATCGGCAATCTCATCGGGCGTGGCATAGCGATCGAGCGACGGCCCCTCGGCCGCCATCCTGGGATCGGTCGTGCGCGTGGCGAGAAAGCGCGCGCTCATCGCCGGGCCGGGGCTGACCGCGTTGACGCGCACGCCATGCGCCCGCGCCTCCAGCGCAAGGCAGCGCGTATAATGCAATATGGCGGCCTTCGCGCAGGCATAGACCACCTCGGGCGAGACGCCCATCTGGCCGTTGAGCGACCCGAAATTGATGACGCTGCCCCGCTGCCGCGCGATCATGCCCGGCACGGCCGCGCGGCACATCAGGACCGTGCCGAGGAAGTTGCGGTCCATCACCGCGCGCATATCCGCCATGCTCACGTCGAGTGCGCCGTTGGGATTGGGCTTGCCGCCGGCTGCGCCAATATCCCCGCCCGCGCAATTCACCAGGATCGAGATCGGCCCCAATGCAGCCTCGACCTCGCCGACCATCCGCGCGACGGCCGCCTCGTCCGTAATATCGCCGGTGACGCCGATGGCGCGGCGCTCGCCCGCAATTGCAGCCGCGACTTCCGACAGGTTGCGCGCCTCGCCATATTGGGCCGGGGCCAGCTCATCAATGTCATGGATGGCGACCGCGGCGCCCATGGCGGAGAGTTTTTCCGCGATCCGTCGGCCCAGTCCACGCCCGGAGCCGGTGACGAGCGCCACCGCCCTATCCTTCAGCGGCGGGACAAAGGAAACCGCCCTCTCCTCCACCGATTGCACCATAGCCCTCCCCCGAAATGAATACAGATGAGAAACGGAATTTTCGCTGCTATCTCGTAATGATTCTCCCGAATACATGACTCAGGCAAACGGCGTTGACAACCTCCGCCGTCCATTTAGTATACAGTTTTGATAAGTCGATGACAGTCTGGAGGGGGATCGCTTGACCAACGCAAGGACGTTTGCTCACACCCTGCCCCGGCGGGTGGCGTGAGGATGAGCCGGGTCCGCTATGGCGTGGTCGGCTTTGCCCTGTCGCTGGCCATCCTTTCCTACATCCAGCGGGTCGCCATCTCGCAGGCGGCAGGCCCGATCGCGGAGGACCTCAGTCTCAGCAAGGCGGAGTTGGGCGCGGTGCTGGGGGCCTTCGGCCTCGCTTACGCCATATTCGAAATCCCGATGGGCCTGTTCGGCGACAAGCTCGGCGTGCGGCGGGTGCTCACGCAGATCGTGCTGTTCTGGTCCTTCTTCACGGCGATGACCGGGGCGGCCTGGAGCTACGCCTCGCTCTGGGTCATCCGCTTCCTGTTCGGAGCGGGAGAAGCGGGCTGCTTCCCCAATCTCACCCGCATGCTCAGCCAGTGGCTGCCGCGCGGCGAGCGCATCCGCGCGCAATCGCTGATGTGGGCGGCGACCCGCTGGGGCGGCGCCATCGCACCGCCGCTGACCCTCGTCGGCATCCAGCTATTCGGCTGGCGCTGGAGTTTCGTGGCGTTCGCCATGCTGGGCGTCGTCTGGTGCGTCTTCTTCCTCACTCGCTTCCGCGAGCATCCGGCCGATCATCCCGGCGTCGACGCGGCGGAAAAGGCGCTGCTCGCGGAATCCGCCGCGATGGTGCGCGAGGAAACGCACGGCGGCTGGCTCAAGGTGCTGCTGCGGCCGCAGGTGCTGCTGCTCGTCCTGCAATATTTCTGCTGGTCCTATGTCTGGTATTTCTTCATCACCTGGCTGCCGATCTTCCTGCAGGAGCGGCACGGGCAAAGCGCGGCGGCGACGGCCGGCCTCGCCATGCTGCCGCTGCTCGCCGGCGGCCTCGGCACCCTCGTCAGCGGCTGGATTCCGGCGGCGATCCCGCGCCGCCATATCGCGGTCGCCGCCTTCGCCGCCGTCACGCTCATGCTGTTGCTGCTGCCCAATGCCGGCAGCGCGACCTCGGCCATCGCGCTCATGGCCGCGATCAGCTTCTGCGGCGATCTGACGGTGCCGATCTCCTGGAACGCCTGCGCCGATATCGGCCGGCGCTACACCGCCACCGTCGCAGCGGCGATGAACATGTTCGGCAATTTCTCCGGTTTCATCGCGCCGGTCGTCATCGGCCTCATCCTCCAGCGATCCGGCAATGACTGGGCGCCGGTGCTCTACGTCATGGCCGGCGTGGCGGCATGCGGCGCCGTGCTATGGCTGGTGCTCGACCTGGACGGAGCGGCAGGCCAGGACCGCACGGCAGCCCCAACAGGCATCGAACCCTAAGCCCCATCCAAGGACAGGACAAAGACACGTGCAGATAGAGTTGACAGGCAAGACGGCGGTGCTGGTGGGCGCCAGTGGCGGGCTGGGCGAAGCCATGGCGCGCGCGCTGGGCGAGGCGGGCGCGCAGCTGGCGCTGGTCGGCCGCAACAGGGCCAAGCTGGATGCGCTGCGGGCGGAGCTTGAAGCCGCCGGCGCGACCGCAGCCTGTTTCGCGGCGGAAATGACGCAGGAAGCCGATGCCACCCGCCTGCATGCGGAGATCGTCGCCCGTTTCGGCGATCCGCAGATCCTCATCAACAGCGCCGGCACCAACCTGCGCAAGAACCTGGTCGATTTCTCGCTGGAGGAGTTTCGCGGCGTCATCGATTCGAGCCTCATCAGCACCTTCCTCGCCTGCCGCGCCTTCGTGCCGGGCATGCAGCGCGCCGGGCATGGGCGGATCATCAACCTGACCTCGATCCTCGCGCACGTCTCGCTGCCGCAGCGCACCGCTTATTCCTCCGCCAAATCGGCGCTGCTCGGTTTTACCCGCGCCCTCGCGCTGGAGCTTGCCGGCGAGGGCATCACCGTCAACGGCATCAGCCCCGGCCCGTTCGCTACGCCGCTCAACGCGCCGGTGATGAACGATCCCGCCGCGAACGCCGCCTTCCTCCAGAGCCTGCCCGTCGGCCGCTGGGGCAAGCCGGAGGAGGTCGGCGCGCTGGTCACATATCTCTGCTCCGATCTTGCCGGCTTCGTCACCGGCACGGACTTCCTGATCGACGGCGGCTGGACCGCGCGCTGAACCGGACAAGGAAAGGGTTTTCTCGATGCATGCACGGATTTTGTGGAGCGCGCCGATCACGCTGGCGCTGGCCCTGATGGCGGCGCCCGCCATCCCGCAGGACGCGCCGGACGCACAGACCGCCGCACTGCTCAAGCCGCCGAGCATTCCGGGGCAGAACGTCAACGGCATGAAGGTCTATATCCGCGCCGGCCTCAAGAGCCATTTCCGTGGCCAGCATGATTATCCGCAGTTCCTGGCGGACTGGTCCAAGATCCTCACCGAGCATGGCGCGGTCGTCGATGGCTCGATGCACGCGCCCACGGCGGCCGAGCTGGAGGGCGTGGACGTGCTGGTCATGTACAAGGGCGACGCGGGCTATATGACGCCGGCCGAGAAGGCCGCGCTCGATGCCTTCGTCAAGCGCGGCGGCGGCATCGTCTCGATCCACGATGCGCTGTGCGGACCGGACCCGGAGCAGTTCGCCACCTATGTCGGCGGGGCCAAGAAGCATGGCGAGATCAACTTCACGCTGGATGCGCCCGTCCCCTACAAGATCACCGACCCCGACCATCCGATTATGAAGGGCATGGGCGATATCACCCTGTTCGACGAGGCGTTCTACAAGCTCACCTGGTCGAAGGAGGCGAAGGTGAACGTCCTCGCCACCAGCGTGATCGCCGATACGCCCGTCGCGCGGCAAGCCGGCTATGCCGGGCAGACGGTGCCGCAGATCTGGACCTATGAGCACAGTGCCGCCGGCGGCAAGCCAGCGCGGGCCTTCGTGTGGATGCAGGGCCATCTCTATGAGAACACGCTGAATTACCAGATCGAGACGATGCTCCTGCGCGCCATCGCCTGGGCCGCCCACCGGCCGGTCGAGGAGCTGGCCGACTATAAGGACGCAGCGCCCGGCCCCGGCGTCCACGAGCAATCCCCTCCAGGCCGGGCTGCCCGGCGCAACTGATCCGGGGGCGATTCCCCCGCCTGACGGGCCGTATCCGGACAGGCGCGCATGCCGCGAGGCGGAGGGTCATGCTTCCGGCCTGACCGGCGGATAGCAAACGCCATCTCCATCGCGCTGCCGGGAGAAAGCCCGGCATGGCATCAGGCCGGGTGCGTGCCGATCCATGGGAAAAAAGAGCCGGCCCACTCCACTGCGATTGCGCCCCGGGTCGCAAGTCGGAGCAATCGGGGAACGGACCGGCATAAAGCCCGGTTCAGCACTGCCGAACCGGGCCTCGGAGGAAGATGGGCGGGCGCTGGCGGGAGTGCGGCCCTCCAGCGCCCAAACCGTCAGAAGTTGAAGCGGACGCCGACGCGATACATCCGGCCGATCACGTCATAGAGCGACGGATTCACGTCGATGCCGGTGTTGGTCTGCGGTGAAGGCTCGGGGTCCCGGTTGAAGAGATTGTCGACCTTGAAATAGGCTTCTATCCCATCCTTGAGGTTCACGGAGCCGGACACGTCGAAATAGAGCGCACCGGGCATATGGTTCGTGTTGATCGTCCGGTGCTGGCTGGTCGATGCCGGGCAGTCGGACTGGCAGACGATATAGTTGTTGCTGTAGACGCCATCGGAGAACCAGCGCTCCTGCACGGTCAAGCGCCACTTGCCCGTGCTGAAGCTCTGGGTGCCGAGCACTTTCCAGTCTGGCGTGGAGCCGGCGTTGACGCCGGCGCTGTCGGTCGGCTCGGTGCCCGGAATGCCCGAGTTGGAAACGACCTTGATGACATGCGTGGCCAGCGCGCGCAGCGTCAGCTTGCCGTCCACGCCAAAGGGATTGGATATTTGATAGCTCGCTTCGATATCGAAACCCTTGGTGGCCAGGCTGGCAAAGTTGAACGGCTGCGTCTTGACGAAGTTGCCCGTTCCATCCGCCCCGTTCAGGACATAAAGCCCGTCGCAATTGGTGAGCAGACCGTCATGGCAGAAGTTGACCACCTGCGTGGCCGACAGGCTGGAGATCACGTCATTGATCTTGATACTATAGTAATCGAAAGACAGGCTCAGCCCCGGCGCCCATTGCGGCCGCGCATAGACCACGCCGACCGTGGTGTTGCGGGCCTTTTCAGGCGTCAGACTCGGGTTGCCGGTGGATATTTGCAGGATATTGACCGAGGGTCCGCCTGTCTGGGCAATATTGTCGGGGCCTGTGTAGAACGGGTTGGAGAAGTTCGGGATATTGACCGAGCTGCCGGCGGCGAACAGTTCCGACAAGTTGGGCGCGCGGATATCCCGCGACGTCACGCCGCGCAGGCGCAGGCCGTCGATGGGCGTGTCCCAGGTGCCGCCCAGCTTCCAGGTCGTCACCGTGCCTGACGTGGAATAATGGGTGACGCGCATCGCCGGGTTGAAATTGGCCTTGCCGAGGCTCTCCGTGTCGAACAGCGGAACGTTCAGCTCCAGATAGCCTTCATAGACCTGGTACTTGCCCTTGCCGCTGCGATAATTGCCGGCATACCAGTTATTGCCGCCGGCATTGAGCAACGGGTCGACCGGATAGAGCGCCGCCTCCGGCCCGCTCGCGGCGCCGTTGCCGTTGCTGTACGGGTCGCCGGTGACCTTGTAGAATTCCTGCCGCCATTCGCCGCCGAACGCCACCGAGACCGGACCGCCCGGCAAGGTGATCGGCTCGCCGGACACGTTGAAACTCACGACATTCTGGGTCTGCCGCGTGTGCTGGTGGGGGCCGGCCGCCGGCTCGATATAAGCGAGCGTGGAGGCCGTGGGGGTCGCGTCACCGATGATGTTGAGCGGTTGGCAGCCCGACGCGCGCGCAACCGGGTTCGAGCAGACGATCTGCCCATCCAGGAGGATAGCCTGGATCGCGGCGTTGTAACGGGCGTTGAGCGTGATGTTGCTCACCTTGATATCGGTGATGTTCTCGCCATGCTCATAATAGCCGTCATAATGCCACTCACTGCCGCCGACATCGACCGCGCCCCGGACGCCGCCAACTATACGATATTGCTGACGGGTCGGCGCGACCACGATGTTGGGCAGGATCGCGTTGCTCACACCGTAGCCGAACTGGGTGATGCCGGCCGTGACGCACTCATCCTTGATGATCTGCGGCACATAGGGATTGGAGCACTGGAGCGTGAGGCCAGACTTGGCGGCGCCGGGATTGGGCGTGGTGCTCGTCTCGATCCGCGCGACATTGGCGGACACATAGATCTCGTTATTGGGCGCGAAATCAAAGCCGATCCGGGCATAGCCGTTATAGCGCTCGATCGGCGTCTGCAGCGTCGTGCCAATGCCGACATTGCCCGAGAGATCGCCCCCGACGCAGAAGCCGGGATAGCAGCCGGAGACGCCGCCCGCGTCAGTCTTGTTCGGCACGCCCTGCACGCCGTTGGGGCCGGTGCCGTAAACGAACGGGAAAGGCGTGCCGTCGGCCGAGAAGGCCGTTCCCTGCAACGGCCCAGACGTAATCAGGCCATATTTGGTATATTGGAAAGCCTGCGCATGATGGCCCAGCGTATACTGGGGGCCACCGCCCGCCGCCGTGATGCCGTTGTCAAAGAAAGTCGTGGTGCGGTACCAGTTGCGGCCCGAAGCCATCTCCTCACCGAAGCCGCCCGGATCAATGCCGTCCTCATGGTCATATTCGCCGCTTAGCTGGACATGGAGGCGATCATCCATGAAGGACCGCCCGACGGCGATCTGGGCCAGCACCTGCTGGTTGTCCCCATAGGTGCTGATGCCGCCCTGGATATTGCCCTTGATGCCCTCAAAGCGCGTATCGGTGATGAAGTTGACGACACCGCCCACGGCATCCGAGCCATAGGAAGCCGAGGCGCCGCCGGTCACGACATCGACGCGCTTCACCAGGAGTTGCGGGAACAGGCTGATATCCGGCGTGCCGTTGACATTGGCGCCGACGACGCGCTGGCCGTCGAGCAAGGTCAGCGTGCGGCTCGTGCCGATGCCGTGAAGCGCGAAAGCGCTGAGGCCCTGCGTGCCGCTCGACGTGCTGTTGTTGCCGACCGTGACACCGGTCGACCCCTGCAGCGAAGGAAGCTGCGCAACCGTCGTGAAGATGTTGGGCTGGGCATTCGCGGCGATCTGCTCCATGTCGATCGCCTGCACCGGTGTCGGTGCCGAGAAGTTCGGCGAGACGATGCGCGAGCCGGTGATCACGATGTCCTGTGTGTTCGCTGCCTGGGCTTCCGCGTTATCCTGGGCATAGGCAGGCGCCGTGCAGGCCAGCGCGACGAGTGCGACACCCGCCGAGAGCAAACCATGGCGCAAGCCGGAGTGGCTGCGCCGTCCATTCATGCATTCGAGACTTTTCATCACAAGTCCTCCCCCATTGGTTTTGGCCATGTTGGTCATGGCGCGACTGAAAAAAGCGCGTGGTGAGTCAGGATAAAGAGCGTCCGGCGATCCGGCCCGCCGAAGATCAGCTGGAGCGGCCGGGCGGGCACGTCGATCCGGCCGAGCGGCTTGCCCGTGCGATCGAAAACGAAGATCTGCCCGTTGGCGATGAAGACATTGCCATCGCGATCCACCGCGACGCTTTCACCGCCCCGGTTGGCGAACGGCTTGAGGTCGGTGATCGCGCCGCCCGCGCCGAGCAGGCCGCTGAAGGTCCGGTCCTCCGATTCATTGCTGACGAACACCCGGTCGCCGACCTTCCCCGTCACGAACCCGTAGGAGTCGAGCGAGTCCGAGAAACGCCAGCCCTGCCGGGATGCCGGCCCCTGCTGGAACACCCGATAGGCGGGCAGGACGAGGCTCCCGTCCGGCGAGACATATTCGCGGGCGGTGGGCACCGCCACATCACGCGCGAACATCTCGGCAAGCGTGGTGAAATGATCGGTGGCGGGATCATATTGATCGCGGAACTCGCCATTGTTCCAGAAATTGCCGGGGATGGCGGTGAGCGCATCCGGGCGGGACCGGACCGGCGTGGGCGGGATCAGCGTGATGGCGCCGTCCCTGGTGCCGGGCCGGAGGCTATAGACGCTGGCCTCCGCCCCCAGCGAGGAGAGCACCATCAGATTGCCCGCCTTGTCCATCGCCAGATTGACCGGGTCGATCGGCTGGTCACGCAGCACGGCCAGCCCCTCATCGGCCGCCCAGCTCAGGATACGATGGAAGCGGTGCTCGACGAAGTAGAGCTTGCCCTTCTCATCCACCGTGGCGCCGGAAATGGACCAGAAGCCGTCCGCCAGCTTTTTCAGCGCCGCGCCTGCGGGGAAGACCGGGGGCAACGGCGCGGGTGCCGGCTTGGCGGGATGCGCCTCTACGTCGAGCACCGCGAATTCGCGCTCGCGCACGACAAGCCCGCTGCCCATCTCCTCGATCGCGTTTTCGAACGGGAACTTGCTCGCGCGCAGATAGGTGGCGCAGCCATTGGCGTCGCAGGTCGCATAGCCGCTCTCGGCGTTCACATGGACATTGCGAAAACGGATGCCGGACGAGTTGAACAGCTTCACCGCGCTCCGGGCCGGCTTGTAGGACCGGGTGACGCGATAGCCGTGGTAATTGGCGAACAGGATGTTGCGCGAATTGCGGACCTCCATGGAGATCGCGTCGGCGCCATCACCCACTTCCTGCTCGGTCTGCGGGGCCAGGAATTCCCAATTCTCGACGCCGTCCAGCACGATCTCGTTGCGCACATGATGCTCGGCCGAAAGCTGGTAGACGCGGCCGGGCGTGCGCGTGTCGGACACGTAGAAGCCCGCCTGCGCAAAGGTATTGGGCGCCCAGATGGCGTTGAACGTGCCGCCGCCGCCATCCGTCACCCAGATGCCCGCGTGCTGCTCGTCCCAATAATTGTTGGCGACGGGGTCGCCATCCGGCCTGGCATAGATATTTTGCGACTTGCCATCGGCGATGACGGTGCCGCCGCCGCCCTGGATCTTCACATCGTCGATCAGCGAAGACGCACCGGCCCGCCACAGGATATCGGTTGCGCGCGGATTGATCCGGCCGGCAAAGACGCCCAGGCCGGAAACGATATTGGTGCCGCCCTTCGGCGCCTCGATGATCGCCTTGGCCGGGCCGATCCCGGCATAAGCCGGCACATTGTCCGGCAGCGTGATCTGCGTGGTGCTCGGGTGGAGGCCGATGAGCACCGTGTCGGGCTTGAGCAGCAGCGTATCGGTGACGGAGTAGAAACCGGACGGAAAATAGAGAACGCGGTGCTTTTCGATGGCGGCGCGCAACGCGGCGGTATCGTCGGTCTTGCCATCGCCCTTCACGCCGAGCGTGCGCACGTTCACCCATTCGGCGGTCGGCGGCAGCGGGCGGATTGCCGGAGCGCCCGGCGCCGGCAGCGCCGCGATGGTCTGCGCCTTGAACCGCGTTTCGAAACGGCCCGGCACGCCCAGTCCGGGCAGCGTCAGGCCATAAGTGAATTCATCGACCCGATACGACCCCGTCCGTCCCAAGGTCTTGCCGCTGTCCCGCAAGCGCGCGAAGGTCGGCGTCCGGGCGGCAACCGCGTTCTGGAAGCCCACCTGGGTATAAGCATTATCCTCGTTGGAAATGAGGACGGCCGCTTTCGACACATTCTCGAAGCGGATATCCTTGCCGAACAGCCAGTCGCCATAGCCCTCGTCAATCTCGATCCCGACGGGCGTGTTGCGGATCGAGACATTGGCCATGGTCAGGCCCGCCTCATGCTCGCGGATGGCGGCATCCTTCTGCCCGTCGAAGGTCGCGTCGAGCAGGGTGAACTGCCATGCCGGCGACGGTTTCTCGCTGACGATGCCATAACGGCCGCCCCGGAAGTGCACGTCGCGGAACTCGTTGCCGGCCATGTAGACCCCGGCAAAGGCCGATCCGAGATCGAAGGTCATATGGCTGAGGAAGCCGTGCTGCGCGACGCGAAAGCGCACGGCGGCAGCGGCCGGATTACCCTCGCCGATCTTCACGTCGATATTGCTCATCGCGGAGTAGAAGCTTGCCGAATTGGCATCGCGCACCTTGCGCTCGCGCGGCACGACGTTCGGCACGGGCACGGGAATCTCGCCGACCGCATACTGGTCGCCGCCGGTGAACACGATCATGGCGGAGACGCCGGTCTGGAAACCGGGCGTCTTGTCCGCCAGCACGATCACGGGTCGCGTTGGGCCGACGCCGAAAATCCGCACGCCCTGCGGCACCAGCAAGGTGCGGGTGATGCGGTAGCGCCCGGATGGCAGGAAGACGAGTCCATCGCGGCTCTCCGTGCGGCGCGCGCGATCGAGCGCCTGCTGGATCGCGTCGGTGTCGTCCGCCTGCCCGTCACCCTTGGCGCTGACGATGACTGCAACGTCGTCGGCAGGCATGGTGACGAAAGCGGAATTCGGCGCCGCCCGCACAGGAAAAGGCGCCCAAAGCGCTATCAAGGCTATGATGAGGCCAGTTTTCATCTTGCATATATCCGATCTTGCAAATGAATAGCCGCGAGCATGTGTTTCGGCATCCACGACCAAGGTCGTATATGCAGGATCGACCGGAGACCGATACACGGAGAGGGAGGGCGCTGGCCGCTCGATCTTCTTGAAAGGCCTCGCAAGGCCAGAGCTTTGCGCCGGCCGCTTGGGTTACGGATGGACTAGGGTGCAGCGGGATTCACAGAGCAAGCCGATAGCCCCCACCGCCGTGGTCGTGATGGGGGTCAGCGGTAGCGGCAAGAGCACGCTCGGCGGCCTGCTCGCGCGGGAGCTGGGCTGCCGTTTCGTGGAAGGCGACAAGCTGCACACGGCCGCGAACGTCGAGAAGATGAGTCGCGGCGAGCCTCTGAACGATGCCGACCGCTGGCCATGGCTCGATCGTCTGGGCAAGGTGCTCCATGACGTCGTCGAGCAGGACGGGCTTGTCGTCGCGGCCTGCTCCGCCCTCAAATATGGCTATCGCGAGCGTCTCGGCGCGGCCGTCGGCACGACCGTCGCCTTCATCATGCTGGAGACCGACCGCGAGGAGCTGTCCCGCCGGCTGAACAGCCGCGAGAACCATTATATGCCGGCCAGCCTGCTGGCGAGCCAGTTCGAGGCGCTGGAGCGGCCGTCCGAAAGCGAACGGGCGCTTATCCTGGATGCAGGCCTGCCGCCGGAAGCGCTGTGCCGCGCCAGTCGGGAATGGCTCGCCGCGCGCGCCTGAGGCCGCGCTCTACCCAGCCAACCCTGCTTTCCTCATCCCGCAATGAGGGGCCGAGCGCACCCGCCCGGCCCCCCATGCTTCAAATGTTCACCGAATAGAGCGCATGGTGGGTGAGGATGAACAGGGTCCGCCCATCCTTGCCGCCAAAGAGCAACTGCAAGGGCCGCTCGGGCACGTCGATCCGGCCCGCCTCGGACCCGTCCGACGCATAGACGAAGACCTGTCCGTTCGCCACATAGACGCGCCCGTCCGGCCCTTGCGCGACGCTCTCGCCGCCGCGATTGGCGAACGGCTTGAGGTCGGTGATCGCCCCGCCCGCCCCTAACGTGCCGCTATAGGTCTTGACCTCGGACCCGTTGGTGACGAACACCCGGTCGCCCGGTCTGGCCTTGATGAAGCCATAGGTCTGCAAGGCATTCGACCAGCGCCAGCCGAGATGGTTGGGCGGCCCCTGCTCGAATGTGCGGTAGAAGGGCAGCGCCAGGCTGCCGTCCAGCGAGACATATTCCTTGGCGTTCTGCACCGCCGAATCCCGCGCGAACATCTCGGCAAGCGTGGTGAAATGGTCGGTCTTGGGATCATATTGATCCTTGAACTCGCCATTGTTCCAGTAATTGCCGGGAATGGCGACATTGGCCCCGTCCCGCGCCGCGACGGGGGTCTGCGGGATCAGCGTCAGTTGCTCGGCCGAGGTGCCGGGCTTGAACGCATAGACCGTTCCATCGGCGCCGTCCGATGACAACACCATGATGTTGCCGGCCTTGTCGATGGCCAGATTGACCGGATCGAGCGCATTGTCACGCTCGATGGAGAGGCCCTCCTCCGCGCTCCAGCCATAAATGCGCTGGAACTTCTTATCCACGAAGTAGAGCTTGCCATCCGGCGCGACAGCCCCGCCCGAGGCGGACCAGAAGCCGTCCGCCAGCTTCTCGACCGTGGGGCCGCCCTGCGCCGCCGGCTTGGCCGGGCTGGCCGGCACGTCGAGCACGGCAAATTCACGCTCGCGCACCTCAAGGCCGCTGGTGCGATCGTAAATGGCGTTCTCATAGGGGAATTTGCTCGCGCGCAGGAAGGTGCCGCAGCCAATCTCGTCACAGGTGCCGAGGCCGCTCTCCGCATTCACATGCACGTTGCGGAAGCGGACACCGTCCACATTCTCCAGCACGATCGCGCTGCGCGCCGGCTTCTCGGTGCGGGTGACGCGATAGCCGTGATAGTTGGTGACGAGGATGTTGCTGGAGTTGCGGATTTCCAGGCTGATCGCATCCGGGCTTTCGCCCACCTCCTCCTCGGTCTGCGGCGCATAGAGCGCCCAGTTCTTCACGCGGTTGAGGCCGATTTCCACGCGCACATGATGCTCGTTGGACAGCTGCAACACCCTGCCCGGCGTCTGCGTGTCGGATACGTAGAAGCCGGCCTGCGCATAGGTATCGGCCGCCCAGAGATTGGTGAAGGTGCCGCCGCCCCCGTCCGTCACCCAGAAGCTGGGATATTGCGCGGCCCATCGCTTGCGCGGGTCCGCATCGCCGGCGTGATAGGGATCATATGGGTTGAAGCGGCTGCCATCGGGGTTGAAGGTGCCGTGGCCGCCGAGGATTTTCACGTCCTCGACCAGCGACTGCGCGCCCGCTTTCCACAACAAGGCAGTCGCCCGCGGATTGATGCCGCCGGTGAACAATCCCACGCCCGAGACGATCGCCGCGCCACCCTTTGCCGATGCCACCAGCGCCTTGGGCGCGCCAACGCCCTGATAGGCCGCTGTTCCATCGGCGAGCCGGATCTGCGTCGTGCTGGGATTGAGGCCGACCAGCACGGTATCGGGCCGCAGGCGCAGCGTATCCGTCACCTTGTAGAATCCGCTCGGCAGATAGACGACACGGTGCTTGTCGATCGCAGCCTGGATGGCGGCGGTATCGTCCGCCTCCGCATCGCCCTTGGCGCCGAGGCTGCGCACGCTCACCCACTGGCTGGTCGGCGGCAGGGCCGTGACGACCGGCTTGCCGCGCTTGGGCATGGCGCCCAGTCCATTCGCGGTGAAGCGGGTCTCATAGGTCCCGAACTGCCCCATGCCCGGCAGGGTCAGGCCGTAGGTGAATTCGCCGACCTTGTAGGCACCGCTGCGCCCGACGGTGCGGCCGCTCTCCCGGAAGCGCGCGAACACCGGCGTCCCGCTGGCCACCGCATCGAGGAAGCTCACCTGCGTGAAGGCGTTGTTCTCGTTCGAGACGACGATGCCCGCCCTGGAGACATTCTCGAAGCGGACATCCTGGCCGAACAGCCAGTCGCCATAGCCCTTGTCGATCTCGATGCCGACCGGCGTGTTGCGGAAGGCGACGTTGAGCAGCGTCAGCCCCGCCTCATGCTCGCGGATGCCGGCATCGCGCTGGCCCTCGAAGGTGGAATCGACCAGCGTGTAGGACCAGGCCGGCGACGGCTTCTCGGTGACGATACCGTAGCGCCCACCGCGAAAATGCAGGTCCACCGCCTCGTTGCCGACCATATAGACGCCGGCGAAGCCCGAGCCGATGTTGAACTCCATATGGCGCAGATAGGCATGCTGCGCGGCATGGAAGCGAATGGCCGTCGCCGCCGGATTGCCCTGGCCGATCTCGAAGTCGATATTCGCCATCGCCGAATAGAAGCTGCCCGGATTGGAATCGGCGATATCGTCCCGCTCCGGCACCGCGCCCTGCACCGGGAAGGGGATGCGGCCGAACCGCCCCGTGACCGGCCCCGGATCGCGTCCGGAATAGATCACCATATTCTTCACGCCCTCCTGGAAGCCGGGCGTCTTGTCCGGCAGCACCAGCACGGGTCGGGTCTTGCCGACGCCGAAGACGCGGGTGCCCGGCGAAACGACGAGCGTGCGCGTGATACGGTAGCGGCCGGAGGGGAGGAAGACGATGCTGCCCGCGCCCCGGCTCGCGGCGGAATCCAGCCCCGCCTGGATCGCCGCCGTATCGTCCGCCTTGCCGTCGCCGATCGCCTTGATGGTGATCGCCTTCGGGTCGTCGGGCGCAGTCAGGTAAACCGAGGGACCGGCCCAGGCGGGAACACCCGCAAGGCACGACCCCGCCGTCAGCACAAGCGCCGTGAAGATGCGATGGCGGCGGCCCATAATTTCCCTCCTCCTCAGGTTCGATACGATAATGAGTTGCATTCATATTGGCGCAAGGCGCCGGCCGCACCCGCGACCAAGGTCGCATATGCTACGGCATCAGCCTGCGGCGGCCCTGCAGCAGATGCCAGCGCATCGCCACGGCCGCGCCATCCGCATCCTGCAAGCGAATGGCTTCCACGATCATCTCATGCTCGGTCAGCATCGCGCCGATCGCCTCGGGCGGCCGCGAGCGGGAGATATCCACGCCCGCGCGCATGATGCGGTCCACCTCGCAGAACATCTGATCGAAGGTGGAGACGAAGGCCGAGTTGGCGGTCGCCGCCGCAATGGCGCGGTGCAGCGCCATGTCCTCGATATGGGCCGGGCCGCTCGATAGCAGGGCGGTGCGCAATTCGGCCCAGGCTTTCTCGATGGCCTCCATCTGCGCCGGCGAACGGCGCAGGGCCGCAAGGCGCGCCGCTTCCGTCTCGACCACGAAGCGCACCTCATAGCTGCCGAGCGTCACCGACAGATCGTCGAGCGACATATGCGAACCCAGCCGCTCGGATGGACGGCTCTTGACGAACGACCCCGCGCCGCGCCGCGCCTCGGTGATGCCATCGGCGGCCAGGCGGATCAGCGCCTCGCGGACCACGGTGCGCGACATGCCGAAACTCGCGGCAAGCTGCACTTCCGACGGCAGCCTGTCGCCAACGTCCAGCCCCTCCGCCTTGATGATCTCGACAATGCGCGAATAGGCTTTGTCGGCAAGGCGCCCTTCGCTCATCGCGGGAGATCGCTGGTGGATCGGTGCTGCGCCATATCTCATAGCAAATAGCTTCCCAGCATGACGAAGACCAGTCCGGCGACGGAGATCACCGTTTCAAGGACCGACCAGGTTCGGAACGTATCCGCGGTGCTCGTGCCGATATAGCTGCGCACCAGCCAAAAGCCCGGATCATTGACGTGGGAGAAGAAGACCGACCCGCAGCCGATGGCCAGCACGATCCATTCAGGCTCAACCCCGCTCGCCGCCACCAGCCCCGGCACGACGCCGGCCGTGGTGATCGTCGCCACCGTCGCCGAGCCGGTGGCGAGACGGACGCCCACCGCGATCAGCCAGGCAAGGATGATGGGAGACACCACATCCGCCGTGGCCAACCGCGCCAGCAGGTCGGAGAGGCCGGCCGAGACCAGCACCTGCTTGAGCGATCCGCCGGCGCCGATGGCGAGCAGGATCGCGCCGGCCGGCAGCACCGCCTCGGACCAGATCGACTCCTGCAATGCGGCATCGCGCGACCGGCGGCCGAACAGCAGCGGCAGCGCGGCGAGGTTCGCGATGAGCAGCGCCAGCACCGGGTTGGCCGCAAGCCCCAGCCAGGCGAACCGCCTCGCCAGCGGCTCCGGCATCAGCCCGACGAACTGGCCGAGCGCAATCAGCACCACCGGCATCAGCACCACGATCAGCGCCGCGCTCTTGCTCGGCGCCGGGCCACCGGCATGCGGCCGCTCGAACTCGGGGAGCTGGATGGAGACGCCGCGCGAGATGATGCGCGCCAATGGCGGCCCGGCGACGACACCGGTGGGGATCGCGACCAGCAGGCCGTAGAAGATCGTCCGGGCCAGATCGGCGCCGAGCGCGTCGACCGCGATCAGCGGCCCGGGGTGCGGCGGGATCAGCGCATGGGCGATGGACAGGCCGGCCAGCGCCGGCAGCATCAGTTGCAGCTTGGCGGCATCTCCTCCCTGCCCCTTGCCGGCGGCCATGTTGACCGCCACCGCCGCCACGATGGGCAGCAGCAGCACGAGGCCGGTCTCGAAGAACAGCGGCAGGCCGATGACCAGCGCGACGAACAGGCTCATCCAGGGCGCCATCCGGGCGTTAGTGAGCCGCAGCGCGGCCTGCGCCAGTTCGCTCGCGCCATTGGATATCTGCAACATCGCGCCGAGCGACAGGCCCAGCGCCACCACCAGCCCCGTGCCGCCCAGGATCGACCCTGCCCCCTGCTCGACCGCCTTGGCTGTCTGGTCGATGGGCATGCCGGCAAGTAGACCGACAACAAAGGCGCCGCACAGCAGCCCGATAAAAGGATGCAACCGCCCCTTCGTGATGAGCAGAATCGACAGGGCGATGCCACAGATCGCCGCGACGATAAGGCGGATATCCTCACCGCTCATGGCAAGGAAAACCACGAATTATCAAGGAATATGGCCGTTTCCGATATTGTCTCCGGAACGTTCTCTTCCATCATGATCCTCTCCCCTCGCCCGGTTCTTGACTAAGTGTATCTGTGTGACAGAAATGCGCCAAGCACCAGAAAAATCGGTATACAATATGCAAAATTGGTTGAATTAGTCAGACAGCTTTGGCACTTTTAGCCAAAGGTCGGTGGGCAAGCGCGCAGGATAGCCCGGAAAAGTCATCGCCGACGCAACGAAGGTTGACCGAAAAGGAGAGAGGAGTTGAACGCTCATTCATTGACTGAGCTCATCCTGAGCGAAAGGCCCTGCCCGGCAGACGCTGAAGCCGGCAAATTGACCCCAACGCAGTTTCGCGTTCTGCAGGGCGTCCATCTCGGCCTGGCGAACAAGCAAATCGCGTTCGACCTCGGTATCGCCGAAGCCACGGTCAAGGCGCACATGACGGCCTTGATGCGCAAGCTCAAGGTACGAAACCGCACGCAAGTGGCGATTCTCGCGGAAAAAATGGACCGCGAACAGCTCTGGGCGTTTACGCCGGGCGATTGAGGCGCAACCGCGCAGCTTGTCCGCACCTGCTATGGGCGCCGACAGGCTATCGCTGCCATGAAATCGCTGAACCGAAACGGGATGAGGCCGATCTGGAGACGGCTTTCCCGTCCGTTTTCCACAACCTCCGCCATATTGGGGCCGGAGCCATTTTGCGCTTGACCTTCCCACGATTGGAACCTGCATGCTGGGGGCAAATTCCAAGCGTGAGATGTAAGGTATCGAGCCATGTCAGCCGCAGAACTGCCGAGAGATACGGAAAGATCCGCCGATTCGGCGATCAGCTTGCCGATCGAGGGCATGGCCTGCGCATCCTGCGTGGGGCGTGTCGAACGGGCGCTGAGCCAGGTCGAGGGCGTGCAGTCCGTCAGCGTCAACCTGGCGACCGAGCGCGCCGACATTCAGGCAAACGGCTCCGTTGACCGTAAGGCGCTGGTGCGGGCCGTCGCGGCCGTCGGGTACCGCGTGCCATCTCCCACCAGCCTTGAGCTGGCGGTGGAGGGGATGAGCTGTGCATCCTGCGTCGGCCGCGTGGAACGGGCGCTGAACGCCGTCCCCGGCGTCACCGGGGCGACCGTCAATCTGGCGACCGAGCGCGCGAGCGTGCGCGGCGCGGCTGATGTTCAGGCGCTGATCGCGGCCATCGCGCATGCGGGCTATGCCGCGCGTCCGATCGAGGCCAGTGCGACCGGCGATGAGGAAGCCGCCGAGCGCAAGGACGCCGAACGCCGCGCCCTGAAGCGCGACTTCATCCTCGCCACTGGGCTGGCGCTGCCGGTGTTCCTGCTCGAAATGGGCAGCCACGTCATTCCCGGCGTCCATGGGCTGATCGACCGCACTATCGGCCTGCAGACAGGCTGGTATCTCCAGTTCGTGCTGACGACGCTGGTCCTCGCCGTCCCCGGCCGCCGTTTCTACAGAGCGGGCCTGCCCGCGCTGGCGCGGCTGGCGCCCGACATGAACTCGCTGGTCGCGGTCGGCACGCTGGCCGCCTATGGCTATTCGCTGGTCGCGACCTTCGCGCCCGGCCTGCTGCCCGCCGGCACGGTGAACGTCTATTATGAAGCGGCGGCGGTCATCGTCGCGCTGATCCTGCTGGGTCGCTTTCTCGAAGCGCGCGCCAAGGGCCGCACATCCGCAGCGATCAAGCGGCTTGTGGGATTGCAGGCCAGGACCGCGCGCGTGCGCCGCGACGGCGCGGTGGTCGAGATATCCATCAATCATGTCGTCACCGGCGATATCATCGAGGTGCGTCCCGGTGAGCGCATCCCCGTCGACGGCGATGTGACCGAAGGCGAGAGCTATGTCGATGAGTCGATGATCACCGGCGAACCCATACCGGTCGCCAAATCGCAAGGCGCCTTGCTGGTCGGCGGCACGGTCAATCAGCAAGGCGCCCTGGCATTCCGCGCCACGGCCGTCGGTAGCGCGACGATGCTGGCGCAGATCATCCGCATGGTCGAGCGGGCGCAGGGGTCCAAGCTGCCGATCCAGGCACTGGTCGACAAGGTGACGATGTGGTTCGTTCCCGCCGTCTTCGCGGTGGCGGCGCTGACCTTCGTCGGCTGGCTGTGGTTCGGCCCGTCGCCCGCGCTGACCTTCGCGCTGGTCAATGCCGTGGCGGTGCTCATCATCGCCTGCCCCTGCGCGATGGGGCTGGCGACGCCGACCGCGATCATGGTCGGCACCGGCCGCGGCGCGGAACTGGGCATCCTGTTCCGTAAGGGGGAAGCGCTCCAACTCCTGAAGGACGCCCAGGTCGTCGCCGTGGACAAGACCGGCACGCTGACCCAGGGCCGGCCCGCGCTCACCGCCCTTCAGCTGATGGACGGCTTCGACCGGGCGACGGTGCTTGGTCTGGTCGCCGCCCTCGAGGACAGGTCGGAGCATCCCATCGCCCGCGCCATCGCCGATGCGGCCAGAGCGGAAGGCATCACCTTGCCTGCGATTGCCGACTTTGGTTCCATCACCGGCCTGGGGATCAAGGCCGTGGTGGGCGGCGAACTGGTCCAGATCGGCGCTGACCGCTACATGCGCGAACTTGGGCTGGATGTCGCCGCCTTCGCCGCAACGGCGCAGCGGCTGGGACAGGACGGCAAATCGCCGCTCTATGCCGCCATCGGCGGGCGGCTCGCCGCGATCATCGCCGTGGCCGATCCGATCAAGGAGACCACGCCAGCCGCCATCGCCGCACTGCATGCGCTCGGCCTCAAGGTCGCGATGCTGACCGGCGACAACCGCATGACGGCGCAGGCCATTGCCCGCCAGCTCGGCATCGACGAGGTGGTCGCCGAAGTGCTGCCCGAGGGGAAAGTGGACGCGATCGCCCGGCTCAAGGCCGAGCATGGCCGGGTCGCCTTCATCGGCGATGGCATCAACGACGCGCCCGCGCTCGCAGCCGCCGATGTCGGCCTTGCCGTGGGCACCGGCACGGACATTGCGATCGAGGCGGCCGACGTTGTGCTGATGTCCGGCCACTTGAACGGCGTGGCGACGGCCATCGCCCTCTCCCGCGCCACCATCGGCAATATTCGCCAGAACCTGTTCTGGGCCTTCGCCTATAATGTCGCGCTGATCCCGGTCGCGGCGGGCGCTCTCTATCCGGGCTGGGGGATCCTGCTGTCGCCGGTCTTCGCGGCAGGTGCTATGGCGATGTCCAGCATCTTCGTGCTGGGCAACGCGCTGCGCCTGCGCGGTTTCCAGCGGCGCGAGACAGGAGGAGCGGCATGAATATCGGCACGGCGGCGAAAGCATCGGGCGTCTCCGCCAAGATGATCCGCTATTATGAGCAGACCGGCCTCATTCCCAAGGCCGACCGCAGGGACTCCGGATACCGCGATTATTCGCCATCGGACGTTCACATGCTGCGGTTCATCCGGCGAGCGCGCGACCTCGGCTTCGCGGTCGCGGAGATCGAGGATCTCCTGAGCCTCTGGCGAGACAAGTCCCGCCAGAGCGCCGACGTGAAGCGGATCGCGCAGGCGCATATCGCCCAGCTTCACGAGCGGATCGAAAATCTGGAACAGATGGCCGCGACGCTCGGCACGCTGGTGGCGTGCTGCGCGGGCGACGACCGGCCCGACTGCCCGATCCTCGCCGATCTGGAAGAACCGGGCGGCGTGCCGTCAGCCGTGCCGGCTGGAACAGGCCGCCTCCGGTACCGCCCCTGATTGCCGTATCTACGGCAGCCAATATGCGATGGCAGTGAATCCAGTCGCCTTCTCAAACCAACGCAAAAAGCTGCGCTGTCCCGGACCGGCCATCTCCGCCAGCATCGACGACGCACCCCTTGCCCTCGCCGGCTTGTAGAACATGCTGCGCTTTGAGGATCGCGCCGCCGCCATGGTGCCGATTATCTAAAGACAGCGGCCTTTCCCAAACTCTTGCGCAGCAAAAAAGCTGCCATGAGGCTGCTACTCTGTCAATTTTCCGTCTGAAATCTGGGCGGGCGAATGGATTCGAACCCTCGACCCCAACCTTGGCAAAATTGCAGAAGGCCTTTTCCAGCACACGCCAGCCTACGCTAGGATACTACCTAAGTGATTGAATATACAGTTGTAATATCGACATCCCACGCTAGAATGGTCCGCGATGGAACCCGGAATTTCCGGTTACGGTGGACACCATGTGGACACCAATTTCGAACCAAGGTTTGTGCGGAGCCAGCGGCGATATGGCAGGTGACAAGTCAATCAAGCTGACCAAAACGGTCATTGACGCGGCCCATGCTGCCGCCGAAGTCGAAGGCGAAGACCTGGGCGTTCTCGTAGCGCCGGAACTGCATTGCCATCAGCGCCAGCAGTACCGACTTGCCCGCGCCGGTCGGGCCGACGATCAGCGTGTGGCCAACATCGCCGACATGAAGAGAAAACCGGAACGGGGTCGAGCCTTCGGTCCTGCCGTAAAGCAAGGGGGGTTGCCCGAAATGCTCGTCCCGTTCCGGCCCCGCCCATACCGCTGACAGGGGGATCAGGTGGGCGAGATTGAGCGTGGAGATCGGCGGCTGCCGGACATTGGCATAGGTGTGACCGGGCAGGCTTCCCAGCCATGCCTCGATCGCGTTCATGCCTTCGGCAAGGCAGGTGAAGTCGCGGCCCTGGATGACCTTCTCGACCAGCCGCAGCTTCTCCGCCGCGATGGCGGGATCGCGGTCCCACACTGTCACGGTTGCCGTGACATAGGCCATGCCGGCATAGTCGGCGCCCAGCTCCTGCAGGGCGGTGTCGGCGTCGGCAGCCTTGTTCGAGGCATCGCTGTCGAGCAGCGTAGATGCCTCGTTGGTCATGATTTCTTTCAGGATCGCCGCAACCGATTTGCGCTTCGCGAACCATTGCCGCCGTATCTTCGTGAGCAATTTGGTCGCATCGGTCTTGTCGAGCATGATCGCGCGGGCGGACCAGCGACATTCGAAGGCGAGCCGGTTGAGCTCGTCGAGCAGGCCGGGAAAGGTCGCGCTCGGAAAACCGGTTACGGTGAGCGTGCGCAGATGATGCTCGCCCAGCTTCGGCTCCAGCCCGCCAGTCAGCGGCTCGTCGGCGAGCAGCGCGTCCAGGTGCATCGGCGTTTCGGGCACGCGGACACGCTGGCGCCGGGTCGAAATCGTGCTGTGCAGATAGGTCAGCGTCTCGGCATCATCGAGCCAGCGAACTTCGGGCATGAAACCTTCGACCAGGTTCAAGACGCGGTCGCTGCGGTCGGTAAAGCTCCCCAGCAGTTCCCACGGATCGACGCCGGAGTTCGACCGGCCTTCGTAGAGCCAGCCTTCAGCTCTGGCCGCATCTTCCGGCGGCGGCATCCACAATAGAGTCAGATAATAGCGGCTCTCGAAATGGCTGTCTTCCTCCCGAAACTGTTCGCGCCGCTCCATGTCGACCAGCGTTGAGACCGGATCGGGAAAGGTAGAGTCAGGATAGTCGAGCGCGGGCACCCGCTGCGCCTCGACGAAGATCGCCCAGCCTGAACCGAGCCGCCGCAGCGCATTGTTGAGCCGCGCGGTGGTGGCGACCAGTTCTGCCGGTGTTGCCGAATCCAGGTCCGGCCCCCGGAACCGCGCCGTGCGCTGAAAGCTGCCGTCCTTGTTGAGCACCACGCCTTCGCTGACCAATGCCGCCCAGGGAAGGAAGTCGGCGAGATGCGCGGCGCCGCTCCTGTATTCGCGCAAGGACATCATGGCCGCATCCATGTCGGGTAGCGCAGATGCCGCCGGGCCACGTCCACGAACTGCGGATCGCGCCGTGCGGCCCAGACCGACAGCGCATGGCCGATCGCCCAGATGGCGAGGCCGGCAATCCAGAGCCGCAAGCCCAGGCCGATGGCCCCTGCCAGCGTGCCGTTCAGGATCGCCAGCGAGCGCGGCGCGCCGCCAAGCAGGATCGGCTCGGTGAGCGCCCGGTGGACCGGCGCTATATATCCGGGAATGGGTTCACCCGATTCCATCAGACCAGCGCCCCACCGCCGAAGCTGAAGAACGACAGAAAGAAGGAACTGGCGGCAAAGGCGATGCTGATCCCGAACACGATCTGGATCAGCCGCCGGAAGCCGCCCGACATGTCGCCGAAGGCCAGGGTCAGGCCCGTAATGATGATAATGATGACCGCGATAATCTTGGCGACCGGGCCTTCGATCGATTCAAGGATCGACTGCAGCGGCGCTTCCCACGGCATCGACGAGCCGCCGGCATGAGCAGGCGACGACAAGGACAGCGCAATCACGCTGGCGGTGACGGCAAGCATGGCGCGGCGGACGCCATGCCGAATGGCATGGATCATGGCAGGTCTCCAGATGTGGGCTGGGAAAGCGAAGTGAGGCGATAATCACCGGTTGCGGGATTGAGTCCTTCGACACGGGCCAGTTCGGCGAGACGGCGGCCATGCCCGTCGCGGACCAGCACGGCGACGATGTCGATGGTTTCAGCGAGCAATGCGCGCGGGACCGTGACCACGGCCTCCTGGATGAGTTGCTCCATGCGGCGGAGCGCGCCGAGCGCGGTTCCGGCATGGATGGTCCCGATCCCGCCAGGGTGGCCGGTGCCCCAGGCTTTCAAGAGATCGAGCGCTTCGGCGCCGCGCACCTCGCCGATCGGAATGCGGTCGGGCCGCAAGCGCAGCGAGGACCGCACGAGATCGGACAGCGAAACCACGCCGTCCTTGGTTCGCATGGCAACAAGGTTAGGCGCGGCGCACTGCAGCTCGCGCGTGTCTTCAATCAGGACGATGCGATCAGCCGTCTTCGCCACCTCGGCCAGCAGGGCGTTTACCAGCGTGGTCTTGCCGCTGCCTGTGCCGCCCGCGACGAGGATGTTGGCGCGTGTGGCGACACCCTCGCGCAGTGCTGCCGCCTCAGCCCCCGACATGATTCCGGCGGTCGAATAATCGTCGAGCGTGAACACCGCGACGGCCGGTTTGCGGATCGCGAAGGCGGGCGCGACGACGACGGGCGGCAGCAGTCCCTCGAAGCGTTCGCCGCTTGTCGGAAGCTCGGCCGAGACGCGCGGGCACCGGGCATGGACCTCTACGCCGACATGGTGTGCAACCAGGCGGACGATGCGCTCGCCATCGGCAGCGGACAGCGTCATGCCGGTCTCGGCGATGCCTTCTCCCAGCCGGTCGACCCAGAGCCGACCGTCGGGGTTCAGCATCACCTCGATCACGGCAGCATCGTCGAGCCATGCCGTGATCGATGGCCCCAGCGCAGTGCGCAGCATGCGCGCGCCGCGTGACCTTGCCTCGGAACGGATCGGATGGACTGTCAAGGTGAGCCCCTGCTTGTCTGCCGGGCGAACCGCCGCCCGGCGTCAGGGGCCCATCAAGAAAGCCGCAAAGCGGAAGGACTCAACAGGAAAATACGTGCTTCGCAGGCCGGCGAAGAAAGACAGGGAATGGCGTAGGAGAACCCCGGGCCGCCGGGTAGTGACGGGAGGGAACCTTCAATGATCTAATGCTGCGGCACTCGGACAGAGCGGTCGTTGCACCTGTCCACAATATCCCTTATGTTGAGGACGGATGATCGAAGGACAATGCCATGCCCAAGGCCATGACCCTGAATGTCCGTGTGAGCGGCGCGCTGGGCGAATTCGTTGCCAGTAATATCGGCGACGACGGCGCCTATGAAAATGTCAGCGAGTATGTCCGCGACTTGATTCGGCGCGACAAGGAGCGGGTAGAAGCCGAAGGGTTCGAACGGCTGAAAGCCGAACTGACGGCCGCTTTCGCTGCGCCGGAATCGTCCTATGAGGCACTCGATGCCGAGAAGGTGATCGCCCGCAACGCGCGAGGCTGATCGCATGGCCGTCTTTCGTGTTCAGAAACGCGCGGGCCGCCGTCTGAACGAAATTTACGTCTACACCCGCGACAATTGGGGTAAGGAGCAGGCCGCCCTCTACATTCGAGGCCTGTTCGAACGGTTCGACGAAATCGCGGCTCGGAAAATTCCATGGCGCCCGATCCCGGCCGAGTTCGGGGTGGAAGGATTCTACTGCCGCCACGAACATCACTATATCTATTGGCGGGTACTGTCCGATGGCGCGGTCGGGATCGTCACCGTGCTTCACGAGAGAATGCACCAACTCGACCGTTTTCGCGAGGATTTACCCCAGTAGAGATCGGCTCACCCTGCGTAGGACAATTGCGGTGTCTTAGGGCGACAGCTTTCGCCAACATAGCGGTCATTCGGACGATTGCTGACCTGGTCGAATAGCCGCCATCTATTCAATTTGGTGATAGACGGGGAAACTGGGGACGGTCGGATGCTGCGCGTCATATTCATGGCCCTGCTTGTAATCAGCTTCCCCCATGGTCATTTTAGATGTGTCGTCCAAGCCTGAGGGCAAGACGGCGGAGGCAGGCGCCGTGGGCGCTGCGGCAATCTTCTTTTCCACACGAACGAGAAATACGGTGCCGACAAGAGCATGCCTCCGTAATGCAAGCGGCATGGCCTAGGCTAGGGTCTAAGCCCAATCAGCATATTGAAAATTGGTCGATGTATTGATTCAAGGGCCTCCAGCAGAGGAGGCGTGGGAATGTCGCGTTCGTTGTTTTGGTTGTCCAATGATGCGTGGGCT
>Ga0182736_1000420_pt1 | contig 67321 bp, 52 predicted proteins | sample eDN5th30CKraftBY_FD_128882 | JGI IMG/M metagenome (GOLD analysis project Ga0182736, IMG submission 128882) | Enriched backyard soil microbial communities from Emeryville, California, USA - eDNA 5th pass 30_C Kraft BY (version 2) (version 2) | ecosystem: Environmental > Terrestrial > Soil >... | reverse complement strand
ATATGTATAAACATATTAATATATATAAGTCCAAATATGTAAAAACAGTAAAAAACAATCAATCTTAATTACCTTTTTTTAGTATAAACGTAATAAATATTCCAAACTTTGTATGTACATTTGTGTGCAGCAAAGCATAATTGACACGCCCAACTAACTTAAATTGATCTAATATGCATTTACAACAAAAATTTAGGAGTCGATTGGAGAAGGAGAAGCCGCTATTATCCAAGGCGGGCCTTCTGTTATTATGCTGTCTAGCTGCGGCTCCCGCTACGGCAACAGTGAAAATGCCGTTAAACACAAGCCAACTGGCTGTTGTACAGCAACAAACTATGAGGGGCGTCGTGACAGATGAGCAACAAGCACCTATTCCTGGCGTAAGTGTAAGGAAAAAAAATAAGTCAACAAACGGAACAACTACTGATGGCAGTGGTAATTTCGTTTTAAATGTTCCTACTGGCACGACGTTGGTCTTTACGTATATTCGATACGAATCTAAAGAAGTCGTGGTAGAGAAAGGCACTACTTCATTGGCCGTTATACAATAAGGTATAATATATATTATGAAACAGATTTTTTTACTATGCTGGTTATTCTTCACTAGCTCGGCGTTGTTTGCTCAGAAGCAGAAAGATAAAGCTGTCAAAGAGATCATTATTGTGTTTAAAACACATTTTGATATTGGTTATACGGATTATGCTGAAGCCGTTGTGAAGAAATATAGTACTTCGATGATGGAAAGTGCTTTCCATATTATGGAAGAAAGCAAAGATCTGGCTCCTGAAAAGCAATTTGTTTGGACAGTTCCGGGCTGGCCCATGAGTCAAATGATCAATCAGAGTTTACCTGATATCAAATCTAAAGTGGAGGACGCTTTTGTTAAAGGCCGTTTTGTAATACATGCCTTGCCTTTTAACATGGAGATGGAATCCAGCGATCCCGAAATGCTGGTTCGCGGTATGCATATTTCGTCTGCTATTTCACGGAAATATGGTTTGCCTTTACCTTATGATGCAAAAATGACGGATGTGCCCAGCCAATCCTGGATGCTACCGACACTTTTAAAACATGCTGGAGTGAAATTTCTTCAGATCGGTTGCAACCCCGCTTTTCAATCTCCCGATATACCTGTGTTATTCTGGTGGCAGGGACCGGACGGCTCAAAATTGATGACGATTTATTCGGATAAAGGTTATGGTACCACATTGCTCCCACCTCCAAACTGGCCATATAAAAGCTGGCTCGCAATTGTACAGAATGGCGATAACTCAGGACCGCCAACAGCTGAAGCTGTTGATAAAGTTTTAGCGGAAGTACATAAACAGGCACCAAATGCAAAAATCAAAATTGGACGAATGTCTGATTTTTATGATGCTATTATTAAAGAAAATCCCAAATTACCTATTGTTCGCGGTGATATGCCAGATACATGGATCTATGGGTTCATGTCTATGCCAAGGGAAGTTAAAGACTCCCGTAGAGTTAGCAAAGATCTTTTTGCACTGGAGTCGCTCAATACCTTATATAATATATGGTCGCCTAAAGGATATGATATTTCAAGTCTGCTGTCGGAGGCCTATACCAATAATCTTTTATTTGATGAGCACACTTTTGGAATGGCAATGAGTCATGGTAAAAATGGCACATGGAGTTATGGAGATGAATTTAAAATACAACGGGCAAAAGGTGTGTATGACGATATTGAAAAGTCATGGAGAGAAAAAGCAGATCGTGTGTTTTCAGCGGATAAGATTGTAGCACCTTCGTTGAACCGGCAATTGAGAGAATTAGCTCAAGAGGTTAATATTAAAGGAAAAAGGATTTTTGTTTATAATTCGCTGCCATGGAAAAGAAGTGGATTGGTAACCATTAAAGGGCATAGTTCATCCAATCCAGGTACAGCAGTTAAGGATGTTGAAACGGGTGAAATTATACCGGTTTCAAATGAAAAGAATATCCTTCAGTTTGTTGCGAATGATGTGCCAGCTTCCGGCTATCGCAATTACATACTGACTAATGAAGCACCATCAAATTCTGGAAACGAATTTTTGATCAATGAATCAACCAACACGATAGAGAACGAATATTTAAAGATACAATTCGATCCAATTAAAGGGAGTATAAGTTCGATTTTAGAAAAGACATCAGGCAGGGAAATGGTTGATAAAAAAAGCGAGTATGGATTTGGTCAATATCTATATGAACGTTTTAGTAAGAAAGATGCAGATAATTACGTTAAAAGTATCGTAAAAAAGGGAGGGGGAGCTCAATTGACCAGGCCTAATTTGACAGATGGACCGCATGTAACAGAAAAAGGAGACAGTGCAAAAATTATTTTTTCAAAAGATGCAGTTTCAATAACAGCTACCATGCTGTTTTCAGCGTCAACTAATCTGCCACACAATTATAGCATTACCGTAACTTTATATAAAAACACGCCCAATGTTGAGCTTATCTGGAATATCAATAGCAAGCCTGCTGAGTCCTGGCCGGAGGCAGGTTGGATAAGTCTACCCTTCAATGTTAACGATCCGACATTTAAATTAGCAAGATTGGGGGGCGTAGTAGACCCTACCCGGGATTTTGTTAAAGGAAGCAACTTTGACTATTTTTTTCTTAATTCGGGCATGTCTGTAATTGATAAGTATGGAAATGGAATTGGACTTTCCACGCCTGATGCTCCTGGTATCAGCCTCGATAGACCCGGACTATGGAAGTATTCAGGGTACTTCATTCCCCAAAAACCCAATGTTTTCGTCAATCTATACAATAATCTCTGGGGCACCAACTTTACAGAATGGATTGAAGGTTCATGGTCCGCAAGGATTAATTTATGGTTTGCAGATCATTTTAATAATGAAAAGTCTATTATTACACCTGCTGAAGAATCCCGTTCCCCCCTTTTAGCGGCATTAATAAATGATACTGGTGGGGATTTGCCGCCGTCAGCAGCGGGTGTTCAATTATCTCAAAAAGGCGTAATGATTACAGCATTTGGGAAAAATCCAGATGGGGACGGAACGGTTTTGCGCGTATGGGAACAAGCCGGGGTTTCGGGGAAAGTTACCGTAACATTGCCAAATGGCATAAAAGCACTGACGGCAATGCCTGTGGATTTGCGGGGAGAGAAGATCGGAGAGCCGATAAAAATTATATCAGGCAAATTCCGGTTTGAAGCTAGTGCTTATGCTCCAGCTGGCTTTATTTTACTATAGATTAGGCTCTGAGATCTCTACTTGTTTTTTCTAATCTCCTTATAAAGGATAATCTTTAACTTGAAGAGGGAAGGGTGTGCTTATATGCATGGTTTATTTTGATTAATAGCCAAAGAAAGCTTAAATATTTAAAGTAGTATACTGAAGAACAAACTTAGTTGCGGTTCATTCCTACGTCAGGCAAACGCTGCATGGCCTTGGCGGCTGTAATTCATAATTTTCGTTTTGGCAAGGACAAAATTATTGAACTTTGCTTCTGTTTTATTATGTTTATGCAGTTGTAAATAGGTTCAAAAGATTTAAAGTAAACCGTATTCCTTAGCTTTGTTGATGGCAATGACGAGCGTACCCGTCTGGAATTTCTGAAGCAAGGTAGCCCGGTGGGTCTTCACGGTAAGCGGACTGATAAACAGCTTTTCTGCTATTTCTGCCGATTTTCTACCCTCGGCCAATAGCTGAAGGATCTGTTTTTCCCTCTTGGTCAGTTCAGGTATCTCACAGGGTGCCTTTAGCCCCTCCAGATCAAAGTTCTGTTTCACTTCCTTGCTGAGGGCTATTTTTCCTTCTAGTGCTTCCCTGATACAATGGAGTATGTCATTGGCGTCCGCTGTTTTTAGAAGATAGCCGTTCGCACCGCTTTGTAGCATCTGTTTGATGATACTGCGTTCGCTCAGGTTACTGATGGCTAATATGGTAATATCAGGCCAGGTCTTTTTAATCCGCCTACAGATCTGTATACCATTGCCATCGGGCAGCGTAATGTCCAGCAGAACCACATCAACTTCCCGCATTCCCGTAAAATCCATAAATGCACCTGCTGTGCTGAACTGACCTTTCAATTCCAGCTGATGGTTCCCCTGTATCACATTCTTAAAACCCTCGATGACCAGTGGATGGTCGTCGACGATCACAACCTGTATCTTTTTACTGTTGTTCCACATACAATTCAATATTTATATTCGTTCCTTCCGATGAGGTTTCTATATCCATTTTTCCGTTCAAGAGTCCGACACGGTTCCTAATGTTTTTCAGGCCACGGCTCGTATCTGGCACATGGTCAAGTATAAAGCCTTTTCCGTTGTCCTCTATCGTAATAAAGAAGACATCCTCCGACTGGCTGCACTGTACCATGATCTTTGAAGCTCCGGAGTGTTTCAGGGCATTATAGACAAGTTCCTGTACAATACGGTAGATCATCACCTGTACCTGGGGAGAAAAATATTCATTAATATCAAACCCACGGAAAGTTACTTTCAGTCCCGGAAACGTAGCTTCATCACAAAGGTCTTTTAGCGCAATTTCCAGTCCAGACTGTAAAAGAGATTCTGGCATCATATTCCTTGCGATACGACGGAGTTCGCTCACAGAATGGCCCAACCGGTCAATGGTTTGACCGAGGTCATTCTTGCCAAGTTGATCTTTTGTCGCCACCATTTGAGAAAGATTGAGCTTGATGCCTGCCAGCATTCCGCCAAGTCCATCGTGGAGATCTCTTGCCAAACGGCTGCGTTCCCGCTCTTCACCTTCCAATAGCGCTTTCCCCAATTCAATACGCTGCTGTTGTTTTAGATGCTGTATCTCTCGGGCAGTCCTCAACTTTCGAATCCTAAACCACAGGTATGTAGAAATCATCGAAGCCAAAAATATAAGAATCGTAATCCAGACAATGGTCTGTTGCTTTTTAGTCTTCTCTCTTGCCAGCAATAGTTCCTTTTCCTTCTGCACATAGTTATATCTGGCTTCCAGATCAGCAATCTTTGTCCGTGTCTCTTGATTATATACCTGTTCCGATGCCTCTTCGTGCTTTAGCATCCAATCATAGGCCTGTTTATAATTGCCCAAATGGCTTTCTAACTTTGCTAGGTCATCGAAAAGCTGTTTTTTGTCCGTAATAAGCTCGATATATCCTTCGTTGTACATGTTGAGCAACACCTCTTTTGCTTTCCTCCAGTTCTGTTGCGCTCCAAAAAGTTCAGCCTTTTGATAGCGCAATTGACGGATATCGTAACGATTTCTTAATTTTTCTGCAATTACGAGTCCCTTTTCTATGGCCTTTTCGGCTTCATTCCACATCTTACGTTTGATCAGGTACATACTTTCAACCGTATGGTAGTTCGGGGCATACAAGGATTCCGGATCCTGTTTCAATACAGCGGATGCCAATCGGATATTTTCTCCTGCCTCAGCTGTTTTATCCTGTAACAGGTAGATCTTTGCCAGATGACAGTAGACATCGACCTGTCGCAGATCACCCGGTGCCAGCTTTTTGAACAGCGTTGCCGATCTTTTGAGATACAGGATTGCCTTGTCATATTCTCCATAGTTCATAAATGGTAATGCAACATTTGTATAGCCATCCGCCATCCGCAGACTGTCTCCCCCTTTGGCTGCCAAGGGGATCGCTTTGTTCAGAAACAAGTCTATGTACGCTCTGTTGTCACCGTTCCACTGTGCCATCACGGCTTTGTTTGCCCAAATACGGCTCTGATAAATATAGGATTCAGGTGTAGTGACTTGCTGAAAATATTGGATTGCGGTATCAAATGCCATATGCGCTTTTGTATGGGAAAATTCCATATAGACGCGCCCCAAATAGAAATAGCCGACACCTTCATTATAGGTATCTGCTGAAACATACTTCAGCCCCTGTTTGATGTATTCAAGAGATCTTACCGTGTCATGTACGGAGAGCCGATCTGCCAGTTCGAAGAGCAAGGCTGCTTTTTGCTTATTTGTCCCCGCCTTACTTAAAGCACTCTCCAAACTGTCTGTAATAATAGCGGTTTGTGCCCACGCCAAAAAGGTGAAACAAAGAGTAAGGATCAATATAGGTAAGTGTTTCGATACCATAAGAAACCGCTTCAAGTTGTCATGTAATATTAACAAAATAATCCATACGCTGTATTCCAAACCTTAAAAATACTCCTTTGGGAGTATTGCTCTGTTTGATAAACCTAAGGAACTTTGAATACAAAGATTTATCGTTACGTCCAAATGAACATGTATGCATATACCTTATAAAACTTTAAAATTTACCTATATGAAATCAACAGCATCCACAATTGTATTTTGTCTTACAATTCCCTTTTTATTTACAACATTCGCCTGTTCGAAGAACAATGACGATACCGGACAACCCGCTTCTGTAACAGAGGTGGAGGGCATTTACTTTGTAACCCGCTATGGTTACAATGGGGGTACTTTTTCTTATTTCGAACCCTTTGTACTCTTTAAAGACGGGAGCATCCGCAAAAACCTGCAGCAGCCCGTTGAAACGCTGGATATAGCCGAGGACAAAACCTCCAATTCCTCTAAATGGGGTTTCTGGAAAAAAGATAACGGAAACGTACAGATACAATGGCGCAATGAAAATGAAACTTGGAAAAACGGCGAATATTACGTCAGTTTTCCGGCTGATAACGAAGAGAAACTAAACGGAACTTACACCAGTTTCTTTGCACTGGCCAATTCCCAGCGCGGCCAGCGCTATAGCTTTTCGGCAAACGGCAGCTTTAGCATGAGCCGGCAGACGGGCTCGGGCAACCAGATTCTTACGGGAACCTATGAATTGAAAGGTTTTGGCATCTATTTCACGTACAATAACGGCAGCCGCGAAGCTTGGTCATTCTGTTTTTACCCTAAAAAGGGCGTGAAAAATCCAGACGCTTTTCTGATGGCCGAAGACAATTTTACAAAGAACTAAACTGATGGGCACGTTAATGTTTCTTTACGTATATAATTGTATAATAAGTACAACTGGATTACGGTTGCAACTAACAACAGGGTATTCGAGCAGCAACTTTGAATCTATAGTATAATTATACAAATACCTTAGTTTAACAGAAGTGCTTTTGCTTACAAAAGCACTTCTGAAACGCTTCTATCTCTATATAAGTTCCAAAAAATGTCTGCAATGTTTTTAGGATTATGTAATTTTTTTTCAGTGGAAACATAACTATTTATCAATATTGTAGAAACAAATACATTTTCTCCAGATAGCGTTTTGTTAATGCTTTGGGTTAAATTTCGTAAGGCAGCTTTTCCGAGAGATAAAGAAACATAATCAGGATTTGGTTTTATACCGATTCCGCCCCCAGTAATTAATAAAGCACCAGTTGACCGAGATAATGCAGGCCTAAACCGTTGTACAATGGTAACAAGTGAAGCTACATTGATTTTAAAATCATCAACAATAGTTTTAAAGGATTCATCCAAAATATTTCCCTGCTTTATATGTGCCGCATTATACAATACCGCATCAATTTCATTATTTTCTTCTAGTATTGTGTCTATTGTCTGATTTAACTGTTTTTCATCGGAAATATCACAAGAAAAGATTTTCACATTATTGTTTATCTGAATCAGCGTTTCTTTTATTTTTTCCAATTTGAAAATATTCCGGCTAATCAAAGTAACATTGAAGTTGTTCTGAACAAAAATTTTAGCTAATTCAAAGCTAATTCCTTCACCGGCACCGAATATAACAATTGTCTTATTCATGAATTGTAGATTTTGGTAATATTGACCAGTCAATGGCCTCAAATGATCTTGTATACGTATATTTTTGTTTGTTAGCTGCTCAGCTATTTGCCTATGAGGTTATCCAGCGCCCACTTCCCTCCGCCCTGCAGAAAAAGAACGATACAAATTCCCAATACCAATAGATGATATTCAAATCCTTCCTGGCCAGTTGGCAATTTCCCAAACCAGTTCATAAAATAGCCGTTTTTTTGATGCACTTTTATAATCATACCGATAAACAAACAAAAAAGCGCAATCGCCGCTATTCGTGTTCCCGCTCCCGACAGGATCATGAACACGCCTAAGCATTCCGTAATAATTGCAGCCACTGCCCAAAATGTTGACAGGCCAACATGACCTTTCATGAAAGCCATTTCTCCGGATAATCCAGGCCCGTCGAACCAACCGAAAAGTTTTTGCAATACGTGAGGCAATACTACCCCGCCTAATGTGATTCTTAGAATAAATAACGACCAGAGTTCCTCTGTGTGGAAAAGTTGATAGATAATTTTATAATACATATTATTGATTTTTTTCACGAAATTCTGGGCATTCCATAAAACTAGTGTGTGCCAACTATCACTATTATAAGAATGCCGCATTTGTCTCGCCAGGTTACATTGTAAGTGTCTAGGCATTGTAGGCACGCTGAAAAACCGTCCTGAAATATTTTTCAATATTTGGAATGCGAGTTGTCAGCATATCCCATTGTTGACTTGTAAGGACAGCAAGTGTAGTATCTTCTACTGCATCAATAAAAAATAGAGATTTTTCATTTTGAAAAATACCAGCAGGATCAAACATCCACCAGTTTTCGACAGCAAATTGGATAGACCGCTCTCTGAAATCCAAATCCTCGCTGTACAGCCTGAGACATCCATCAATGACAAAATAGTTTTCATGGGAAGAACCCCCTGATTTAAAAATTGTTTCTTTTTTCATAACCTTTCGCATGGTAAAAGATTGCCTTAATAGTTCAATTTCTCCCGGTCTTAGGGAAATGTATTTTTGGATATGATGAATAAACCTGTCTTCCATTATTCTCTTCTACTAGTAATTAATTTAGCCTTTGTTTCTTTTTGTTACTTGCGAGCTCAAGTAAAACCTACATTTTTTATCGCTGAAGCTAGTCTACTGACTGTTATAGAACTGTTATGCATTTATTCAACGTCCGTTATTTTATATCCTTCATTATTTATTATTGCTGTCCCAGGGTAAAACACAGTAGAAATATGACCATTACAAACATCTTCTATAGCTCACGATTACTCAACGATCAGCTTCGATTAGCTTGAGCACATATTCCATCTGCGTATCACGATTTTGCATAAAATCGCCAAAAGAAGGCCATACCGTATAATCGGGTATAATACCCCTACCTTCTGGTTGATCCGGTTTTGCAAGTGCATCTTGCACGACAAAGACAGTGGAGAATTTCGTTTTTATTTTTGAGTTAGGCAGTTCATATATCAACGACATATGACCGTTGTGTCCATAATATCCACCAACGGTTTCTACACCAACAATGGTGACGTTCCGTGCATAGGCTTTTACAAGTGAAGCCAAATGTGAGGCTGCCGATGCGACGTCTTCATCAATGAGCAAATATAATTTTCCTTTAAACCCAGGATTTTTAGGGTGATACACCGGATTGTAATAGGCATTTTGCATATTTTTGCCATTGTGCAATCCTGGAAAGTAATCTTTAAGCATCCGCTTTCCATCAGCTTTGGCCGTCGAATCCATCTTTTCTGCGGTAGATATACCCCAAAAATATTCTTCATAAGGAATCCCATCGTCAAAGATTGTATAAGCCAGTATATTTTCTTTGAAGCTGGAATCCGTCAGGTACATCATCGGCTGTTCAAAAGTAGGATCACTGCCGCCGGGGTTGCCGCGGATGTCCAGAATAAGGTTGGGTATATTGTTTTTGCTAAGCGCCTGAAATACGCTGTCGATAAACGCAACATATATGGGAAAGGCTGGGTCGTCTGCTCCGGTGGCCATGGAAAATATCCGCAGATTCAATAAACCTGTGGAAGGATTTACCATCTTAAAACTATATTTGGGTTGCACACTGTAATCGGTCACGCTATCTACTGGTGCGCTATGACGTAATATTAAATTAGCTTTTCGTTCTTCCAAAGATACAGCGGGCACCGTTACCGTTTGCTGTTGACTAGCACCCGGCGCTATAAAGCGTATTATAAAACTATCTCTGAGGCCATACTCGTACACATAACGCAATCCATAACTATTATTCACACTGCTTGATAGCTTCTCTGTTCGGGTAAAGCCGTCCGTTGTTATGTATTTGTAAAAAGATTGCATCAGTTCCTTATCAGAAATACCATTGATACTCATCACCCGCGATCCTACAGGAATTTGTGCTGTTTTGCTATTAAAGATGATATTACCCTCAATATATTTAAGCGCAAAGGGAAAGAAGCCATGTTGTCGGCTGAGATACCCAACAAGGTCTGCCTCTGGTTCCGTATAGTTATGGCAGCTTCCTTCAAAGTCAGTCAACTGCAAAATAATCTTATAAAAGTCCAATGTAGACATAGACTGACGTACCTTTCTAAAAGCCCATTTGTAGATGCTGTCTATCTGTTTTTTTGTATGGTAGCGATACAGGCCAGAATTGACTTTTTTCCTGATATTGAGAAACAGACGCAGGTCCTGCTTCATCTCGTCGGGATAGAGCTGGCGATTATATATGGACAGGCTGTCGAGCGGTTGTTTAACCTGTGATGAATTTGAAACAGTTTGCGCCCATCCCTGGTGCACCAGCAATAACAAAAACAGTACTTTTTTCATATGATATTAGCTTTTGTGTTATAACTCGTCGAATGAAGAATGATATTGCTTTTTATCTTTCCTATGCAATTTCCCCAGAATCGTTTGGAGTCAGTTTTTTGAATTTTATTTCCAGTTTCAATTGTAATATATTATGCTCTATTGTACCGCATCCAAATGTCCCCAGACTTTAACTATTGATAACAGTTAATACCGGTGTGTGTAAATTGAAATGATTTCATATTTGCCAGCTTGTTTTACACAGCGCATCAATTTACCGAACTTCAGATCGACATAGAATAAAAAAACCACTCTGTGTCGGTTTGCTTCACAGCAGTTTTATTCTTCTTTAAAACTGGTCAATCTCCTTCGTTTTTACATGAAAACACGTTTCATATTTCAATATTTTGTTTTGTCAAAAATATAATATATATATACTTTTGACAAGTACGCACTTTTTTGTACGTTACACACTATTTATATACTAATATTGATTATCAGCAAGTTAATACAACAAATGTCTCAAAAAAATATCAAGCAAACTGATTGTACGGTTGATTTTGCCTTTCAAAGAATAGGTGGAAAATATAAAGGCCGCATCCTTTGGTACCTTCATAGCAACACCATTTTAAGGTATGGAGAGCTGCGTAGAACCATTATAGGAATTACGGCAAAAATGTTGACACAAACACTCCGTGAATTAGAGGAAGACGATCTGATTATCCGTCAGGTTTATCATCAGCTACCTCCTAAAGTGGAATACTCGCTCTCCGATACCGGAAAGGAGTTGATCCCATTTATTAAGTATCTTAATCAATGGGGTGAAAAACAGATGCAAAAAAACCAAAATTTGCCTAAAATGTAGAACTAAAATGTTTATTTTTAAATGTCTTTCGTCCATTTAGATTTAGGTCTATGGTTTATCCCAAAAATCTTCATTGACTGGCTCCGTTTCAATAAGCTCTACAAGTATTTCACCATCGTTAATGGTCGTAATCATTAAATCCTTTGGTTTACCATCTTTACAGCCAGTTTCCCCAATAGTTTTAATTTTTGTTGAATATCTTCAGACCAAGGCAAGCCAATAGAAAGTCTCATACAGTTTTCAAATTGGTTTTGTAGCGTAAACATTCTTCCTGGAGCAATGCTTATTTTCTCTTTTATAGCCCTATCAAACAGTTCTGTTATATTGACTCTTTTATCGAACTCTACCCATAATGCAAGCCCGCCCTGAGGCCTGCTTGTTTTGGTGCCTTCCGGGAAATATTCAGCTATAGTATTTATATAATGCTGGCAATTATTCTGTAAAGTTTGACGCAGCTTGCGGAGATGGTTTTCATATCGTCCGCTTTTTAGAAAGTTGGCCACAGCTTCTTGCGTAATGGCAGGGCAAGATATAGCATGAACCAGTTTTAGTTTCAGGATTTGCTCCTTGTATAAGCCTGGGGCAACCCATCCCACACGATAGCCAGGGGCAAGGGTTTTGGAAATAGAGCTGCACAATAGCACATTTCCATCCTTATCAAAAGACTTGCAACATGTTGGGCGTTGAGCCCCAAAGTAAAGGTCACCATAGATGTCATCTTCTATTAGAGGGATACGATGTTTAGCCAGAAGTTCTACAATTTCTTTTTTATGTTCATCAGGCATGCAACTGCCTAAAGGTGTATTGAAGTTTGGGACAAGCAGGCAAAGATTAATATTTGGAATTGCTTTTTTTAAGGCTTCTATCTCTATACCCGTAATTGGGTGTGTAGGCAGTTCAAGTACTTTTAGTCCTAAACTTCCAGCCAACTGTAAAATACCAGGATAACATGGGCTCTCGACAGCAATGGTATCACCAAACTTACCCAAAGCCATCATGCAAAAGGATAGCGCATTCATTCCCCCGGCGGTGGTTATTAAATCCCTTTCATGTAAACATCCTCTCCAGGACAAAGAGCGGGTGGCGATTATTCTTCGTAATTTCTCATTGCCTTGTAACTGCTCATACGCCGTTCCGCTGCCCTTAAGTTCTTGGATCGCATGCTTCATTTCCTTATTCAATTTTGCCAAAGGCAATAATTCATCAGAAGGTATACCAATAGAGAATAGCGTAAGGTCATTTTTGCCCATGGTAGCATATACTTTCCTAATCAGTTCCTCTGGCTCGTTACGGTCATTATACTGTGAAGGATTGCTTACTTCCGGAAGCGGAAGCTTTCGATACGATAATCGGCTTACAAAATATCCAGATCGTGATTTCGGCTCAATGAGTGATTGAGCTTCCAGTTCCAGAAATATCCTTTTTGCCGTGTTCATGCTAATCCCATGTTCTTGACAAAGCATCCTCACCGAGGGTAGCCGGTCGCCTGCTTTTAAAACCTCACTTCGAATCAGTTTGGCAATGTTATTTGATATCTTAACATATAGAAAATCGTTCTTCATGCAACAAATATAGCTGTGCCCATCAGAATACACAAAACTGTGGCTGTATTCATTTAGTACCGCTGACTATTTTTGCATATAAATTAATAAATATGCTAGAAGTAACCATTAAAACAGGTAAAGAGAATATGGATATTAAAATGATTCATCGTTTCTTGACAGAAGATTCCTACTGGGCTAAAGATATTTCTTTTGAACTGGTAGATCATTCACTGACCTATTCATTTTGTGTCGGAGCCTTTGTAAGCGGTAAACAGATTGGGTTTGGAAGAGTGATCACAGACTATTACACTTTCGGGTGGTTCGCTGATTTTTTTGTATTACCTGAACATCGAGGAAAAGGTGTTTCCAAAAAAATGTTATCCTACATAGTCGAGCAGCCATGGTCCAAGCGCTTGAGAAGGAAAATGCTGAATACAAGCGATGCACATGGTTTGTATCGTCAATTTCAGTTTAAAGACCTTGCTAATCCGTCCTATATGCTGGAAATCTATAATCCCAATGTTCATTTAGCATATAAAGAAGAATAAACCCTTCTCAGGTTGTGTCAAACCATCCATTTAAACAATACCAGATGTGTATTAACATCAGCGATACAATTACATTGGGTGATAATTAATCCCAAATACCGTTCTGCGCTGTAAATATCACCGGCTCACCGCCAGTTACCATGATAGTATGCTCATGCTGCGCAACAAAACCACCTTTATTACCGTTTAGCGTCCAGCCATCGGCTTGTGTATCGGCAATTGTTGACCGTGTTGAAATGAATGTCTCTATCGCTACCACAGAATTCTTTTTGAAATGCGTAGTGTTATACCTGTCGCAGTAGTTAGCTATCTCGTGGGGTTCTTCGTGCAAGCTGCGACCAATACCATGTCCGGTCAGATTTTTTATCACCGTGTAGCCGGCTTTTTTGGCTTCAGTCTCGATCAGCCTGCCTATCTCCGATATCCTGACGCCACCTTTAATGTTGCTGATCGCCTTCCTCAATATCTCTTTCGATGCTTCTACCAGCCTGCCATGACCATGGATATCTTTGCCCAATACAAATGAGCCGCCATTGTCAGCCCAGTAGCCCTTTAGTTCTGCCGATACATCAATATTTACCAAATCACCTTCTTTTAGGATTTTATCCACTGATGGTATGCCATGCGCAGCTTCTTCATTAACACTAATACAGGTATACCCAGGAAAACCATAGGTTAACATAGGTGCAGAACGTGCGCCCATCTGTGCCAGCAATTCGCCACCGTACTCGTCGAGTTCCTTTGTTGAAATACCCGGTTTGGCAAACTCACGCATCTTTCTAAGCGTCATGGCAACAGCACTACTTGCCCGCTGCATTCCAATTCTTTCGTCTTCGGTAGTTATAGACATTTTTTAGTTTTTATCTGTGGCAAAATTAACTATTAATACATAAATAATCACTATCAATATTTTCTGCTTAATATCAAAAGGGCAATAAATACCAAAAATGAGACATTTGGCTGTTTATTGCGGGTTGCCTATATTTAAAAATTGGCGATTATCGTAATAATAGCCTTTATCAGTAAATAATTAATAAATGACAATAAATATAGACGAAAAAGTTAGCCTTGAATTAACCGCAGAAAAACATGCCGAAGCTTTGTATGCCGCTGTAGATAACAACAGAAAACATCTTTCGGAATTTTTGCCTTGGGTAGACGACATCCAATCGGTAGACGATTTTCGCAAGTATATCAAAAATTGTGAATTGCTATATCAGCAAGGAAAGGAAGTGAGCTTTGTAATAATAGCAGACGGCATCTCTGTGGGTAGAATCGGATTACATCATCTGAATACCCAGAATAAAAGTGCTGCCATCGGGTATTGGTTAACTAAAAAGGCGGAAGGAAATGGAATAATATCTAAATCCTGTAAAACACTTCTTACATATGGATTTAGGGAATTGAACCTACACAGAATTGAGATAAAAGCAGCGGTAGATAATTTAAGAAGCCAAGCAATCCCCCAGCGGTTGAATTTTGTAAAAGAAGGAATTTTACGACAAGCAGAATGGGTAAATAATAAATTTTTTGACTTAGTTTTATATTCCATGTTGAACAATGAATGGACAGAAAAGGCGGCAAACCGCGAATAAGGATTTTGCAACAATGGGGCATACACCATCAACTGTTATGCGCTAAACGGCAGGCAAATAAAAAACCAGCATGGTGCGTTTGCGAAATATTAAAAAATGCTGATAAATTGACTTATGAATTACAAGCAAGTTACCCCTCATCCTGATCTAACAAACTACATTGACGCTTTTTGGACAGCGACAGGTACAGGCCAACAATTAAAGCAAGAAAAAATTTTACCTGACGGTTGTGTTGACCTTATTTTCAACTTAGGGGAAGATTGCAAAACCGATAATAACATGTTTACAATGCAATCGGGAAAGCCATATTTGGTCGGAACAATGACCTCTTTCAAAGAAAGTTTGCTAAACTCCACGCATAAACTGGTGGGCATCCGTTTTAAACCAGCTTCTTTTTCATCATTTTACAACTATACTCCCCTGAACGAAATTACCAATAAGACGATTGAATTTGAGCAATCACTTTCACCTAATATTCTCAAAGTAGAACGATATTCAGTTTCTTATCTAAATGCTTATTTTCTAAACGGATTGACTAGGCAAAAGCACAACCTTGCTGCTATTGTAAAAGACATTCAGGCAAGCTTAGGACAAGTCAATATAGACGAATTGGCAAAAAGAAATTTCACAACAGTCAGACAGCTTGAAAGAAACTTCAAAAAACATATCGGAATCAGTCCTAAGGAATTCGCAAACGTTGTTCGTTTTCAACATACTTTCTCCAGCATAAAGAACAATAAACAGGGAAAAAGCTTATCGGAGATTGCTTTTTACTGTGGCTATTATGATCATGCACATCTCTCCAATGAAATAAAACGATATACAGGAATTGCACCGTCTCAATTTTAATTTTGTCGTTTTTTTCCAAAGCGAGGTTTTACCAATAACCTAATTTTGCTGTAGAATCATTAACGACAATAATAAATTTGAAAATGGAACAGAGAATTAGTGTATTGACCATAGGAGCAGATGACCTAAGCGCAATGAAAACTTTTTATGAAGAAAATTTGGGTTGGAAACCAATAACAGAAAACAAAGACATTATCTTTTACAAGATGAATGGTTTTTTATTCAGCATTGGCAAAAGAACTAAATTAGCCAATTTCATAGGTATAAAGCCTAAAGGAAGCGGTTTCCGTTCGGTTACTTTTGGCTACAATGTGCCAACCGAAAGCGAGGTAAGAAAACTTTATAAAGAGCTTGAAAGCAAAGGGGTAAAAATGCTGAATGAACCCACAAAACCTTCTTTCGGTGGATTATTTTTCTATTTTGAAGATATAGAAGGGAACATTATTGAAATTGCCTACAGCACGTTTATTCCACTTGATGAGAAAAAAAATGCTATTGACCATAAGCCAATTGACGAGTTGTAAATCCAAATATTGAACAAAATGACCGCATTATATAGGACAAAAAGCCCATTACTGATCTAATGCTTCCTTTAGCAAAGAGAATGACTGTAATTTTTTCTCCTGATCGAAGATATAGGAAGTGACCATTAGCTCGTCAATACCATTATCTGCTACAAAAACGGATAGTTTTTGGCGAAGGCTTGCTTTACTTCCGGTAAAGGTACAGGCCGTCATATTATTTACAGCATATTGAATTTCTGGATTCCAATAAGCGTTAAGCGACGGAACAGGTGGCTGAAGCGGCTGGCGCTGATTGGTTAATATTCCAATAAACATACGGTACAAGCTAGTTGACAAAAATTCTGCTTCCTCATCTGTTTCCGCAGCAATAACATTTACGCAAGCCATTACGTAAGGATGTTGTAATCGCGCTGACGGTCGGAACTCTCGTTTATAAATTGCTACTGCGGCTTGAAATTGTGCCGGAGCAAAATGAGCAGCAAAAGCATAAGGAAGTCCCATTTTTGCAGCTAAGTGTGCACTATCTGTGCTCGACCCCAAAATCCAAATTGGAATATCGAGTCCTTCTCCTGGAAAAGCACGGACTTTGCTGTCTATATTTTCTTCATCAAGATATTGCTGTAATTCCTGCACATCCGAAGGAAATTGATAAGCCGAATTTAAATTGTTTCGCCGTAATGCCATTGCCGTAAGCTGGTCGGTTCCGGGCGCCCTTCCTAAGCCGAGATCAATTCTGCCAGGATATAACGTTTCCAAAGTTCCAAATTGCTCGGCTACTACCAGCGGAGAATGGTTAGGCAACATAATGCCCCCAGATCCCACACGAATACTCTGAGTGTGGCCTGCCACATGACCAATGAGGACAGCTGTGGCCGAGCTGGCGATATGTTCCATATTATGATGCTCAGCCAGCCAAACACGTTTATAACCTAATTGTTCAATATGCTGAGCCGTTTCTACAGTTCTGTCGATAGCCACTTTGGCATCTCCACCTTGCACAACAACAGCGAGCTCAAGGGCCGATAAAGGAATTTGCTTTGTCATATATAACAAAGGTAGTATTACCTAGCTTTCAGGCTGTAAGCGCAGGGTCAAAAAACGGATTCTTAACTATTTCGCAGCAACGAGAGCGGCAAGGAAACCAACTTGAGGTTTTCGTTCCTCTTCACATATAGGACAAGTAGGGCAATCACTACTTTTATAATACTGATGTCCTTTAGCACAAGTGCGTAATGTTTTCTTTTGATTTACCATTATAACACCTCTTATTCTTATAGATTACCCTTCCTCAGTTCATTAACGGCAAAATTGACAGCTCTAGCAGTCATCGCCATATAGGTTAATGACGGATTTACACAACCTGAGGAAGTCATGGCAGCTCCATCTGTTACAAATACGTTCGGAGCATCCCATACCTGATTATTTCCATTTAGCACAGAAGTCTTCGGATCTCTCCCCATACGAGCAGTTCCCATCTCATGAATCCCCTGCCCTAAAGCAAAAACACTACGATAACCATTTATCTGCTTCGCTCCTGCTGCCTCCAGCATTTCCTTCGCTTCTTTAATGATATCGTCTATCATCAATTTTTCATTTTCCTTAATTTCGGTATCCATTGCCAATACCGGCAGGCCCCACTTATCCTTTACTTCTTTATCCAAGTATATTCTATTTTCATGATAAGGCAGAATCTCGCCGAAACCGGTAATACCTATTGACCAAGTACCTGGTTCGCAGAGCTCTTCTTTCAGCGAAGCACCAATAGATAATTCCGCAACTTCCCGCTGCCATCCCGCTCTGCTGGCTCCTCCTTGATATCCGTAGCCCCGGAGATAATTGCGCTTATCGCCGCCAATATTCTGAAATCGCGGAATATAAACACCGTTTGCCCTTCTTCCATAGGTATATTTATCATCATATCCTTCCATAATTCCGCTTGCGCCATTCCCCAATGTATGATCCATCACATTGTGGCCCAACTCGCCTGAACTGCTTCCTAAGCCTCCTTCCCAAATATCAGTTGCAGAATGCATTAATATCCATGCGGAATTTAAAGCAGAAGCGTTTACAAAAATAACTTGAGCAAAATATTCATAGGTTTGGTTATTTTCAGCATCCAATACCGTTACCCCTTTGGCCTTGCCTGAATCTTTGTCATAAATGATATTAACGACGATAGACCATGGCCTCACCGTTAAATTACCCGTTTTAACGGCAGCGGGCAACGTGGATGCTTGTGTACTAAAATAGCCTCCAAAGTTGCATCCATTAGCACATTGATTTTGATATTGGCAATTAATTCGACCCGGAAGTGGTTTGGTTATATTAGCAACGCGCCCAATAATCATGCGGCGTTCATTATTATAATGTGTCTTTAAGCGTGCAGCGACATCTTTTTCAACCACATTTAACTCCATTGGTGGTAAAAACTCCCCATCAGGCAATACAGGAATACCTTCCTTGCTACCGCTAATACCAGCAAAACGTTCCACATAACTATACCAAGGAGCCAGATCTTTGTAACGTATAGGCCAGTCTACCGCTATTCCCTCTTTCAGATTGGCATTAAAATCCAAATCACTTAGGCGATAACTTTGTCGACCCCAGATTAACGACTTACCACCTACCTGATATCCCCTAACCCAGTCAAACCTTTTAATCTCTACATAAGGGTTATCCAACTCGTTTACCAGAAAGTTAACGTTCCCTTCGGTCATAGGCCAATATCGCTTTTGGATAGGATGATCGTGAATCATTTTTTGGCTCCGGTTATTCCGATAGGGATATTCCCAAATATCTTTAGCGGCAAACTCATAATCTTTAATATGCTCAACATTTCGTCCCCTATCCAACATCAAGGTCTTCAATCCCTTCTCTGTAAGTTCTTTTGCCGCCCAGCCACCGCTAATTCCGGAGCCAATCACGATGGCATCATATGTATTGCTAGCTTTCATTTATATGAATCGTTTAATTTAGTTTATATATTCATGTATCAACTTGGTTTACGCCAACGTTAGCATTACTACACAAAAAATTTGTTCCTCCACATCACTGCCTCTGAAATTAACGTTTTATAGTAAATTGGTTTTTTGTAAAAATTCACATTTACTTGGGTTCAAACTTATATAAAATGTTCGACATTCGCCAATATCAAATAAAAAACAATGAGGGTATCAATAAACCACATAAGAAAATAGGTCAACAGCTAATTTTTTATATTCCATTTAATATGGTAATTGATTCCTCCTACGTCGAACAGTGAATTTTTGTTGACAGCAAGATTTGGGATCAAACAAATTTTCTGTGGGACATTCATACGATAATTGATTTATTTATTTCTGATTGTCAGATAAAAAAAAGGTTTAATCTATGCGCTGATCGCGCAGTTTTTTTCTACTTTGTCCGGCAACAAAGTAGCAAAGTGCCTGGCTGGCTTGCTCTGTTACAATTCGTGGCCAACATGCCCTGCCGCAAAAGGAGTCACCCCATCACGCGATACACCCCGTTTGTCTTTTGCTCTATTTCCGTTAGCTTCGCTTAAGAGCCAGCAATAAGCATATTGCCTGCCGATTGCTGCCTGCGCAAAGCTAGGCCATTTTCGTGCTTCGGAACGGTTATGCCTGTTGGCAGCAACCCTTCGTTCTGCGCAAAAACCGCCTTAGAGTTTGCGGTTTGCAGGTGGATGCACTGCCGTTGTAGCAAAGTCTACAGCGGGAGCTTTTTGCTCCTTTTTTGCGAAAAAAAAGGAGACGAAATTAAACCTTCCTTTATAACCAACAACACTACGAAATTTGTATAAAAAGAAAATACAGCTTCTATAATCCCCCCAACTTTTAGGATTGATCCAAGATTTGTATATAAAAGGAAATCCTAGTATCATTCATGAGCTACCGAATGTTCCGGTAAAGAAAGACTAAAAGGATGGATAAATGAATATTAAAGGAGTGGACTGGAAGGAGCGGACTTGAACGGAGTTTAAGGGAGTTTAAGGGAGTTGAGCGGAATTGAACGGACTTTTTTGATGGAAATTGTGGGGCTACGTGGTTTCCACGCCGAACAATACCCAAAGTTAAGTTTTTCCTATGTATTATCAAAAAAGTAATAGAAATTTCATTTAAGCTGATGAATAAAACATATTTACCGTTTTGCTACAACATTTTCCTACCTTGTACGTCTAAAGCATAAAGTATTATCCAAGCATGTTCAACAGAATACTATTCATCATACCAATATGGTTATTACTAGATCTCTATTTTTTTCAATCCTTACGATCAGTTACCCAATCGCTTCAACCCACCACTAAACATACCATCCATTGGGCCTATTGGTTAGTTGATATTGCACTTATCCTGTTAATTCTATTTTTGATCTTTATTCATGCTAAGTTCCTTCCGCCCAAATATATTTTTATTTTAGTGGGTTTGGTATTATTATCGCTTATACCTAAACTATTAGCTTTACCCTTCCTGTTGCTCGAAGATCTTTCCAGATTAATTGGTTTTGCTGTACATCTAAAAGATCATGGCAATTACCCCGGGCGTAGAAAATTTATCGGCCAAGTCATTCTTGGTATAACTTCTATCCCATTTTTGGCTATTATCTATGGGATGACCAAGGGTAAATACCAGTATAAAGTACATCACCACACCCTATTCTTTGACGATTTACCCGAATCGTTTAATGGTTTTACCATTACACAACTTTCGGACATCCATTGCGGAAGCTTTACAGACCATGACGCTGTAAAACGGGGGATCGAGCTGGCTAATGCTCAAAAAAGTGACCTAATGGTTTTCACTGGCGATTTAGTCAATAATGAATCGACCGAACTTGACGAGTGGCAAAGCCTATTTGCCCGTTTAACGGCGCCCTTTGGCGTATACTCTATTTTAGGCAACCATGATTATGGTGATTATACCCATTGGCCTTCTCCTGAAGCGAAGGCCGCTAATCTTGATCGCTTAAAAGCGATGCAAAAAGAAATGGGTTTTCGTTTATTATTAGATGAACAGGTGAAATTAGAAAAAGACGGGCAATTTATTAATCTCGTTGGGGTTCAAAACTGGGGGACAAAATTTGCGCAGTATGGTGATCTGGATAAAGCAATGAAAAGTGTAGAAGCCCATACCTTTACAGTTTTGCTATCACATGATCCTACTCATTGGGATGCCCAAGCATTGCCGTACCCTAAAACTATCCAGCTCACCTTGGCAGGCCACACCCATGGCATGCAGTTTGGCATCGAAATACCAGGCTTTCGATGGAGCGCTGTAAAATATATTTATAAGCAGTGGGCCGGTTTATACCGTAAAGGCAAACAATTTATTAACGTTAACCGCGGTTTCGGTTTCATCGGCTTTTCGGGAAGGGTGGGTATATGGCCCGAAATCAGCGTAATCACCTTAAAGCGTAAAGCTGAAAGCGAAAAGCACATGGATTAACAACCGTTAACAATTAGGTTATAACGGAAAACCGACCTCTCTAAATCCGGAACAATATTTTTACGATTAAGCTAAAACGATTTAACAAATTCTTTTATATTTGCTTAAAAACAACCGTCATGAACTTAAGAACAACAGTAACGTTTATCTTATTTTTTGTCTGGGGAGCTTCCGTAGCCAAAGAAAAAGATTTAGTTAATTACGTAAACACACTACAGGGCACGAATTCCAAACATGAGCTTACGCGGGGCAATACCTACCCTACTACCGCCCTCCCCTTTGGCATGCACACCTGGACACCTCAAACGGGCAAAAACGGAGATGGATGGAAATATCAATACTTCAAGAAGAAATTAAGAGGTTTCCAACAAGCTCATCAATGTAGCTCATGGACTCGGGATTATGCTGTATTTTCATTTTTCCCAACATTAGATAGCTTACAGGTAGATGAAGAAAAACGGGCCACCGGTTTTAACCACGATCACGAAATAGCTAAACCCCATTATTATAGCGTAAAAATGGATAATGACATCCAAACGGAAATGGCTCCGACAGCGCGAGGTGCCCATTTACGATTTTCATTTCCAAAAGGACATAAAGCTTTTTTGGTTTTAGATGGCTACACGGGTTATAGTATGGTAAAAATTTTACCGAAAGAACGGAAAATCATTGGTTTTGTACATAATGGCGAAGGGTTTAAAAAAGGCTTTAAAAGCTTTTTTGTTGCTCAGTTCGACCAACCTTTTACCGCCCATGGCACGTGGGAAAACAAAAAGAACACCGTTGATACTGAGAGCTTAACCGCCGAAGGCGATGGAAAAGGAGCTTATTTAGCTTTTAAAAATGGTGCCACAGTGCAGGTCAAAGTAGCTTCTTCTTACGTCAGCATGGAGCAGGCGGAGTTAAACTTAAGCCAAGAGCTAGGCAATGACAAAACACTGGAAGTCACTAAGGCCAACGCCGCCGCTGTTTGGAACAAGCATTTGGGAAGAATTAAAGTAGAAGGAGGTAGTGAGGAGGACAAGGCTACGTTTTACAGCTGCTTTTTTAGAGCCAGTTTGTTCTCTCGGCAATATTATGAGTACGACAAAGACGGAAAGCCCTATTACTTCAGTCCATACGATGGAAAAGTACATACCGGCTATATGTTTACCGATACCGGTTTTTGGGATACCTTCCGGGCTCAATTCCCGTTAAACGCCCTCTTACACCCGACCATGCATGGCCGATATATGCAGGCCCTACTGGCGGCCTACGAACAATGCGGCTGGTTGCCTTCCTGGTCTTTTCCAAGCGAGGCTGGCAGTATGATTGGCAACCATGCTATCTCTTTACTTGCCGATGCATGGGCCAAAGGGATTCGAACTTTTGATCCGCAAAAGGCACTCGAAGCTTATTTACACGAAGCCACCAATAAGGGGCCTTGGGGGCCAGCCAATGGTCGGGATGGTTGGAAAGAATACTATCAATTTGGCTATGTTCCTTATCCAGAAGTAAGAGAAGCGACAGCCAAAACGCTTGAATATGCCTATGATGATTTCTGCGGATATCAATTGGCTAAAATGACCAACCAACCCTTTTACGCAGACATCTTTGAGCGACAAATGTACAACTATAAGAACGTATATGATAAGCAAACAAAGTTTATGCGAGGCCGCGACAAGCAAGGCAATTGGAATGCTAATTTCGATCCGATGGAGTGGGGTGGCCCCTTTACAGAGGGTAATGCATGGCATTGGGTATGGTCTGTTTTTCATGACCCGCAGGGACTGATTAACTTACTTGGCGGCAATGAGGCTTTCGTTGCCAAACTTGATTCGGTATTTACCGAACCCAATCGGGTAAACGTAGGAAGTTACGGAGGTATGATCCATGAAATGACTGAAATGGTTATGGCTAATATGGGGCAATATGCCCATGGTAACCAGCCTATCCAGCATATGGTTTATCTCTATAACTATGCAAACCAACCCTGGAAAGCGCAATATCATGCTCGAGATGTGATGTATAAGCTCTACAATAGTACGGAAAATGGTTATCCGGGGGATGAAGATCAGGGCCAAACATCCTCTTGGTACGTGCTAAGCGCATTAGGCTTCTACAGTGTTTGCCCGGGTACCGATCAGTACGTACTAGGCAGCCCAATGTTCAATAAAATAACATTGACCTTAGAGAATGGCAAAGAGTTTATCATACAAGCTGAGGATAATAGTCATGAAAATGTATATATACAACAGGCATCCCTAAATGGAAACGACTACAGTAAAAATTATATCACTTATGGCGATTTAGTTAATGGTGGGAAATTGATGCTCAAAATGGGTGAACAACCTAACAAAGCACGAGGGCTTAAGGATGATGACAAGCCTTATTCGGTGAGTACTGTTAAGGAATAATTAGCCGAATCATTTTATACCAAGTAACCAAGAGCCCTTTCAAATAAGGCTCTTGGTTACTTTCGGCCCGACTTATTATTCTGTAATCATCAAAGCCCGATCAGAAAACGTTATTACACTAAAACAACTTTTAACCGGCTCTTAGTTTACGTTAATTAATAAAATGGAGCTAATTACGCTGTCAATTGTATTTGCAGATGAATAAGGTAATCTATATATTTGCATCACGGAAATGATGTCTTCCGACTGAACCGCCCTAAAAAGGCTGATGGCGTCTACAAATTATTAGGAAACTTACTATTCTTATAGTATTAATTTGTAACGCATGCATAAAATTAAAACCTCTTTCGAGCAATTACTCATTACTTCTTATTTATTTCGTTGGACACTTTTAGTGATTCCCGTGGCCTTAAGTGTTGGCTCATTGGTTGCACTCTTTCTCTGGCTGCTGGAAGAAGCAATCAATTTTAGATTCTCCCAACCTTGGTTACTGTATCTGTTGCCTCTTGCCGGTATTTTCATTTTTTTATTATATAAGTATTTAGGAAAAAATGCAGAAGGCGGCAACAATCTTATTATGGACGAGATCCATGAACCCGGAGGTGGTGTTCCGGCAAGGATGGCGCCACTGGTTTTGCTAACTACTGTGATTACGCATTTATTTGGAGGATCAGCAGGGCGGGAAGGAACGGCGGTGCAGATTGGAGGAAGTATGGCACAGCTTATCGCTAAGCGCTTAAAATTATCTCCCGAAGACGTAAAGATGTTATTGACCACCGGAATTGCCGCGGGCTTCGGTGCTGTTTTCGGAACGCCAATTACTGGAGCCATTTTTGCGCTGGAAGTCTTGGCTTTAGGAAGAATAAAATACGATGCACTGATGCCTTGCTTTATCGCCAGCTTGCTGGCAGATATCACCTGTTCGGCATGGGGTATACAGCATACGCAGTACCGTATTGATTTTATGCTTCATGAAAGCGCCTCTTTTCCATTTTTTCATTTCGACTTTATTTTATTAGTCAAAGTAATCCTAGGCGGTGTCTGTTTCGGTTTAGCGGGATATCTTTTTTCCGAACTTTCGCACACCATTAAAAACTACAGCCATAAATGGATAAAAATCAATTGGTTGATACCTGCAATCGGTGGACTTATCATTATTGCCCTAACGTTCATCTTAGGCACACAAGATTACTTAAGTTTAGGTGTAAGCAACCCAAATCCAAATGCGGTATCAATTTTATCCTGCTTTCAGTCTGGAGGCGCCAATTCTTTTTCATGGTTCTGGAAGCTACTTTTTACTGCAATTACTTTAGGAACTGGATTTAAAGGCGGCGAAGTAACTCCACTATTTTTTATTGGTGCTGCCTTAGGCAATACCTTGGCCGTTTTATGTGGCGCCCCTGTTGACCTGATGGCCGGATTAGGCTTTATAGCTGTTTTTGCCGGAGCAACCAACACTCCTATCGCCTGCACCTTCATGGGGATAGAGCTTTTTGGTGCCAACAATGTACTTTACTATGCGGTAGCTTGTTTTACCGCTTACTATTTCAGCGGACATTCTGGGATATACCACGCCCAGCGCATTGGGGTTTCCAAAGTAGATTTGCTTCATCACCATACCGATAGCACACTAAAAGAGGTAAGGGAAAAACGTATTAATCAACGTAAAAAATGGCTCAGCAAATAAAACATATATCTTAGGTAAAAAATAATTCAGGCGGAAGAGTCAATCCGGTTTTTCATTACATTGATAAAGAAACCTTAAGCCATAGAATAAGGAAGGTAAGACCACGCTTCCATGGTTTTCCTCTTCAAAACGTCTATATTTCCACTGCAACCCCGAAGGCTTAAGTTTATCAAATAACTTTGGTAATGGAAGAATCCCCTCCCTTTCCAAAGCCCGATCCTTGCTTTTTCCTGCATTGGCAATAAAAATATTTACGTTTGGGTATTTGCGTTGATTAATCAACCGTTCCGCTTCTTTTAACAACTTGGAATTGTCCCACCATAGACTAGGATCGATAGCTAAATAGTCTGAAAACAGCTCCGTATGTTTTAGAAAGATATTCAATACGGTTAAGCCTCCGAACGAATGACCAATTAGCATACATCGCTCATTAACACGAAAGCGTTGCTCAATCATCGGAATTAACTCCCTGGCTAAAAAAGAGGTAAATTTTTCGCCTCCACCGCTATTTGCTAAGGTTGCCTGTCCTTTTGAGCTGACAGCGGGCGTAGGTGTTAAATCGCGTGTCCGATCAGTATTTTCTATACCTATCAGAATGGCGTTAGGGGCTTTACTTCGTCCACCGCGAAATAAGGCCGCTTGAACCCCTATCGATATCAAGAAATTGAGGTCTGCATCCAAGACGTAGATAACAGGATATTTTTCCTGGCTGGGGCTGCCTTCCTTATATGAATCTGGTAAATGAACCCAAACCGCACGTTCTTCACCTAAAATTTCCGAACGAAGCGTGAGCCGTCTCCCTGCAATCAATACGCTATCGGTTATAGGCTTAGCCTCCAACGGCAAATAGAACAAAAGGAGACCCAATAGCAGACAATGGTATTTTAATTTATTTCTTTTCATGCATAAATAATTTTAGTGCTATGGATAAGCCCTCCTCTTCCCTATTTTCATTCTACATCTAAAATGGGATCTGCATATACAAGCTTCTTATAGGTAATTGGCTTTTTTAACTTCCTTCTTTTCTTTTTCAGTTTATTTATCCAAATAATCGTACCGGTTATAGGTAAGCTGGTAGCAATCAAACAGGCAATGAAATAAAGTATCTTGGAAAAGGTACCATAAACATCTCCAATATGCAATGACCTAATTGAACCGACAATACGTTCATTCGTGGGTTTATCCCGAAAACGATCCAATTTAATCAATTGGCCGTTGTACTGATCAATCACCACCTTATCTGCAGCCGCAGCTGCAAAAAATCCAACTTTGCTTTTATATACCACTGCAGAGGCTGAATCATCCGCAGGTAGTGCGATACGAATATTTCCTTCATAAGGCAGTTGTGCATTAGCTAATGCTATATAATCTTTTGCCCGAAGTGAATTAATCGCCTGATCTGGGATAGTAGAACCTGGAAACTTTTCGTTTCGGCCACCAAAAACCTTTGCTCCCGTCATATTAGTCAAGCCATCTCGATACCACTCGAACGACCAGCATAGCCCGGTAAGTGCCATAATGGTTAAGAGAATAAAAGAATAGAAGCCGAGAACATTGTGCAAGTCGTGATTAAATCGCTTCCAATTTGAAGTTTTGATGGTAAAACCAGGTTTCCACATTTTCCAATGCTTCATTTTTCTCCACTTGGCAGGCAGCCACAACACTAAACCCGATAGCACTAGCACCAAGAAAATCAAGGTGGCTACACCAACGATCATCTTACCTGTTCCTCCCTCAATCAGCAACCAACGGTGCAGCTGCATCATCGTCATAAAAAATTTTGAAGATTCGTTTTCAGTTGTTCCCTGTATAGCTGCTGTATAAGGATTCACCAGATAAGTAGTACCTCGCCCTTTTCCGCGCCCTCCCTCTTTCTGCTGGCTGCTCTCCTTTGAGGTGCTAAAAGTCCACGCCATAGCTTTTTCAGCAGGAATGGAAACACTGTTCACTTTCGACTGTGTATTCTCCGCCACCTTTGCTATTAATTCATCTATAGGCAGCAGGGTTTGATTCGTGTATTTTTTTAGATTTATGCTGTAAACTTCTTTATTTAAAGATTGAATAATTTCATCTTTAAACGTATAGATTGTGCCAGAGAGGCAAACTAAGAATAGCACCACCCCACTTGCTATCCCTAGCCATAAATGAACATCTCCTATAAATTTACGGAAGCTATACCGTTGTTTTTTTGTTTGTTTAGTCATAGCTTAAGCTTTTATCCTGTTTTTCTGTGCATCACAATTCAAGTCATTCGGTGCAGATTTTTATACACAAATGGGAGATCGCGAAACAAGATCCGCCATCTCCCATTTGTTAGCCTGCTAAATGTTTAGTTTACAAACCTGGAAAGCGCTGCTACACCGTCAGCATGCACCACCAAACCAGCCTTTGCTGTTCCCGCTACCGGATCGATCACATAAATAGTAGGCGAAGCATTATCCGTAGTTACAGGAAAATACATTTTACCTCCATCTGCAAAAGGCAAACCTGTGGCCGTTATACTGTTTTTCGAAGGGAACCCTTCGGTTAACCATGTAAAGCTTTTATCTTGCATTTTTACAACAGCATATTGCGTAGCTGGAGTCGCTGAAGAATATTCTTTGTCGTTATACACTTCCAACAAGAAATAATCTTGAGTAATATGCCATACTTTCCTAAAACGATATCCTTTGGAGGCTTCTTCTATATTGAAATAATAATCTTGATCAAAATCTGTAGCACCTTTATTGATACGCAAGGCACCTGCGGGCTTGGTTGTTGTTCCTTCGTAAGAACCGGAAAACACATACACATTACCCCCACCATCAGAAGCAATTTGCGTGTAGTATTGCGATTTAAAACGCCCAGCACTGTAGCTGATGCGATCATCGCGGTATATCCGCTTCACATTCAAATCGGCATCTAAAGCCGCTACCCAAACGCTATCTGGGTAATTTACTGTTCCGGTGCTTGATCCGCCCCCCTGATCAGGATCTTTCAGGCCCGATACTACAAGGCCTGTAAGAAACTCTCCATTTCCAAAACCAACAATCCCAGAGAAAGTGGCCATATCACCATTGCCCGTAATATTCTCGGTTACAATTGATTTTTGGGTCATCTGATTATTCTTATTCAAATCAATGAAATTAAAAATAGTTCCAATTTTCCCATTCGTAAGCGCTTGCCCACTTACTGCTGCCAGTACATAATTTTCAAAAGCACCGTAAGTCGTAAAACGCGAAGTGATCTGAAATTCGTTACCAACTGGTGCCAGCTTACCACTGGCATCTAATCCGTACGAAACACCAATCCCCGGATCTCCTTGCGCATAAATGAGACCAACAGAAGCTTCTGTTCCATTATTCACCCAATTGTTATATACTCTTGGCAACTCAATTCCGTTATTGGTCGTACTCACTTGCCCAGATGCCAAATCATCCGCAGTTAATAAATAGGTAGCATCTCCCGTTACCGCTGCTATAAAATATTTCTGTCCCTTCCATTCTCCATTAGTGTTAGAATCGTTGCTTTTACTGCAACCACCTATCGCGACCAGAGCGGCGAATCCGAGCATCCACGTTCGTTTTTTAATCAATTGAGCTGTATTCATGTCTTATTTATTTTTATGTTAACTATTCTTTAATCCGGTTTAATTTCTCTTTACTAAAAAGTACCGCAATTTCAATGCAAAGCTTCTTCCCGGCTTCTGCAAACTAAAATTGTCGAACAACATCGTATTGGTGAAATTCCGGGCTTCAAAAGCAATGTTGTACCGCCCGTTTTTCATTTGGTAACTCATATTGAAATCATGAGAAATCTGCTTAGGAAGATCTGCCTTGGTTTGCTGATTGCCTTGGCTTTCCCAGTTCAGGAAAAACCGACCGATATAATTTAGGGTATAACCAAAGGATAATACATCCTCCTTTCCTCCAATATTACGTAGGAAAAAGGCGGCATCTGCATTACCAAATAAATAGGGAACATTACGCATACGATCGTTATAGACAGTACTTAACTGCGTAGAATTCGCCTGGGTATACTTCTCTTTATTGCGCATATCCTGATAGGTAAAGTTTCCACCTATCGAAAACAGGTCTTTATAATAATAATGTATTTCTGCATCAACACCTAGGTTACGCACCTTACCATGGTTACTATAACCGGCGGTTCCGTAACGTTGATCTACAAGCCGCTGTATATAATCTTTTATATCACGATAGTAGACAGCTACATCGACGTAAAGACTATGATCTTCATTGACTTGTCTATTTAGTGTAGCTCCTAAATTGTAATTATATGAGTTTTCTGCCCGAAGAGAGGAGTTCCCCGTTTCCAGTACTTCGTCTCCAAAAAGTTCGTTATCGGTGGGTAACCTATACGCCTTTTCCCAGGAGGCTTTTAATTGGAGATCACTTGTTAAAAAATAAGTCGTGGCAACACCGTAACCTGTGGTATTAAAACGTTCCGTTCTCTTTGCATAGCTAGAACCTCCAGCAGTGCTTGCCGTATCAACTGGGCCGGCAACCTGCTGCGAATAATACTTGCCGAATAAAGACGTTACCCACTTCTGCTGGTAATTAAATTGATAAGCTGCTCCAAGCACATTCTTGACATTGCTACGTTCGATGGTATCTGCGGCAGAAATTTGATCTATCAGTGCCAATCGATCGGTATTCTTTCTTTTATAACCCGTTATTACATCATTAACCATAAAAGAATGATACTCGTTAATCCGGTATCGTAAATTGGTTGTTACCGACCCATTTTCATTTCTATATTTACCGAAACCATAACTAGCCTCTCCTTTACTTGCTGTTTTACGGTATTCACCCAACCAATTATATTGTCTGGCAGCGGTATCAATATTTTCATTATTGTTAATATTGTAATTGGCATTTAGCTGGAGGCTCAGATTTTTTACAAACAAATTTTTCTTTTCATACGATAGGGATGGTAAAACAGTAGTACCACTACGTTCGCGCATGCCATATACTATCTTCATTAAGTTAGCATGCTGAATGTCTGCCTGCTCTTGCCCCAAGGTTATACCCAGCAGCAGTCGATCAGCCCAAGCTTTGTTTACCACGCCAACCTTCGCCATAATGGTTTCATTGTGATAGTTATCGTGAAACCTCTTTACCCAATGCTCGTCATTAGAAAAATTCCCGGTATTGATATCCAGAATATTGGTTCTAACCTTATAACTATTATCCGAGTAATTCTGAAAAGCATTCAATTGAAAGGTAAAACCCGACTTAGCAGTATGACCTAGGCTAATATTAGATTTATGGGTATTGAATGACCCATAAGAATAGGATGCATCTATATAGCTATTGCTGCGCTGGTTGGTTACGATATTGATCACTCCTCCCATTGCATCCGCCCCAAATTCGATCGGTACCACACCTTTATACACTTCAATCCGATCAGCAATGTTTACCGGAATATTATTGAGTTGAAAAGCGGTTCCGAAACCATCCATCGGCACGCCGTCCATGAAAAGTTTGATATGTTTGCCGGTAAAACCATTTATGGAAAATGCCATACTGGAGCCTACACCGCCGGTTTCGCGCATCTTCACTCCCGAAGCCTTGTCCAATAGGTGCCCTAGATCTAGTGTAGAATTATAGCGTGATTTCGCATCTAATGCGACAACATTATAAGGCGATTCTTTTACCTCTTTGATGCCCGATTTACCTTGCACTTCTACTTCCTTCAAGGCCATCCGGGAATCTGTACTTAAAGAAAATGACAGTTTTTTATGTTCCTTATCTGCAAGAATTACCTGTACAGTTTTCGCTTCATACCCCAATGCAGAACATAACATTTCATATTTACCTGAAGGAAGAGTGAAGCTGTAAGCCCCAGACATTGAAGCTTCGGTTTTGTAGATGGTACGCTTTAAATAAAGGGTTGCACCGGGAATTGGCTCGCCGTCAACGTTAGACACCATTCCGGATATACGAGCACTTTTCTGCTGTGCATCCACATGGTTAAATGATAAAACTAAACAGAGGTAAAGTAGAATTTTTTTCACGCAAATGACGGATTAATATTTTCGTTAATATTCTAAAAATGAGCTAAGCGCTGAATTAAACACCCACACTGACCTTATATAGGTTGCTATTTAGACTTATTTCAAATAACTTTGCGCAAAAGTATAGACTTTAGAAGATCTCGGATAACGGAAAAGGGAATAAAAATAGCGGAAAGCGTATTATGCATATTCAATCTAAATTAATTGAAGCACAAAAAACAGTTTGTGATTTACATATAACCGATAACTATAAAAAGGGAGATCCTATTATAGTCAAAAAATCAAGTGATGAAGCAGGCAAACATATACACATTAACAGTAAGCTCATGTATACGTCCGGATGCTGTATAATGGAGAGCAACTTCTCTATCTTTAAGAAAGTAACGGATTATTTTTCTGTTCATGGCGAACATTTGCAATTAACCTTTTTCCTTGACGGAAAATCACGCGTAACGACACCTCTACCCCCTTTGTCCTATGAGCTTAATATTGGCTTCATGAGACGCAATTACCTTCCAGTTTCTCAGTGGAGCATCGAAATGCGTGGTAATAATGTAATAAATTACATTGCAGTTTTCATCTCAAAACGATTTCTTTCGAATCTGCTGGAAAATGAAATCTGGAAAAAAAATGATTTTTTGACGCGTACTATTATTAGCGACGACAACCTAGCCGTATCAGATGAAACCCGCCCTATAACTTCTACTATTTTAAAAACGCTAAGAGAATTATTGGACAATGACAAACGTGACGAACCGTGTAGGCGCTTCTATTTTGAATTGAAATTGAAAGAGCTTCTTTTTCTTGTTCAAGAGCAATATCTTATTCCTTCCAACCATGCAAGCGTCAGCCCGGAATTGTTCGATACCCTTGAAAAAGTTCGTGCTTATCTCATCACGCATTTCAATGCACCACCAACCATCAAACAACTTTCGAGAATGTTTTCGCTTAACGAGTTAAAACTGAAACAGAACTTCAAGACAGTATATGGGACTACTATTTATGCTTTTGTTATTCAATTGCGTATGGAGAAAGCGAATAAAATGCTTCTTGAAGATTATTCGGTGAGTGAAATGTCTTACGCTTTAGGCTACCGCAGTGTTTCACATTTTATTAGTACCTACAAGAACTACTTCGGACAGACACCAAAAAAGGCTTTAATGAAGATTTCTCAAGCCGTTTCTATGGCCGTCTTATTTCTTCAAAAATTGGAGCTTTTTTACATTTAGATTTTTACTTGGTTTGCTTATCATCCTGTATATAAGCATGAATATAACAGCAAGAGGCCTCACCGCTACGGTAAGACCTCTTGTTAATTAATTACCACTATTACTTTTATTTACCTTTACTAAACGAAGCCATTGCTTCTATCGTCATCCCCGCGCTGGCTTGGGCGGTTAACTGTGCCTCGCCAACCGGCGGTTCATTCCAAGCAGGACCAAACAACAAGGTTTGCGGATAACATCCTTTCGTCCATATACTAATCGCATTGTTCTTAAAGAATGTTTCAAACTTCGTCCTGTAAGCGCTATTTAAATCCTGCTCTTGCAACAACATTAAAAAGTAGCGCATAAAAATACCTTTGAACAAAGCATTATCACCTGTGCCTTCATTCCGTAGGATATTATTACTTTGATCGATACATTTGGTTAGCGTATAGTTCGCTATCTTCTGTGCATCATTCAGGTAGGCCTTATCGCCGGTTATACGGTATAACTCAACAGCTGTGCCCAAAAATGTCCCCTGATTATAAGTCAATGCCGTCTTACTGATAACATTAGTTTCACCATTAATGTTATCATAAACTGCACCAGTCGAGCGTTCGTAAAGTGTATTCTTCTCCCAATCGTATATCTTCATTGCCCACTCTTTATAGCTCTCCTCTTTGGTGAGGTTATATAAACGTGCAGCCAGTATACTTGCAGGCCCATTGGAACAAGCATTCTTGCTGTATAGTTGATTCTTCACCCATGCCACCCCACCTTCAGCATAATCGGTATTCCACCCGCCAGCAATATCGGTCCACAGCTCTTTTACCGTATTCAGATATTTTTCTTCCTTTGTTACTTGGTATATACGCAACATGGCTAAGGCGTTCCATTCCATATCGTCGTAAAAGTCGTTATAAAAGGTATTGCCATTTTTTACTTTAACCCCTTCATACCACTTACTAAAATACGCTTTGTAAGTGTCATCATTGGTTCGTATGTAGGCATCAATAAGCACATCAAGCGCATGCGCGTTAGGCCAGTACTGAAAGCCCACGTCCGTACCGTTACTACCGTAATTAAAGTAGCCATCGGCATTCCAGAATTGGCTTATCAATGCTTCAGTACTTTTATCGGCCGCATTATTCCAATCAATTACCGGATCGTCGCCATAGGTATATTCATCTTCGATTTTATCGCAAGCGTATAAAAATATACTGGCGACAAACAACATTAGTAATTTCTTCATGCTATATATTTTTTAATTCTTTAGCGGAGGAATCCCATTGAAGCTCTCTTCCGAGTATCCTCCGCTATTGAAAACAATTACCAACCAATTAATTCACCGTAACGGTGTGTGTGTAGGCTGCATTACCTTGCATCAATACCGATATGGTAGTTGATGCACCGTCTACTTTGTCCATGAACTTCCATTTATCATCCCATTGCGTTACATTTGGCAATAAGCGGGTATAATAGTAAGAAGGGTCTGAACCGTCTGTTGGCGGACTATCAGTTCCGTTTAGCGTACCAATCTGTACGGTTTCGTCGCTACCATTGCTTACCGTTTCCATCTGGAATTTATAGCGCTGATCTTTACCCCAATCTTCCTGTTTAAATGCAACTACGCCTGTACCGGTCCACACACCTTTGCCTTGATAATCCAAATTCCACAATACTTTATTAGACGGACAGAACCACAAGCCTAAGCTCTTTACTTCCATATAACTAATGGTGGAAACAGTGAAGTCTAGTGAAATACGGTAAATACCCGTTTTTTCCACGGTAATCTCATCGTTATCAGCAGACTCTCTAAGTGCCACACCGTCTGGTGAATAGAATATCCGTGGCGTTCCACTGGCACGATCTACAAAATGGTAAGTTTTTCCACCTTCCAATTTGGTATAAATTTCGAATTCACCTGCAGCGATTAATTTAAACGGCAAAGCAGCTGCTAGATCGGTTCCCGTTTCAGAGCCTTCTCCCGTAATAAATACCTCATCCGGAACATCGGCAAAGCCATTTAAACTGGTAATGGTTAAGGTTCTCGACTCTTCAGCCAAAACACGGTTAATGCCCCTTGAAGCAGCTACTGTCCAGATCAGATCGCCGGTACTACCCGGCTCCATGCCTGCCAAAGCAGCCACTTTATTCATTACTTTATGGGTAATTGTGGCTCCCTGAGAAAAACCATTATTATCCGAAACGACGGAATAAAGCGGTTTCGAAAAATCGCCTCCCACCTTATCGAAAAGCACTTCGTATAAGGCCGCACCGCTGTCTTCCGCCTTTACCGCCTCCCATTCAAAGTACAACGAGGCAGATGCCGAGCTCAGTAATTTAACCGCCTTGTTAGCGGCAGGCTCGTATAATGTTTTAACGGCAGTAACATTAGCATCTTTATAGTTCATATCATCCGTTTTACATGCGTGTAAACAGATAATTGCTGAAAATAAAACCCATATATAATTTAATCTTGTTTTCATATTATGTCTTTATTAAAAAATAACCAATTAATTTGCATATCCCGGATTGTTCGGCGCTAAATTGCCATTTTTATCCATCTCTGCCCGGGGAACCGACCACAAGTAGTCTCGGCTTTCGTCAAACCTGCGATTATCAAGCTGAATATAGCTGTTATTACTATTCGCGAATTTAGCCCCATGGATATATCCATTCAAGTATTTGGATCCGGCTTTCCAGCGTACGATATCATAGTAACGTAAACCCTCTAGGGCCAATTCACTGCGACGTTCATTCCGAATGGTTTCACGTAGGGCCTCGGTTGATAAGGATGCTGGATAGTCCAATGCGGCAGTTGTTTTAAAGCCAGCTCTTTCACGAATGGCACCAATGGTTTGGTTCCAAACCGAAGCGTCCATTTCGCCCAGTTCAAATTTAGCTTCTGCATACATTAGCAACACATCTGCATAACGGAAGATGATGATGTTCAAACCCGCATCAAAAGTCGTAGTTGCCGTGACATCATAGTATTTCTTGATATAATATCCGGTAGCGGTTTGATTGGTACTACCTCCTGCATATACATCAGCCTTTTCGGTTTCTGTTCCACCCGTTCCGGGTTTGATATAAATAGTCGCTTCATGCCCGTCGAAGTGTGTCCATTTACCACCATGGAACACAATGGTAGCCGCCATACGCGGATCGCGATTTACATAAGGATTATCTTCATCATACGCTGGGTCTTCACTAATGGTTTTTCCGTTTAACATCAGGTAACTATTCACCAGCTCTTGTACCGGTGCATAAGCGTTTAACCGAGCACCGGCCGAAAGTGGCGCCGCATCGTAAAACTTACTCCACATTTTAACAGATGGAACATAAGCATAGTCCAAGATCACTTCCTGATTATACTCGTGCGCCGCTGTAAACAAATCCGCATAATTTGAATATAAACCATAGCTTCCATAAGTAGATTGATCGTTGATTAAACGACCGGTATACTCCACTACTTTTTGCCAATTACTCTCATAGAGGTACGCTCTGGCCTGTAAGGCCGCAGCTGCCCCTTTGGTAATCCGTCCATTATCAGCTTGCGAGAGATCATCCCTACTTGGTAGTGCTTCTGTGATTTCATCCAACTCGCTGTGAATAAAGTTAAGTATGGTTTCCTTTGGTGTACGCGAAATCGTTTTTGCCTGTTCCAATGTAATATCCTCCGTGAAAAAAGGAACAGCCCCGTAATAACTAACTAAGCGGAAATAAAGGAAAGCCCGTATAAAGCGAATTTCAGCCACTCGCCGTGCTTTTAATGCAGGATTCGCATTCGGAACCTGATCCACATTGGCCAGAAACACATGGCAAGTTTTAATACCTCCGTAAGCAGATTCCCACTCACCCGCAAACAATCCGAGTGATGGATCTGCTGTACCATTCCGGATACTCCGCTGATCGGTGTTCGTCCGACCCTCGAAAATATTATCACTCAATGCTTCATCATTCCACATTTTATCTGCCGAATACATCTGACTATAAGCCATGTTGACCATTTGTTCGGCATTATCGAAGGATTGCCAAAAATTTGCGTCGGTATATTTATTGGTGGGAGGGGTATACATTTTATTACAGCTTGTCGATGCCGACAACCCTACAGAGAGACCCACCAGATATATGTATTTTACTATCTTCTTCATTTGCTATGATCTTTTAAAATGAAACATCGAGTCCAAAACCATAATACTTCAACGTTGGGTAATTACGTGCACTATTGGCGCTACCACTCATATTGGCATCGAGCTCAGACGATTCCGGATCAATCCAAGAGTTCTTAGAGAAGGTCAGCAGGTTTTGTGCATTTACAAATGCCCGAATATTTTTTAAGCCTAATTTCTGACTCAAACCTGTGGGTAAGGTATACCCTAATTGGATGTTTTTCAGCCGAATGTAACTACCGCTAAATTTGAATAAATCGGACCCCATCTGGTAATTATTAGTCTGTGAGGTTGAACCGATTGCAGTAAGCCGTGGCCATTGTGCATCCGTATTGGTCGGCGTCCAATAATCCAATTGATGTTGGTAGATGACATACGAATAGTTTTCATGAAACGGCTCTATGAGTTCTCCACGCACCAGCATATCGCGTTCGCCTACTCCTTGCCAGAGCATACTTAAATCAAAACCTTTATAACGCACGTCATAGGTAAACCCGAAAGTATAACGCGGAAACGCATTTCCCAACACAAATCGGTCTTTCGAATCAATGACGCCGTCGTTGTTGCGATCCACATACCTTACATCCCCTGGACGCAAGTCAGACGCGTTAATCCCCACAGGCAAGGCTGAAGTTTCAATCTCTTCCATGCTTTGGAAATACCCCGCAGTTTTGTAACCGTAATAAGATTCATATGGCAATCCTGCCCGACGAATCCGGCTCATCCGATCGGCGGTATAGATACTCTCACCTCCTTCCACATAGGTCATCCTGTTACGGGTATCACCTATGTTAATACCGAAGGTATGATCAACCGCACCTGTTTTCAGGTGGTAGTTTACGGTTAATTCCCAACCTTGGTTCTTCATCGACCCGGCATTGATTTGCCCCGGTTTCGTTCCATATACTGTAGGCACCACTGCATCCATCAAAATTTCCGTCGTTTTACTATGAAAATAATCAAAGGATGCATTTAGCGCTCCTTCTAAGAAGGAAGCGTCAACACCAATATTAGCGGTGTGCACCACTTCCCATTGCAACAGCGGACTACCGATCGTAAATCCAGCACCCGATACACTTCCATTATTAAAGCCATACGTATTGGGGAAAGATGAATACGTCGTAAAATACAGGTAATCAGCAATATTCTGATTTCCCAATACGCCATAAGAGGCCCGCACTTTCAAGTCGCCCACACGATCGCGATATCCTTCCATAAAGCTTTCTTCGGATGCACGCCAGCCTAAAGATCCCGAAGGAAAGAATCCCCAACGATGTTCTTCTGGAAACCTCGACGAACCATCGTAACGGAAGCTAAACTCGGCCATATACTTGTTATCATAGGTGTAATTACCTCTACCAAAAGCAGAGTTGATACTCCGTTCAGTTGTTCCTGACGGAGAAGTATAACTATCACCCGCTTTGATCTCCGTTCCTGTCACAGGCGTTCCTAAGATTGGATCCGTAAATTGTAATTTGACTTCGTTTCGGTGGCTGGTAAGCGATTCATTCGAAGCCCCTAACACCCCAGATACATCATGCTTTCCGAAAGTCTTACTATAATCCAAGAGTAATTGGTAATTCAACAAAGAAGCTTTCTCATTAAAATCTTCCGTATTGCGTGTGGAGTTGACATACACCTGCGGAGCTTCGGCATTTGCTGATGCGTATAATGGCACCTGAATACGGCGGATAAACCGGTGATCGGAGCGGAGATCCGCACCGAAGATACCCCGCAGCTTTAAACCATCCATTATTTTATAATCCAAGCCCAGGTTGATGTTAAAATAATCGTTATCGCTATTTTGGAAACCACCTTCCCGGAGTTCGGCTAATGGGTTTTGATCGGTCAAGGCATCATTAATTAAATATTTCCCATTCGCGGCCTGCATCTGGTAATAATAATACGACGGAATACGTGTTGAATTGATAATGGCATTGCTGGCTGTGCTTGCTTTCCCATTATTACGGGTATAAGCCACAATAGACGTTAATTTAAAGCGTTTGAACTCCGTAGTGATATTCGAACGTAAGTTGAAACGTTCAATCCCAAACCCATCGCCCACAAAATTACTCCGTTGGTTGTAATAACCTCCTGAAAATAAGTAAGTGGTATTTTCACTTCCACCCGCCACACTCAAACTATAGTTTTGCTGCGGCGCACGCTGTAGAATCTGATCAAAATACCATGACTCTTCGTTCCGGTGATCGTACAAGTCACGTATCTGTTCCGGCGTATATTGTGGTGCTTGGCCGACGTTGGTTAAGGCCAAGTTTTTCTGCGTAGCATTTTGGTAGCCCATTACCGGACGGAAGAGCACATCCGCATCTTGCACACCAAATTGTGCTCCTAAATTGACGGTAGGTGCTTGGTTCTTACTTCCCTTTTTCGTGGTGACTAAGATGACACCGTTTGCTGCGCGCGATCCATAAATGGCCGCAGAACCTGCATCCTTTAATACTGAAATGGATTCAATATCGGCGGGGTTCAATTTATTCAGATTCCCGGCCTCTACAATCAAACCATCGATGACAATCAAAGGTGTATTGTCTCCAATAGTAGAAAGCCCTCGTACATTCAGGTTCATGGTATTGTCATTGGGATCCATGCTCCGTTGTTGGATAGCCAAGCTGGGTGCAGCACCTTGCAGAGCCTGTGTTACATTAGCCACCGGCCGGTTTTCTATTTGCTTAGCCCGAACCTGATCTACAGAAGTTACTAATTTTTTACGGGTAGTGGTACCATAACCGACCACAACGACTTCGTCTAAATTAGCCACATCATCGCGCAGTACAATGCGCCAAACAGACTCATTGGCTACCGCCTTTTCTTCGGTAATATAGCCAATGGCAGTAAAGAGCAACACGGCCTGATTATTCGGCACGTTAATACTAAAATTACCTTTGCTATCTGTAGTGGCACCAATATTAGCATCCTTCAACCGAACGGAAACCCCGGGGATAGGGGCACCTTGCTCATCCACCACAGAACCTGTAATGGTATGCTGTTGTGTAAGGGTTGTGGCAGCCTGTTTTTCTATCAGCACCACATTATCCTTAATACTGTATTTAAAAGGCTTGTTGCGCAAGGCCATATCCAGCACTTCGGTGAGGGGCTTATTGTTAATTTCTAAATTTAATTTTCGATATTCCTTGAAATCCTCGGGCGAATACAAAAATTCGTAACCCGTTTGCTTCATGATGGACTTAAACACCTCCGTAAGGCCTACATCACGAAGATTCACGGTTATTCGCTGTGCGTATGTTATCTTAGCACTTGCTTGTAATACCGTAAAAAATAGTATGAACACGGTTAGCTTCATCATCATCGCTATCTTTAATAGGGCCTTAAATTTTTGCCCATAGCAATATATCCTGTATTTTCTATACATTTGTTTACAAAGATTTTAAAACTGGTGTGAAGAATTAGTTTTAATTGTCTAGTTTCATAGTGAAGCTGCTTCACTATGTAGAACCGGAAATGTTAGCGCATTTCTGGTTTTTTCATTTGTGTCGTATTGGTTTAATCCATATTGTTGAGATTTAATTGTTAGTTAGTTAGTTAGTTAGTTTTAGTTAAGGCTGTTTTTGGTGATAAGTACTTTATTGCCGTCTGTAGTATATTTAAACCCACTGAATTGGCCCAAATAGGAAAGGATCTGCCTGAAATCCCGCGAACGCGAAAATCTTCCAGCTACTTTTTCCCGAGGCACGTCCTGAGCCATACGAATATCGATGTCGTACCAGCGCTCAAGCGTTCGCATTACTTGATCTAACGATTGGTCGAACACAAAAAAGCCATCTTTCCAAGCTATTGCTGCATCGAGATCTATGGTTAGCTTTTTTATAGTTTGCCCCTGTAGATTGCTTATCGCCTGCTCCCCTAGTTTCAGTTGTAAGCGTTCATTATTACAATACACCTCAACACCACCTTCTACCAGCGTTGTTGTAACCATTTTTTCATCGGGATACGCCGCAATATTGAATTTTGTGCCGGTAACCCGTATCTCACTTTCCTTGCTTTGCACTAAAAATGGTCGGTTTTTATCTTTTGCCACATCAAAATAGGCCTCTCCAGTTAGCACAACCCTTCTTTCATCATTAGCGAATGCTACCGGAAACCGCAAAGTAGATGCTGTATTTAGCCAAACTTTGGTACCGTCAGGAAGTACCAGACTAAACTGTTTTCCTTTTGGAATGGCAATTTCATTAAAGCGATTGGCGGTTTCGTTCGCTTGCAGGTTATCGTGATAAACCAACTCACCATCATTGGTACGTTCGATGATTACGCCATCTAAATCGTGAATTGCATTTCCTTTCGTAGTGGAGTCCAAACGTAACACCTTGCCATTAGCCAGTTTTAGCATGGCCGATATATTTTGATCTGCTTTTTGCCTATTCGCCACCGTTTGACCAGTATGTTTAGCTGTTCCTCGATTTTCCAGATAGAGGTAAACGCTTATCGAAATTGCTAAGCACAGCACAGCAGCACCCACATACCTCATCCATAGAAGCACAGGTCGGGTTTTCCCCGATGTTTGGCTTGTAGCCGATGCATCTATCCGTTGCTTGATGCTCGCTTCTAAACGAAGACGCTGTTCAGCAGGAAGGGTATCTATAAAGTTCTCTTCAGGCTCAAAGGCATTATAATAAGTCTCGACAAAGTGCACCTCCTCAGGGCGTGCTTTGCCTGCTAAATATTTTTTAAATATACGCTGGTATTCCTCCTTACTCAGTTTCATATTTTGGTCTATATAAGGTAAGATACCTGGAAATGAAAATAGCCCGTCTGTATTTCGCTTTTTTTTGCAAAAAATACACAAGGAACTGTAAATCAGAAAGAAAATTATTTATAAAAATATAAAACAAGCAGTGTATGTACGAGTGTAATGCCTGTACGCAGTTTTTGATTTATCCTACCTAGTTGGTTACGTACGGTCTTTGGGGAAAGCCCGAGTTGCGCTGCTATCTGATCGGTAGAAAAATCCTGTAAATATTTAAGTTGGAAAATTAGTTGCTGTTGACTGGTAAATTTAGCTACCAAAGCTTCATAGGCCAGTTTCAGCTCTTCATACAAGATATGGGCGTCTGCACTCTCGCCCATTCCTTTGAGCTGATCGAGTATTTCGGGCACCGATACAAATCGTCGCTCTTTTTCCAATAACCTAATTACCCGGTTACGGGTGGCAATGAACAGATAATTAGGCAAATCTTTGATCTCCTGCTTTTCGGCACCAAGCCATAAACGCTCAAATACATCTTGCGTTACATCCTCTGCTAAAGTTACATCTTTTAACCGCTTATAAGCATTATTAAAGACAAACGACCAATATTTTTTGTATAAAGTGTCGAAGGCGAAGCGGTTTGCTTCACGCAATTGCATCAGCAATAAAGAGTCCTCATCATTACAATACAAGCTGGGCATAAATGGCACACGATGCTGTTAAGTATTAAGGCAATGTTAAGGATAAAATCAAAATATTACAACAATTTCAATTTTAATAATACGGCAAGGGTGTCAAGCTCTTATCTACTTTGGCTACTTGGTAAAAACGCGCCGACAGTATAGGAAATCTACCGTAAACCTCAAACAAATCCTTAAACAGCAAAAGATGGGAGACAGGAAGAAAATAGTTCAACACACAATAGGTAGGTTCGTATCGGTAGAATCTTTACGAATCCTGTATTCCATTGATCTGGATGGAATAGGGTTAGCAATATTGGAATATCGATTATTTTTAATAATCCCTCTTCTGATTATTAAAATAGTACCTTTTAAAAATAGCACCTTGAACTCGGTGCTATTTTTATTTTTTTATGCCTTCCATCCATAGGCAAAATATTGATTGTCAAACGTGCCATCTTCATAAAGATCAACCATTGCGTAACCGTTTTTCGTTGCATAACGATCTCCTTTCCACCAGTTGCCACTAACGGCCCCATTACTAATATACGTTACACCTTGATATTTTACCTCATCATTTAGATGAATATGTCCACTTAAGGCTAATTTAACCTGTGGGTGTTTTGTAAACAAAGTAACTACACGTTCGGCGTCATTTAAAATGGAGCCGCCTCCAAGATTATAGCCCGAATCGGTTTTACCTAGATGCCCGACTACCAAAGGTGCTGCAGATAAAATCGGGGCATGTGATAAAACAATGGTATGTTTCTCTTTATTAGCCTCTAAATCCTGCCCTAACCATTCGAATTGTGCGTCATCCAATTGACAGGCATACCATTGTCCGTCACCTGTACGGGGCTGGATACTATCTAGCACTATAAAATGCCAGCCTGCTTGATCAAAACTACGGTAAGGCTTATCTAAGCGCATCATCTCCAAGGCATAGTTTTTTCCATAAAGCGGATCATTCTTTTGCCCAGCGCCCCAACAATCATGGTTACCTATACAATATTCTATAGGCAAACTATTTTCGCCAGTCATCAATTGATGCCACAATTTCCATTGTGTTTCTACCCGGTCTTTTGGTTGTTTTAGTGCATCCATAATACAATCGCCTGTATTGATAATCAATGTGGGCTGATCGTTTTGATCTTGTACCTGATGCAGACAGGTAGCTAACCATTTAGGTGCATTCAACTCAGGCTGCATGTGTACATCGGTTAAATGCGCAAAACGGATGGAGCGTTTAGCGGTTGTAATTACCTTCTCTTCTGCGTGAATGGTATCCGCTAAAGCGGTCTTCCCCAAAACTAAACTGGAAAGCGTACCAATACCCAAATGTTTTAATAATGATCTACGGTTCATTTGTCCTTTTATTTAAGGCTTCCTATGTGGAAGATTAACTTGATTCGTTTAGGAGCAAATGTAGTAGTACGATATTAATTGAAAGTTAAGTTCGTGTTGTGCTTAGGTAAGCAACAGACTTAACCTGTTTAATACGCTTGGATCAATACTTCCGCTGGAATATGTAGTTTTTCTGTGAGTTTACGTATCATCGACAAACTCAATTTTCTTTTGCCGGAAAGAATTTCTGACTTACGGGAGCGTGCGCCTAAAATTTCAGTTAATTCGGCCTCTGACATATTCATCTGCTCCAGTCTGAATTTGATTGCTTCCAGCGGACTTGGTTGAGGAACCGAATAATGCTCGTTCTCGTATGCTTTAATCAGAATAGAAAGGATTTCCAGTTCATCTGAATCTGTGGAATCAGGCTCTACATGATGTTGCATTAGTATATAAGCCCTTTCAAGGGCTTCTTCATACTGCTGTTCATTTTTTATTGGTTTTAACATAACTTACCTTTTTAACATCAATCTTATCATATTCTTTATACGTACCAAACCAAACAATAAACACGATTTTTAGACGATACTCTATATCTACTATCAATCGGTATGTATTGCCGTGGATATTAAAAACCACTCTTTTATCTGTTAATACAGAGGCATTCCTGTATTGGCGTTTCAATTCATTAGGATTATTCCATTCGGCAGCTTCTACCTCTTCATACCATGACAAAAGTGCCTGTTCCGCCTGTAAATACTTCTCCCAATATACTTTTAACGTCTTAACAGCTATTATCCGCATAGGCAAATATACGAAAATGTTACCAACATGGTAACATTTTCGTATATTTGTATGCAGTCGCTGATTTATCTATAGGGAAATGCTGAGCCCTCTGTTGAAACGCAGCATTCCTTATTTTTTTGCGAAAACGTTTGATTACCACCCTGGATTTTGCACCAATGTAGGCGATTGCTGTAACTCCGTATTCATCAATGGGAATAAGTAATGTCTCGGCGCAGTAAATACTCGACTTTCGACAAAGAAACGCTGCATACGGTATTTTTTACCGTTTACTTCAATCTTTCCGTTGGGGTCCTCAACCGGCCGCATACCATTGATCATACGCTGAGTTTTCGGATAAGAACCATAGCCTTGTGCCCAGTATTTCTGCGAGCGTTCATTATCGTTAGTACCGGCACTCCGGAATTGCTGCTCTTTGGTTACTTCGCTGTCCGTAGTAGGTTCCAGGTACAGCCGCGCATCAAAAGCACGTTTGTTTTCGTAAAAAAGCTCTACCCTGCGCTCCCGTTTGATGTATTCGCGCATCAGATCTTGATTGCTCATCGTTTCGGGTGGCATGGGCACCATAAAAGACCGTTCCCGCACCTGGTTAATCAAATTATAAATTTCGGCATTTGGTCCGTCCAGCTCATTCACCGCTTCCGCATAGATATAGATGAATTCAGGCAAACGCCATACTGGTGGAGCGCTGATTTGCACGCTACCATTTTTATTCCAGGCCTCTTGTAAATACTTACGTAGGTAATAACCTGTTTTTGTCGCATTGGCAGCATTGATTTTATCTGCACCTTCTGCCGTATTTACGGTAGAAGGATTGTTGCTTCCATTACGGAAAGGCGCCCCGTGATAAATAATATCCCGGTAAAAACGCGGATCCCGTTTCACTGAACGATACGGATTTCCATCGTCGTAACCATCAGCTTCTGCCCTGTTGGCATAAATGGGATAACCGTAGCCATTGGGTGCAATGTATTCGTATTCATCTACCTGCTCCTGCACGGGCTGTTGCCGAGAACTGCCTCCCCTGCTGGGCGGGTAGATATCGCCGTACCAACCTTCGTATTTATCTTTGGTAACAAACCAAACCGCCTCAGTTTTAAAAGCATCCATATCGTAATACATCTGCCAGAGCCGCGCATAGACAGTTGAACCACTGGTATTCTGGTTGCCGCTATCATTAAAATCCTGATCGCCATGCTTTTGGTATAAACTATAACGGGTTCCACCGGCTTCGTTCTTCAAATCCAATACAGCCTTAGCAGCATCGCGCGCACGTGTCCAACGTTCTTTGTTATAGGTATAATCACTTTCAAAAGCGCGGCTCCCTTTATAACCATAATTGCTGGCGCCATTCCACAAGGGTGCGGCCTGCGTCCAACGTGTAATAGCAATCAAGCCTAAACAGGCGCCTTTGTCTACCCGACCAAAATCATTACCACTCCAGTCGCCGGGCAAGCGGTTAAAGGCTTCCTGCGCATCCTGCACAATTTTGTCGCCTACCACCTGCGCCGATTCGCGTACAAACTCCATCGGCTCGTTTACATCAACCAAGTAGTCCAGATAAGGAGCTTCCCCATAGATGCGTAAGACTAAATAATGCAGATAAGCCCGCATAAAATAGACTTCGCCGATTCGTTTTTGTAAGTCGCCTGGGTTTACTGGATTATCTTGTGTTTGATACTTCTCAACGCCAGATAAAATGACATTGGCTTTCCGTATACCGGCATAGAGATCATTCCAATACTGCCCACGGCTTCCCGGCAAACTTGTGGTATTCCAGTCGCCGGTATTAAAACTATTGGTTGCATTATTAGCCACATTGGTTCCTTCCGCTTCATCGGTCATACCAGCAGTAGAAAAGTCTGCAAACCAGGTCATGGGCGCATTGGCAGTCCTCGCTTTTCTATATAAATCCGTTACCAGTTGATTCACCTTATCGTAACGGGTAAAGACTTGCTCTTCCGTCAGCTGATCATCGGGCAATTTATCCAGGTATTTTTTGCAGGAGCTCAAGCTCATGCAAGCCACAAAAGTTACTATAATATATTTTTTTAATTGATTTTTCATAACAGTTTCCTAGAAGTTAACGTTAACACCAAAATTGTACACCTTCAACAGCGGATACCAATAACCGTCAGTATTGCTTTCCGGATCCATATCCAGCTCATCCAAACCGTCCCAGGTCATTAAATTCTGTCCCTGCGCATAGAAGCGCACTTGGTTTAAACCGAGTCGTTTGATCCAATTTCGAGGCAGGCTGTAACCGATTTCAATATTCTTCAGGCGAAGGTATTTGGCATCGTACAGGAATAAACTGCTGTTACCGTTTTTATTGTTATTGTGTGTACCATAATGCAAGGCAGGATAGGTAGCTGTTTCAGCCGTTTCGGGAGTCCAGCGATTGAGGTGCAAAGGCCGTACCGATCCTATCTTATCGTTATCGTATTGCGGGAAATCCCAGGCAGCTCCATCTTTCACCAAGATAGACGAATTTAATGCCCCCTGAAAAAGCACACTAAAATCCAGTCCCTTATACTGCAGGGTAATCGGCAAACCAAACTGTATTTCCGGACTGCGTGGGTTGCCCATAATCCGCCGGTCGGCAACATCGGTAATCACGCCATCTCCATTTAAATCTTTGTATACCGCATCGCCGGGAATAAGCTTGCCCCAAGGTTGATAACCACTCTCATTCAGTGCATCTGCCTCTGCCTGATCGCGCACAAAATGATCGAATTCATAAACAAAGTTTTCATACAAACGATGTCCGGTAGCCACGCGCCAAGGATATTCCCATGGGATTTCGTTCTGGAAGACAATTTTGTTGCGGGCAAAGGTGAAATTCGGCTTCAGGTAATAGCGAAAATCCTCACCAATTTGATCTGTCCAGGTGAGCTCAAAATCAATTCCTTTATTGTCAACAATACCTGAATTGATGAAAGGAGCAGTCTGCCCTACCACGCCCGGAAAACCCAGGCGGTTCTGATCAGGTTTAAGTTCCGTCAAAATATCGTAGCGATGCTCATGGAAGACATCCACGGTAATTCCCAAACGTTCCTTGAGGAATCGTGCATCTAAACCGATATTGATTTTTCGGGCCTTTTCCCAGCTCATTAAGGGGTTGGCTAAGCGGTCTTCTTTCAAACCACCCGGATTCGTGTTGAAGTTCTGTTCGCCAAAATCATAGCCATCACCTCCCGTATAAAACTGTAAGTAACCAAAGCGACCGCCTGGCAGCTTGTCACTTCCCACGATCCCGAATGATCCACGCAATTTCAGGAAGTCGAGCCAGCCCTCGGTATTATCCATAAATTTTTCTTTAGAGATGACCCAACCGAGCGCTCCGGCTGGGAAGAAACCATAACGATGTTCGGGTGAAAAGTTTTCCGATCCGTTATAGCCGAAATTGAATTCTGCCAGATACTTCTGATCATAATTATAGGTGAACTGGCCGCTTAAACCTTGGTAGCGGATATCCACTTCTGCTGATCCTCCATCATAGACACTTTGAGATGAGCGGTTGAATAGCAGCATGCCACTAACATTATGTTTATCAAAAGCATGGTTATAATTCATCTTGAATTGATAAAAGGTACGGTTAAAGGGATTACTCTGTGAAAAGCTATTTCCCAAAGTCTGATCAATAGCATACTTATTACTTAAAGAATAAGCGCCATCGTAATAGCCCGGATTCATGTACACGTCGCGCCCTCCCGAAGGTGCAAAAATGGAATAGCCGGGATATTCCCGGTAACCTTCACTATATTTACCTACTTCACGGCGCATCCATTGTTCTTCATTGGCATCATAAGAAAAGGTACCATCTACCGTCAAACCATCGGTAATGAAATCCAGGTTATACCCCATGGAGAAACTACCTTCCAGATAGGTTTTCTTCTGCGTATGGAAGCCACTTTTGGTGAGTTCCCCCAATATATTAAGCCGGTAAATCTGATCGCCATAAAGCAAACCATCCGGATGATCTGCCAAATATGCCGAATTTGCATCATTAGCATTGGATTCCAATACAATAGGCAGATAGGGTGGCTGTGTCATTGCCGTTCTAGTGAGCGTTCCCGCACTGGTTCCCGGCGCTGTACGATCGGTGATACGGGCACCTAGATTCAGTTTGGCCCATAATTTATCCGTGATGTTTACATCAATATTAGAACGGAAATTATAGCGCATAAATTTCGCCTTGGCACTGTAGTCGGATAAATCGATATGATCATAATTGGTACCTTGCCGCATATAGCCGCCCATCACATAGTAGCGCGCAATATCGTTACCTCCACGGATAGCCAGATTTGATTCTTGTTGCAATCCGCTTTTGAAGAGGTAATCAAAATAGTCCCAGTTATAGCCCATTCCGTCGGAATTGTCGCCCTTAGCTTGCCGGAATTTATTAATGGCATCGTCTGAGAATAGATTAAGATTATTCACATCTCCCCCATCACGCAAGGCATCGTTTTTCATAGCCTCATTGTAAAGTGTAGCATAATCTGCCGAACCCAGGAGTGAGGGTAGTTTTACCGGGCTGTTCAAGCCTACCGAAGTCCTGAAATCAACCGTTGCTTTCTCCGATGCCTTACCACGTTTCGTGGTGATGACAATAACACCATTTGCTCCACGGATACCATAAGGTGCTGTTGAAGCCGCATCCTTTAAAATTGTGAACGTTTCAATTTCATCCGGTGCGAGATAAGACATATCGCGCTCAATACCATCTACAATGACAATGGGCGACTGGTCACCGTAGGTGCCTTTACCACGGATAAAGATCTCCGACTTATCGACCCCCGGCTCCCCACCACTGTACTGATTCGCTACCAAACCTGGTAGACGGCCTGCCAGCATATTGTTGATATTAGCTGTAGGACTTTGCACCAGATCTTTCGAAGTAATGGTGCTCACGGCACCGATAACATTTTCCTTCTTCTGGGTAGTATAACCCACTACCACGATTTCCTGCAAGGCTTTGGTATCCTCTACCAACTCAACATTTACGCTATTTTTTCCCTGTAGATCGATTTGCTGCGACTGAAATCCGATATAAGAAAAAATCAAAGTAGCCTCCGCATAGGGCACGCTGATGATATATTGCCCATTGGCATCTGTACGGGTCGCTGTTTTGGTACCTTTGACCACCACGCTTACCCCCACCATCTTTTCTTTAGTGACACTGTTAACCACAATACCCGATATTTGCTTACCCTGTTGCACAGTATTCGCCGCCGATCGTGGCGTTTCCGGAATAATGGTAATCTGTCCATTCGCTTCCCGGAAAGACAAGCCATATCGAGGTAGTTCTTCCTTTAGCAGAGCGATCAATTCCCGACCTTCAGCGTGGATGCTGATCTGTTTATTCTCCAATAAATTTTCATTGTAGAGTAAGGCTATATTGGTTTGTTTCTGTAAGATATTAAAAAAGGTAGTTAGCGATGCATTATTCAAGCTTACCGATACTTTTTGCGAAAACGCTTTAGCAGATATGCTCAAGAATAAAAGAGTATACAGTACAGCAAAAAAAAGGATGAATACTGATCCTTTTTTTAGGCAGTTGTTTCCCCTAACATCACCTTGTAGGTCATGCTTATTTTTCATATTTTTGATAAGATTTAAAGATTAGATAATATTTTTATCTCGCAGGAAGTGGAGCTCCCCCTCCACTTCCTTTATTTAGTCACTATTTCTGCATTAAATAAACCTCCTTTTTATTGATTAAAATTTGATAATTTTCCAATTCGTATATACTTTTTAATACATTTTCTATGGAGCCATTAAGGCTTATTCGGCCGGAATAGGCAACATTCACTGGATGAAGTGTTTTAGGATAGTGAATGTTTACATTAAAAATTCGTTCCAACTTTTTGAAAAGCACTGGCATAGCGGTTTTGTCCAATGCCAACTGCTTTTTGGTCCACAGCATTCCCGAATGATCGGTCCCATTTCTCATAGACAGCTTTTTCTCCGCTCGATTTAACGCTAATAATTGTCCTGGTTTTAATTGGATAGTCCGTTGATTTTCGCTTTCAAAGGCGATACGGCCGGTAATCAGTTCAGTAAGCATTTCCCGATCTTCAGCATAATTACTAACGTTAAATGAGGTACCTAATACCTGAATAGTACCATCATTCGTTACCACGCGGAAAGGCTTTGTTTGTTGGGCAATTTCAAAATAGGCTTCACCATTTAAGAATACTTCTCTTTGTGGTCCATCAAATGTAGCGGGAAAGGTCAATAAGGACCCGGCGTTTAGCCATATTTTAGATCCGTCTTGCAATATCACTTCCTGCCGCATACCGTAAGGCACATAGACCGTTTTATAATCGGTCGCTTCTCTGGAAGTCAACTGCTGTACATAAGAAATACTATCCCTAAGGATTGTAAATTGTTCTTTCCCAGGTTTAGTTTTCCTTTTTTTTAAGCTTTTTTTAGATAAAGCAAGCATTTGAATACGGCCTTCTCCGCTCTTCAATAAGCCGGCACTCAATTGTGCCGCATGTTTCATCTCCCAGGCTGTGTCACGGCCAGCACCAAGGTATATCCAAAAAAACATACCGGTAGCAAACACCGTGATGATTGCTCCTAAGGTGCCTATCACCCTATTTCTTCTTTTCCGATATACGGAATATTCGATTCTTTCCCATAGGCCGTTTTTGGTTTCCTTATTAAAAGAACCACTATTGTCCATTTGCCCAGCTATTGGTTGTGTATCATTTGATTTATTCACTGATCTTTAGCGCTTATATAGGTATAGAGCTAAAAGGATGGCTTACATGGACATTTTTTAAAAAGAAATTAACAAAACAATGAGTAAGGAGCCGCAACACCCTGCAAAAATCACTCACCCTCAGCTTTTTGTTCTAATAATGATATAGCATCATAGAGTACCCCCGCTTCTCCCCTAAAGGTACCAGAACCTTCGGGTTTATTATCGACGGTATACCACTCGAAAAAGCCATTATTTTTGATAACCCTATCCAACATGGGCTGTAGCTGCTCATATGCTTCTTCCACAAATCCATTCCGGATAAGTTGCTGAATCATACGACCACCAAACCAAGTCCAATCGCCTCCATTCTGATAGCCATAGGGGTACATTCCTTTATTTTTAAACGCACCTGCAGGATAAGTTGGGTATAAAGTAAGTCCAATAGTTGCGGCGCCAGATGCTTTAACATTGGCAATCATCTTATCAAGCGAAGTTTTAATCTGGTCTTTAGATAATAGCTTTGCCTCGATGGCTACAGCAGTACCACCATGATAAAAAATTGAGTTTTCATCAAAGCTACTATCAAAAGGAGAGCCCGACAAGTAAAGGTGCGGAATGAACTGCTGCTTTTTTTCATCCCACAAAAACTTCATCGCATGCTCCGCAATCCGATGACGTATAGCTTTCCATTTTTTTGCTCGCTCCGGCACCAACTCCATGAAATTATCCAGTGCTATCAAAAACATCGCATTATCATAAATATCAATTGCCAAATGCGAATCCACTGTCAAATAGACTCCCCAATCATGTTCCGGCTGCACATCCCCCCAGTCGGCCGTAGTAGCCCCCCACAACAAGCCGTACTTTTCATTGTAGCGTTTTTCCATCAAAAAAGATAAAGCTTGTTCCATTCGATCACGTACGGAAATCGCTCCCACCTTAATCGCTAACAAGGATGTGTCCTGTGTTGCCCGCACGTACTTATAAACCGCTTGAATCAATGATGTTTCCTGATCCGTTTCAACCGTATTTTTGTGCCCAGCATAATCTGGAGCTAATGGATTATAGATATAATCGTAGCCTGCACTAGCTGCTTTGACCGTGCTTTTCGGCACAAAGCCATCCACGATATTGCCATCCTCACCTTGAAGTTGAAAGAATAACAGCAAATTATCTCGAAGTGTATCCTTCGGATGTACCTGCGCTGCCAAGTTAATGAAGGTATTATAATCCCTAATCCATACCTCCCGGTAGCCATCTCCTGCATTAAAACCGTTGCTGACCACTTTCAAAGCCCTTTCTTTAACTGCCTTCAGCAATGTATCTGCAGCGATGCGTTCTTGGAGATCATTGGCTTCTTCTCGATGCTGCTGACCACCCGAGCTACAGGCTATCCACAGGGATAAAGCCCAAGCACCTAATAATATCCTATATTTGCTATTCATATTAACATCTTTCTCTATTTACTCGGCTACCGGTATGCCCTGTATACCCCAATTTTTGTTTGGGCGAGGCCCCATTTCCAATATTAGCGTTCCACCTTTTAATAATTCGGAAGCTGGAAACCAGCAATTTTCCAAGACCTTGCCATTCAACACAGCCCTTTGCACGTACATGTTTTTCTTGCTAGCATCCTTCGCCTCTATCGTAAAGACTACTCCCCTACCGTATTGTTTACCCAAATCAATGGTCACCTTTTCAAATAAAGGACTCCCTATTTCATAAATAGGATCAACCCGAGTACCGCCATCTGTTTGAAACAAGCCAATAGCATTCATAACAAACCAAGCACTCATCTGCCCTTGATCCTCATCCCCCAGATACGCATTGGATAAACCAAAGCCATAGTAACGGTCCATAATGGCTCTACTCCATTTCTGTGTTAACCAGGGCTGTTTCACCCAGTTAAACAGAAAGGCAAAATGCATCGATTGTTGGTTCCCTTGAACAACTGGGTAATCCCAATACTGGTCGTTCGGACCGTTAAAGCGCCATTTATAACTTTCCTCAAAACCCCACTTCAAGCGTTTTAAAAATGTATCCTCTCCGATATAAGAAGCCAGACCCGAAACATCCTGTGGCACAAAGTAGGTCAGTTGCCAAGCATTGCCTTCTACATAGTGTTTATTTGCTCCCGACTTAAAAGGATCGAAATCAGGCAACCACTCCCCTTTTGCATCCCGCATACGAGCATAACCCGTTTCTTTATCCATCACATTTTTCCACCATGCGCCCCTTGCTTTGAATATTTTATAAGGCTCCTGCTTATTCAGCGCTTTTGCGAATTTGGCAACCGTCCAATCGTCAAAACTATATTCCAACGAATTAGAAAAACGTCCTTCATCATAAGGCACATATTGGTGTTTCAAGTAGGTCGCTAAATCTCTATTTCCAGCAAAACCTCCTGCCACCGGTTCAGCCAAAGTAGTTTGCATCTTGTGCACCGCTTCGAAAGCTTTTTCTACATTATAATCGCGAATCCCCATTTGATAGGCGCCAACCAATAGTGGTATTTCATGTTCGGCTACCATCACCGGAATATATTCCATTCCAGCAGGTCCTTTGGCCAACCATCCATTCGCATCATACATGGCCAACTGCGATTTCACCCATTTACTAGACCATTCGGGTGTTACCAGATTCCAAAACTGATTGAGGTTCCAAAATGTATTCCAGAAAGCATCGCAACCCAAGGCGCGATCTTCCTTATTAGCAAAAGTTCTCACCTTTTCATCCGCCGAAACCCAACTTCCATCCACGTCACTAAAGGTGTTTCGGCTAGCCAATGAGCGATACATATTGGTATAAAAACGCTCCTTTTGCAAAAAATCATTCGAACTTACCGTCAACCTACCCAACAATTCATTCCAGGTATCTTGATGTGCATTGTAAACAGCATCAAAGGACCAGTCAAAGGGATCACTTATCTCCTCTTTGAGATTCAATGCCGCATTTTCAACACTCACATAAGAAATACCCGTCCTAACCTGCACGGTTTTATTTTTGCGCGTATCAAACTCTACGAACATGCCTGCATTCCGAACGCTATCGGTCAAGAGATCGCTCGTCAAGGACACTTCATCATTCTTCCAGTTGCCATAGTGTTTAATAGGTTGGTCGAATTCCATGACGAAATGTACCGTATATTCCTGGTCCACCCCTCCCGACCAGACATTTTTGGAGAGCTGTTTACTATAACCTTCGATTCGATAATCGCTTACCTTCTTCAAACTTGCCTCCTCAATCTGATATGTATATTCCGTTGGAATCTGGAGATCGATCATCACCCTACCCGTATCTCCCTGATGGTACGTATAACGCTGAAAACTACTCCTCGTTCCCGCAGTTAGTTCCGCCGTAATATCATAATCGCTTAGATCCACACGGTAATAGCCCAGTGGTGCCTGCTCTGTTGTTTTATCAATGCGGGATCGGTATCCACTATCCGGTTGATGCTCATCCCCAATGGCAATTTTCAAAGGCCCATTTACGGGAAAGGTTCCAAGGCCAGTCATGGTCCACTCATGAATATGGCTGAAAGTCCCAATAGATTCGATCGTAGGATCATAGCCTGCCTGCCAACCACTGTTCTGATTATCTGGGCTCAGCTTCACCATTCCAAAGGGCGCCCAGGGTCCGGGGGCAATCATCCACCTGGAATGTGCCGTACCCATCATGGTATTTACATAATCGGTTGGGTTCACCTTTTTTTGCGGTCCTCGGGAAATCTGTCCCTCCGCCACCTGTTCTCCATCAATCAGCACTTCATAGTTGCTCGCTGTTTGTTGTTTAACGGCTGGCATCGGTGCCTCAAACACATACCGACCTGTATCAAGCGCTTGCTTAAAAATAGTTTGATGCTCCAGCTTCACTTCAATCAAGGCTTGCTCTTTCAAATGCTGCACATCAACCAATAAAGGCTGATAGGGTTTTCCTTCCAGATCGATCTGATAATTGGCCGCTTCCACTTTTCTTAACAAGGCCTTTTTAGCTGGTTTCAATTGTACCGTAGCAGGCCCTTTCAAGCATAAATTATCGAAGACTAACCACCCGCCTTGTAAGCTCGTTAACTGAATTTCGTTAAAACCATCTTGTATTAAACCTGCTGGCACTTCAATAAAGACAGCTTGCTCTTCTGCCCCTTTGAAATGGCCAATGGGTTTCACCTCTCCATTTCCTTTTTTCAGCGGAAATAAGAAGGGCTTTTCATTGATCAGTACTTTTAACAAGGGCGCTTGTTCTGGATCCGTTTGTAAAATATTCACTTCCAAATAGAATTTCGCCTGCTGCGGAACCTTTTCCAGCTCAAAATCAAGATTCAGAAAATGAGAACGAATACCCGCCGTGCGCCCCGTACCACCCCACTCGTTAGACGGCCCCGGTAAAACATAGGGCCATTCTTTTGCTGCATCCGAATGTCCTATCAGAAAAAATCGATCCTCGAAACCAAAGTCATGTTCAATAAATGATTTGAATTTATCTGGAGCCAAGGCCATACCTTCGGCTGTCTTATCCTTTTTGCCAATTTCCCAAAGTACTTTAGTTCCGTCTGCTCCTCGTAAGGCCACAGGAATCAACATCGTCACTATGGCTACAATAAGATAATGTTTTAGCATTATATAATCCTCTTATTTTAAATCAAGGCTTCATTTTTTACAAAAGCAACTACTACTTTTGCCTGCTTATTCCCTAAATTACGAAGTTTGTAGCTCTCTGCGGCTGCCGGAACAGCAAAGGTCTCTATATGGTTAAAGACCGCTCGGTGTCCGTTTCGCGTTGTTAATTCAATAGCTTCTCCCTCCACCAGCATCAGCACATGGCACTGTCCATCAGTCTCTACCGCCACCTCCTTATCAAAATCATAACGGTAGACATCATAAAAGTGCACAGGGTGCGTAGGTAAATGCACTACACTACTTTGCTCGTCTATTCTTTTTACTGCAGGCTTCGCTATTAAGGTCTCGCTTACCACATCCCCTTTTCTAGAAAAATCAAGATTGTCAAAAGCCCGGTCGATATTTAAAGGACGCGGCTGTCCATCCAAGTCCGGACGCAGCCAATCGTACATCTTAAACGTAAAAATATAAGGTGTTGCGCTGATTTCGAGCACTAAATTATTCTTGCCGGAGGCATGCACCGTTCCGTTGGGTATAAGATAAAGCTCATGTTTCTTCGCAGGGAACTTCTGTACATATTGTTCTATATCCAGGGTCTCCTTCGCCTCAAAGCTTCTTTCCAATGCTGCCTTGAAATTTGGCGGATCGATATCGTCCTGAAAGCCCAGATAAACTTCCGCATCCTCTTCACAATCCACAATATAATACGTTTCATCTTGGGTAAATTGCTCGCCAAAGTGCTCTTTTATATAAGAAGTACTGGGATGGCATTGGATCGATAAATTACCGCCCTCAAAAGTATCCAGAAAATCAAAGCGGATGGGGAATTCATCACCAAATCGGCGATGGGCTTTCCCTAAAACCCGATTCCCTTCCTGGAAGAGTAGCTGATCAAAAGAAACCTCCAGTTTATGACCCTTATTAGCCAAGGTCAAACCATTCTCTGGCACAATCATTTCAAACGACCATGCGTAGTTATCAACCGACTGATCCAATTCCTTGATATGCTCTTTCAGCCATTGTCCGCCCCATACTCCCGGTTCAAACCAAGGCTTAACTCGAAAATAAGCGCTAGCCATCTCCTGCAAGGTATGCCGTAAGTCCTTCCCTAACATCCAGGTTATGTTATCCGTTTGTTGCTGATCCACCATCACCTCCACCTGAGGTAAAATAGCCTTCTTATGTTGATTTAAGACCACCCAATCCACAAAATAAAAGCGCTTATACGTTTGCTTATTATCGAGCAGGCTATTTGCGCCCAGATTGTATACACCGCCGCCGCTACGCATCCTCTTTTGGAGGATGTTTTTAGGTAAATCAACATAGACAATCGGTGCATCTAACCTGCAAAGTGCTGCACCGCAGCCGTAAACAATCTTCATTCCATCCACGGCTTGCTCTCGGATGGCCTCCAATTTCTTATCTTCAAAAAAATCAGCAAGTGCAAGAGACGTTTTAAAACCAAAGAGCGGATCATCCCCTCCCAGAAAAGGAGCCACCTTACTTTCCACAATATCTTCTGCTAACATCGCTTCTTCTACAGATAAAAAAATTGCCTTTTTCCCTAATTCTTGAAACGCTACTTGCAATTCTTTCACCAGCAAGTCCCAGTCCACACCAATATATCCATCTAGGACACATGCTGAATGCTCGCACATATAAGCAGCAAGCGAACTAAAACCATCGAATATTTCGCCCTTGGCCGGATAGGTCGGACAACTGTTATAATTTGATTGACTATCTTCCACGGTGGCTTCTTTTTGCACTACTTTCATAAAATCTATTTCTTTCTGATTCAATTTTTCTCAATTTTTTAATAAAACGCGCTTCTTTGCTCATTGGCTTCGCATCAATGCATTTTATTTGGTACTTCATTTTTATTCTATGCTTCGTTTCAAATTTATTTTTATCGGATATACAGTATACACGGAGTAACTTAATTAGATGGCACTTGTTTTTTTCCCTTATATCTTTCCCGCCAATAAGTCTCTATCTCCTCCAACCGCTTCCCTTTTGTCTCCGGTAACATGCGCCAAACACATATTAAAGCTAAGGTGCAGCAGCCGGAAAAAAACCAAAAAGTTAAGGTCGTGCCCCAAGAAGCTAACATAAGTGGTGTTAGTTGCCCTACGAGCGCATCAGCGATCCACATCACCATAACGCTCAGTGCCATTGCTCGTCCACGAATGGCGGCGGGAAATATCTCCGAAGCCACTACAAACTTCAAAGGGCCTATCGAAAAGGCAAAAAACAGCAAAAAAGAAAGAATAGACAGCATGGACAACCACCCGTTTTCGTGCACACCACTTCCCAGAAACCAGCCCGTTAAAAACAAGCTGATGGCGGCACCAGCAGAACCAAGCAGATACAACGGTCGTCTTCCCCAAGTATCCACTTTCCAGATCGCTATACACGTAAAAAGCACATTGGCCACCCCAAAGAAAATTTGTGCCTGCAGAGAGCCTGTTAAAGACAAACCCGATTGCAATAAAATCGTCGGACCAAAATAGATAATGGCATTAATACCACTCAATTGCGAAAAAAGCGGCAGTAAAAGCCCCAAGATCAATGCCCGGCGATATAGCGGCTTCAATAGCGATTCACTTGATTGCTGTTCTACAACCGAAATAGCGCTTATTTCCTGTAGCTTTAATCGATCCACTACCTCTTGGGCTTCATTTTCCCGCCCTTTTTGCAGTAGCCACCGCGGACTTTCAGGTACAAAGAAGAGTCCTAGGCAGAATAACAATGCGGGTATAGCACCCAACAAAAACATCATCCGCCAATATTCGCCATCGTACAGTAACAAATTTTGTTTCAACACCAAAGCGTTACTTAAATAAGCTATCAGAATACCAAATGTAACCGCCAATTGATAGAAAGTCACCGTACGTCCTCTCAGCTTAGCTGGTGAGATTTCAGCGAGATAGAGCGGCACAACGATAGAGGCAATCCCTACCCCCAGCCCAGAACTTCCCCTACTAATCAGCAAGAACACAAAATCACCACTTACACTACAACCGATGGCAGAAAGCAGAAAAAAGATACCGGCGATTATAAGCAAGGATTTTCTTCCCCAACGATCGCTCCATTTCCCAGCCAAAATAACCCCAGTAATACAACCGATCAGCGCCGACGACACGAATAGTCCCTCTTGTAAGGGCGATAAATCAAAATATTTTTTGACTAAAGGTATTACTCCAGAAACCACCGCCATATCAAAACCAAAAAGCAAACCGCCCAAGGACACTATTAAGATGATCAATTTTAGTAAGCTGTTCATAATTTATGAGTTCAATGATACATATATTTAATATGTACACACATACAAACATATAGACATTTTTTTAATTCTGCAAATTATCGTATTTTTAACACGGATTCTTCGTCGGGAATTAAAACGAAAGGCTCTAAAACAAACAGGAATACAGCGTAAGATATATACTATGGATCTTCAGATAAATCATAAAAGTTCAATTCCCTTACATATACAAGCTGAGATGCTCTTACGAGAGCTAATCAACTCGCCTGAATATCAACAGGGTAAATTACTACCCAATGAAGTGGAATTGGCTAAACGTTTAGCCATATCGCGCACCACGCTACGCTTGGCTATCAATAAATTGGTTTATGAAGAACTCCTGATTAGAAAGAAAGGCGTGGGAACAAAAGTAGCTTCCTCTAAATTCAGTTCAAAATCGAAAAATTGGCTGAGTTTTTCACAAGAAATGAAAAACCGCGGCATTGAAGTAAAAAACTTCGAACTTCATGTGAGCTGGGTTATTCCAGAGCAACATATTGCTAATTTTTTCGAACTGAAAGAGAGTCGTAAAATACTGAAATTGGAGCGTTTAAGAGGAAAGAAAGAGGATCCCTTTGTCTATTTCATTTCGTATTTCCACCCCCGCGTGGGGCTCACCGGTGAAGAGGATTTTAAACGTCCCTTGTACGAAATACTAGAGCAGGACTATCATATTATAGCAGATCTTTCCCAAGAGGAGATTAATGCAAAGGCTGCCAGTAAATTTATCGCAGATAAACTTGAAGTTGCGCAAGGCGAGCCTATTCTTTTTAGAAAACGTTTTGTATTTGACCAAGCCAACCGACCTATCGAATATAATCTGGGATATTATCGGGCGGACAGTTTTACTTTTACCGTGGAAAGCCGACGAGATGGCTAACACTCCTTAAACATGTACATACAATATAAAAACACACGAATAAACATGACAAACCTTAAACCTTACAAATCGTCGCCTACAACGATTCCCTATCTCGTAAACTGTTCTTTATAGGTTGTTTTTTTGCAATTTTTGCTTCTTTCTTTAGAAAAATAACGAAAAGACAATTACAAAAGAGCTCAGGGTGTGTAAATCGGCCTTTAATAGCTTAATAGCACGGTAGCTTAGTTTTCGGCAAGTCTCGATATTAATGTTCATAACTTTTGCCACCTCGGGGTAAGATAGGTCTAATGTATAACGTAAATGCAAAATTTCACGTTGCCTTTTAGGTAGACGGTTAATACCATATTTTAAACGATCGCAAATTATTTGTTCGGTCTCCTTTGCTATTAAATCAGTTTCTGCACTTTCTTCCACTCCCACATCTTCTTCTTTAATAGCCACTTCAGCTGTAGCTTTAGTCACCTTGAAAATACGTCTTCGCAAAGAAGCCATCAAATAAACACGGATATTTACCTCTTCGGCAATCTTACGATTACCGTAAATGTGTACAAAAAGGTCGTGAATGCTATCGAGTACCTGATCATGCTCTCCTCCCAATTTAATTCCGTAGGCATATAAATTATCTGCATGTGCTTCATAAATACGCTGAAAAGCATCTTTATCTCCGTTAACAAATAATTTCCAAAAACCCTTTAAGTCCATTCAAGTCTTTCTTATATGTCCTTTATATGTGTCTGAAGCGCGCTAAACGATAACAATAGCATACCAAATACCTACAGGATAAAGATAGAAAAAAGTAATACTAGCATAGTAATCTTTGGCATCTTATTCAAATCAGCATCGACTTTAAACTAATATTAACTGATTATTGGTTAGTACAGCTATTATATTGCACAATAATAACTGTAAAAAACCAGCTTGCAAAAAGAAATGATTTTTCAATCAAAATATAACGAAAAGCGCAGTGAAATAATGTGTACTGCACGAGGTATAGATTAGCTTGAATGCCTTATTTCATTTTATTTTAATTTAAATTCTATTTATTCGGGCAGAATTTCCCCTATCCTATTTACTGAAGTTAGGACTCTTCATTGCAGCCGACAATTATTTTTGAATATTTCATGAATCCTTACTACATTTCAAATCAGTAGTCCTTTTATCAAAAGGTTTCGTAGACTGGTATTTACATTTTTCAGGGAAGTGGTTGCCCATTCAATCAGTTCCCGGCGGTTCATCGCTTTTGATTTCGCAGAAGGAGGTACCATTTGTTCTTTTGGAACAACTTCCGCATTTACTTTTAATGCCTTCCAAGAAACATTATCATGTGGCAGGAACACTTCCAGTATCATCCCTGGTAGCCCAGTAAACGACTCAGGGCCTCCCGAATAATGAATTTCATTAGTATAGAAAGCCACAACATACACCGAGTCTAGCATCAGACCGTTTGCCCGTCTACAAGGATAACCCGCTACTTCGCGAAATTCATCTGTAAGCTTCCATTTGATATGGTGGAGGCTGTCTTTTATCAGCAATTCCTGTCCGTAAATTTTAGTTTGTGATATACTGTAACCCTTACTAAGGTCTGTGTAAATAGTATTGTTCTGACCAGAAAACGGAAAAGGGTCAGCAGAACTGATCATTTGCGTTTCATCAGGACCTTTTAAAGGAGAAAATGAAGTCTTGCCAGTGCTGAAAAGTAGTATGCTTTTGGACATAAAGAACTGCTCGTTACGATCTTTGTAGTCTTCGAACCAATCTTCCGGCATACCTGCCTTTTGGAATATGGCATATCTGTTCACCCGTTTTTCAAATTCGATCGAACCGGATTTTATAAGCATGCGTTGCTGTGCCGAGAGAGCCATGGAGGTGCAAAAAAACAAAAGAACTAATGATACTTTCATAAGCTAAGGGTTTGCAGAGGGTAATATGCCAAATTTGGTAAAATCCCAGCTCAAGGAGACCATGAAATAACGTTGGATTACAGTAGAGGTGTATTGCCTGAAGGTGTTACCGGCAACGCTTCTGTCAAACCTCCGGTTTTGGTTTAGCAGATCGTATCCTGAAATGGAAAATTTAAGGTTATTGCCTTTCAAGAAGGCCCTGCTGACGGAAGCATTCCAAATTGTACGGTCAAAATCAGCAAATACCGAAGTGCTTCCTCGATAACTATAGTCTATATCCGAATTTAATTCGAACTTTGCCGGAAGGAAGATTTTGACATTTCCCGTTATTATGTATCCTTTTGCATTATTGTCGTACTGCGGTTGCAGCGACAGGCTATTGATGCTATAGTCCGGTTTAAAGGCAGCATTCAATTCTAACTTCTTTGATTTGCTCCAATAGAACCCTATCGACCCCGTATAGCTTCCTGATTTCGCGGTATTCAGCGAATGGTTTATGAAACTACGAGAGACACTTTTTCTGCTACCTATGCTCAAATACAGGTGGAGACCTGAGTTACCAAGAGATCTGCTAAAATCTGCATAAACATTGTAGCTATAGAAAGGTTTCTGTAAAAGGTTGGTGTACTGCAGGAAACCTTTCCCCGTGGCAATATCAGTGGTAAAATCTTCTGTTATCGCTTTTTCAGTAAGGGTATAATCAAATCTGATGTAAGTGCGGTTTCCTTTAAGTCTATTGTTACTGCTGTAATCTACTCTTATTTTGTTGGAGAATGATGGTTTCAGTCCAGGGTTACCCAACCGAATGTTCAATGGGTCTGTATTATTCTGTACGGGCTGGATCTGCTCTACTGTAGGTAATGTGTTAGAACCACTATAATGGGCGCTAATGTACCGCCATTGTTTCATATATATGGACAGATATAATTCGGGCGACCAATTGAGGAAATTTCTACTGTAGGAGTTGTTAGCAGTAAAATCATGCTGGTTAAATGTTACCGCCGTGACGTCTGTACCGAAATTGAAATAAACTTTATCCTTTGCGGCATAATTCAAGCGAATGCCTCCAAGATTCATCAGTTGCTTGAGTTTGTAGCGATTGCTGGAGATTTCATCCGGATCGATATATCCCATACCATCCACATAATTCAACGATTTCCTGCCTATGGTGCTGTTATCTATAGAAATACCGTAGCGGAGCAGTAATGTGAGATTTTTCGGGAGTGGCTCGGTGTATTCGAACCTTGAAGCCCATGTTAAATTTTCAATGGCACTCTTTTTTAACTGATCTAGGCTTTTAATCGAATCGATGGTGCCATAAGTATTATAGAAATCTATGTGCGAGTTCAGGTATCCTTCGCTATGACTATCATTGAAATCTCCGTTCATCTCCCAGGAGAGTGTCCTACGTTCTTTCCCGAATTTTTTGGTATAGAAGGTATTGAGGTTTACCCCTTGTAAATCACCACTGTTCGTAATTGAACGCTCCTGTAAATTTATCGGGTTATCGGAAACACCTGTTGTATTGCTCCGATAGTTTCTATTTACATCAAAACTTTGTGTGCCGCCAGTTAGGTCTATCTTAAGGTCGGAAGATGAATCGACGATCATCTTATAAGTTGCATTCAGTCTCTGCTTAATAGATTGGTTGTCGTAGTTCTCTTCGGTCCGGCTTTCAAGTGTTCCGTCTGCCAGAATCTGCTGGGTGAGGTTGGTATTGTTGCCATCCACATGAATCGCTCCCAATTGGTAATTTGCATTAAGCGAACGGTTACCTGCTGCCCATTTAGTTTCATAATGTGCTCCTCCATTCTTTGTTTTTGGAAAACCGATACCGGCATAATTACCGTCATAGGTCTCCAGCTGATTGCCCTCAGTACCGGAACTTTCAAGGCCCTTCCCTGCCAAATTAATGTTCTTAGATCCTATATTTTGCAAATCATTGTAGGAAAGACCGGTCTTTCCGTCATTTGCTATGGTGCCATATGCTGAAAATTTACTTTCTTTTTTGAATCTGTTAAACATCGCCTGTGCTTCATAATAGTCATCCGTTCCCATTCCTGCCGCCGTTTTTCCAAACAGCCCATTCTTTTTGTCCTCCTTCAGTTTTACATTAATCGTCCGGGTCCTGACACCATCTTCTATACCCGTAAAGGCCGCCTGGTCACTTTTCTTATCGTAAACCTCTATTTTGTCAACCATATCGGCCCTGATGTTCTTGGTGACTAGGGTAGGATCATCCGCAAAGAATTCTTCCCCATCCAACAAAACCTTTGTCACCGTCTGTCCTTGTGCCGTGATTTTTCCATGCTGATCCACCTGAATTCCCGGCAATCTCTTAAGCAAATCTTCCACTTTGTCATTAGGCTGAATGTCAAAAGCCCTCACATCGTATTCAATAGTATCCCCCTTTATCTTCATGACATCCCGCCGGGCGTTTATGAGGACTTCCTGTAGCAGTATCTCTTTAGGGTTCATCCGTATCGTATCAAAATCGTAACCGGATTTAACTGAATCAAGATTAAATGGTTCCACGTAATCTGCGCAATTTGGACAAGAAATCAAAAGCAGGTAATTTCCATTGGGCAGCCCTTTAAACTGAAACGTGCCGTTCATCCCACTGTAACCGAAATTTACTAGAATAGAGTCCTTAGCATTCAGGATACATACTGTTGCTTCAAGTACAGGATACTCTGCCACTATGTTAAAGATAAATCCTGTCACAGTCTTACTTTGTTGCGAATATAGCTCTGTGGAATGTAGGTTTGTCAATAACAGCATAAGCATTATATAATTGTATTTCATTTTCCAAGGCGTTGATACGATTGGGAAATGATTACACAAGATATTTGAAAGATTCCGGTCCAAATGCTAATTCTTAGTTACTGCGTTTGATGTTATGTTCCGATGAAGAAATTCTTTTAAGTTTTTTGCTTCTATATTCATATCAACGATTTGTCGATTTTGATCGATCAGCACGTTGAAAGGGATAGATTTAATTCCGTATTTTAAAGCATTGCTTCCTGAAAATCCACCGTCAAGGCTAGAAACATGAAACCACTTCCCCAAATGGTCGTCCTGTATCGCCTTCCGCCACCGGTCTTCCGATACATCCAAAGACACACCCAAAACACTAAACTTTTGATCTTGATAATCATCGAGTATCTCATTCCATTCGGGATTCTTTTGTCTACAGGGAACACACCAGGAAGCCCAAAACTCAACTAATGTAAACCGATATTTGGAAGGTTCGAAATCCAACTTCGTTTCCTGCAATGTCCTACCTTCAGGTAATGGAAAATATTTTCCTATCGCAAGCGTATCTCCTATTGCAGCCAATTTCAACTTAGCGAGTTTATAATAATTACTTTCTTTGGCCCTACCTGTCGCACGACTAAGCAATTCTTTATAAATGGCAAAATTCTCCTTAAGATATTCCTCCCTTATGTTCAAAAAATCATATACCGCTATCGGGCTTCTCATGTAACTATTAACGATATTCCTACGCTTTTTTAAATAGTCCGCATAATTTCGCTCAATACTCAGACTATTCGACTTATCAGAAAAATCGTTTCGAGACTTTTGAGTCAGCACAGAATAACGATATAAACTATCCATGATGTGGTATCGTTTCATTTTAAAGTCATGCACTTGTAAACTGTCCAAACTTTCGAACAAACGGCTATCCATAGATTTAGACGTCATCTGAATTCTAAATTGATCTGGGGGTAGAAACCCCTGTTCTATATAATCCTTAATATTTTTAGCCGTTAATTTCTTCTCCGGTTTAAAAAAATAATCTTTCGCCTGTTTAGGATTGATATAGATTTCACGGCAAGCCGCACACTCAATTAATTTATCGGAAACATTCGTAGGCCTGTTTATTTCTGTATTCTCGATCATGCGTTTTTTGAGAAAAACCTGAAAGCAAAAGTTAAACACCCCTTCCTGAAGACTATCCAGGTATAAATCGAATTTGCCATTCGTTAGCGGAACCTTAAGGAACTGCAACTTCTTTTCATTCTTGATGGTCAATTGAATACTAGAGCTATCCATAACTGGAAATTCACCATGAAGATATACCTTTTCTTCTGTAAAGGGAGCTGAACATCTCGATAAAAAGATCAAAACAATCAGCAACATTATATTTTTTCTATATCGGAAGCCTATCATAATAAGGACGGTTATAGCTAAAAAAGTATCACATCAATAGTACTAGGATTTTAAAGTCAACAGTACAAATATTATTATTATATCGCTGACACAGGTAAAGAGCAATTGACACCACTGATAAACACTGGTTGCAAATAGGCCATCGCTTTACTAAAACCAGCCATTTCAAAAAATTGAGGGTACCCAAAGTTGCTGAATAGTTTTTTTCTGCGCCCGAAATAACTGCCGTTTCAAACTCAAACAGAAAGCCTCCATAAAGAGGCTATCAGTGAGCACCGTATGGCAAAGCGATGATTCGTTGTCGGTTCCATAATTATTAGCGTGTATGTAAATTGTTTATAAAAGATGCAGCCCCAAAGTACATCCAAAAAACTACACCGGTAGCAAAAACCGTAATGATTACACTTAGAGTACCTATCCCCCTATTTCTTCTTTTACGATATACGGAAGATCCTATGCTTTCCCATAGGACATTCTTGGTCTTCCTATTAAAAGAATCACTACCATCCATTTGCTGAACTATTGGTTGTTTATCATTTGATTATCCACTGATCTTTGACGCTTATATAAGTATAGAGCTAAAAGGGAATCTTACATGGACATTTTTTATAGAAAAATATGGAGACATAAGCTATAAGAGTATATGAGATACAAGAACTGAGCAGCGTGATTATAGCATTAAAGAAACAAAGATGACAAAAGAGCTCAGGGTGTGTAAATCGGCCTTTAATAGCTTAATAGCACGGTAGCTTAGTTTTCGGCAAGTCTCGATATTAATGTTCATAACTTTTGCCACCT
>Ga0182736_1000419_pt1 | contig 67393 bp, 64 predicted proteins | sample eDN5th30CKraftBY_FD_128882 | JGI IMG/M metagenome (GOLD analysis project Ga0182736, IMG submission 128882) | Enriched backyard soil microbial communities from Emeryville, California, USA - eDNA 5th pass 30_C Kraft BY (version 2) (version 2) | ecosystem: Environmental > Terrestrial > Soil >... | reverse complement strand
GACACCGAATATTTCGAGGGCAAGAAGCCGCCCCTGCCGCTGACGCCCGACGCCCAGAAGCTACGCGACGCCAAGGCCAGGAAGGTGGAGGCCGGCGACGTGATCGGCGAGGGCGGCAAGGTCTGCGCGCCCCACGGCATGCCCAGCATGATGGTCAACGAATTCGCCCTGGAGTTCCTGGAGACCCCGGGACGCATCACCATCGTCAACGAGGCGGCCACCCTGGTCCGCACCGTCTATATGGACCGCAAGGCCCACACCCCCGACCTGGAGCCGAGTTGGAACGGCCACTCCATCGGCCATTGGGAGGGCGACACCCTGGTGATCGATACGGTTAACTTCAACGACAAGGGCGATCTGTTCGGCTTCGTCGGGGTGAAGTCGTCCACCACCCACCTCGTGGAGCGCTATCGCGTCGGCAAGGACGGCAAGAGCCTGGTGGGCGAGTTCACCTTCGAGGACCCAAGTTACCTGACCAAGCCCTACAGCATCCGGGCGACCTATCACCGCCTGCCCGAGGACGCCGAGCTGTGGGAATACGCCTGCGAGATCGGCGGCGGCTGGCAGGAACGCTTCAAGGGCGACACGGCCGGCGTGGCGGCGAAGTAGGTGAAACGCCGCTCATCCCGGGGAATGCCGGGGTAACCCCACCCTGTCTCCCGCCTTGCTCGGGCCTGACCCGAGCATCCAGACGCGCGGAAGCGCAGAACTCGCTGTGCGCCGTCGGCGTCGGCATCCCTTAGAAGGAATGCCTGAGCGGGATAGCTAAACCTCCCGCCGTTCTGTTAGCCAGAGCAACAGCGGCGCAGCCCCGAACACCCCGCCCACCGCCGCCGCCCAGGGCCAGCCGCCGTGGGCGTAAGCGAAGCCGCCGCTCGCCGAGCCCAGCGCGCCGCCGAGGAAGAAGATGCCGATGAAGAGGCCGTTGAGCCGGCTGCGGATCTCCGGCGCCAGGGAATAGATGGCTCGCTGGCCAGAGATCTGGCTGAGCTGCACCGCCCCGTCGATCAGCAGGGCGGCCGCCAGCATCGCCGCCAGCGACCCCATCCCGCCGGCGAGCGACACGGCGAAGCCAATCGTCATGATGACGAAAGCCGCCCCCGTCGTGGCGCGCCCATAGCCCCGGTCCGCGAGCCGGCCGGCGATGGGCGCAACCAGCGCCCCTGCAGCGCCGGCCAGGGCGAAGAAGGCGATCTCCCGCTGGCTGTAGCCGAAGTCGGCGCCGGCCAACTCCAAGGGCGCCGCGGTCCAGAACACGCTGAAGGCTGCAAACAGCCCGAACTGATAGGCGGACCGGCGTTGCAGGATCGGGGTGTCCCGCAGCAAAGGCCAGAGCGAGGCGACGAGCGCCCCATACTGCATCCCGCTCCGAGGCCGGCGCACCGGCAACTGGCGAGCCAACACCAGCGACAGCACCAGCAGCATCGCCGCCGAGGCGAAGAAGATGGAACGCCATCCGAAGGCGTAGGCCATCAGGCTGGCCGCCGGGCGCGCCAGGAGGATACCGCCGAGAAGGCCGGTCATCACCTCCCCCACCACCTGCCCGCGCGCCTCCACCGGCGTCATGCTGGCCGCCAGCGGCAGCAGGATCTGGGCGGCGACCGCGAGAAGTCCGATGCAGAGAGCGGCGATCAGGAACACTCCGCCGGTGGGCGCGAGCCCCGCCGCCAGCACCGCGACCGCCGCAAAACGCAGGCTCCAGGCGACGAGGGTGCGGTTCTCCACGAGATCGCCAAGAGGCACGACCAGCACGAGGCCGAGGCCGTAGCCGATCTGGGTCAAGGTCACGGCGAGGGCCGCCGCACCGCCTTGCAGGCCCAGCGCCGGCCCGATCAGCCCGATCAGGGGCTGGGCGTAATAGAGGTTGGCGGCGGTCAGGCCGCAGGCGACCGCCATCAGGAGGATCATCGCCCGTGAAGGGCCAACCTCCGCAGGCGTGTCGGTCACGGCCTCAGATCAGGCCCGCCAGCGGCGATGAAGGATCGGCGTAGAGCCGCCGCGGCATGCGGCCGGCGAGATAGGCCTGCCGGCCGGCGATCACCGCATGCTTCATGGCGCTGGCCATCAGGATGGGATCCTTGGCTTCGGCGATGGCGGTGTTCATCAGCACACCGTCGCAGCCGAGCTCCATGGCGATGGAGGCGTCGGACGCCGTGCCCACCCCGGCGTCGACCAGCACCGGCACCTTGGCGGCCTCGACGATCAGGCGGATGTTGACCTTGTTCTGCACCCCGAGCCCCGAACCGATCGGCGCGCCGAGCGGCATGATGGCCACCGCCCCGGCGTCCTCCAGCTTGCGGGCGTAGACCGGATCGTCCGAGCAATAGACCATCGGTTCGAAGCCCTCGGCCACCAGCAGCTTCAGGGAGCGCAGGGTCTCTTCCATGTCCGGATAGAGGGTCTTGGGGTCCGACAGGACCTCCAGCTTGACCAGCGTCCAGCCTCCCGCCTCGCGGGCGAGCCGCAGGGTCCGCATCGCGTCCTCGGCGGTGAAGCAGCCGGCGGTGTTGGGCAGGAAGGTGAAGCGCTCGGGCGAGACATAGTCCACCAGCATGGGCTGGCTGGGGTCCGACAGGTTCACCCGCCGCACCGCTACGGTGACGATCTCCGCCCCCGCCGCCTCGGCCGCCGCCGCGTTCTGAGCGTAGTCCTTGTACTTGCCGGTGCCCACGATCAGCCGCGAGCGGAAGGTGCGGCCCGCCACGGTCCAGGCGTCTTCGCCGACGGTCGCCGGCTTGGTGGGTGCGTTCATGGCTCAGCCGCCTCCGATGAAATGGACGATCTCGATCCGGTCGCCGTCCGCCAGCGCCGTGGCGGCGTAGAGCGAACGGGGCACGATCTCGAGGTTGCGCTCGACCGCCACCTTGCGGCCGTCCAGGCCGAGCTCCGCGATCAGGCCGGCGACGTCGTTTGCGCCGATCCCATCCCTCGCTTCGCCGTTCAACGTCAATCTCACATCCCACTCCGACCCACCGCGACCTACCTGTCGCAGCCGTTTTGCTTGTGACGCCTCGGCCGGAGCGATACAAGTCCGGGCTTCGACTCTGGCGCAGCGAGCGAATGGCCAAACCGATCTACGTGCTCAACGGCCCTAACCTGAACCTACTTGGGGTCCGCGAGCCGCATATCTATGGCTCGACCACCCTCACGGAGGTGGAGGCTCTATGCGTCGCGCGGGCCGCGCAAGCGGGATTCCAAGTCGATTTCCGCCAATCCAATCATGAAGGCGTGCTGATCGACTGGCTGCAGGAAGCCCGTACCGAAGCGTCCGCGGTCGTGATCAATCCCGGTGGCTTCACCCACACCTCGGTGGCCCTGCACGACGCGGTGAAGGCCGCCGACGTGCCGGTGGTCGAATGCCACCTGTCCAATCCTGCGGCGCGCGAAGAATTCCGGCGCCATTCCTATATTTCGCTGGCGGCGAAAGGGGTCGTATCCGGCCTCGGCGCCCACGGCTACGAGCTGGCGGTAGAAGCCGCCGCCCGTCTCGCCACGCCAGCCCAAGCCTGAGAGAAAATATGAGCGAACCCAAGGACCAGGGCGAGTCCGCCGAAGCCCCGAAGAACGGGGACCCCATCGACACCCGCCTCGTCCGCAAGCTCGCGGCCATTTTCCGCGACACCGACCTCACCGAGATCGAGGTCGAGCGTGACGGCCTGCGCATCCGCCTCGCCCGCGGCTCCGCCGTGGTGGCCGCGCCGGCTCCGGTGATGATGCAGGCCCCGGCGCCCGTCGCCGCCCCGGTCCAGACCACGCCGGCTGCACCCGCCGCCCCGGCCGAGCCCGTCCGCGCCGCCGGCGAGCTGGTCAAGTCGCCGATGGTCGGCACCGTCTATCTGTCCCCGCAGCCGGGGGCCCAGGCGTTCGTCAAGGTCGGCGACAAGGTGGCCGAGGGCCAGACCCTGCTGATCGTCGAGGCGATGAAGACCATGAACCCCATCGCCGCGCCCCGCGCCGGCGTGGTGGCGGAGCTGCTGGTGGGCGACGCCCAGCCCGTCGAGTACGGCGAGCCCCTCTGCGTCCTCGCCTAGGGCCGCGCCATGTTCGACAAGATCCTGATCGCCAATCGGGGCGAGATCGCTCTCCGGGTCCACCGCGCCTGTAAGGAGATGGGCATCGCCACCGTGGCGGTCCATTCCGAGGCGGACGCCGGCTCCATGTGGGTGCGGCTGGCGGACGAGAGCGTCTGCATCGGCCCCGCCCCCGCGGCGAAGAGCTACCTGAACATTCCCTCGATCATCGCCGCGGCGGAGATCACCGGGGCCCAGGCCATCCATCCGGGCTACGGCTTCCTGTCCGAGAACGCGCGGTTCGCCGAGATCGTCGAGGCCCACGGCTTCACCTTCATCGGCCCCAAGCCCGAACATATCAGGGTGATGGGCGACAAGATCAGCGCCAAGCAGACGGTGAAAGACGCCGGCATCCCCGTGGTGCCCGGCTCCAACGGTGAAGTCACCACGGTGGAAGAGGCCATGGCCGCCGCCGAGGACATCGGCTTCCCCGTGCTGATCAAGGCCGCCGCCGGCGGCGGCGGGCGCGGCATGAAGGTGGCCCAGGACCGGGACAGCCTGGCCGAAGCCGTCTCCACCGCCCAGGCCGAGGCCATCGCCGCCTTCGGCAACGGGGCGGTCTATATGGAGCGCTACCTCCAGAAGCCCCGCCATATCGAGCTGCAGGTGATCGCCGACAGCTTCGGCGAGGTCGCCCACTTGGGCGAACGGGACTGCTCGCTGCAGCGCCGCCACCAGAAGGTGCTGGAAGAGGCCCCCTCTCCCGCGATCAGCCCTGCCGAGCGGCAGAAGATCGGCGAGGTGGTGGTCGAGGCCATCCGCAAGATCGGCTACCTCGGGGTCGGCACCATCGAGTTCCTGTACGAGGACGGCGAGTTCTTCTTCATCGAGATGAACACCCGCCTGCAGGTGGAGCACCCGGTCACCGAGGCCATCACCGGCATCGACCTTGTGCGCGAACAGATCCGTATCGCCGCCGGCCTGCCTCTGTCCTTCACCCAGAAGGACGTGGTGTTCGAAGGCCACGCCATCGAATGCCGCATCAACGCCGAGAACAGCCGCACCTTCACCCCTTCGCCGGGGCTGGTGACGGACTTCCATGCCCCCGGGGGCCTCGGCGTGCGGCTCGATTCCGCCCTCTACGCCGGCTACGTCATCCCGCCCTATTACGACAGTCTGGCGGGCAAGCTGATCGTACATGGCCGCGACCGGGCCGAGGCGCTGTCGCGTATGAACCGGTGCCTGGGCGAGATCGTGGTGGGCGGGATCGACACCACCATCCCCCTGTTCCAGGAACTGCTGCTGCAGCCCGACATCATCGCCGGCGACTACCACATCCATTGGCTGGAGCAGTGGATCAAGGCGCAGGGGTAAGGACGGGCTCCCTTCCCGTCCAAATTCGTTCCGTCTTCCTCGGCCTTGCGCCGAGGATCCAGAAACGCCGACATTGGGTGCTAGCCTTGCCCCCTCCGCGCGTCTGGATGCTCGGGTCGGGCCCGAGCAAGACGGTGGAGTAAGCGGCGACACCCATGAGCTTCGGCGTCGAAGACCTGATCGCCTGCTACGCCCGCGGCGTGTTCCCGATGGCCGAGGCGCGGGACGATCCGCGCATCTTCCTGGTGGACCCGGAGCGTCGGGGGGTGATCCCTCTCGACCGGTTCCACGTCCCCAGCCGCCTCGCGCGCACCGTGCGCTCGAACCTCTACACCGTGCGCACGGACACAGCCTTCCCCGAGGTGATCCGGGCCTGCGCCGCCGCCGCCCCCGGGCGCGAGACCACCTGGATCAACGACGGCATCGAACAGCTCTACGGCGAGCTGTTCGCCAACGGCATGGCCCACAGCGTGGAATGCTGGTCTGGGGACGAGTTGGTCGGAGGCCTCTACGGCGTGTCCCTGGGCGGGGCCTTCTTCGGGGAGAGCATGTTCTCCAGCATGCGCGACGCCAGCAAGGTGGCGCTGGTCCATCTGGTCGCGCGGCTGATCGTCGGCGGCTACGGCCTGCTCGACGCCCAGTTCATCACCCCCCACCTCACCCAGTTCGGCACACAGGAGATCACCCGGGCCGCCTATCGGAAGCGGCTCGCCGCGGCGCTGCCGCTGAAGGCCGACTTCAACCGGATGGATCAGGACGCGGTGGGCGGCGCCGGCGTCGCGGGGGGCGGCGGGGCGGCCTTGCAGGCGATCAGCCACACGTCATAGGCCGCATGCTCCACCGGATGCAGCGCCGGGGAGGACGAGAACAGCCAGCCGCGGAACACCTCCCGCTGGGGGGCGCGGGCCGAGGCCGCGTCGGGGCGGGCCTGGATATCAAGATGGGCGAAGGCGTCGTTGCCGATTTCGTCGGGGGCGGAGCCTTCACAGGCATGCACGGTGAGCACCAGCCCCTTGTATCGCACCGGCTGATTGACCTTGGCTTCGAAGCGCAGGGTCTCGGCGGTGGTCTTGTCGACCGCCTGCAGGATGGCGGAGGCGAAGCGCGGGCGCTTCAGCGGCTCGGGCGCCGGTGCGGGCGCAGCGGCCACCACATTGTCGGGCTCCGGCGCGGCTTCGCTCTCGGGAATGGGCGCTTCGTCGGGCGGCGCCTGCACGGCGACGGGCGCCTGGGCGGGCGCAGGGCCGCCGACAGGAGCGGCGGAGGGCGGGGTCTCGACCGGCGGCGTCTCCGGCGCGGCCGGGGGCGCAGGCTGGGCCACCGCCAAGCCGACCGCCGCCAAGGCGGCGCAGGCCGAGCCGAGCAGCAGATTGCGCGTCGCCCGCCTCATGATCAGTCCCCGCCCGGATAGGGATCGGCGGCGGCCGGTGCGGGCGCGGCGCCCTGTGCGGCCCCCGCCGCAGGAGCCGGCGGCCGGATCACCTGACCGATGAGGCCGAACAGATCGACGGCGCCCTGCACGTTCTCGAACTCACCGCCGTCCTTCAGGTCGGCGGTGGAGCTGCCCGGCGCGATGGCGAGGTGTTGCCCCCCCAGCAGGCCGTCGGAGGTGATCTTCACCGTCGAGTCCGTCGGCAGCTTCACGTCCGACTTGATGTTGAGGTAGGTGCGGGCGAGGTAGGTCTTCGGGTCCAGCTCGATCTTGGTGACCGAGCCGACCTTGACGCCGGCCACCCGCACGTCCGCCCCGGTCGCCAGCGCGCCGACCTGTCCGAAACGGGCGAGCACGGTGTAGCCGCCCCCGCCGCCGAAACCGCCCGCATTGCTCAGCGCGTAGATCAGGAAACCGGCGGCGGCGGCCAGCACCACGCCCCCGATCGCCGTTTCCGCCAAGGCCTCGCCCTTAGCCATCCGCCGCTACTCCGGACGCCAGGCCTGATAGTCGCCGGTCGCCTTGGCCCGCTCGCCGCCGCGGGCGATGGAGCCCGGCGGGCGATAGGCGCCGACAGTGCCGGTGAGGTTTGGCTGGTGATCGAGTTCCCACGAACGGCGCTTCAGGGGCTCCTTGGTCGGCGGCTCGGCGAAGGTGTGATGCAGCCAGCCATGCCACTCGGCCGGCACCTTGGACGGCTCGGCATAGCCCTTGTAGATGACCCAGCGGCGCTGACGCCCGGCGTCGCCGTCGCGGATCGTCTTGGCGGCGTAATATTTGTTGCCGAAGTCGTCTTGGCCGACGAAGGACGCGCGGGACGCGATGGTGTTGAGCACGCCGAGCGTGGCGCCGTTCCACCAAGTGAAGATCTTTGTGAGCACCGACTCGAACCTGCGAAATCGCCTTGAAAAACAGGCCCGGACTATAGGGTCCCGGCCCCTCTGCGTCCAGCGCGCCACCGTCACGTCAGATCCGCGCCGGATCGCTACATCTTGTGGATGACCACCCCCGAGACCACGACATCTATTGCAGCTCGCTTTTCAGGCGCCTAAGCTCCCGCCAACGGTATGGAGCGGGCGATGCGGTTCGAGCAGCGGTTTGCCGGCAAGGCGGGCGTCGAAGCGGCTTGGCGTGAGGTCGAACGGCCGAGCGGGTTTGCGGCCGTGCTGGCGCCCCAGGCTTGGCCGGACGCCCAGGTGGAGGCGTGGCTGGATTGGGCCGACGGACTCGCCGCCGACCTGCCGGCGGGGGAGTTCCCCAAGGGCGCCGCGGCGGTCGACGACAAGCTGCTGAACGGCGGCCCCGCCGCCTACGCCGCGCGGCTGATGGCCTGGGGCTGGGCCATGGGCCTGTTCGACCGGGCCAAGGACGCCCTCGCCTTCCGCAACGATCTTGTGACGAGCATGGCCCTCGGCCTCGCCGCGCCCGCGGGCGGCCGGGCGGGCGGGCGCCATCGCGTCGCCCCGGTCGGCGGCGAGCCGTCCTCCGACCAGACGCCGCTCGAGATCATCGAGCTGGAGCAGCCCGGCGGCCTCGCCGCGCTGGAGGCCCGTGTCGCGGCGTTTCGCGGCCTAGCCGCCGCGCGCGCAGGCGCCCGCGCGGTCGCGGCGCGGCTGGAGGCGGTCGCCGACGCCGTGGCCCGGTGCGACGGCGGCCCGGAGGCCTGCGCCGATCCCGCCCGTAATCCCGCCCTCGCCCGCGCCGTACGCGCGGCCCAGGCGGCCGGCGCCGACGACGGCCTGATCAGCGACGTGCTGATCCGCGCCCGCGAGGGTCTGCCCTTCGCCCCCGCGACCCACGAGGCCGCGACGCCCCCGCGCCCCTTCACGGTCCACGTCTCCCGCGTCGCCGCCCAGCTTGGCGCGCCGGCCGCCCAGGCCGCCGCCCGCGCCGCGTGGGAGACCGGCGCCGCCGTGATCGCCTTCGACGACGAGGATGCGGCCCTGACCGCCGCCGCCCTGCTGGCCCCCCGCGCCGCCATCACCCTTGAAGCGCTGGACGCCGACGACCTTGCCGCCGTGGCGCGGCTGTGGACCGTGGCTCTGGAGATCGAGGGCGCCGCCGTCCTGCATCCGGACATCGCCGACGCCGAAGGCTGGTGGCGGGGCCGCCCCGCCCTTCTCTGCCCCGCCGGTCTGCATGAGCGGCTGGTGTCCGAAGGCCTCGCCTACGATTCCGACGCGGGCCGGGCCCGGGCGGCAGGCCTCGGCAAAATCATGGCCGAGGCGGCCCGCAAGGCCTCCGCCGATCTCGCCGCCACCGCGGGCGCGGCTCCTGGCGCGGCGCCGGGCCTGCGCAACCTTGTCCGCGTCGGCCTGTTCGACGACGCCGAGCTTGGCCTGCGTCTCGGCGGATGCAGCCTCGGCGCGGGCGCCTGGCGCGGCGCGACCGGTTGGGCGGAAACTGCCGATGGCGAAATCACTCCTGTTCTGAGCGCGGCAGCGGCCGCCGGCCTGCAGGCGCTGGGGGTCGAGCTGACTGAAGCCCGCATCCAGGCCCTGGGCGTGCGCAGCCTGGACGGCGCGCCGCGGATCAATCCCGCCGCGTTGCGCAGCAAGGGTTTCACCGACCACGAGCTCGCCGCCATCGACGCCGCCCTGCCCCACGCCCGCCGGCTGGCCGACGCCTTCCGGGTCGAGGTGATCGGGGAAGGCTTTCTGACCGACGTGCTCGGGGTCGAGGCGGAGGCCCTGGCCGACGCCGGCTTCAGCGCCCTGACCTGGGCGGGCTTCAGCGAGGACGACATCGCCGTCGCCGAGACGCATATCCTGGGCGCGGGCGGGATCGCCGGCATGGCCGGCCTGTCGCCCGCTCAAGCCGCCGTATTCGCCGCCCCGTCGGCCGCCGCGGGGCGCGCCATGACCGCCACCCTGGAAGCCGCCCTCGGCGCCCCCGGCCTCGCCAAGACACACCTGTCCGCCGACGCGGCGCCTTCCACCGCCATCGTCGCCCTGCGCGAAGCGGCGGCGGAGCTGCGGGCCTGTTGGCTGGTCCGCACCGGCGAGCGGACGCCCCTGACCGTCCCGGCCGCCGACGAGCCCCCGCCCCGCGCCTCCACCCCGCCGCCCCAGTCGGAGCGCATCGTCGAGCGGATTGTCGAGGTCGTGCGGCCCCCCGAGCGGCGCAAGCTGCCGGACCGGCGCAAGGGCTATATCCAGAAGGCCGCAGTGGGGGGGCACAAGGTCTATCTGCACACCGGCGAATACGACGATGGCGAGCTCGGCGAGATCTTCGTCGATATGCACAAGGAAGGCGCCGCCTTCCGGTCGCTGATGAACAACTTCGCCATCGCGGTGTCGATCGGCCTGCAATACGGCGTGCCGCTCGAGGAGTTCGTGGACGCCTTCGTCTACACCCGGTTCGAACCGGCGGGCGAGGTGACGGGCAACGACACCATCCGCTCGGCCACCTCCATCCTCGACTACATCTTCCGCGAACTGGGCATCTCGTATCTGGATCGCCAGGACCTTTCCAACGGCGACCCGGATGCGCTGAACGCCGACGGCCTCGGCCGGGGCCTCGCCGACGGCATCGCCGGGGAAGAGCCGCAGCCGGCGTCCAAATTCATCTCCAAGGGCTTCTCGCGGGGGACCGCCCCGGACAACCTGTTGTTCCTGCCCTCGCGGCGGGCCGGCGGACGGCCGGGCTCCACAGCGGACCTCGACGTCTGCCCGTCCTGCGGCGACCTGACCTTGAGCCCCCGCGGCGGGCGTTTCGTCTGCGACGCCTGCGGGGCGGCTCCGGAGATGCGCGTTTAGCGAGCGCCCGGCTCCGGTTCACCCGGCATTAGAGCTTCGTGGTTAAGGCTGGGTTGTTCGCCTTCGGAGGCTCAGATGCGATTCGCCGTCATCGCCGCGACCCTGGCCGTGCTCGCCGCACCGCCGGCCCTGGCTCAGAACCGGGTGCAGATCGCCAAGGCGCGGGGCGGCGCGAGCTGCCCGGGGTGCAACCTGTTCCAGGCCAACCTCAGCAACTTGGCCCTGAAGGGGAAGAATTTCGCCGGGGCGCGGCTGCGCCAGGCCGACCTGACCTCCACGGTGATGAACAACACCAGCTTCGCCCGCGCCGACCTGCGCGACGTGGACGCCTACGCCGGGGTGTTCACCGGGGCCAACTTCGCCGGCGCCAACCTGACCAACGGCAATTTCGTCGGGACCTACCTGCAGGGCGCCAACTTCGCGGGGGCCACCCTTGCGGGGGTGAACTTCTCCGGCGCGGAAATGGGCCGGGCCCGCGGCCTGACGCCCCGGCAGCTCGCCGCCGCCTGCGGGGACGAGACCACCGAACTGCCGCGGGGGCTGAGACTGCGGGCGTGCTGACAGCGTCCTTCTCCCACAAGGGGAGAAGGCTTCCGCTACACCTTGATCGGCTGGGCCACGCGGATGTGGAGTTCCTTCAGCTGGCGCTCCGACACCGGGGCCGGGGCGTTCATCAGCAGGTCCTGGGCCTGCTGGTTCAGCGGGAACGCGATGACCTCGCGCAGGTTCTGCACGCCGGCCAGCAGCATGACGATCCGGTCGACCCCAGGCGCGATGCCGCCGTGCGGCGGGGCGCCGTAGCGGAAGGCGTTCAGCATGCCGCCGAACTTGTCCTCGACCACCTCGGGGCCGTAACCGGCGATCTCGAAGGCCTTCAGCATGATGTCCGGGCGGTGGTTCCGGATCGCGCCTGAGGACAACTCCACCCCGTTGCAGACGATGTCGTACTGGTAGGCGAGGATATCGAGCGGATCCTTGTTGAGGAGCGCGTCGAGCTCGCCCTGGGGCATCGAGAATGGGTTGTGGGAGAAGTCGACCTTCTTCTCGTCCTCGTTCCACTCGAACATGGGGAAGTCGACGATCCAGCAGAAGCGGAACTCGCCCTCGGCCACGAGGCCCAGGTCCGTGCCCACCTTGGTGCGGGCGAGACCCGCGAACTTGTAGAACTGGCCAGGGTCGCCCGCGGCGAAGAACACCGCGTCGCCGGCCTTCAGGCCCATCTGCGTGCGGATGGCTTCGGCGCGCTCGGGGCCGATGTTCATGGCGACGGGGCCGGCCCCGCCCTCCTCGCCCTCGCGCCAGAAGATGTAGGCCATGCCGGGCTGGCCTTCGCCTTTGGCCCAATCGTTCATGCGGTCACAGAAGGCTCTGGAGCCCCCCGCGGGCGCCGGAATCGCCCAGATAGCCGTGCCCGGCTTTTCCAGGATGCCGGCGAACACGCCAAAGCCGCCGCCGCGGAAGTGTTCGGAGACGTCCTGCATCTCCAGCGGATTGCGCAGGTCCGGCTTGTCGGACCCGTATTTGGCGATGGCGGTGCGATAGGGGATGCGCGGGAAATCGCCCGCCACCACCGTCCGCTCGCCCGCGAACTCCTCGAACACCCCACGCATGACCGGCTCGATGGCGCCGAACACGTCGTCCTGGGTGACGAAGCTCATCTCGATATCGAGCTGGTAGAATTCGCCCGGCGACCGGTCGGCGCGGGCGTCCTCGTCACGGAAGCAGGGGGCGATCTGGAAGTAGCGGTCGAAGCCCGAGACCATCAGCAGTTGCTTGAACTGCTGCGGCGCCTGCGGCAGGGCGTAGAACTCCCCCGGATGCATCCGCGACGGCACCAGGAAGTCGCGGGCGCCCTCAGGGCTCGACGCGGTCAGGATGGGGGTCTGGAACTCGGTGAAGCCCCCGTCGATCATCCGGCGGCGCAGGGAGGCGATGATCTGCGAGCGCAGCAGGATGTTGCGGTGCAGGCTCTCCCGGCGCAGGTCGAGATAACGGTACTTGAGGCGCAGTTCCTCGGGGTAGTCGGGCTCGCCGAACACCGGCACGGGCAGCTCGGCGGCTTCGGACAGCACGACCAGTTCGCGCACCCGCACCTCGATCTCGCCGGTGGGCAGGCCCGTGTTCACGGTGTCGGCGCTGCGGGCAACCACCTCGCCGTCGATGCGAATCACGCTCTCGGCGCGCAGCCGCTCGGCGACCGCGAAGCCGGGGCTTTCCGGGGAGAGGACGAGCTGGGTCAGGCCGTAATGGTCGCGCAAGTCGATGAACATCAGCCCGCCGTGATCGCGCTTGCGATGAATCCAGCCGGAGACGCGCACGGTCGAGCCGGCGTCGGAGAGGCGCAGCGCGCCGCAGGTGTGGGTGCGATAGGCGTGCATGATCGATCGATTACGGCGGCGAAAGGGGGAAAAACGAAGCGCGGAAGGGCGCATGGCGGTGTCGGGTTGTCAAGGATAGCTGACAATGGACGCCCCATCCGCAGGCCCGCCGGTTCACCTCGACGGGGCCATCGCAAAACTGTAAGATGAAGGCTGATGAAGTCTTTTGGTCCCGTGTCTTGGCGTCCCAGCTTCGCCTGAGGCTTGAACAGTCGCCGACGTTCCGGCGCGAGGATTTCATTGTCTCGCAAACCAACGCGGACGCGGTCCGCGCCGTGGACGCCTGGCCGAACTGGCGGGGCGGCGCGCTGGCGTTGATCGGTCCGGCGGGCGCCGGCAAGTCGCACCTCGCGGCCGTCTGGGCCGAACAGGCCGGAGCCCAGGTCCCCGGCGAGGACGACGTCCGCGATCCCGCCCGCCTGGAAGGCCGCCCCGTCCTGCTGGAGGACGCCGACCGCTGGAACCGGGACGAGGTGCTGTTCCATCTCATCAACATCGCCGCCCGCCCCGGGGGCGGCCTGCTGCTCACGGCGCGCACGCCCCCCTCGACTTGGCGCGCGGCCCTGCCCGACCTGCGCTCGCGGCTGAACGCCCTGCCCGTCGCCGCCCTGGAGGAGCCGGACGACGCGGTCCTCGCCGGCATCCTGACCACCCTGCTGCGCGAACGGCACATCCGGCCGACCGACGACCTGATCCCCTATCTGGTGCGCCGCATGGAGCGGTCGGCGGAGGCCGCACAGACCATCGTCGCCAAGCTCGACGATGCCGCCGCGCCGGAGCATCGGGCGGTCAACCGCAACCTCGCGCGACAGGTGCTCGATTTCGCATTCGATGACGACAAACTGTTAGAATAGTCGTGTTAACTTCGCCCAATGAGCGAAGTCGCCGTCCTCCACACCGCGCTTCCCGGCGCCCGTCCCCGTCCCGCCGCGCACGACCTTACCCTGGACGAGGCCCTGCTCGCCTCGCCGGAGCGGTTCTTCAATCGCGAACTGTCGTGGCTGGCCTTCAATCAGCGCGTGATCGAGGAAAGCGAGAATCAGGCGCATCCGCTGCTGGAGCGGCTGCGGTTCCTGTCGATCTCCGCCAACAACCTCGATGAGTTCTACATGGTCCGCGTGGCCGGCCTGAGGGGCCAGGTGCGCGAGGACGTGAAGGTGGTCAGCCAGGACGGCCTGTCCCCCAGCGAGCAGTTGGAGAAGGTCACCGCCGCCGCCAACGCCCTGATGCAGACCCAGGCCGAAGGATGGCTGCGGCTGAAGGGCGAACTCGCCGCCGAGGGCATCCGCGTGCTGCAGCCCAAGGACGTGCGGGTGCGCGAGCGGGCGCGGCTGGAGAAGATGTTCCTGACGGAACTGTTTCCCCTGCTCACCCCCCTCGCCATCGACCCGGCGCATCCCTTCCCCTTCATCCCCAACACCGGCTTCTCCCTGGCGCTGAAGCTGCGCCGCAAGGGGGACGGCAAGTCGCTGTACGCCCTGGCGCCCATCCCCAGTCAGGCGCGGCGGTTCTGGCTGGTCTCCGGCGAAGCCGAGGACGATACCGGCGAAACCAGGCGGCGGGAGCGGCGCTACCTCTCTCTGGAAAGCCTGCTCAGCCTGTTCCTCGACCACCTGTTCCCCGGCTATGCGGTCGAGGCGCAAGGGGTGTTCGAGGTGCTCCGCGACTCCGACGTGGAGATCGAGGAAGAGGCCGAGGATCTGGTGCGCGAGTTCGAGGCGCTGCTGCGCCAGCGCCGCCTGGGGTCCGTGGTGCGGGTGGCGCTGGATTCCGCCATGCCCGCCGACCTCCAGGAATTCATCGTCCGCAACCTGCGCGCCTCGCCCCAGGACATCGTGGTGGTGGAGGGCATGCTGGGCCTGAAGCAGCTCTCCCAGCTGATTCCGCCCGACCGACCGGAGCTGAAGTTCCCCCCCTACGAACCGCGCTTCCCCGAGCGCATTCGCGACAACGGCGGCGATTGCTTTTCGGCCATCCGCGAGAAGGACATCCTGGTCCACCATCCGTACGAGAGCTTCGACGTGGTGGTGCAGTTCCTGCGTCAGGCCGCGGCCGACCCCAACGTGCTGTCGATCAAGCAGACCCTCTACCGGACCAGCGAGAACAGCCCGATCGTCGCCGCCCTGATCGACGCCGCCGACCGGGGCAAGAACGTCACCGCCGTGGTGGAGATCAAGGCCCGCTTCGACGAGGCGGCCAACATGCGCTGGGCCAGGGACTTGGAGCGGGCCGGCGTCCACGTCGTGTACGGCTTCGTCGAGTACAAGACCCACGCCAAGCTCTCTTTGGTGGTCCGGCGCGAAGGCGAGGCGCTGAAGACCTACTGCCACTTCGGCACCGGCAACTACCACCCGGTCACGGCCAAGGTTTACACCGACCTGTCCCTGTTCACCTGCAACGAGGCGATGGGCCGGGATTCCAACAAGCTGTTCAACTACATCACCGGCTACGCCGAGCCGGAAGGGATGGAGAAGCTCGCCTTCTCGCCGGTCAGCATGAAGCTCAAGCTGCTACGCTGGATCGCCGCCGAGGTGGACGCGGCCCAGGCCGGCCGCCCCGCCGGCATCTGGGCCAAGATGAACTCCCTGGTGGATGGGGAGATCATCGACGCCCTCTACCGCGCCAGTCAGGCCGGGGTGCGGATCGAGCTCGTGGTGCGGGGCATCTGCTGCCTGCGTCCTGGGGTGGTGGGCCTGTCCGAGAACATCACCGTCAAGAGCATCGTCGGCCGTTTCCTGGAGCACGGCCGCATCGTCTGCTTCGCCAACGGGGCGCCGATGCCCAGCAAGCAGTCCCGGGTGTTCATCTCCTCCGCCGACTGGATGCCCCGCAACCTGGAGCGCCGTATCGAGACCCTGGTCCCGGTGGAGAACATCACCGTGCACCAGCAGGTGATCGGCCAGATCATGGTCGCCAACCTGAACGACGAAGAGCAGAGCTGGTATCTCCAGCCTGACGGCCGCTACCTCCGCTACGACCTCACCGGCGACCGGCAACCCTTCTCGGCCCACCGCTATTTCATGACCAACCCCAGCCTCTCGGGGCGGGGCCGCGGCGTGAAGGTGCTGCCGAAGGAGTTCGACCACATCGGCCCCCGGCGCGAGACCGAGCCGGCGCCCTAGGCGATCCGCTTCTCGAACAGACCCACAAGGTTAATCTCTGGACTCAGGCCCGGCGCCATGGTGTTCAGCGGACCGCCGCTTCAACCAGGTCCCTTATGAGCCCAAGACCCGGCCCGAACCGCGACGTCGCCGTCATCGACGTTGGCTCCAACTCGGTCCGCCTGGTGCTGTATCGCCTGGAGGGCCGGGCCATCTGGCCGGTGTTCAACGAAAAGGTGCTCGCCGGCCTCGGCCGCGACCTGCCGCGGACAGGCCGGCTTTCCCCCGAAGGGGTCGAGGCGGCCATGGGCGCGCTCCGCCGCTTCCGCGTCGTGCTAGAGAGCGCCCCGCCCGACCAGCTCTTCGCCACGGCCACCGCCGCCGTTCGCGAGGCGCGGGACGGTCCGGACTTCGTCGCCCGGGTGAAGGCCGAGACCGGCCTCGACATCCGCGTGCTCTCCGGCCGGCAGGAGGCTCAGTTCTCCGCCCTCGGCGTGGTCGCCGGAGAGCCCGGCGCGCAAGGGGTTGCGGGGGACCTCGGCGGCTCCAGCCTGGAGCTGATTCGCCTGCACCACGGGGCGCCCAAGTCGGGCGAGACCCTGCCGCTGGGCCCCTTCGCCCTCGGCGCGCCCAAGGATCTCGATGAGGCGGCGGTGCGGCGGGCCTGCACGGCCGCGCTCGATGGAGTGTCCGGGGACTTCAAGGCGGAGGAATTCCACGCCGTCGGGGGCGCCTGGCGCGCTCTAGCCCAGCTCCATATGAGCATGAGCGGCTATCCCCTGCGGGTAGTGCATCAGTATCAGATCTCCGCCAGCGAGGCCTATGACGAGGCCGCCCTGATCGCGCGCCAGTCGCGCACGTCGCTGGGGCGCATCCAAGGCATCTCCAAGAAGCGACTGGAGACCCTGCCCTACGCCGCCGTTGTGTTGCAGACGCTGATCGAGCGGCTGCAGTTCAAGCGCATCACCATCTCCGCCTTCGGTCTGCGCGAAGGCCTGCTGTTCAACGCCATGACCCCGGACCTCGTGGCCCAGGCCCCCCTGCTCGCCGGCTGCATGGCCATGGGGACGCGCTTCGGCGTCACCGAGGGCCTGGGCGCGGCCCTGGACGCATGGCTGGCGCCGGCGTGGCGCCAACTGGAGCCCTTGCATGGAGACCGCGACGCCCTGCTGACACGCGCGGCCTGCGAACTCGCCGATGTGGGGGCCATGCTCCACCCCGACCACCGGGCCGATCTCGCCTTCAATCAGGTGCTGTACGCCCCCGTTCCGGGGCAGAGCCATGCGGAACGGGCCTTCCTCGCCCGGACCGTGCACGCCCGCCACACCTCCCAGGACTCGGCGGAGGTGCAGGCCACCGTCTCGCGCCTGCTGACGCCGCAGCGGAACCGCCGCGCCCGGGCGCTGGGGGCGGCCATGCGGCTCGCGTCCGATCTTGCGGCCCGCCGCCCCGCTCTGCTCGCCCGCTGCAGCCTGGCGATCCTGAAGGACACGGTGACCCTGACCGTCGATCCGGACGGCGCTGACCTGCTGCTCGGCGAACAGACGGGTAAGCGGCTGGAGACCCTGGCCAAGGCCCTGGAGCTGACGCCCAGGCTGCGTCTGGGGAAATAACGCCCGCCGTTGAACGCCGCGGCGAGCTTATCGCCGCGCGTGCTCCACCACCCGCACCCGCGCGCCGTCCAGCACCAGGGCGAGTTCGCCGCGCTTCAGGCGCAGGGCGTCGGCGCCGAACAGCTCCCGCCGCCAGCCGCTGAGGGCCGACACCCCCGCCCCGTCGTCGCTGGCGATCTTCTCGAGGTCGCTGACGGTGGCGATCAGCTTGGCCGCCACCCCGGCGTCTTCGGCCCGGGCCTTCAGCAGCACCTTCAGCAGTTCCACCACCGCCCCCGGCGGCGGCGCGGAGGAGCCCCCCTGCTGGCGCTCGATCACCGGCGCATAGGCTTCCGGGTCCTTCAGGGCCTCCTTCAGCGCGGCCAGCAGCTCGATGCCGAAGCGCGAATTGCCCCAACCCTTGGGCAGGGACCGCATCCGCCCGAAGGCCTCGATGTCGAGGGGCAGTTGGGTGGCGATCTCGTCCACCGCCTCGTCCTTCATGATCCGGCCCCGGGGCTGGTCGCGGGTCTGGGCGGTGCGCTCGCGCCAGGCGGCGGCGGCCTTGAAGGCGGCGAGATAGCGGGGATTGAACTTGCGCGGCTTCAGCCGGCGCCAGGCCTTGTCCGGATCGACGTCGTAGAGCGCCGGGTCGGCGAGTTGGGCCATCTCCTCGGCCACCCAATTGAGTCGGCCGTCCCGCTCCAGCCGGTCACGGAGCTTGGGGTAGAGCTTGGCGAGGTGGGTCACGTCCCCCAGCGCATAGGTCAGTTGGGCGTCGGACAGGGGTCGCCGGGCCCAGTCGGTGAAGCGGCTCGACTTGTCGATCTCGATCCGCAGCATCTGGCGCACCAGGGCGTCATAGGCGATCTGCTCGCCGAAGCCGCCGGCCATGGCGGCAATCTGGGTGTCGAACAGGGGCGACGGCAGAGCATTGAGATTGTGGAAGATTTCCGCATCCTGGCGGGCGGCGTGGAACACCTTCACCACCCCCGGATCGCGCATCAGCGCCAGGAAGGGTTCGAGGTCGAGGCCCTCGGCGAGGGGGTCGATCACGGCGGCCACATTGGGTCCCGCCGCCTGGATCAGGCACAGCTTGGGCCAGTAGGTGGTCTCGCGCATGAACTCGGTGTCCACGGCGATGAAGGGGGCGTCCTTCAATTGATCGCAAAAGGCGGTCAGCTCGGCATTGGAGATAATCGGCGTCATCGGCTAGCTATAGCCCGCAGATTCAGCCTGCGTCCAAGCGCGAAATCCCTTGGACGCGTCAGGACCCCCTATGACCGAACAACGCAACGGCCTCACCTACGCCCAAGCGGGCGTCGATATCGACGCCGGCAATGCGCTCGTCGAAGCGATCAAGCCCCTCGCCAAGTCCACCCGCCGGGCGGGGGCGGAGGCCAGTCTGGGGGGCTTCGGCGCCCTATTCGACCTGAAGGCGGCCGGCTACGAGGACGCCCTCCTCGTCTCCACCACCGACGGGGTGGGCACCAAGCTCAAGATCGCCATCGACACCGGCCGGCACGCCACCATCGGCATCGACCTCGTCGGCATGTGCGTGAACGACCTGCTGGCCCAGGGGGCCGAGCCCTTGTTGTTCCTGGACTATTTCGCCACCGGCAAGCTGGATGTGGCCGCCGCCAAGGAGGTGGTCGCCGGCATCGCCGAGGGCTGTCGTCAGGCGGGCGCGGCCCTGGTGGGGGGCGAGACGGCGGAAATGCCGGGCCTCTATCGCGAGGGCGACTACGACCTTGCCGGCTTCTCGGTGGGAGCGGTGGAGCGCACAGGCGTGCTGCCCAAGCTCGACGCCCAGAAGGCCGGCGACGTGCTGATCGGCCTCGGTTCGTCCGGCCCGCACTCCAACGGCTATTCGCTGATCCGCAAGGTGGTGGAGCAGGCCGGCGTGGCGTGGGACGCCCCCGCCCCGTTCGATCCGTCGCAGGACCTGGCGGCCGCGCTGCTGGCGCCGACGCGAATCTACATCAAGTCGGTGCTGCCGCTGATCAAGGCCGGCCTGATCAAGGGCGGCGCCCACATCACCGGCGGCGGCCTGATCGAAAATCCGCCGCGGGCCATCGCCGAAGGTCTCGTCCCCCGCTTCGACTGGAACGCCTGGCCGCTGCCGCCGGTGTTCGAATGGCTGCAGAAGGCCGGCGGGATCACCGACCACGAGCTGCGCCGCACCTTCAACTGCGGCATCGGCTTCATGCTGATCGTCGCCGCCGAAGACGCGCCGCCGGTGCTGGCCTCCCTGCTGAACGCAGGCGAGACGGCCTACGTGATGGGGGAGCTGGGGGCGGCCTAAAGCCACCCCTCATTCCACCGCGGACGGACGCCCCGCTGTCAGGCGAGGCGCGGTCTCCTTCAGGAAGATGGCCACCGTCCCTGCGGCGATGGCCAGGCCGAACAGCATCCAGAGCGGGGCCGCGAGGCCGAACCGGTCGGACAATCCGCCCGCGATCGATGGCGCGAGCACCCCGCCCAGAATCTCCCCGATGGCCATGACGAACCCCATGGCGCTGGCGGCGCGCCAGGGGCCGACCGTCTCGGCCGGGATGGTGGCCATGAACATCGGGAAGGTCCCGTTGAACATCCATCCCGCGAAGAAGATGGCCATCATCACCCACACCGGCCCGGCGAAATAGAGGGCGCCCAGGGGCAGGATCACGCCGAGGAAGACCATGGGGAAGATCACCGGCCGGCGGCCGAAATAGTCCGACAGGCCGGGCACGAGGAAGCTGCTCAGGGCCGAGGCGACGCCGAGGATCGCCATCAGCTGGCCCGCCGTCTGGGCGGAATAGCCGCGCATCTGGACCAGGATCAGCGGCATGAAGGCCCAGCACACGACGAGATAGGAGACGAGCAGCACCGAAAGGATGGCGCAGACCACCACGTTCCGCTCCCGCAGCACCGACAGAAGCGGGGCGCGCCCGCCCGCCGCCTCGCTGGCCGCCCGTCGCGGCGGCGGCTGTTCGACAACGAGGAGCATCACCAGCAGCGCTGAAAGAAAGGCCGGCGCCGCGGCGAGGAAGAAGGCGTGGCGCCATCCCCAGGCCAGGGCCACCGGAACAAGAACCAGGGGGGCGACGGTCGACCCCAGGATGCTCGATCCGAGGTTCTGGGCGACCCCCATGGCCAGCCCCCGCCGCTCCGGGGCCACCGCGTCGGACACCAGCGCATGGCTGATCGGCATGACCCCGCCTTCCGACAGGCCCATGACCAGACGCGCGCCCAGCAGCATCAGGAAACTCGAGGCGAGGCCCGAAACCACCGAACAGGCCGCGAAGACCAGGGTGGAGACCACGATGATGATCTTGCGCCGGCCCAGCTTGTCGGAGAGCCAGGACACGAAGATGCTGGCCAGCGCCCAGGTGAAGGAGAGGGCCGACCCCAGCAGCCCCACCTGCGTGAACGACAGCCCCAGCTCCGGCTGCACGAACGGCATCAGGAAATTCAGGGCGTTGCGGTCGAAAAACAGGATGCCGAAATTGAGGCAGAGCACGCTGACCAGGATCACCTGATAGCGGCCCGACGGCGCCTTGCGGGCGGACGGTGTCTCCATCTCGAACGTTTCCCGCCGCGCCGCACCCGGTATCGCCGGGGCTGATTATCGCTCGCCAGGGAGGCTATCGACCGGCAAGTTGGTTGTCCACAAAGGCCCCGTGCGCGTCAGGCGCGACCCGGGCGCCGAGACAGGGATAGGAAATGCCGTCGCCAACCGTCGAAGATCGCGTCGCGATCTATGAGCTCTATGCCCGCTACAGCTGGGCCCTCGATACGGGGGACACGGACGCCTACGTCGCGCTGTTCACCGCCGATGCGGAAGCGACCGAAGAGACACGCGACGGGACGCTGGAGGTTCGCCAGGGGCGCAATGAGATCCGCAAGCTGGTGCTGAAATTCCACGACCGCCCCGATTTCCCGGGTCATCAGCACCAGATGGCCCAGTTCGTGTTCGAGCCGGACCCTGAGGGGCGGCCCGACCATTGGGTGGTGCGTTCCTACGCCTGGGCGACGATCAATCGGCCGCCGGAGCCGCCGCACCTGCACTGGTGCGGGCATATCCGCGATGTGGTGGCCAAGGTGGACGGGGTGTGGCTGATCCGCTCCAAAGACATCATGGGCTGGGCCGGCAAGGTGCTGGAGCGGTTCGAGCGGGGCTGAGCGAAGCCGGGCATTTTTGAACCTGGGCGCTCTACGAATTCCCCCCACCCTATCCTCCCCCGCGCGCGGGGGAGGAGGTAAGTTCGCTAGGTTCACGCCTCTCCCCCCGCCTGCGGGGGGAGATTGAGAGGGGGGGAGCCCCCTCGGCGCGTGTGGTCTTAGCCGACGATCTCGTTGCCGGCGAAGAACTGGGCGATTTCGATCGCGGCGGTCTCGGAAGCGTCCGAACCGTGGACCGAGTTCTCGCCGACCGATTCGGCGTAGAGCTTGCGGATGGTGCCCTCGGCGGCGTTGGCCGGGTTGGTGGCGCCCATCACTTCGCGATAGCGGGCGATGGCGTTCTCGCCTTCCAGCACCTGCACGACCACCGGCTCGGAGATCATGAAGTCGACCAGTTCGCCGAAGAACGGACGGGCGCTGTGGACGGCGTAGAAGGTCTCGGCTTGGGCGCGCGTCATCTGAATGCGCTTCTGGGCGACGATGCGCAGGCCGGCCTTCTCGATCACGGCATTGATCGCGCCGGTGAGATTGCGACGGGTGGCGTCGGGCTTCAGGATCGAAAAGGTACGTTCGGTCATTGGGGGCTGCACAACATTTGGCTGAATGGAGGTGGCGGCTTATAGCGGCGCGTTCCCGTAACGCCAAGGCGCTCCCCGTACCCCCATGCTTTTGATCAATGACCTGACCTTCACCGCCTGGGGCCGGCGTTTCTTCGACGAAGCCACGGTTTCGATTCCGGATGGCCATAAGGTCGGCCTCGTCGGCCGCAACGGCATCGGCAAGTCGACCCTGTTCCGCATCATCCTGGGCGAGTTCGAACCCACCGGCGGGACTATTACAATCCCGGGCAGCGGCCGCGTCGCCACCGTGGACCAGGAGGCGGCGGCCAGCCCCGTCTCCCTGCTCGACACCGTCCTCGCCGCCCACGTGGAGCGCGCCACCCTGCTGGCCGAGTTGGAGACGGCGCCCCCCGAACGCCTTGGGGAAATCCATGCGCGGCTGATCGATATCGGCGCGGCCAGCGCGCCGGCGCGGGCGTCCGAAATCCTGCGCGGCCTCAGCTTCTCGGCGGAGGACCTCCACCGGCCCATGTCGGAGTTCTCCGGCGGCTGGCGGATGCGGGTGGCCCTGGCGGCGGCCCTGTTCTCCGAACCCGAACTGCTGCTCCTCGACGAACCGACCAACTATCTCGACCTCGAAGGCGCGCTTTGGCTGGAAGCCAAGCTGCGGAAATACCCCCGCACCTGCGTGGTCATCAGCCACGATCGGGAGCTGCTGAACAACTCGGTGGACGCGATCCTGCACGTGTCGCAGGGCAAGCTCGACCTCTACACCGGCGGCTACGACGACTTCGAGCGGCTGCGGGCGGAGAAGCTGCGGCTGCAGGAGGCAGAGCGCACCAAGCAGGAGGCCGAGCGCGCCCACCTCCAGGCCTTCGTGGACCGGTTCCGCGCCAAGGCCTCCAAGGCCGCCCAGGCCCAGTCGCGCATGAAGCGGCTGGCCAAGCTTCAGCCCATCGCCACCGGGGGGATCGAGCGCACCGCCCCCTTTACCCTGCCCTCCCCCGCCCGCCAGCTCAGCCCGCCTCTGCTGCGGATGGAGGGGGCCAGCGTCGGCTATGGCGAGAGCCCGGTGGTTCGCAACCTGACCCTGCGCCTGGACGTGGACGACCGCATCGGCCTGCTGGGCATCAACGGGGCGGGCAAATCCACCTTCGCCAAGCTGCTGGCCGGGGCGCTGAAGCCCATGCACGGCGAGGTCTCGCGGGATTCGAAGATGAAGGTGGGCTGGTTCCACCAGCATCAACTCGAAGCCCTCGACCCGGACGAGACGCCCCTGGACCTGATCCGCCGCGCCCTGCCCGACGTTCCGGAGGCGACCCGTAGATCCCGCCTCGCCCAGTTCGGCCTCGGCGCCGACAAGGCCGAGACCAAGCACAGCGGCCTCTCGGGCGGCGAACGCGCCCGCCTGCTGCTGCATCTGGTGGCGATGGAGGGGCCGCACCTGTTGATCCTGGATGAGCCGACCAACCACCTGGACATCGACAGCCGCCGCGCCCTGATGGAGGCGCTGAACGACTACGAAGGCGCGGTGCTGCTGATCACCCACGACCGCTCGCTGATGGAGCTGGTGGCCGACCGACTGTGGCTGGTGGACGCCGGCACGGTGAAGCCCTTCGGCGGGGACATGGACGAATACGCCAAGCTGGTGCTCGACCGCGCCCGCAGCGCGGCGAAAACCGGCTCGGTCGGCGCCGGGGGCGACGCGCCCCAGAGCCAGAAGAACGCGCGCAAGGCCGCTGCGGACGCCCGCAACCGCGTGGCCCCCCTCAAGCGCGCCGTGGAGAAGGTCGAGGCCAAGATAGCCGCCCTCACCGCTCAGATCGCCGAGATCGACAAGAAGCTGGCCGACCCCAAGCTGTTCTCCAGCGACCCGATGAAGGCCACCTTCCTCGGCAAGGACCGCGCCGACGCCCTGCGGACCATGGCCGCGGCGGAAGCGGAGTGGCTGGAAGCGGCGGACGCCTACGAAACGGCGAAGACGGCGGCGGGGATCTGAAGCTCAAAAAGCTCCGTCCTGCTCGGGCTTAACCCGAGCATCCAGACGCGGGGGAAGCGCAATGTTAGCTCTGCGGCGCCGTGTTTCTGGGCCCTCGGGTCAAGCCCGAGGGAAACGGGTCACCTTCCCAGCCTCCGGCCGGGCACCTTCCTCTCCCTCTGGGAGAGGAAACGCCTACCCGCAGGTGACGCTGGTCACGATGCCGGTGTCGGGGTTGTACTCGATGGTCTGGCGGTCGGGGCGCAGGTCCATGGTGCGGGGGCAGTTGGTGCAGACCACCCGCCGCTTGGAGGGGTCCACGGGCACCGGAATGGCGGTCCGGGGCTTGCCCACGAGATCGGCCAGCAGATCGGCGCCGCAGCCGTCCTTGGAGGACGGCGGCACGGGCGGCAGGGACATGGGGCCGGTCGCGACCGCGGGGGGCTGAGGGGTCGCCGGCGCCGGCGGGGTCGTAGCGACGGGCTGGGGCGCCGGGCGAACCGAGGATTCGCAGGCGGCCAGCACCCCGACCGCGGTGAGCACCAGGGCGAAGAGGCCGTCACGCTTCATGCCTGCTTTTCCCAACTCCCTCGCTCGGACTGTCGCCAATAGGACCCTGGCAAGCCGGCGGCCTTCACCTCACGCCAGCGAGCCCGCGCGGCCTGCACCGCCGATTCGTCTCGGCCGTCGAACAGGAGCACGCAGCGGGCGAATCCCTTCAGGTCGCCTGGCGCAGCTCCATCTAGCAGGAAAACCACCTCGGCGCCGTTCGGATTGCCTTCTCCGGCGGTGATCAGCACCGGCTGACGGCCCGCGTGCGGCTCCCCGTCCACCCCGTGCGGGAGGAAACTGTCGTCCCGGTAGGTCCACAAGAAACCGTCGAGGTGCTCGATGCGCAGGGGATCGGCCGTGCGCAACAGGGCCTTCCAGCCCCGCGCCAACGTCTTCTCGAGTAGCCCTGGCAACACCTGATCGAGGCCGGAGCCCTCCAGGTGATAGAACCAGACCTCGCAAGGCGCAGGCTCGGCCATCAGCCCTCGTAGTGGTCGGCCACCAGCCGGTTCAGGAGACGCACGCCATAGCCCGACGCGCCGTCCGGGTTGGACGGGTTGGTCGAGCCCTTCTTCCAGGTGGTCGAGGCGATGTCGAGGTGGGCCCAGGGCACGCCATTGACGAACTTCTGGATGAACAGCGCGGCGGTGATGGAGCCGGCAGGACGCCCGCCGATGTTCTTCATGTCCGCCGCCGGGCTCTCGATCTGGCGCTCGTACTGGGACGGCAGCGGCATGCGCCACAGGGGCTCGGCCTCGGCCTTGGAGGCCGACAGCAGCTTTTCCGACAGGGCGTCGTCGTTGGAGAACAAGCCCGCGTAGTCGTTGCCGAGGGCGATGATGATGGCGCCGGTAAGGGTGGCCAGATCGATCATGAACTTGGGCTTGAAGCGATCCTGGCAGTACCAGACGGCGTCGGCGAGCACGAGGCGGCCTTCCGCGTCGGTATTGATCACCTCCACCGTCTGGCCGGACATGGTGGTGACGATGTCGCCGGGGCGCTGGGCGTTGCCGTCAGGCATGTTCTCGACGAGGCCGAGGATGCCCACCGCGTTGACCTTGGCCTTGCGGCCGGCGAGGGCGTGCATGAGCCCAGCGACGGCGCCGGCGCCGCCCATGTCCCACTTCATGTCCTCCATGCCGTCCGCCGGCTTGATGGAGATGCCGCCGGTATCGAAGCACACGCCCTTGCCGATGAAGGCGATGGGCTGCGCGTTCGGATCGGCCGCGCCCTTCCATTGGATGACGGCGAGCTGGCTCTCGCGCGCCGAGCCCTGGCCGACGCCGAGCAGGGCCCCCATGCCGAGGGCCTCCATCTCCTTGACGCCGAGGATTTCGACTTCGAGGCCCAGGCGCTCCAGTTCCTTCACCCGGCGGGCGAACTCGACCGGATAGAGGATGTTGGCCGGTTCGGACACGAGGTCGCGGGTGAAGGCGACGCCGTCGGCGATGGCCTCGGCGGTCTGGAAGGCCACCCGAGCGGCGGCGGGATCGGCGACGGCGATCTCCACCCGCTCGATCGAGGGCTTCTTCTCCGCCTTCTCCGTGGTCAGGTATTTGTCGAATCGGTAGGCCGCCAGCCGGACCCCCAGGGCGGCGCGGGCGGCCAGCGCCGGGGTCAGGTCCGGGAAGCGGATCACCAGCCGCTTCAGCCCCGAGGCCTTCACCGCCTGATAGGCGCCCGCCGCCGCCTGCTCGGCGGTGGCGTCGTCGAGGGCGCCCTTGGGCCCGGCCCCCACCAGCAGCAGTCGCGCGGCGTCGAGGCCAGCCGGCGCGAGGAGATCCAGGATCTGCCCCTTCCCGCCTTTGTAGCGGATGGCGGTCAGCGCCCGCGCCACCGCGCCGCCGGCCGCGGCGTCGGCCTGCTGCGCCTGGGGCGAGAGCGACGCCTCGTCGAAGGCGAGCACCGCCAGGGCGGCGTCGGCGCCCGCGGAAATCGGGCCATGGTCAGGGACAAATTCGATATGCATCAGAACAGCCTTGCGAAACGGCGGGAAGGTTGTGGCGCGCGCGACGGGGTGTAGAACATGACCGGCGACGCCGTCACCCGCAACAGCGGCGACGCCTTCCGATTCTGTCCTGCAGCGCTCAGGGGCCCATGCGACTGATACAGCGCTACCTGTTCCGCCAGATGTTGCTTCCGACCTTGTTGGCGACCGCGGCCCTGGTGGCGGTGGCCCTGCTTAGCCAGACCCTCGGGGCGCTCGAGATCGTGGTCGACAACCGCCAGACGGCGGCGGTGTTCGCCAAGGTGATTCTGCTGACCCTGCCCCACATGCTGTCGCTGGTGCTGCCGGTGGCGCTGTTCGTGGCGGCGCTGGTGGCGCTGAACCGGCTGCATACCGAGCAGGAGATCGTGGTCTGCTTCGCGGGCGGCATGAGCCGCAAGGACGTCAGCGCCCCGGCCCTGCGCCTCGCCATCTTCGCGGCGCTGCTCACCCTGGTGGTCAACCTGTGGGTCCAGCCGGCGGCCTACCGGACCATGCGCGGCGAGCTGTTCCGCATCCGCACCGACCTCGCCGCCAGCCTGGTGCGCGAGGGGGAGTTCACCCAGCCGGCCACGGGCCTTACCGTCTACGCCCAGAAGGTCGACGCCGAGGGCGAGCTGATCAACCTGTTCATCCACGAGGAACGGCCAAACAGCACCTCCGCCACCTTCGCCGCCCGCTCGGGCCGCACCGGCTATCGCAGCGGCCGGCCGGTGCTGGTGATGCGGAACGGGACCAATCAGGCCTACGATTCCAAGGGCGTGCTGAACCACCTCGCCTTCGACGAATATGTGTTCGACCTCGCCCCCTACCTGAACACCCAGGAACAGATCCACTACAAGATCTCGGATCGCTATCTGCACGAGCTGATGTTCCCCGACCTGACCCAGGGATGGGAACGGGAGAACCGCAAGAAGATGCTGGCCGAGGCCCACTATCGCCTCGCCTCTCCCATTTACGATCTGACCTTCGTCGCCCTGGCCCTGCTGGCGGTGATCGGGGGGTCGTTCAGCCGGATGGGGTATGGGCGGCGGATCATCGTCGCCAGCGCGGCGGCCGTCATCATCCGCATCATCGGCGTCGGCACCCAGGCGGCGGCGGACGCCTCCCCGATCCTGAACGTGGCGCAGTATCTGGCCCCCCTCGTTCCCTTCGTCGCCTGCCTGTGGCTGCTGTTCCGCAAGGACGCGCCGGACCACACCGCTGGCCAAGCCCTGGCGAGGGCCTGACATGCGCAGCCCTTTGAATCGCATCGAACGCTACGTCCTCGGGCGCACCATGATCGGCATCGGCGGCGCCCTGGCCGTCATCAGCTCGGTGATCCTGCTGATCGAGTTCGTGGAGATATCGCGGACGGTCGGGGTCCGGGCGAAGGAGGTGACGGTCCTCGACGTGATGGGACTGACCCTGCTGGCCGCCCCCTCGGTGATCCTCACCCTGTTGCCGTTCGTGCTGCTGTTCGGGTCGCTGGCGGCCTTCGTCAGCCTCAACCGGCGCAGCGAGCTTGTCGCCATCCGCGCGGCCGGCGTGTCGGCCTGGCGGTTCATCCTACCGGCTGCGGGCGCCGCGGCGGCCATCGGCCTCCTGACCGTCGCCGTGCTCAATCCCGCGGCCTCGGCCCTGGCGGATCAGGAGCAGCGGCTGCAGGCCAACATGCTGCAGGACTATCTGCACGAAGGCCCGAAGGCGATCTGGCTGCGCCAGGGAGACGGCCGCAACCAGGTGATCATCCGCGCCAGGTCCAACATCGGCCCCGGCGTGCGGCTGATGGACGTGTCCCTGTTCGTCTACGCCCAGGAGGACGGGGGGACGCTGAACTTCGCCCGCCGCATCGACGCCAAGGAAGCGCGTCTCGAACGCAACGCCTGGCGGCTGATCGACGCCCGGGTGGCCGCGCCGGGCGCCGCCGCCATCGCCTTCGACAGCATGACCATCCCCTCCACCCTGACCGCGAGCACCGCGCTGATCCGCTTCAGCTCGCCCAAGGCGGTGCCCTTCTGGGCCTTGCCCGGCATGATCGGGCGGTCGGAGGCGGCCGGGTTTTCGGCCACCGGCTATCGGCTGCAGTTCCACCAGTTGCTGGCGACCCCGCTGATGTTCGCCGCCATGTCGGTGCTGGCGGCCGCCTTCTCGCTCCGGCTGCTGCGACTTGGAGGCCTTGCCGGGTTCGCCGGCGCCGGGGTCGCCCTCGGTTTCGGGGTGTTTTTCCTCAACCAGTTTTGCAGCGCGCTGGGCAAGGGCGACGTTCTGCCACCGGCGGTCGCCGCCTGGACTCCGCCGGTTCTGGCGCTAATGGCGGGCTTCACCCTGCTTATCTTTACGGAAGACGGTTGACCCGGAGAGCCCCGCATCGGAGGAGAGCCGACGGGGGAAGTAATTTCGTGGAGGGGAAGATTCGTCTGCTGCACCCCGCTGGGTCCTCCCGGGCGCAGGCCGGCCTGCTGTTCGCCAGCGCCGCCGTCGTTGCGCTTGTCGCCGGCGAGGCCCAGGCCCAGTCGCGCGAAATCCCGAACGGCCCGATCGCCACGGCTCCGACCACGCCGCCCCCGACGCCCCGCGCCGATGACGGCCTGGGTCCGCGCGACGTCTACATCGAAGCCGACACCCTCATCGACGACCGGAACAACAAGCTGGTCACAGCCGACGGCTCGGTCGAGGCGCGGTATCAGGGCCGCACCATCCGCGCCGACAAGATCGTCTACAACACCGAGACCGGCGCAGCGCACGCCACCGGCCACGCGGTGATCGTCAATGCCGACGGCACGGTCCAGTACGGCGACGACATCCAGCTCGACGACCAACTCCGCGCCGGCGTGGTGCTGGGGTTCGCCGCCCGGCTGCAAGGCAACACCACCCTTGCCGCCGGCGCCGCCATCCGCCGTGGCGAGAACGTCAACGAGTTGAACAGCGCGATCTACACCGCCTGCGAAATCTGCAAGGCCGACGGCTCCCCGAAGACGCCGACCTGGTGGGTCAAGGCCGACAGGATCATCCAGGACCGCGAGCATCAGGTCATCTACTACAGGAATGCGGTCATCAAGGTGCTGGGGGTGCCCGTCCTCTACACCCCCGTGTTCTGGCACGCCGACCCCACCGCCGAGAGCAAATCCGGCCTGCTGACGCCGCGCGCCTCCTACAATTCCCGACGGGGGCTGACCTACGAGCAGCCCTACCTGTGGGCCATCTCGCCTTCGTCGGACCTCGTCATCAATCCGCAGATCAACACCAAGGTGAACCCGTTCATCGACCTGGAGTACCGCAAGCGGTTCTATTCGGGCCAGATCAACATCCGAGGCGGCTACACCTACGAACGGAACTTCGATTCTGAAGGCCGCTTTGGCGACCGCACCTCGCGCAGCTTCATCCTGGCCACCGGCCAGTTCAAGCCCGACCCCAAGTGGGCCTGGGGCTTCGGGGCCGAGCGGGTGTCCGATCCGACCCTGTTCGTCCGCTACCGGGTGCCGGAGCTCTATGTCGATCGCGGCCCCTTCACCACCGACACCCTGCGGCTGATCTCCCAGCTATGGGTGCGCCGCCAGGACGACAACTCGTTCACCTCGGTCGCGGCCCTCAGCTTCCAGAGCCTGCGGGTGACCCAGGTCAACCGGACCGTCGTCACCGCCGACGACGAGGGGACCTTCCCCGTCGTCGCGCCGCTGGTGGAAAGCCGCTACAACCTGCCGCAACAGATACTCGGCGGCCGCCTGCGCTTTCGCGCCAGCGCGGTGGTGCTGAGCCGCAGCGACACGGTGGCGACCCCCCTGGTCTCGGGGTCGGGCTACCTCGTCTCGACGGCGGGACTGGCGCCGCTCAACAACTACCTCGAATTCACCGACAGCCGGCGCGTCTCGGTCCGGGCCGACTGGCGGACCAGCTACACCTTCACCAACGGGATGCGGGTCGAGCCCTTCGCCACAGCGCGGGGGGACTTCTATTCCCTCGCCGATCCCAACTATGTCTCCGTAGACGCTCTCGGCCGCGCCACGACCCTGGAGAAGGGCGACACCTCCATCGCCCGTGCGGTGGGCGTCGCGGGCGCCGACCTGTCATGGCCGTTCATCAAGCCGGTGGGATCGGCCGCCATCATCCTGGAACCCATCGTCCAGGTGGCGATCTCACCCACCTTCAAGGCTCGCAGCAACATCCCGAACGAGGACAGCCTCTCGTTCGACTTCGACACCACCAACCTGTTCACCACCGACCGCTTTCCGGGCTACGACCTGTACGAAGGCGGCGTGCGGTTCAACGTGGGCGGCCGGGCCAGCCTGAACCTCAGCGAAGGCCGTCACGCCAGCCTGCTGGTGGGCCGGGTCCTGCGTACCGAGGTCAATTCCGCCTTCACGGTGCAGAGCGGCCTGCGCAACCGCTATTCAGACTGGGTCGCGGCCTTCGAGGTCACGCCGATCCACGGCGTCTCGCTCTTCAGCCGCAGCCGCCTGGACGCCGACACCCTGCAGGTTCGACGCGAGGAAGCGGGTTTCAACATCTCCCTGCCGCGCGGCAATTTCGGCCTGCGCTATCTCTTCAACGATCAGGACGCCCTCAATCTGCAGACTCAAGCTGTGCAGGTGGCCGGGTCCTATTTCTTCACCAAGAACTGGGGCGTCAGCTTCAACGCCTCCCGCGATCTTCAGCAGGACGTCTGGCCACAAACCCAGCTTTCCTTGCTTTTCCAGAACGATTGCATCCATCTCGCGTTGGTTTGGACACACGACGAGACATATAACCGCGCGATCGCCCCTTCAAACACCATCGGGATTCGCCTAAACCTTGCTACATTGGGCAATAAGATGGGCGTCAACCGCTAAGGTTGGCGCCGGTCCCGAAGGAACCAAAGCGTTGGCGATTTTGATGCGCAGATTAGCCGGGGCGACCGCAGCGGCGCTCCTGATGTCGGCGGCAGGTTCCGCCGCGATCGCTCAGGCCCAGGGCGGCATGCGCGAGGGCGTGGCCGCCATCGTCAATGACGAGATCATCTCCACCTACGACCTGCGCCAGCGCACCCTGCTGCTGGTGATCTCCTCGGGGGTGCAGCCGACCGCCGCCGCCCTGGAGCAGATCCAGCGCGAGGCCCTGCGCAGCCTGGTGGACGAGCACCTGCAGATGCAGGAAATCAAGAAGGTCGAGCAGAAGCAGAAGTTCAACCTGACCGCCACCGACAAGGAGGTCGACGCCGACATCGGCGCCCTCGCCCAGCAGAACGGCCTGTCGACCGAGCAACTGATCGGCTCGCTCACCTCCGCGGGGGTCAACGTCAGCACCCTGCGCGACCAGTTCCGCACCGAGATCAGCTGGCGGCGGTACATCGGCGCCCGCTACAGCCAGCGGGTCACCATCGGCGACGAACAGGTCTCCAACGCCCTGAAGCGCATCGCCGCCGACGCCGCCAAGCCGCAGTATCAGATCAGCGAGATCTTCATCGACTCCCAGCGCGCCGGCAGCCACGAGCAGGCCGTCGCCGGCGCCAACCAGTTGCTGGAACAGCTGCAAAAGGGCGCGCCCTTCGCCGCCGTGGCTCGTCAGTTCTCCTCGGCCGCCACCGCCGTCAACGGCGGCGACATGGGCTGGGTGAGCACCGGCCAGATCCAGCCAGCCCTGGTGCCCGCCCTGGAGGAAATGCGGCCGGGCCAGCTTTCCGCGCCCATCCCGACCCAGGACGGGGTCTACATTCTGCAACTTCGGGACAAGCGTTCCGGCGCGGGCTCGACCATGGTCGAGCTCAAGCAGGCCGCCATCCGCCTGCCGAACGACGCCACCGCCGATCAGATCGCCGCCGCCAAGACCAACCTCGAAGGGTTGAAGGCCAAGGTGAACGACTGCAAGGCTCTCGACACCGAGGCGGCCAAGGTCACCGGGGTGGTCGCCGGGGATCTCGGCGAAGCCGACGTCAACGATCTGTCTCCCGAATTCCGCGACGCCATCCAGCCGCTTAAGGTCGGTCAGGTCGCTGGTCCCGTGCGCACACCTGCGGGCCTCCACCTCGTGGCCCTTTGCGGCAAGCGGGCCACCAGCCCCAACGCCCCGTCGCGCGACGACATCGAAAACCGGCTCTACGGCGAGTCTCTCGCTCAGATCGCCCGGCGGGAGCTTCGCGACCTGCGCAACTCCGCCAGCATCGAAAACAAGTAGCCCCTTGCGCCCCCTGGCCGTCAGCCTGGGCGACCCTGCGGGCGTCGGTCCCGAGATCATCGTCAAAGCCTGGCGTCACTTGCGGGAAGACGGTCCGCGCTTCATGGTGGTGGGGGACCGTGATTCCCTGGCCGCCGCGGCGCAAGGCGGCGGCCAGATTCGCCGCGTCGGAGGCCCCGACGAGGCGACGGCGGTTTTCGGCGACGCCCTGCCGGTGCTGGATATGCCCCTCACCTCGCCGGTGGTCGCAGGCCAGCCCTCGCCCCTTTATGCGCCCGCGGTGATCCGGTCCATCGAGACCGCGGTGGGCCTCGCCCTCTCGGGCGCGGCGTCGGGGGTGGTCACCGCCCCCATCGCCAAGGCGCCCCTCTACGAGGCCGGCTTCAAGTTTCCCGGCCATACCGAGTTCCTGGCGGAGCTCACCGCCGCCGCGCCGATGGATGGCCCTCGCGGCCCGGTGATGATGCTGACGGCGGCCGACCTGAAGACGGTGCTGGTCACCATCCATACGCCCCTGAAACAGGCGATCGCGGACCTGTCGGTCGACCGCATCGTCGACGTCGGCCGGGTGACCGCCTACGCCCTCACCCGCGACTTCGGCATCGCCAGGCCCCGGCTGGCGCTTGCGGGCCTCAATCCCCATGCCGGCGAAGGCGGCGCCATGGGCCGCGAGGAGGTCGAGATCGTCGCCCCCGCGGCCGCGCGCCTCCGGGCTCTCGGCATCGCCTGCGCCGACCCGCAGCCCGCCGACAGCCTGTTCCACGCCGAGGCCCGGGCCAGATATGACGCGGTGATCTGCCTCTATCATGACCAGGCGCTGATCCCGGTGAAGACCATCGACTTCTGGGGCGGGGTCAACATAACCCTCGGCCTGCCGATCGTGCGCACCTCCCCCGACCACGGCACCGGCTTCGGCATCGCCGGACGCGGGGTGGCCCGGGCCGACAGCCTGATCGCGGCGATCCGGACAGCGGCGGAAATGGCCGCGCGACGGGAGGCGGCGCGCGCCGCAGCCTGATGCAGCTTTCCGATCTGCCGCCCCTGCGCGAAAGCCTCGCGGCGCATGGCCTCCTGGCCAACAAGGCGTTCGGCCAGCATTTCCTGCTGGACCTCAATGTGACCCGCAAGATCGCCCGCCTCGCCGGCCCGCCGGAGAGCCATGCGGTGATCGAGGTGGGGCCAGGCCCGGGCGGCCTGACCCGCGCGCTGCTGGAGGTCGGGGCCCCGCATGTGATCGCCATCGAGAAGGACCGCCGATTCCTGCCCTTGCTGGCCGAGATCGCCGAGGCGGCGCCCGGCCGGCTGACGGTGATCGAGGGGGACGCTCTCGTGGCCCATGAAGCCGCGCTGCTCGCCGCGCACGCCCCCGGCCTGCCGGCGCGGATCGTCGCCAACCTGCCCTACAACGTCGCCACCCCCCTGCTGGTGAAATGGCTGACCGGCCCGTTCACCCCCGACGCCATGGTCCTGATGTTCCAGAAGGAAGTCGCCTATCGCATCGTCGCGGGCCCGGGCGAGGACGCCTATGGCCGCCTGGCGGTGCTGGCAGGGGCCCTGGCGGAGGCCTCCATCGCCATGACCCTGCCCGCCCGCGCCTTCACCCCGCCGCCCAAGGTGGAGTCCGCCGTCGTGACCCTGACGCCGCGCCCCGACCGGCCCTCCGCCGCCCTGACTTCGGCGCTGGAAAGGATCACCGGGGCCGCCTTCGGCCAGCGCCGCAAGATGCTCCGCTCCAGCCTCAAGACCCTCGGGGGCGAAGCTTTGTGCGAGCGCGCGGGTATCGATCCCAACGCACGTGCGGAAGTGATCCCGGTGGAAGGCTTCCTGAGGCTGGCCGCGGCGATCGTCTGACTGCGCGATCCGTGCGCGGGCGCGCCTACGGCTTCGACCTCTCCCACACCAACAGCGAAGCGCCGACGGCGGGCTTGCCGGACGGGTCGTTTCTCGCGCGCAGTTCCAGCCGGTCGGGGGTGAGGAAGCGGTACTCCCGCTCCATGGTGGAACCGACCCAGTCGGGAGCCATGGCGCCCTGGACGTGGTGCATCACCGTCTGCTTCGCCGGATCGAGTGTGAAGGTCCCGAAGTAGGTGTAGAGGCCGCGGAAGCTCGGCTGTTCCGCCGCTAGCGGGCTGACAATCGCCAACGGGCCGATCTTGGGGCGCTTGGCGTCATAGAGCTGGGCGGCCATCTGCCCGTCCGCCGTATAGACGATCAGGCCCGTCGGCTCCTCCCACACCGGCTTGAACACCCCCGCGGCGTCGGCGGTGAGGAAGGACACCAGGCGCCAGGCGCCGACAATGCTGGGTTCCATCTGGGTCCTCGTCGCCACGGCTGCGACAGCCTGGGGAGCAACAGTCTGGGCGCTGGCGGGGGCGGCCAGCAAGAGCAGCGCAAACACTATTCGGAACATAGGCCTCACCCTCGAGAGTCGCCGGTCCAAACGCTTGCACTCTGCGTCCTCAGCGGACGCGGGATCGCCTATACCGGCTCCGCCAGGATCCGCGTCACCACCTCCGTCAGCCCGGGACGGCGGCGGCGCGCTTTGGCGGCGTGGTAGATGTGGGCAATGTCGGCGTAGGCGCGGTCGAAGTCGTCGTTGACGACCACGTAGTCATACTCGCCCCAGTGCTCGATCTCGCCCTTGGCGCGGGCAAGGCGGCGCTCGATCACCGCCGCGTCGTCCTCGGCGCGGGCGTATAGACGCCGGCGCAGTTCGCCCATTGACGGGGGCAGCACGAACACCCGCACCACGTCGTCGCCGCCGAGCTCGGCGATCTGGCGGGCGCCCTGCCAGTCGATATCGAACAGCACGTCGCGTCCGGCCTCCAGGTGGGCCAGCACGGGCGCGCGCGGGCTGCCGTAGCAGTTCTCATGCACCTCGGCCCATTCCAGGAACTCGCCGTTGGCGACCATGCTGTCGAAGCGCGCGCGGTCGACGAAATGGTACTCCCGCCCCTCCATCTCCCCGACCCGCGGCGCGCGCGTGGTGCAGGAGATGGACAGCGACAGGAGCGGATGGTCCTGGAGCAGCCGGCGCGACAGGGAGGTCTTCCCCGCGCCGGAAGGACTGGAGATGATCAGCATCACCCCACGGTCGCGGAGCCCCTTGGCGTCCTGATCACTCGACATTCTGAACCTGCTCGCGGAACTGTTCGATCACCGCCTTCAGCTCCAGGCCCGTGGCGGTCAGGGCGGTGGCGGCGGATTTGGAGCACAGGGTGTTGGCCTCGCGCATGAACTCCTGCGAGAGGAAGTCGAGGCGCCGGCCAGAAGCCGCGTCGCCGCCGAGAAGCCCGCGGGCGGACGCCACGTGAGCGGTCAGCCGGTCCAGCTCCTCGCGCACATCGGCTTTCACGGCCAGCAGCGCCGCCTCCTGCACGATCCGATCCTGCAATTCGGGCCCCGATCCTGTCAGCTCGGCGATGCGCTTGGCGAATCGCTCCTTCAGCGCATCGGGCAGAGTGGCGGCAAGCTCTCCCGCCGTTCCAGCCAGGGCTTCGATCTTGTCGACCATCCCGTTCAGGACAGGCGCGAGGGCCACCCCCTCCTCCCGCCGCGCCGCCTTCAGCCCATCGAGGGCCTCGATCAGGGTGGCGGCCATCGCCGCTTCCAGCGCCTCGCGGGCATCCGGGTCGTCGCCTTCCTCGGTCTCGACCATCACCCCGCGCAGGGACAGCAGGCCGTCGAAGGTCGGCCTCGTCACAGAGCCGGCGTCGACATAGCCCCGCGACAGGTCGATCAGCCGCTCCAGCGCCTCCACGTCCACCTGGGCGCGGCCGCCGGTTTCGGTGCGCTTGGCCTGCACCCCGACGTGCAACTGGCCCCGGGCGAAGCGGGCCTGGGCGGCCTCCCGCGCGATCCGCTCCAGCCCCTCGAAGCCCGGCGGCCCGCGGAAGCGAACCTCAAGGTTGCGCCCGTTCACCGAGCGCGCCTCGACAGCCCAGCTCCAGGCGTCCGCCGCGCCAGAAGCCCGCGCGAATCCCGTCATCCCCGAAAGCGTCATGATGCTCCTATTTCGGCGGCTTGACGGCGGGCACGGCGGGCTTGGACAGCTCCGCCTGGCTCTTCCGCATCCGCTCGATCTCACGCCAGCGCGCCACGTTGCGCAGGTGCGCCTCATAGGTGGCGGCGAATACATGGCCGCCGGTGCCGTCGGCGACGAAGAAAATGTCGTCAGTGGCCGGGGGATCGAGGACGGCGGCCAGCGCCGCCCGCCCCGGATTGCCGATCGGCGTCGGCGGCAGGCCGGTGTTGAGGTAGGTGTTGTAGGGGCCAGGGGTCAGCAGCTCGGACTGCCGCAGGCCCCGCCCCATCGGCTCGCCACCGGTCACGCCGTAGACCACCGTCGGGTCCGCCTCCAGCCGCATGCCGCGACGCAGCCGGTTGATGTAGACCGCCGCCACCTTCGGCCGTTCCGCCGGCACCGCGGTCTCCTTCTCGACGATGGAAGCCAAGGTCACCGCCTGTTCCGGCGTCTCCAGGGGCAGGCCGGCCTGACGGCGGGACCATAGGGTCTTCAGCAGTTCGTCCTGAGCGTCGGTCATCCGCTTCAGGACAGACCCTCGGTCTTCACCGCGGGTGATGTCGTAGGTTTCCGGCAGGATGGCGCCCTCGGCCGGGGTGGGGGCCGAGCCGGTCAGCACGTCGGACTTCGTCAGGATGGCGACGGCCTGCTGCGAGGTCAGGCCTTCGGGGAAGGTGAGCTGGTGGCGCACCACCTCGCCGGCGCGGATCTTCCGCAGCACTTCGGCGAGGGGGGCCCGGGCGGCGAACTGATACTCGCCCGCCTTCAGCGCCTTCGCCGCCCCGGTGATCTGGGCGGCCGCGGCGAACAAGGCGCCGGAACGCACCACGCCGACGCGCTGCAACTCAGCCCCGATCTCGGTCACGCCGGCCCCCTTGCGCAGGAGGGCGACGGTCGTCCCCTCCGCAGGCCCGGGGGCGCTGTAGATCCAGAAGCCTGCGATCAGCGCCAGCAGGCCTGCGACGGCCACGGTTGTGAGGCCGCTGGCGGCAGCCGCCAGCCAGCTCTTGCGACCGTTCGCGGGAGGGCGTCCGGCCACCCCGCCCTACCCCGCCTTCGCGAACACCAGCGCCGCATTGGTGCCGCCAAAGCCGAAGCTGTTGGACAGCACCCGCTCGATCGCCATCGGCTTGGCCTTGTGCGGCACGAGGTCGAGGGGGGTCTCCACCGACGGATTGTCCAGGTTGATGGTCGGCGGCGCCACCTGGTCGCGGATCGCCAGCAACGAGAACACCGCCTCCACCGCGCCGGCCGCCCCCAGGAGGTGGCCCGTGGCCGACTTGGTGGACGACATCACCTTGCCGGGCGCGGCCTTGCCGAGCATCCGCTCCACCGCCCCCAGTTCGATCTCGTCGCCCAGCGGCGTCGAGGTGCCGTGGGCGTTGATGTAGTCGATGTCCTTCGGCTCGATCTTGGCGTCGGCCAGGGCCGCTTCCATCGCGCGGAAGCCGCCGTCGCCGTCCGGGGTCGGCGCGGTGATGTGGTAGGCGTCGCCGGACAGGCCGTAGCCGATCACTTCCCCGTAGATCTTCGCGCCGCGGGCCTTGGCGTGCTCATATTCTTCCAGCACCAGGGCGCCGGCGCCGTCGCCCATCACGAAACCGTCGCGGTCCTTGTCGTAGGGTCGGGACGCGCGCTGAGGCGTGTCGTTGAAGTTGGTGGACAGCGCGCGGCAGGCCACGAAGCCCGCCACGCCGATCGGGCAGATGGCCGCTTCCGCGCCCCCGGCCAGCATCACGTCGGCGTCGCCGTACTTGATGATGCGATAGGCGTCGCCAATGGCGTGGGCGCCGGTCGCGCAGGCCGTCACGACCGCGTGGTTGGGGCCCTTGAAGTGGTGCCTAATGGAGATCTGGCCTGACGCCAGATTGATCAACGCCGAGGGAATGAAGAAGGGGCTGACCCGACGGGGGCCCTTCTCGTGCATCTCCACAGCCGTCTCGGCGATGGAGGCGAGACCGCCGATGCCGGAGCCCATGATCACGCCGGTGCGCTTGCGGGAAGGCTCGTCTTCCGGCGACCAGCCGGAATCGGCCACCGCTTCGTCGGCGGCGGCGATGCCGTAAAGAATAAAGTCGTCTACCCGGCGGCGGTCCTTGGACGACAGCACCTGCTCGGGATCGAAGGAACGCTCCACCTCGGCGGTGGGCTCGGGCGATCCGCCGCCACGGCCGTTGACCCAGGGAGTCTCGCAGGCCACCTGACAGGCGTATTCGGCCGGATCAAACGTATTGATCCTCCCGGCGCCGGAGCGACCGGCGAGGATACCCTTCCAGGAGGCGTTCACCCCCCAGCCAAGGGGCGTGACCAGGCCAATTCCTGTGATGACGACACGACGCATGGTTTCGTTCCCACCCGGACGCCGTACGCAGCGGCGACCTTCGACTCAGTCAGGATGAAAGCTTTTACCGCGCCGATTTCGGATCGGCGTCTCCAAAAACTCGAACCAGGCGCCGGCGCATACGAGCGCGGCCCTCGCCGCCGGGGCGAAGGCCGCGTGATCTTGGTCGGTTGGCGGCGCTTACGCCCCCAGACGCTCTCCGATGAACTTCACGGCGTCGCCGACGGTTTGGATGTGTTCGGCAGCATCGTCCGGAATCTCGATGTCGAACTCTTCTTCGAACGCCATCACCAGCTCGACGTTGTCGAGGCTATCGGCGCCCAGGTCATCGATAAAGCTGGCCTTCTCGGTGACTTTCTCAGGATCGGCGTCGAGATGTTCGATGACGATCTTGCGGACGCGCTCGAGGATGTCGGACATATAGCTAAACCCCTTTGATAGTTCGGTTCGATCCGGCGCCCGCGCCGTAGTGGCTGGACGCGTACCATACTCCTTTTTTGGAGACTAGCGCCCCTAGCCGGGGCGCGTCTCCTTAGATCATCGCCATCCCGCCGTTCACATGAAGGGTCTGGCCGGTGACATAACCGCCCTCTTCACTGGCGAGATAGACGCAAGCCGCGGCGATATCTTCAGGTGCGCCAAGGCGACCGGCCGGAATCTTGGACAAGATGGCCCCCCGCTGGGACTCGTTGAGCACATCTGTCATCGGGCTGGCGATAAATCCAGGCGCGACGCAGTTCACAGTGACGTTACGCGTGGCGACTTCCTGAGCCAACGCCTTGGCGAAGCCGATCATGCCGGCCTTGGAGGCGGCGTAATTGGTCTGGCCCGGGTTGCCGGTGACGCCGACCACCGAGGTGATGCCGAGGATCCGGCCCCACCGGCGCTTCATCATGCCGCGCATGGCCCCGCGTGAAAGGCGGAAGAAGGCCTCCAGATTGACCCGCTGAACCAGGCTCCAGTCTTCGTCCTTCATGCGCATCAACAGACCGTCACGGGTCAGACCCGCGTTGGAGACGAGGATGTCCACCTGGCCGGCGAGGCCTTCGGCCTTCTCGATCAGGCCGTCGACGGCGTCGGTATCGGAAAGGTCGGCGGCGGCGACCAGCGCCCGCTCGCCAAGCTCGGCCGCCACCTGCTGCAGCGCCGCCTCGCGGGTGCCGGACAGCACAACGGTGGCGCCGCGGGCGTGGAAGGATTTGGCGATCGCGCCGCCCAGGCCGCCGCTGGCGCCGGTGACGAGGGCGGTCTTGCCCGTCAGGTCGAACATGTTCGTGCTCCCGATCAGAGGCTGGAGGCGAAGGCGTCGAGATCGGCCGGGCCGTTGAGAGCGATGGCCTCGGCGTCGGGGGCGATGCGCTTGGCCATGCCGGTCAGCACCTTGCCGGCGCCCACTTCGACAAAGCGCGTCACGCCGCCCTCCCCGGCCAGCCAGATCATGCTCTCGCGCCAGCGCACCCGGCCGGTGACCTGCTCCACCAGCATACGGCGGATGGCTTCGGCATCGAGGGTCGGACGGGCGATGACGTTGGCCACCAGTGGAGCCACCGGCGCATTGATGGTGGTCTCGGCCAGTGCTTCGGCCATGGCGTCCGCGGCCGGCTGCATCAGCGGGCAGTGGAAGGGCGCCGAAACGTTCAGCGGGATGGCGCGAGCGCCCAGGGCCTTGGCCGCCTCGATGGCCTTATCCACCGCCGCCTTGGCGCCGGAGATGACCACGTTCCCGACGTTGTTGTCGTTGGCCACCACGCAGACGCCGAACTTGGCGCCGGCGGCGGCGGCCTCTTCGGCCAGGGCGAGATCGACCTTGGGGCCGATCAGCGAGGCCATCGCGCCTTCTCCTACCGGCACGGCCTTCTGCATCGCCTGACCGCGCAGCTTCAACAGGCGCGCCGCATCGGCGAGGCTGATCGCGCGGGCGGCGGCCAGGGCGGAATATTCCCCCAGGCTATGACCGGCGACGAACGCCGCCTTGTCCACCCCGAACGCCTGCTCCAGCACCCGGGTGACGGCGAGGCTCACGGCCATCAGGGCGGGCTGGGCGTTCTCGGTCAGGGTGAGCTGGTCTTCCGGCCCCTCCTTGATCAGGCGGAACAGCGGCTGGCCCAGGGCCTCGTCCACTTCCTCGAACACCTCACGCGCGACAGCGTGGGCGGCGGCGAGGTCGACGCCCATCCCGATGGCCTGGCTTCCCTGGCCGGGAAACAGCAAGGCGATGCCCATACGCGTGATCTCCCACGAATCCGAAGCGCGGTGGTTATGGGAAACCAGGGCCGGCCTCAACCCCCACGCCCTCTCTATGGTGATTTCGGCGCAGGCGGGACCGTGTTACACTTTTGTAAAATAGGAGGCGACGCACATGATGAGGCGAGTTTCCACCGCGGCTGCTGCTGCCGCCCTGATGCTGGCGGCCGGGCACGCCAGTCCTGCAAAGGCCCTGGACACCGTTATCGGCGGCATGGCTTCCGCCTGCTCGAAGGACGCCAAGGCCGGCAACGGCACGATCGAGGCCATCAACAACTGCACCGACGCCCTGGTGGCGGAAACCATGACCTCCCGCGACCGGGCGGCCACCATGGTCAACCGCGGCACGCTCTATCTGACACGCTCGGAGTGGCTGCTGGCGATCAAGGACTTCGACAACGCCCTGCTGCTGCAGCCGCACATGGGCGAGGCCTTCGTCAACCGCGGCGCCGCCCTGATCGGCATGCAGCGCTACGCCGAGGGCGAGCAGCAGATCGACCAGGGCCTGACCCTCAACCCCGAACTGCCCGAGCGCGCCTACTACAACCGCGCCATCGCACGCTGGCGGCAGGACGATGTGAGGGGCGCCTATTTCGACTTCCAGAAGGCGCTGGAATTGAAGCCGGGCTGGGCCGAACCGACCCAGCAGTTGGCCTACTTCACCGTCACCCGACGGTAGGAACCTCTCTCCTTGAGGGAGGGTGACTTAAATACCTCCGTCTTCCTCGGGCTTGATCCGAGGAGCCAGAGACGCCGACGACGCAGAGCTAACTTTGCGCTTTCCGCGCGTCTGGATGCTCGGGTCAAGCCCGAGCAAGACGGGGACAATAAATGTGCCCCTCCCCTCTCCCCACAGGAGAGGAGGCGCTTCAAGGCGTCAGCCGCTCCACCTTGCCGCCGGCGCCGAGCAGCGCTTCGTCGGCAAGGTCGAGGAACAGGCCGTGCTCCACCACCCCCGTCACGCTCTTGAGCGCGTCGGCGAGCAGGGACGGATCCAGGATCTGCCCACAGGCGATGTCGTAGATCAGGCCGCCGTTGTCGGTGACGAAGGGGATGCCGTCCTTGGCGCGCAGACGCGGCGCGGCGCCGATATCGGCTTCGGCCAGGGCGTCGAACAGACGCCGGGCGGTGGTCGCGTGGCCGAAGGCGACCACCTCCACCGGCAGAGGGAACTTGCCAAGGCGGGCCACCTTCTTGCCCCCGTCGGCGATGACGACGCAGCGGCGGGACGCCTCCCACACCAGCTTCTCACGCAGCAGCGCCCCGCCGCCGCCCTTGATCAGGGCCAGCCCGGGGCCGATCTCGTCGGCGCCGTCGACGGTCAGGTCGATCTCGCCGGCGTCGTCCAGGGCCACCAGGGGGATGCCGAGGCCCAGCGCCTGGGTCTCCGTGCCGCTGGAGGTGGGAATGCCGCGGATCTTCAAGCCTTCGGTCCGCATCCGCTCGGCCAGGGCGTCCACGAAATGCACGGCGGTGGAGCCGGTGCCGAGGCCGACGGTCATGCCGTCCTGCACCAGGGCGGCGGCGGCGCGGCCGGCCGCGCGCTTGTCGTCGTCGGCGCTCATGATTTCTTCCTTTCAGCGCGGAAGCTGGCGGCCCAGCCCATTTTCACCACCTGACGGCCGCGGCCAATGGCCAGGGCGTCATCGGGCACGTCTTCGGTGACCACCGAGCCGGAGCCTACATAGGCGCCTTTTCCAACCTTCACCGGCGCGACGAGGGCGCTGTTGGAGCCGATGAAGGCGCCTTCCCCCACGTCCGTCTTCGCCTTGGTGAAGCCGTCGTAGTTGCAGAAGATGGTCCCGGCGCCGATGTTGGCCCCCGCCCCCACCCGGCCATCGCCGAGATAGGCGAGGTGGTTGGCCTTGGCCCCAGCCCCGATCTGCGCGGCCTTCACCTCGACGAAGTTGCCGATGTGGGCGCCGGGCCCGATGTCCGCTCCGGGCCGCAGGCGGGCGTAGGGGCCGACGATGGCCCCCTCGCGCACCACCGCGCCCTCCAGATGGCTGAAGGCGCGGATCACCGCCGCCGTCTCCACCTCCACCTTGGCGGCGAACACCACATAGGGTTCCACCGTAACGCCCGGGGCGATGCGGGTGTCCCAGGACAGCATCACCGTTTCCGGCGCGGGCATGGAGACCCCTGCCGCCATCAGTTCGGCCCGGCGGCCCTGCTGGAACAGGCCCTCGGCCGTCGCCAGTTCGGCCTGGGAGTTGACCCCCAGCACCTCAGCCTCGTCGGTCAACGCCGCCGCCACGGAGGCGCCGCGGGCGCGGGCGAGGCCCACTACGTCCGTGAGATAGTATTCCGCCTTGGCGTTGTCGTTGCGCACCTCTCCCAGCAGCTCGAACAGCAGCTTGGCCGGCGCGGCCAGCACGCCGGAATTGCAGGCCCGCACCTTCAGTTCGTCGGCGTTGGCGTCCTTCGCCTCGACGATTCGCGACAGGCCGCCCGCTTCGTCGAGGATCAGCCGGCCGTAGGCGCCAGGGTCGGCCGCCTCGAAGCCCAGCACAGCCACGTCGGCGCCAGCCTGCCGCGCGGTGAACAGCGGCTGCACCGCCTCGGCCCCCAGCAGGGGCACGTCGGCATAGGTGATGATCACGTCGCCATCGAAACCGGCCAGGGCGCTTTCGGCGGCCCGCACCGCATGACCGGTGCCCAGCGGCGGGTCCTGGATCGCCACGGCGGCGGCGCCCAGCCGCTTGGTCACATGCTCGGCGACCGCCGGGGAATGGGTCCCGCACACCACCACGATGCGCGAACAGCCCAGCGCCTCTGCGGCGTCGATGGCCCGGTCGAGCATGGCCCGACCGCCGACCTTGTGCAGCACCTTGGGAAGGGGCGAGCGCATGCGCGTGCCCTGCCCCGCGGCCAGGATGACGGCGGCGCGGTCGGCCATGGGCAGGGCTCCTCGATTCGGGGTTAGGTTGCGGCTCCGCGGCGGTTTAGCCCAAAGAGAACCGCCTTTCGACTCGCGATGAAGCTCACCTCATGAACCTCTCCGGCGCCACCTTCGCCTTCGACCTCGACGGCACCCTGGTCGACACCGCCCCCGACCTGATCGGGGCCCTGAACCTGGTGCTGGACGAGCAAGGCCTGCCGCCGGTTCCCCTCGCCACCGAGCGGTTGCTGGTGGGCCGCGGGGCGCGGGCGCTGGTGGAACGGGGCTTCGTGATGGCGGGCCGCGACCTGCCCGAGGATGCGGTGAGCGGCCTCGTGGCCCGCTTCATCGACCTCTACCTCGGCCGAATCGCCACGGAGAGCCTGCCCTTCCCAGGCGTGGAGGGGACCCTCGACGCCCTCTCCGCCGAAGGGGTGCGCCTCGTGGTCTGCACCAACAAGCGCACCGACCTGTCCCTCGCCCTGCTCGACGCCCTGGACCTCACCCGGCGATTCGACGCGGTGATCGGCGCCGACCGCACCCCCGCCCCCAAGCCCGACCCGCGCCACGTGCTGACGGCCATCGCCGAAGCCGGGGGCGATCCCGCCTTCGCGGTGATGGTGGGCGACAGCCTGTTCGACATCGCCGCCGCCCGCGCCGCGGAGGTCGCCTCGGTGGCCGTCAGCTTCGGCTACACCGAGACGCCCGCAGCCGAACTAGGCGCGGACGCCCTGATCGACGATTTCGCCGCCCTGCCCGGCGTCGCAAAGGAGCTGTTGATCGCACGCCGGAGCGGCTTGCGGCCCGGCTCAGGCTCGGTTATAGGCTCGCCCCCTCGACGGACGGATGCGTAGCTCAGCGGGAGAGCACTGCCTTCACACGGCAGGGGTCGTAGGTTCAATCCCTACCGCATCCACCATTTCCACCTTCGACATCGTTCACTTGGAAACCGGTCCCAGGTAACCGGGTCCCGATACCCGTCGTCATGCGTGGACCAAATCCCGCGCCCGCCAGATGAACGCCAGACAACAGACATGCATGGGGCCGTTCAGCTCCGATCGCGGATCATGCCCATGGATCGAAAGCCAGCGCCGCTGGTTATAAGGATCACGCCCGGCGCTCACCCGAGTTACGGAAAATAAAAAGGCATAGCATGCGCAAGTTTCTGCTGATCGGGGGGCTGCTGATCACCTCGATCCCGTCCCTGGCCTTGGCCCAGGTTCCTGAGGGTTGCTATCGGCAGGACAATCGAGCCGCCGGCACCATAATCGGCGGCGTGGCCGGCGCTTTGGTGGGAAGCCAGGTCGCAGGTCGTGGCGACCGTACCGCCGGCGCCGTAATCGGCGGCGTGGGCGGAGCCGTCATCGGCAATCAGGTCGCCGGGTCCTCCACCCGCTGCCCCGACGGCTATTATCGCCAGGGCGCGCCCAACCAATACGCGCCGCCCCCGCCGCCCGCGCCTGCCCAGTACGCGCCCCCGCCTCCCGCCTATGGCGCGGACCGTGGCCCCGGCTATGATCGAGGCCCCGGCTACGACCGGGATAACGACCGTCGCGGGCCTCAGGGGTTCGACCGGGGCGACTACTGGCGTGAAGCGCCGCAAAGCGTGCGCGAGCGCAGCGAATGGCTGGAACGCCGCATAGCGCGGGGGATCGACAACGGCTCCATAGACCGCCGGGAAGCGCGCCGGGTGACGGAAGACCTGCGCCAGATCCGCTTCGACGAGCAGCGCATGCGGCGGCGCAACGGCGGCCGGCTCAACGGCCGCGACAGCGAAATTCTACAGGCGCGCCTCGACCAGGTGGCCCAGCAGATCCGTTGGGTCAGTCAGACCGGACCGCGCCGCAACTAGCGTAAATGAGGAGGCCGTCCCAGCCCGGGGCGGCCTCACATCACTTTGGGCGAACGCCTACTTCGCCGGGACAGGCTCCGACCCCGGCGCACCGCACTTGGCGAACTTCTTCGTCTTCATGTCACGGCACTTGCCTGCCGGCGCCGCGGCGGCGGTGGGGCACTTCATGAACTTGCCCTTGGCGTCCTTGCACGGCGCAGCCGCCTGTGCCGAACCGAAGGCCATGGCGAGAGCCGCAGCGAGAATCAAAGTGCGCATAGGCGTGTCCTCCTCACAGGAGGCTTCAGCTTGGGGGCGCCCACATTCGCCCCGCAACCCGAATTCGCAATCCTTACAGCGTTGTAAGCTCGCGGACCGGGCATGACGCAGCCCCCTACCCGTCACGCGTGCAACAACCCAACCCGCGCCGAGCGCCACACCCGGTTAAGTTGCTGTTACATTTTGAAGTGGTATCAAATCGGGACAGCCATGTAGCGGTTGGAAGAGCGTCTGGCTGGTGGGGCGGGCATGGAATTTCTCGGACTCTGCTTTAGCAACAGCATCATCGGCGTTCCCACACACCATGATCCGGCCCTGGTGCTGGTCTCCTATCTCGCCGCCTCCGTCGCCTCCTTCACGGCGCTGGACATGGCCGAACGGCTCCGGCAGGCCGAGGGCATGGCGCGCAGGTTCTGGTATTGGGGCGCCGCGCTGGTGCTCGGCGGCGGGGTGTGGTCGATGCACTTCATCGCCATGCTGGCCTACCGGACGCCGATCGAGATCGGCTACGATCCGGGCCTGACGGTCCTGTCCGGGATCGTCGCCGTCACCGCCGTCGCGGCGGGACTGCAGACCCTGGGCCGGCGCCCTTCGCCTAGCCGGATACTGGGCTGCGGCGCGCTGGTCGGCCTCGGCATCGCCGCCATGCATTACATGGGCATGGAGGCCATGCGCCTGCCCGGTGAGATCTACTACCGGCCAGTGCTGTTCGCGATATCGATCCTGATCGCCATCGCCGCCGCCAGCGTCGCCCTTTGGCTCGCTGTCACACTGCACACCACCGCCCAACGGGCGGTCGCCGCCCTGGTGATGGCGGTGGCGATCTGCGGCATGCATTTCATCGGCATGGCCGGCACGGTGATCGCACCATCCGCGCAACTGGCGGAGGCGATGAACGCCCACCTGCTCTCCGGAGGGCTGCTGGCCACCACCATCGTCACCAGCCTGGCGCTGATCCTTGGCCTCGGCCTGCTCTGCGCCTATTTCGACCGCCGCCTGGAAGCGCGTGCGGCCAGCGAGGCCGACCGCCTGCGGGCGCTCAACGAAACCCTTGAGGCCAAGGTGCAGTCGCGGACCAGCGACCTGACCGAAGCCCTGGCGGCCCTGGATGATCAACGGCGGCGCGCCGAATCGGCGAACCGCTCCAAGTCGGACTTCCTCGCCAATATGAGCCACGAGTTGCGCACGCCCCTCAACGCGGTGATCGGCTTTGCCGAGGTGCTCCAACTCAGCCGCGGCCCGGACAAGCTCAGCCCGTCCCAGGTCGAAGCCGTCCATCAGATCCAGACCGCCGGCCGTCACCTGCTCAGCCTGATCGAGGAGGTGCTGGACTTCGCCAAGATCGAAAGCGGCAAGGTTTCGGTGTCGATGGAGGCCGTCGATCCCGAGGAGATGGCCTGGGACCTGATCGCCAGCTTCCGCACCCAGGCCGAGCGCGCCGGCGTGGCGCTGAGCTGCGAGCTGCCCGCCGGGCCGGTCGCCGTGGTGGCCGACCACCTGCGCCTGCGACAGGTGCTCACCAACCTGATCTCCAACGCGATCAAGTACAATCGGCGCGGCGGAGCTGTGACCCTCTCCATCCGCATCCTTGAAGGCGCAGCCGAACTGGCCGTTCGCGACACCGGCATCGGCATGCCGCTCCAGCGCATGACCGATCTGTTCAAACCGTTCGAGCGGCTGGGGCGCGAGAATCTGGCGGTTGAAGGCACGGGGCTCGGGCTGGCGCTGACCAAGCGGCTGGTGGAGGCGATGCACGGAACCCTGGACGTGGAAAGCGACGAAGGGGTCGGCTCCACCTTCATCGTCCGCCTGCCGACGGCGGCGGTCGAAACACTGTCCGTCCCAGAAGCGGTTCCGGCCGCGCCGCTCTCGCTCGGCGACAGGCCGCCGGTCAGCGTCCTCTATATCGAGGACAACGCCTCCAACATCCGCCTGATGCGCCATATCGCCGAGGCCCTGGGGGGCCTGATGCTGCATGTGGCCGAGCACCCGCTGGAGGGGCTGAAGCTCGCCGAGCAATTCCGCCCCGACGTCATCCTGCTGGATATCAACCTGCCTGACATGGACGGGTTCGAGGTGAAGGCGCGTCTGGACGCCAACCCCCTCACGCGGGAGATTCCGGTCATCGCCCTTTCGGCCAATGTCCTGAGCGAGACGGTGTCCCGGGGCGGGGTCGCCGGCTTCCACGACTACCTCACCAAGCCGATCAACCTCAATGCGCTGACCGGAGCGATCCGACAGGCTGTGAAGCCGCCTCGCCTCGAAGAGGTGAAGCTGACGGCCTGAGAACCTCAGCGCCGGTAGAAGGGCGGGATGTTCGCGTCCACATTGACCCAGACGGACTTGGGCTGGGTGTAGTCGCGCATCGCCTCGAAACCCATCTCCCGGCCATAACCGGACTCACCGAAGCCCCCGAAGGGCGACCCCGGGTGGGCGCGCTTGTAGCAGTTGATCCAGATCATGCCGGCGTGGATGCCCCGGGCGAAGCGATGGGCGCGCTGCAGGTCTCGGGTCCATAGGCCCGCGCCGAGGCCGTAGGCGGTGTCATTGGCGATGGCGAGGGCCTGCTCGTCGTCCGAGAACCGCGTCACCGAGACGAAGGGGCCGAACACCTCCTCCTTGTTGACCCGGTCTCCCGGGTCTGCGCGGACGATGGTGGGCTCGATGAAATAGCCGCCGGCCAGATCCGGGCGCGTGGGCACGACACCGCCGGTCAGTACCTCTCCCCCCTGACTCTTGCACACCTCGACATAGGACAGCACCCGCTCGTGGTGCACCTTGGAGGTCAACGGCCCCATCTCCGTCTCGGTGTCGAGGGGATCGCCGAGCCTGATCGACTTGGCGAGGCCGACGAACCGCTCCAGGAACTGGTCCGCGACCTTCTCGTGGATGATCAGGCGGGAGCCGGCGATGCACGCCTGGCCCTGGTTGTGGAAGATGGCGAAGGCCGAGCCGCCCACGGCCGCCGGGATGTCGGCGTCCTCGAACACGATGTTCGGGCCCTTGCCGCCGAGCTCCAGCTGCACCTTCTTCAGGTTGCCGGCCGAGGCCCGCACGATGCCCCGCCCGGTGTTGGTGGAGCCGGTGAAGCTGATCTTGCCGATATCCGGATGGTCGGCGATGCGCTGGCCGGCGGTTTGGCCATAGCCGGTGACGATGTTCACCACCCCCGGTGGGAAGCCCACCTCCGCCATCAGTTCGGCGACACGCAAGGTCGAAAGCGGCGTGATCTCCGACGGCTTCATCACCACCGTGTTGCCGGCGGCCAGCGCCGGGCCGAGCTTCCAGCTGACGAACATCAGCGGGAAGTTCCAGGGCACGATCTGACCGACGACGCCGATCGGCTCGCGCTCCACATAGTTCAGGAAGCCGGCGTCGACGGGGACGATGGTCCCCTCCAGCTTGTCGGCCATGCCGCCGAAATAGCGGAAGCACAGCACCGTGCGTGGGACGTCCAGGTTTTGGCAGTCGCGCACCGGGTGGCCGGTGTTCATGGCTTCGAGCCGCGCCAGATAATCGGCGTCCGCCTCGATCCGGTCGGCCAGCTTCAGCAGCAGCCGGCCGCGCTCATGGGCGGCCATCTTGCCCCAGGCCGGCGCGGCGGCCTTGGCGGCGGCCACGGCCCGGTCGACGTCTTCTTCCCGCGCCTCGGCGATGGAGACGATCTTCTTGCCGTCGTAGGGATTGATCACGTCGATCTCGCCGCCGGCGAGGCCGTCCACCCACTCGCCGCCGATGAACAGGCGGGTCTTGATCGAAGCTGTCGGGACCGGATCGAGTTTGGCCATCAGAACTGCACCGAAACCACGGGGGCCTCGCCTTTCGCGATCAGCTCGGGGATTTTCGCCGAGGCGTTCTCCCATACCAACAGCATGGCGCGCTTGTCGGCATAGCCCTTGTGGCGGATGTCGGCGGGCATGCAGGACACGTCGCCGGCCTTGGCGACGACCTTGGCGCGGGGCTTGCCGGTCTCCTTGTCCTTAATGTCCCAGATGATCTCGTCGGAGAGGGTGATGAACCACTCGCAGCGGTCGTTGCCGTGGTCCACCGGCAGGGTGAACTCCTCCGAGGTCGGGCAGAACAGGCTGTCCCCCACCACCGAGCACACCGAGGGGTTCCAGGTGACATCGGAGCGGGCCAGATAGTCGAACAGGTTGAAGGCCCCGACCTCGCTCTCGAACCCAGGCTCGACCTCGACGATCGGCTGGTTGGAGTCCACGTCGGCGAACATGCGGTTCTTGGGGTAGCCGTTCTCGTCGGTGCGCAGGATGGCGTCGCCGGGCAGGCTCACCATCCGTTTGGCCGTGACGCGGATCCGCTCCACCGCCGCATCGTTGTCGCCGTTCTTGGAGCCCCAGGGCATTCCTGTCTCCATCGGGGCGGCGAAGGGGTCGTACCCTTGGTTGGTCCAATCGCTGATCATGGCCTTGAAGATCGGCATCAGCGCGTCGGAACTGAACCGCTCCTCGAAGTCCCGCCCAGCCCCCCGGTAAGCCTCGTTGAAGCGGCCGGCGAACATGGTCACCTCGCCGTAGTGGTTGATGGTGCCGAACACGTCGTCGAAGTTCACCACCCCGTAGAAGAAGCCCCATGCCACATCGCGCATCAGGGCCCGCAGGAAGGCGTCGATGGGCATGACGTGATTGCCGCCCGACCAGGAGATACGGGCGAAATACTCGTCGCGGCGCAGGTGGAAGCTGCCGGCCCGGAACGACCGGTAGCCGGTCTGGTTTTCAGGGGGCATGATTTCGGTGGCGGTCAGGGCCATTGCGTGTGCTCCCGGATTATTGGGTCTGGCAAATCTCGGTCCACTTCTGGACCGTGACAGGGCCTTCGATGGTCTGCAGCATGATGCAGGCGGGCTGTTCGGCGTGGAACCGGTAGGCCGCTCCCTTTGGCAGCAGGCCCTGGTGTCCCCGGCGCAGCACCAGCCGGCCCATCTTGCGGCCTTCGGGGTCGCCGTCCAGGCGGCGGGCGCCCTGGCTGCCCGGATCGACCAGGGCGGCGGGGTCGTCGAGCTTGACGAGGTGGACCTCCACCTCCCCGTCCATGCAGAGGACGAACTCGTCGTGGGCGCAGCTGAACCAGGGGGACGTCCCCTCGGCCCGTGCAGTCTCGATGACATACTCGAAATTCTTGGCGACGGCGATCCGCTCATAGGGCGCGGCCTGGTTCGCCACTTCGAACACATTGGAGAAGACGTAGTTCTTGGGATCGTCGTCGATCAGTTCGACCCCGCCCTTGTCATAGTCGGCAAGGGACCCGAAGCGGGTCTGGTAGCTCGTCATCGCATCCTCCCGTCTCGCGGCAAGCCGCGGGTCGGCGGTCAGGCCCCGACGGTCGAGAGTTTGGCGGAGGGCGACAGCCGCGTCCTGCACGAAATCGCGCGCCAAAGGCACATTCCAGCGCGGGTCAGACCTTGGCGCGGGCGGCTCGGTGCACGGCGGTGTCGAGGGCCTGGAGGAATGAGGAACGATCGGCCGCCTGGAAGGGCGCCGGGCCGCGGGTGACTTCACCGATGGAGCGCAGGTGTTCGCCGATGGCGCGTCCGGCCAGGGCCGCGCCGATGCTGTCGATGGTGAAGGGCTTGCCCTTGGGGTTCAGCACCTGGGCGTTCGCCTCCAGGCATCGTCCGGCGAGGGGGATGTCGGATGTCACCACCACGTCCCGCGCCGTGGCGCGCTCGGCGATCCAGTCGTCGGCGATATCCGGGCCGGCGTCGACGATCACCCGCTCGATCAGCGGATCCTGCGGGACCATCATGAAGGCGTTGGCCACCACATAGGTCTGCAGCGCGTACCGGCGCGCCACCTTGTAGATCTCGTCCTTCACCGGGCAGGCGTCGGCGTCGATGAAGATGCGAGGGCGGGCAGGCGCGGTCATGACGGCGAGAGAGCCGCAGGCCGCGGGAAGGTCAAGCCGGTTACGCGTCCTGCCCGTCGACGCTTTCGCGTTGGGCTACTTCATCGCCGCCATCTGCCCGCGGATCTCACCCGGCGGATGGGCGGCGGTGTGCAGGTTGAAGTACCATTTGCCCCCTCTCAGATCGGCGATCTGGGCGTCGGTCAGAGTCGCCGAGCCCTTGATTGGGCTGGCGAGGTTCATGACCATCACCGCCGGCCCGGCGTTGGCCCCGGGCGCGGCCGGGCCGTGGAAGTGGGCGGCGGTGGCCGGGCCGGTCAGGCCCGAATAGGTCACCGTGTAGTTGAAAGCCTTGGTCGCCGTGTCGAGGGTTGCCGTCACCTGGCCAGTTCCCTTCTCACTATTCGGCGGGACTTCATCCGAGCCCTTGAGGGCGGTCCCGAAACGCAGGGTCTCGGCCTGGGCGGCGCCGGCCATAAAACAGAACGCCGCCGTAGCGGCCACGAGTGCAACACGCATGCGACTTCTCCTTGAGCTGGCGGCGAACCGCGGCCAGTTCCGCGGCAACGCGCGGGCGGCGGCCCGGTTCCCCTTGGCGTGCGCTGGGCGGCCGCAATGTCTCGATCTGGAGATATCAATACTGAAGAGTATAAATGGCCAGCGCAAACGGCTGGAAGAAATGACGCAGGGCAAATCCCGCCAGTCTCCGCCCCTTGCCGGATGGCCCCCTCCCCTGCTACCGGCTTCAAGCAAGTCGCCATAGAGCGCAGGGAGCGGGCTGAACAGCGTCCGCACGCATCAGGAAGAGTACCCATGGCCCGTATCGTCGGCATGATCGCCACGTCCCACACGCCCACCATCGGCTTCGCCTTCGACGGCAAGAAGCAGGACGATCCGGTGTGGAAGCCGATCTTCGAGGCCTATGAGCCGATCAAGAACTGGCTGGACGAGAAGAAGCCGGACGTCCTGTTCATCGTCTACAACGATCACGTCACCTCCTTCTTCTTCGATCACTACTCGGCCTTCGCCCTCGGCATCGGCGAGTCCTATCCGGTGGCGGACGAAGGCGGCGGCCCGCGGAACCTTCCCCCCATCAAGGGTCACGGCAAACTCGCCCGCCATATCGGCGCGTCCCTGATGGCCAACGAGTTCGACATGTCCTTCTTCCAGGACAAGTCGCTGGACCACGGCTGCTTTTCTCCCATGTCGATCCTGATGTCGGCCGAGCCCGATTGGCCGATGCCGATCGTGCCGCTGCAGATGGGCGTGCTCCAGTTCCCGGTGCCGAGCGCGGCCCGCTGCTGGAAGCTGGGCCAGGCCCTGCGCGACGCCATCGAGAGCTATCCGGAAGACATCAAGGTGGCGCTGGTCGCCACCGGCGGCCTGTCCCACCAGGTGCAGGGCGAGCGCTGCGGCTTCAACAACCCCGCGTGGGACGACCGGTTCATGGACCTGCTCGCCCATGACCCCATCGCCCTGACCCGCATGACACACGCCGACCACGCCAAGCTGGGCGGCATGGAAAGCTCCGAAGTCATCATGTGGCTGGCCGCCCGCGGGGCCATGGCCTCCAGCGTGAAGGTCCTGCACCGCAGCTACTACCTGCCCTCGATGACCGCCATCGCCACCATGATCATCGAGAACGAGGCCTATGAGCCGATGAGCGCCTCCCAGGCCGAGGCCGCCCGCGCCAAGGCCGGCGAGCAGGCCAAGGGCATCGAGAAGCTCGACGGCACCTATCTGTTCGACCTCGACCGCAGCGTCGGCCACTACCGGCTCAACAAGTTCCTGCACGACCTCGTCATCCCCGAACACCGGGCGGCCTTCAACGCCGACCCCGAAGCCCTGTTCGAGCAGTTCGAACTGTCCGAGCATGAGCGGGACATGATCCGCCGCCGCGACTGGCGGGCGATGATGCAGTACGGCGCCATCTTCTTCGTGCTGGAGAAACTGGCGGCGGTGGTGGGTGTGTCCAACCTGCACGTCTATTCGCACATGAAGGGGCTGTCGCTGGACGACTTCCAGAAGACCCGCAACGCCCAGGTCCTCTACAACACCGGCGGCGCCGAGACCCACGCCAAGGTGGAAGCCAGCGCGACCACCTGATCACGGGAGCGCCCCGATTGGCGAAGCCGCGCGACCGCAAGGACAAAGCCCCCGACGACGAGCCCCTGCTCGGCGTCGGCCTGACGGCGCTCACGCTGGAGCAATGGCGGCGTGAGCGGCCCGATCTCGACCTCGCCGGCTTTCTGATTGGGGTGCAGATCGGGCGGCTCGGCCTGCTGTACCAGCGGATCTCCGAAAAGAACGCCGCCCGCTATGGGGTTGGGGCCGGCGAGATGAAGGTGCTGACGGCCCTGCGCCGGCAGGGTCCGCCCTATGAGCTGCGACCGACAGACCTGTTCCGCATGCTGGGCGTCACCTCGGGCACCATGACCTACCGCATCGACAAGCTGGTGGAGCGCGGCCTTGTGGTGCGCACCCCGGACCCCAACGACGGCCGAGGGGCCATGGTGCAGCTTACGCCGGACGGGGTGGCCCGCGCCGACCTCATCGTCAGCTCCGCCACCATCAACTGGCGGGAACGGATGGGCCCGCTGGCGGACGATCCCGACAAGCTGGCCAAGCTCGAAGCCATGCTGGCCGAGATCGCGACCCAGCTCGAGGCGCAGGACAGCGAATAGCCTGCGCCTCTCGCGGGGGATTACTTCACGGACGCATAGGCCAGCCGGTCGCCGCGGAAGGTGCCGACCCAGATGTCGTCGCCGACCTGCAACGCGCCGGTCGCGTCGCTGAAGGCCTCCGTGCCCTCCTCATGCAGAACCGGCGTGGTCTTCATGGTCGCCGGGTCGATCTTCAGCACCGTCCAGGCGTGCGGACAGCGGGGCTTGCCGCAGGACTGCAGATTCTTCATGTCCGAGACCTGCCCGGCCACCAGAAGCATCCCGTCCGGGGCCCAGCGCAGATTGTCCGGCAGGAAGTCCACCGAGATGGTCTCCGCCTTGCCGCCGGCCAGCGGGAAGCGATTGATCTTCTTTTCGGGCCAGGCGTTGGCGAACAGCCACTTGCCGTCCGCCGACACCGCCACGCCGTTGGCGCCGGACATCTGCGTACCGGGCACGACCTTGAACCCGGCCGCCGGGGTCCAGTGGTAGACGAGGCCGGTCTTCTCCCCCGCCGCCATCTTGGCGAAGGCCTTGGCGTCGCCCAGGGCGTTGAACTTGCTGGCCACCAGCCCGCCGTTCGGCGCCGGGGCCACCGAATTCAGGCTCGCCCCCTCCGGCGCATTCAGGCAGCCGATCCAGGTCAGGGTCGGCTCGGCCGCCGTGGCGTCGAGGTCGAACACCTCGATCGACTCGCGGCCGCCGTGGTTGATGGCGAACAGCGTGTGATGGCCGCCGGAGCCGGGCTGCAGGGCCAGGCCATGGGCGGCGAACTTGGCGATATCGGGCGCCGTGCACTTGTCGTAGGGGGCCTTGGCGGCGCCCCCCATAACCGGGGCCACCGTCTTCCAGCTCTTTTTGGCCGCGTCGATCAGATAGAGCTTGCCGGCGCCGCCCTGCGGTCCGGACATGCCGCTGACCACCATCCAGGAGGTGTCGGGCGCCAGCACCAGATCCTCGGCGTTGGCCGGGCCGCACAGATAGTTGACCTTTCCGGCCGGCGCACAGTCCGCCGCCGCAACGGTCGTGGTCTGGATTGTCGTCGTCGCCCTGGTCGTCTCGTTGTTCGCCGCCGGCTTGCTGCAGCCTGCCGCCAGCGCCGCCACGGCCGCCGCCGTGGCCGCCCAATTTCTGATGCTCATCGTCCCGTCCGTCCCTGAACCGCCGTCTAGCGCGGCGCGGGCGCAGGATGGGCCGATACGGGCGGGCGGTTCAAGCGCCGCGAGAAGCGGCGGCCGTCAGACGAACCGGACCGCATAGATCGGCGGCAATCGCGCCTCCGCCGCGGTCCAGTGGTCGCCGGCGTCGTCGCTGGTCCACAGGCCGCCGGTGGTGGAGCCCATGGCCAGCCGCTCGCCCGTATCGTCCACCTCCAGGCCATGGCGATAGATCAGGTCGTAGGCGTGCGCCTGGGGCAGGCCCTGGCGCAGCATCTCGAAGCTCTCGCCGCCGTCGGTGGTGCGGGCCACCACCATCTCCCCGTCCTTGGGATAGCGATACTCGTCCTTCACCGCCGGGGCGAACCAGGCCGTGCCCGGCCGCTCCGGATGCACCGCGACGCCAAAGCCGAAGGTGGTGGGCTGGGGCGTCACCTCCGCCCAGGAGGAGATGCCGGCGGCGGCGCGGAAGGCGCCGTTGTGGTGCTGGATCCACAGATGGTCCGGCGCGGCCGGACAGCGCACCATCCGGTGCGGATCCTGGGCCACCAGCATGTGTTTCTGCTCGGGGGGCATATAGGCGGCCCACAGCCCCTCCCCGCCCAGGCGCCAGGTCCCGCCGCCGTCCGTGGTCTCCCACACCCCCGCACAGGAGATGGCGATGGCGACCCGGTTCGAATCCCGCGGATCGACGCAGATGGAATGGATGCCCGGCTTGTCATAGCCGCCGCCGAACCAGTGCTCGCGGCTCGGATCGTCCCACAGGCTCTGCACTAGGCTCCAGCTCGAACCCCGGTCGTCGCTGCGGAACAGGCCGCCGGGGATGGTGCCGGCCCAGAGCACCCCGGGCTGATCGAGGCCCCCCGTCTCCAGCGACCAGATCAGCTTCAGGCTCGGCGGATCCTCGCCCCCGACGCCGGCGTAGGAGGGCGTGGCGATCTCCGTCCAGGTCTCCCCGTCATCTTCGGAGCGGTGCAGCTTCACCCCGAAGTGGCCGAGGTCCAGGCAGGCATACAAGGTCCCGTCGCGGGGGTCCTGCATGGCCATGTTGCAGGGCGAGCCCAGGAAGTGGGTCCTGTGCGGGCCCCAGGCCCCGCCGGCCGACGGCCGAATGTCGAACAATCCCTTACGCGTGCACACCAGCAGCCGGTCAGACATGCTCACCCTCCCGATAGCGCCTGAAACACATAGATTTCGGTGGTCTCGACGACGGGCGAGGACAGCGCCGTTTCGCGGGGCTGCATCCTTCCGTCAAGGAAGACGGCGACGTGCTTGCGAAGGGCGCCCTGGTCGTCGAGCACATAGCTTTTGAGCAGAGGGTAGTCGGCGCAGACCGCCTCCAGAGCCTCGCCCACGGTAGCGGCGTCGCAGACCGTCGGGGCGCTCGGCGCCACGCGCTGCAAATGGGCGGTGAAGGCGATGACGGCCAAAACGACATCCGGCTTGCTGACGGGTGTCAGCAAGCCGGACTAATCGAGAATTCGTCAAGCGTGGCCATCGCCTCTCACGCGGCGGGAGGCGTCAGCTCTAATGGAGGGCGCGGGAGAGGCGATCCGGCAGGCCCGAAAGCCGATTCGGCAGACGCGAAAGCAGCTTGGAGCCACGGTGAGCCAGCTTCGGCGCCTCGTCGGCGGCGGCCTTGGCCGGAACCGCCAGGGCGGCGGCCAGCGGCATCAGTATCTTACCGTAGTCGCTCCAGAAGTGCTTGGCGGTCTTGGCCGCGATGTGGCGCGACCGGTTGTTGCGCACCAGCATGGCGACAGCGACAGCCGCTCCAACCGCGCCCGCGGCGATCACGGCGCTCCTCACCGGGTGGGCGCGTACGTGGGTGACGGCGCCCTTGCCCGCCTCGGTCGCTTTTTCCCCAGCCGTATGGGCAAGGGCGGCGGCCTTGGTCCGGGCTCGCTCCAGTCGCTCACCGGCGACTTTGCGGATTTCGCTGGCGCGTTCCTTAAGTTGACGGCGGGCCTCGTCGAAACGCTCGACGTTGTGCGCGGCCTCGGCTGAAAGCGTGCTGGAAGCGCCATTCGCCATGTCGCGCCTAGGCGTGGCGCCGGTGCTGTTCTGGTAGTCGGTGTCGGTTACGGACATAGGGCACTCCTCTGGTCGTGATGCATCAACGCAGATGCAGCAGAGGCGATCCCTCAAATCGTCCGGGCGCTGCGTCTTAGCGCCTGGGGGGGCTGGCCGAAGGCGCGCAGGAAGGCCCGACGCATCCGCTCCGGATCGCCGAAACCGACCCGTTCCGCCAACGTGTCGATGGGCTCGCTCCCCTGCTCCACCCGCTCGCGCGCGGCCTCGACCCGCAATCGCTCCACCGCCTTGGCCGGGGTTAGGCCGGTCTCGGCGGTGAAGGCCCTGGCGAAATTGCGGGGGCTCATGGCGGCCTCGGCGGCGAGACGCTCCACCGTCAGCGCCTCGGCCAGACGTTCCCGCGCCCAGGCCAGCAATGGGGCGAAGCGGCCATCGGATCGCTCCATCTCCAGCAGGGCGGAGAACTGCGACTGGCCCCCCGGCCGGCGGTGATAGACGACGAGCTGTTGCGCCGCGCGCCGGGCGACCCCTTCGCCGAAATCCTCCCCCACCATGGCCAGCGCGAGGTCCACGCCTGCGGATATCCCCGCCGAGGTCCAGAACTTGCCGTCGCGGGTGAAGATGCGGTCCGGCTGCAGCTTCACCTTGGGAAAGCGCCGGGCGAAGTCGGTGGTGCGGCTCCAATGGGTGGTGGCGGGGCGGTCGTCCAACAGCCCCGCGGCCGCCAGTACATAGGCCCCCGAACAGACGCTGGCGACCCGGCGGCATCTGACCGCCGCCTCGTGCAGCAGGGCGATCACCTTCGGATCGGTGGCCGGCGCACGCACCCCGTCACCGCCGGCGACCACCAGGGTGTGGAGCCCCTCGGCCGCCTCCAGTCCCTCCGCGTGCAGGCAGATCCCCGACGAACTCGGCACATCGCCCGGCTCCGCCGCCAGCAGGCGCAGCTCGTAAGGGTCCTCGGCCACCCGCCCCCCGACCTCGAAGGCGGAGATCGGCCCGGCCGCGTCGAGAAGCTGGAAATCCGGAAAGATCAGGAACCCGATGGTGCGGGGCATGGCTGAAAAAGTGGGAATAATGTCATTTCGGCCAGACGCTAGGCGCGCCATGCTGGGCCGTCAACTGGAGGAAGCCCCGTGAGCCAGACCCCGTTCCGCATCGTCGAAGCCCTGTTCCCCGACCTGACCCAGCTCGACTTCACCGGCCCGCATCAGGTGTTAAGCCGCCTGCCCGGAACCGAAGTGATCATGGCGTCCCTGGCGGGCGGCCCGGTGGAGGCCGATTGCCTGACCTTCGCCAACTCCGTCCGGCTGGAGGATATCAACGGCTGCGACCTGCTGGTGGTCCCCGGCGGCCTTGGCGTGGCCGCCGCGATGAACAGCGAGCCCTTCATGGCCGAGGTGAAACGGCTGGGCGCCGGCGCGACCTATCTCGCCTCGATCTGCACCGGGTCGCTGATCCTCGGCGCGGCGGGCTTCCTCAAGGGCCGGCGGGCGGCGTGCCATTGGGGCTGGCGGGACCTGCTGCCCCTCTTCGGCGCCATTCCCGACGAGGCCCGGGTCGTCCGCGACGGGAACGTCATCACCGGCGGCGGCGTCACGGCGGGGATCGACCTCGCCCTCACCATCGCCGCGGAGGTGGCGGGTCCGGACGTGGCCCAGACGATCCAACTCACCCTCGAATACGCCCCTGCTCCGCCGTTCAACGCCGGCAGGCCCGAAACGGCGCCGCCGCACATCCTGGCCGCCGTACGGAAACATCTCGAACAGGCGGCGCCCGACCGGACCGAGTCGGCGAGGCGTGCGGTCCTCGCGATGGCCTAAAGGTTCTCAGGCACAGGGATACCGGCCTAAGCTGCCCCCATGACCTTCGTGTCCATCACCCGCCTCAGGCTCCGGTCGCTTCGCTTCCTGCCAGGCTTCCTCCGGTACACTCTCGCCGCCAGCCGGCAGGCGCGCGCAAGCGGCGGCCTGCTGGGAGGCTATGTCGCCAATGGCCCGAAGCTGACCTTCTGGACCGTCAGCGTTTGGCGCGACGATGCGGCGATGCGCGCCTTCCGCGCAGGCGGCGCGCACCTGAAGGCCATGCCGAAGCTGATGCACTGGTGCGATGAAGCGTCCGTCGCCCACTGGCGACAGGAAATCGACGATGCGCCGTCCATCCCCGAGGCGGCGCGGCGCCTGGTGGCCGAAGGGCGGCTATCGAAGGTCCGGCGGCCCTCGCCCGGCCAGGCGGAGGGCGACCTGTGGCCGGATCGCGTTCTTCCGCGGCTTGGGTTCCGGCTCAGGGCGAAAGGCTAATTACCTTCCCAGACCGCCAACGCCCGCTCGCGTTCGGTGTACCAGCGTTGCAGGCAGGCGCGGGTGCGGCAGGCGGACCAGGCGTCCCGCGCGTCCAGTTCCTCGGCCATCACGTGACCCGAGACATCGCGGGCGCTGGCGTTGGCCAGCATGTCGCGCACACGCCGTTCGCGCGCCTGGAGGGCCGGGTCGGAGGCCAGGATCTCCTGTGGCGGACGCGGGCGTTCCGGCTTGGGCGCGGGCCGGGCGGCCAGGGCGGGCGAGACGCACGCCGCCGCCATCGCCAAGGCCACCAACCCCTGCAGGCGCCGCGCTTGCGGTGCACGGTAAGAAACGATGCTCGGCATCGGACCCTCCATTTGGCGCGAAGCTGGCACGGCGGGCTGCATCGGCCAAGACCCCGCAAGACGCCGCGCTTCTGTTTCAACGGCGACAGGAATGAGGGCCCGCCGCAACATGGCGGCTACACCCGGTCAAGCTAGGGCTAAGCAGGCCCCCTACGGAGAAGGCGGAGGATTCCCTCCACCGAGGGGGTGCTTGGTTGTGACAATGCGGCGCGGCTTCTAATGCGCCGAAAGTGACAGTAGCTTAGCGCCTGCGCGCCCGGCTTCGGGATCGCCAAGAGCGCGAGTTACAAAAAGTTTGGGGCGCGCCGCCGAGTGGCCTTCTACTCGATGCGAGCGCGCGGGACGCAGGCAGAAAAGAAGAGAAGAAAACACATGGCGTCACGCCTCATGAGGAAACCTACGGCCGCTGTCGCCCTGGCGGCGGCGTTCGCCGTGCTGGGGGGCGCCAATGCGGCGGCCCCGGATCAGGCGATCAACCCCGCCCCCGCCTTCAGCGGCAAGGAACTCGCCGCCCTGCCGACCCAGGGCTGGCTGACCAATGGCGGCAACCTGTTGAACCAGCGCTATTCGCCGCTGAAAGAGATCAACAAGGACAACGTCAAGAACCTGAAAGCCGAATGGCGCGCGTCGTTGAACGGCTCCGGCCTGTCGCCGCGCTCGGGCAATCAGGCCCAGCCGCTGGTGCATGACGGCGTCATCTACATCCAGACCGGCGAGAACGACGCCTTCGCGGTGTCGGTCGAGACCGGCAAGGTGCTGTGGGAATACAAGGCCAACGTCGACGCCAAGGTCGCCCGCCCCTGTTGCTCGTGGGTGGGACGCGGCCTCGGCATGGGGGAAGGCAAGATCTTCGTCGGCCAGCTCGACGCCAAGCTGGTGGCCCTCGACCAGAAGACCGGCAAGGTGGCCTGGTCGATCCAGGCCGAAGACCCCAAGGCCGGCTACGTCATCGCCTCCGCCCCGCTCTATTACGACGGCATGGTCATCACCGGCTTCGCCGGCTCCGACATGGGCACCCGCGGACGGATCAAGGCCTACAACGCCAAGACCGGCGAGCTGGTGTGGACCTTCTACACCGTGCCCGGCCCCGGCGAGCTCGGCCACGACACCTGGCCGGCGGGCAGCGACGTCTGGAAGTACGGCGGCGCCGCCATCTGGCAGACCCCGGCGATCGATCCTGAGCTTGGGATGATCTACTTCTCGACCGCCAATCCTGGTCCGGTGCTGAACGGGCGCCTGCGCAAAGGCGACAATCTGTTCTCGGACTCGATCGTCGCCCTCGACGTGAAGACCGGCAAGTACAAGTGGCACTTCCAGGAAGTGCACCACGACATCTGGGACTATGACGCGCCCAATCCCGTGATCCTGTTCGACGCCCCCTACAAGGGCAAGATGCGCAAGGGCGTGGCCCAGGCCGGCAAGACCGGCTGGGTCTATATCCTCGACCGCGTCACAGGTAAGCCGCTGATCGGCATCGTGGAAAAGAAGGTGATGCAGGAGCCGGCGCAGTTCACCGCCGCCACCCAGCCCCACCCCATCGGCGACGCCTTCGTGCCCCAGTTCATCGACGTGGCTCCCGAGAACGTCGAGCTGGTGAACGACGGCAAGATCTTCACCCCCTTCACCAAGGACCCGGTGATGTGGAAGCCGCTGGCCGCCGCCAACTGGCCGCCGTCGTCCTACGACCCCGAATCCAATCTGATGTACATCTGCGCCACCGACGCCCTGTGGGGCGCGCAAGGCGGCAACCCGGACTATCCGGTGGAGCCGGGCGCCCTCTACTCCGGCAGCGTGGTGGCCCGTGTAGCCGCGCCCCGCCGCGGCATCTTCGCCGCCATGGACCTGAAGACCAACAAGATCGCCTGGCGGGCCCAATGGGTCGACCAGTGCTATTCCGGCTCGGTCAACACCGCCGGCGGCCTGCTGTTCGTCGGCCGCAACGACGGTCGCTTCGTCGCCTTCGACAAGAAGAACGGCAAGCGGCTGTGGGAATTCCAGACCGACGGCGGCGTGAACGCCCCGGCCTCGGTGTTCGAATACAAGGGCAAGCAGTACATCGCCGTCCTGGCCGGCGGCACGGCGCTGGCCGGCTCCAAGCGGGCCGACGGCCTGTGGCTGTTCTCCTTGAGCGGCAAGAAGGAATCCATGCCCCGTGGGTCGGCCGATCCGTCGGGTCAGGCGCCCCGTGGCGGCGCGGGCGCACCTGCGGGCGGCACGGCGACCCAGGCGCCTCCAGGGGCGGCGCCTGCCGCTGCTGCGGCGCCGGGCGCGCCGCCGGCCGGCGCAGCGGGCGGACCGCCCGTGCGCGTCGCCAACCTCGACAAGGGCAAGGATCTCTACAGCGGCGCCTGTGTGGTCTGTCACGGCGAGAACGGCCAGGGCGGCACCCATGGCGGCGCCAAGCTGACCAAGGCGCTGACCCCCGACCTGATCAAGCAGGTGGTGGTCAAGGGCCGCAACGACATGCCGGCCTTCGGCACCGCCTTCAACAACGACGCCCTCGACGACCTCGCGGCCTACGTGCTGTCGATCGCCAAGTAGCGCCGACCGCAAACCGCGAAAAAAGAGCCGCCCATTTCTCACGGAATGGGCGGCTTTTGTTGTTGGGATGATTGCTTGCGCCGTCCCGAAGAGCGGGTGGGCAAGTCGGGATCAGTTGATGGTGTCGAGCCGGGCCAGCGCCGACGCCAGCTTGGCCTTCGCGGCTTCGGCCTCGGCCATCCGTTCGCGGTTTTCCGCGACCACGGCTTCGGGCGCGCGGGCCATGAAGTCGGGGTTGTCCAGCTTCTTGGCGGTGCGGCCGATGTCGTCTTCCAGACCCTTGATGGCCTTGGCGAGGCGAGCCTTCTCGGCCCCCAGATCGATGAAGGCGGCTACGGACAGGGCGCCGGTCGCCTCGCCCGCCACGAACAGCACCGAGCCCGGGGGCGCAGCCTCGGCCTCGCGCACGCTTTCCAGCCGCGCCAGGGTGCAGATGCGGTCGCGGTGGCGGGCCACGCGAGCCAAGGTCTCCGCACTCGCCCCGACGAGGCTGAGGGGCGCCCGGGCCGACGGCGGCAGGTTCATTTCCGCGCGGATCGAGCGCACCTCGCTGACGAGGTCGATCAGCCAGCCGATCTCGGCCTCCGCCTCGGCGTCCACCCAGTCCCCCGGCAGCACCGGCCAGGGCGCTTCCATCAGCATCCCGTCGCGGGCCGGGCCGAACTCGGCGGTGGCGCGCCACAGCTCTTCGGTCAGGAAGGGCGTCACGGGGTGCAGCAGCTTCAAGGCCTGATCCAGCACCCAGGCCGCCATGGCGCGGGTCTCGGTCTTGGCCGCCTCGTCGTCCCCCAGGAGGATCGGCTTGATCAGCTCCAGGTGCCAGTCGCAGAACACGTTCCAGACGAAGCGATAGAGGGCCGTGGCCGCCTCGTCGAAAGCGCAGGCGTTCAGCGCCTCGGTCACCGCGGCGGCGGTCTTCACCGTCTCGCCGCGAATCCAGCGGTTGACCGTCTCCTTGACCTTCGACGGGTCGAAGGCGGGGTCGACCACGCACTCGTTCATCTGGCAGAAGCGCGCCGCATTCCACAGCTTGGTGCCGAAGTTGCGGTAGCCCTCGACCCGCTGGGTCGACAGCTTGATGTCGCGCGCCTGGCCGGACATGGCGGTCAGGGTGAAGCGCAGGGCGTCGGCGCCGTACTGGTCCACGAGGCCCAGGGGGTCGATGACGTTGCCCTTGGACTTCGACATCTTCTGGCCCTTCTCGTCACGGACCAGGGCGTTGATGAAGACGCGGCGGAAGGGAACCTCGCCGGTGAAGTGGATGCCCATCATCATCATCCGGGCGACCCAGAAGAAGATGATGTCGAAGCTCGTGACCAGGGTGTCGGTGGGATAGAACCGCTTCACGTCGTCGGTCTGTTCCGGCCAGCCCATCGTCGAGAACGGCCACAGCCCGGACGAGAACCAGGTGTCGAGCACGTCCTCGTCCTGCACCAGCGGCACGTCCTTGCCGTAGTGGGCGCGGGCGGCGGCCTTGGCCTCGGCTTCCGTTTCCTCGACGAAGATGGCGCCGTCCTCGGCGTACCAGGCCGGGATGCGGTGGCCCCACCAGAGTTGGCGCGAGACGCACCAGGGCTCGATGTTCTTCAGCCACTCGAAATAGGTCTTCTCCCAGTTGCGCGGCTCGAACACCGTGCGGCCGTCCTCCACCGCCTTCAGCGCCGGCTGGGCCAGGGTCTTGGCGTCCACATACCACTGGTCGGTGAGGTAGGGCTCGACCACGACACCCGAACGGTCGCCATGCGGCACCACATGGCGGGTCGGGTCGATGCCGCGTAGCAGGCCAAGCTCTTCCATCCGGGCGATCACCGCCTTGCGGGCGACGAAGCGGTCCATGCCGACGAACTCGGCCGGCACGTTGTCGTTCAATCGCGCCTGCGGATCGAGGATGTTGATCTGGTCCAGGCCGTGGCGCTTGCCGACCTGGAAGTCGTTGAAGTCGTGGGCCGGCGTGATCTTCACCGCGCCGGACCCCTTTTCCGGGTCGGCATAGGCGTCGGCGACGATGGGAATCTCCCGGCCGACGATGGGCAGGATCACCGTCTTGCCGACCAGGGCGGTATAGCGCTCGTCGTCCGGATGCACGGCGACGGCGGTGTCGCCCAGCATGGTCTCGGGGCGCGTGGTGGCGACCACGATCTCCCCCGAGCCGTCGGCCAGCGGATAGACGAAGCGCCAATAGCTGCCGTCGACTTCGCGCTGCTCCACCTCGAGATCGGAGATGGCGGTCTGCAGATGCGGATCCCAGTTGACCAGCCGCTTGTCGCGATAGAGCAGCCCCTGCTTGTGCAGGGTGACGAACACCTTGCGGACGGCGGCCGACAGGCCTTCGTCCAGGGTGAACCGCTCCCGGCTCCAGTCGCAGGAGGCGCCGAGGCGGCGGAGCTGGCGCACGATGTTGCCGCCGGACTCGGCCTTCCAGGTCCACACCTTCTCCAGGAAGGCTTCTCGGCCCATCTCCCGGCGGCCGACATTGCCGGCGGCGGCAAGCTGGCGCTCCACCACCATCTGGGTGGCGATACCCGCGTGGTCGGTCCCGGGCAACCAGAGGACGGCTTCACCCTTCATGCGGTGGAAGCGGGCCAGCACGTCCTGCAACGTGTTGTTCAGCGCATGGCCGATGTGCAGCGAGCCGGTGACGTTCGGCGGCGGGATGACGATGGAAAAGGGCTTGGCCGCAGGGTTGCGCGCGATGGCGCGCTCAGGGGCGAAGGCGCCCGACGCCTCCCACTCCGCGTAGAGACGCGGCTCCACGGCCTTCGGATCGAATGTCTTTTCAAGCATGGGACGGCGCTACGGCCTGACGCCGACGATGGCAAGGGGGGAAGTGCATCTCCCTTCCCCCTTATGGGAAGAAGGGCCGGGACGGGATGGTCCGCCGGGTTACGGAAAAGGTCGCGACCTCACCCTCACCCCTGCCCCTTCCCCCATCAAGGGAGAAGGGAAACTCGGCTGCTATCGCCGGCGGGCGATTCGTTCGACTTCGGCCTGGACCTGAGACTCGACGATGGCGGGCAGGTTTTCGTCGAGCCAATCCTTCAGCAAGGGACGCAGAAGCTCGCGCACCACCGCCTCCAGATCACGGCCCTCGGCGGGCATGGCCACGGTGCGGGCCAGCTTGCCAAAGTGGGAGGCGGCGCTCTCGGCCACGGGGGCGCTGAGCAGGGCGTCGTCGAGGCTCGCCGCCGCCGTCCGCGGGGCCGGTGCGGGCGGAGGAGCCGGAGGCGCCGCCGGGGCGGCGGGCGCAACCGTCAGCGGCTCAGGCGGCGCGGAGAACACGTCGAGATCGCCAAGGCTGGTCACCGGGGGCGCGGCCGGCGCCGGTTCAGCAGCGACAGCTTCGAACTTCTCCGTCAGCTCCAGCACGTCGTCCTCTTCGAACTCCGGCGCCAGATCGGGTTCGGGTTCGTGGGCCAGGACCGGCTCAGGTTCGTGTTCAGCGGCGGCCGGCTCCGCGGCCTTCTCGGCCGGCGCATCGTCCTCGGAGATGATCCGGCGGATGGACGCCAGGATCTCCTCCATCGTCGGTTCCTGGGCGTTGGTGTCGGCCATGTGAGCGCCGCCTGCTGCATAATGATGAATCGAGGATGCGAGCGTAAGCGCGCGCGCGCGATCCTGCAATTACGCGTCTTAGGAGAAAACGCCGCGGACGCAGGCACGTCGCGCGCGATGTGCGCCCCGTCGCCCCCTCTCCGGCTCGCCGACGCCAAACCGCCGACGAAGCGCGGTCACGGCGCCGTGGCGATGGGGCCCAGGGGGAGCGCGGTGGCAGGCTGCAACGCCTGCGGCGGAGCCGTCCCCGGGGTCACGGAAACTGGTCCGGAAGGCGCGGCCGGCGCGGTAACCGCCGGCGGCGTCGCCGTGGTGGACGGGG
>Ga0182736_1000418_pt1 | contig 67401 bp, 68 predicted proteins | sample eDN5th30CKraftBY_FD_128882 | JGI IMG/M metagenome (GOLD analysis project Ga0182736, IMG submission 128882) | Enriched backyard soil microbial communities from Emeryville, California, USA - eDNA 5th pass 30_C Kraft BY (version 2) (version 2) | ecosystem: Environmental > Terrestrial > Soil >... | reverse complement strand
GTGCGTTCGGTGGGCGGCGCACTGGCGAGCGAAGTTAGCGCCGTCCAGATATGTTCCTTCGCCTGCGGATCGACCGTGACGTTCTCGGTGTCGAGGATGGCCGCCAGCCATTCGGCGGCCCAGGCGCGTTCGGCCGCCTCGTCGATCCGGGCGAGCGGCTGCATGGCGACGGTCGCGTCCTCGTCGGACAGCCCGCCGCCTAAATCCTGCCAGTCGCCGCCCATGCCGAGCACGGCGGCGCGGATGCTGCCGCCGAAATCGAACGCGAAGACCTGCCCGTTCTCGTATCGGCGGAACTGCATCGCCATCAGCGCGAGCAGGACACTCTTGCCCGCCCCGGTCGGACCGACGATCAGCGTGTGTCCGACGTCGCCGACATGAAGGGAAAACCGGAACGGGGTGCTTCCTTCGGTCTTGCCATAGAGCAAAGGTGGCGCACCGAAATGTTCATCCCGTTCCGGTCCCGCCCATACCGCTGACAGGGGGATCAGGTGGGCAAGATTGAGGGTGGAGATCGGCGGTTGCCGAACATTTGCGTAGGTGTGGCCGGGGAGACTCCCCAGCCATGCCTCGATCGCGTTCATCCCCTCGGGGATGACGGTGAAGTCGCGGCCCTGGATGACCTTCTCGACCAGCCGCAGCTTCTCGGCCGCTGTGGCGGGATCGCGGTCCCACACCGTCACGGTCGCCGTCACATAGGCCATGCCCGCATAGTCCGCGCCAAGCTCCTGCAGGGCGGTGTCGGCATCGGCCGCTTTGTTCGAAGCGTCGCTGTCGAGCAGCGTGCTCGCCTCGTTGGTCATCACCTCCTTCAAGATCGCAGCGACGCTCTTGCGCTTGGCAAACCACTGACGGCGGATTCGGGTGAGCAGCTTCGTCGCGTTGGTCTTGTCGAGCATGATCGCGCGGGTGGACCAGCGATAGGCGAAGGCGAGCCGGTTCAGCTCGTCGAGCAGTCCGGGGAATGTGACACTCGGGAATCCGATGACGGTGAGCGTGCGCAGATGATGCTCGCCCAGCTTCGGCTCTAGCCCGCCAGTAAGAGGCTCGTCGGCGAGCAGTGCATCGAGATGCATCGGCGTCTCGGGGACGCGCACGCGCTGGCGCCGCGTCGAAATCGTGCTGTGCAGATAGGTCAGCGTCTCGGAGTCATCGAGCCAGCGAACCTCGGGCACGAAGCCTTCGACCAGATTGAGAACGCGGTCGCTGCGATCCGTGAAGCTGGCCTGCAACTCCCACGGATCGACGCCCGCGCCGGAACGGCCCTCATACAGCCAGGTTTCGGCGCGGGCGGCGTCCTCGGCCGGCGGCATCCAGAGCAGGGTGAGGAAATAGTGGCTCTCGAAATGCGCGCCTTCCTCGCGGAACTGTTCGCGGCGCTCCATGTCCACGAGCGCCGAGACCGGATCGGGAAAATCGGATTCGGGATAGTCGAGCGCGGGCGTGCGCTGCGCCTCGACGAAGATCGCCCAGCCTGATCCGAGACGGCGCAGCGCATTGTTCAGCCGCGCCGTGGTGGCGACCAGCTCGGCCGGCGTGGCGCTGTCGAGATCGGGGCCACGAAAACATGCGGTCCTTTGAAAGCTGCCGTCCTTGTTGAGCACGACGCCTTCCCCGACCAGCGCGGCCCAGGGCAGGAAGTCGGCGAGGTTGGCCGCCCCGTTGCGATATTCGCGCAAGCTCATCATGGCCGCATCCACGTCGGATAGCGGATGTGGCGCCGGGCCACGTCCACGAATTGCGGATCGCGGCGCGCGGCCCATACAGCAAACACATGGCCGATCGCCCAGATAGCGAGGCCCGCGATCCAGAGGCGCAGGCCGAGCCCGATCGCGCCTGCCAGCGTCCCGTTGACGATGGCGAGCGAGCGCGGGGCGCCGCCGAGCAATATCTGCTCGGTCAGCGCCCGGTGAACCGGCGCAAAATAACCCGCGATCCGTTCGCCCTGATCGGCCGCGCCGGTCATGCGATCAACGCCCCGCCGCCGAACGAGAAGAAGGTGAGGAAGAAGGAGCTGGCCGCGAAAGCGATGCTGAGGCCGAACACGATCTGGATCATTCGCCGCGACCCGCCGTTCGTGTCGCCGAAGGCCAGGGTCAGGCCGGTCACGATGATGATGATGACGGCGATGATCTTGGCGACCGGCCCCTCGATGCTTTCGAGGATCGACTGGAGCGGCGCTTCCCACGGCATCGACGATCCGGCCGCGTGCGCCGGCAGCGCGTATAGCAGCCCGGCGGCGGTGATCCCGGCGTGGCCGAGGCGGTCGAGCATGGTTCCGCCCAGCAGGCGGCGCTTGGTGTTCTTCTTCATGGCAAGTCTCCCGGTTCGGTGGTGGAAAGGGGCGCGAGGCGGTAGTCGCCGGTCGCGGGATCGAGCCCCGCGACGCGGGCCAGCTCGGACAGCCGACGGCCGTGTCCGTCGCGGACCAGCACGGCGATCAGGTCGATGGTCTCGGCCACCAGCGCGCGGGGGACCGTGACGACGGCTTCCTGAATGAGCTGCTCCATGCGGCGGAGCGCCCCGAGCGCGGTTCCGGCGTGGATCGTGCCGACACCGCCGGGGTGTCCCGTTCCCCAGGCTTTGATGAGGTCCAGCGCCTCGGCGCCCCGCACCTCACCGATGGGGATGCGGTCGGGGCGCAGGCGCAGCGAGGATCGGACAAGATCGGACAGCGAGGCGACGCCATCCTTGGTCCGCATGGCGACAAGGTTGGGCGCCGCGCATTGCAGCTCGCGCGTGTCCTCGATCAGCACGATCCGGTCTGGCGTGCGGGCAATCTCCGCCAGGAGCGCATTGACCAGCGTCGTCTTGCCGGCGCCGGTGCCGCCCGCGACAAGGATGTTGGCGCGCGACGCCACGGCCCCACGCAGCGCGCCGGCCTCGGCCGGCGACATGATCCCGGCCGCCGCATAATCGTCGAGCGTGAAGATGGCGACGGCGGGCTTGCGGATGGCGAAGGCCGGCGCCGCGACGATCGGGGGCAGCAGTCCCTCGAACCTCTCACCGCCTTCGGGCAGCTCGGCCGAGACGCGGGGGCTGCCCGCGTGAACCTCGGCGCCGACGTGGTGGGCGACCAGGCGAACGATGCGCTCGCCGTCCGCCGCGCCCATCGTCATGCCGGTGTCGGAAATCCCTTCGCCCAGCCGGTCGATCCAGAGCCGGCCGTCCGGGTTCAGCATCACCTCGATGACGGCAGGGTCTTTGAGCCAGGATGCGATCGAAGGCCCCAGCGCCGTGCGCAGCATCCGCGCGCCGCGCGTGAAGCCTTCGGATCGGATCGGTTGGACGGACAAGAAACGGCCCCTGAAATGGGCCGGGCGACCAACCGCCCGGCGTCAGGGGCTCATCAAGAGAGCCAGGAAATCGAGCAGGGCAACAGTTACGTCGCGGCGTAGTAGAGGCGGCGGCAGATACTTATCCAGTGCGAAAATCCGACACGGACACATCTAGGACCGGTGCGCGCTCCGAATTGATTCGACCCAAGTTCGCCCGATCTCGCGGCCACCATCCGGCGAAGCGCCTCTGCGGCGCTTGCCGTGACCGGCCCGACAATATATGCTTGCAATGAGGTGCCATCTTGTCGACAGGTGTGCGTCGATGGAATAGGGGCAGGCATCGATGCGATGAAATTGGTCGATTTATTTTGTGGTGGCGGAGGTTTTTCCCTTGGCGCCCATAGTGCCGGTTTCGAAGTCGCTGCCGCCTATGACAATGACGAAATCCTAACTTCTTCGTATCCCGTCAATTTCCCCAACACAAAGCTCTTTCATCGAGACGTCGCCACCCTTTCGGGCGGAGAAATTCTTGCCGACGTTGACGGCGAGATCGCCGGAATCTTCGGTGGGCCGCCATGTCAGGGTTTCAGCGACATCGGGCGCCGCTCAAAGTCCGATCCGAGGCGAGAACTGTTGGGCCATTTTTTCCGGATCGTTGCCGAGGTCGAGCCGTCATTCTTTGTGATGGAGAACGTCCGGGGGCTTGCCTATGCGGATGCGCGTCCAGTGCTGGACGAAGCCTTGGAGAAGGTGCGGCCACGCTACGACATATTGGGGCCTCATATTTGGGATGCTTCCGATTTCGGTGCGGCGACCAAGCGGAAGCGCATGTTCGTGATTGGAATTCGAAAGGACTTGGAGGCGCCGCTCGACCACGCTGTGATCGATGCGCATAAACAGCCAGCAGCGACGGTGAAAGCAGCCATTGCGGACCTGTCGGACGCGCGGGCACTGCCGGACTGCCCTTCTCTTCCCGGCTACGACCGATGGAAAATCTGTCGCAAGGGCCTGCCCTCCGATTACGCTTGGCCGCTTCGGGCCGACAACAATGTATTTACGGGGCATCGGCCGACGGAGCATACCCCGCAAGTTGTCGAACGGTTCGCGTCGGTCAAGCCAGGCCAGGTCGATCCAGTCGGCCGCCACCCCAGGCTGAAATGGAAGGGCCAATGTCCGACGCTGCGCGCGGGGACAGGATCGGACAAGGGGTCCTACCAGGCGGTGCGCCCAATCCACCCCGAAGAAAATCGCGTCATCACCGTTCGCGAGGCTGCGCGACTGCAAGGATTTCCCGACAACCATCTCTTCCATCCGACCGTTTGGCATAGCTTCCGCATGATCGGCAATTCCGTGTCACCGATCATCGGGGCCGCGATCTTCACCGCCATCGGAACCCATCTGAACCTGCTTGCCGATGCACCTGCGATCGAGGCAGAGCAGATTTCCGAGGACCTGGAGATCTTCGCCGAAGCTGCAGAGTAGAGTCGGTGACGGATCGGTTGTCGCCCGAGCGAAGATCGTGGTTAATGTCGCGAGTGCCCTCGAAAAACACGAGCGCCGAAATACGCGTCCGATCTGCGGCTCATAGGCGTAAGCTGCGGTTCCGTATCCATCGCAAGGACTTACCAGGCACGCCCGACCTCGTTTTTGCCAAATGGGGCATAGCGATATTCGTGCATGGATGCTTCTGGCACCGGCATCCGGACTGCAAAAAGGCATCGACTCCCAAGAGCCGCGAGGAGTTCTGGCAGGAAAAGTTCAACCGGAACGTGCAGCGCGACCGCGAGAACGAAAAGGCGCTGCAAGCCAAGGGGTGGCGAACCGAAATCGTCTGGGAATGCGAGACAAAATCGCCTGAGATTTTGGGAGCCCGTCTGGATCGGATATTCGGTCTTTCCAACGGGACGAACGAGCCATGAAAGCCGTCCTCGATACTAAACCCGAATCCGCCTACGACGACGAAATCGCCAGCCGATATCATTTTCCGCCGCGCTATCTCACGCTAATGCGAAAATGTGTCGGCGACTGGGTGGTATTCCGACGTCCCCGAGCTGGCGGCGAAGGCATCGCTTATTTCGCGGTCGGGCGCGTTATAGGCATCGCTCCCGATCCTGCGATTGCCGGCTATCACTATGCGTCGATCAGCGATTTTCTGATGTTCGACAGACCCGTCGCCTGGCGCATCGATGGCCGATATGCCGAAGCTGCTCTGAGAGCGATCGAGAATGTCCCCCAAGTCGGGCTGTATCTCCGAGGCAAATCGGTCCGAGAGCTAGAGGAAGCGGACTTTGCGGCCATCGTCGATGCCGGTCTTTCCGACACACTCGATCCTGCAAATGCCAAGATGCTTGGCCTGGATGCGACCGATATCGATACCGCGACATGGGACGTCCTCCATGCGCCCGACGCGATTGAGCGGCGGACAGCTTCCATCCTTCTCAATCGAAAGATTCGCGACGCCAGTTTCAGGCGGGCCGTGTGTCGGGCCTATGGGGATCGATGCGCCGTGAGCGGGATCAGGATCGTGAATGGCGGTGGGCGATCGGAGGTGCAGGCAGCGCACATTTTGCCGGTGGCACTGGGAGGACCGGACGTCGTTCAGAATGGCATCGCACTCTCGGCGACCGCCCATTGGCTGTTCGACAGGCATCTGATTTCGATCGGCGAAGACTATAGACTACTGATCTCTCACAACAAAATACCGTCCGAACTGAAGGCGCTATTCGCTCCGCAATTCGATCGGGTGCTCCTTCCTGCCGATCTTCGATTGTGGCCGCGCCAAAGCTACCTAGCCGCGCATCGAGAGCGCTTCGGCGGCTCCTAACCATGAAGCTGTATGAAAAAATGTGCCGATCCCTATTGGCTTTAGCTTTGGATAACGCCGCCGAGGCGATAGGAGACGTTCGAGATTTAAGGGGGATGGAATGGCGCAACTAGTTCCGACCGATGAAAACGATCTTACGAAGGTCGATGCATCTCCCACCAAAGCCTTCTTCGTCGAGATCATCACGAAAGACATCCAGCTCGACGAAGCTATCCAAGACCTTGTCGATAACTGTATCGACGGCGCGAAAAGGCTGAGACCTGGACCGGATGCCGACTATAACGGACTGACAGTTACACTGGAAGTCGGGCCGAACGGCTTTCGGATCGAGGACAATTGCGGCGGCATCCCTCTCGATGTCGCCCGGAAATATGCTTTCAAGTTCGGTCGGGCCAAAGGCTTCCAGCGCACTTCCCATTCCGTTGGCCAGTTCGGCGTCGGCATGAAACGCGCGCTGTTCAAGATGGGGGACCGCTTCAACGTCATCTCCGTCGAACCGGCATACAGCTTTCGAGTCGACGTTGACGTGCCGGCCTGGGCCAACGACGACCTGAATTGGGATTTCGACATCAAGGATCTGGTTGCGGGACCGCATCCGGTCGAAGCGACGGGCACCCGTATAGAGGTCGATGCGCTGGACCCCGCCGTGGCGTCTACCTTCGGTCAGGAGGCTTTCGCCCGAAAGCTTCGCCACGATATCCGCGTGGTTCAGCAGCACCCGATGCGTATGGGGCTTAGCATCTCGCTCAACGGCGAAGCGATTATTCCGACCGAATGGCAATTGAAGGAAGGCGAGGGAATCGCCCCGGCCTATCGCCGGTTCGAGGACGATCTCGGGGCAGAGTCGCCTCTCGTCACGCGCTTATACGCCGGCGTGGGCGATTCCAGCCGCGCCCACGCCGGTTGGTATGTCTTCTGCAATGGCCGGTGCATCCTCGAGGCAGATCAGGAGGCCACAACGGGCTGGAGCGAAGTGACCGAAGACGGCGTGAACGTCCCGAAATATCATGGCCAGTTCGCAAGGTTCCGGGGATATGCGTTCCTCGATTCCGAGGATTCGAGCATTCTCCCCTGGAACACCACCAAGACCGGCCTCGACCTCGAATCCGATGCCTATCGACGCCTCCAGGGGCGTTTGATCGAAATCACGCGCCCGGTGATCGACTTCCTCAACAGCCTTGATGCCGAAAAAGACCTCGAAGACACGGACAAGGTTCTGAGTCTGGCGATAACGAGAGCTCCAGCCATCGCGTTGGAAAAAATCGCCGAGCGGCCGGTATTCACCTACACGTCGGTCCCGAAGAGAGGCCCATCTCTTGCGCGTATCAGTTACCAGAAGCCCCAAGCCGAAGTGGATAAGTTGAAGGACGCGCTCGGTGCCCAAAACAACAAGGACTTAGGCGAAAAGTCGTTCGATTATGCCTTCTCGAACTTAGTCGAGGACGATTGAGGTGGCCGGCTCGTTCAAAAAAATCGACTATCGACTTCGACCCGCCAAGCACGCCGAGCGCGTCATGTTGATCGACCTCTTCAAGCGTATGCGGTTCGCACCGATCGAAACGTATCAGTATATCGGTTTCGGCTCCGTTGCGTTCGTCGACTTCCGGATGGTCCACAAGGGCCTAGGAATCAAAGATCTAGTGAGTATCGAGGCTACCGACGATCCCGACGAACAGGCGCGCTTTCGGCACAACAATCCCTATGCTGGCCTGACACTTCATTTCGGACATTCAAGCGCGATTCTTCCCACCCTCGACCTGACCAAGCGTTCGCTGATCTGGCTCGACTACGACGGGTCGCTTTCCCGCTCGATGGCGAACGATCTGGCGACGGTCGGGCGTCATGCGCAGAGCGGCAGTTTCGTTGGAGTGACCTTCACGACCGCATTTCCGACCGTCAACCCGGATCGCGAGAAGGAACTGAAGAGGCTCAAAGAGGATTTTCCGGATTTTCTCGCCGATGATACGAAAGCTGTCGATTTTGACGGTGCCAAATTCGCCGAGTTTGGCAGATCAGCTTTAGGGGCGTTGTTGGCAAAGGCTGTCGCGGATGCCGATGCTGGCTTGCAGGATGCCAGCCGGAAACGTAGCGTTCGCCAACTTTGTTTCTTCAAATACAAGGACGGTGCGCCGATGGTCACGGTCGGCTGGATCATCGTTGCCGAGGCGGATCTTCCTATTTTTGAAGCTTGCCATTTCGACGCGCTCCCGTTCGTCCGAACCGGATCGACCACCTTTCGCATCAAGATTCCGCTCGTCACGCCGATGGAAGTTCGGGAAATGGAACGCAAGCTGCCGGACCTTGCAGCCGCAACCGATCTCGATTGGATTCCCGAGGACCAACGCAAGAATTTCGGGAGCATTTACCGATATCTACCGCAGTTCTCAGTGGTCGAGCAGGTCTGATCGGGCGGACGGATTCCGTGATCGGGCTGTCAGCCCCCTGCAGCTAATCCATTTCTACTGCGGGCTCGTCCGGGCCTATGTCCTTGGCGATCTCATCGAGCAGACTCTTGCCGCTGGCGTAGCGCCGGCCGAGCGTTTCGACGAAGCCCTCATAGCGTTTGCGGCCCTTCACCTGTGCGGTGGCCTGGTCCTCGTCGGGAAGCGGCGGTGTCACCGAAAGCCAGAAGCGCACGAACAGCGCCAGCGCCTCGGTAGTGAGGCCGGTGTTGCGCTCAAGCCGCTGGACCTGGCGCGAGAGGCGATCGAGCCGGCGCGCGAAGGCCGCCTCCATCCGGTCAGAGCCGTCCGGCGACATATAGGAGGCGACCGCCGCCTCCACGATCGCCGAGCGCGAGATGCGCCGCCGGATCGCCAGCTCGCTCACCTGGCGGGCCAGCTCGGGCGGGAAATAGACGTTGAGCCGAACGCGCATAATCCGCTCCTACAGCTCGATACCGTCGCCGGGATCGAGCGACGCCTGCCGGGCGACGCCCTGCATCCGGCGCCGCACCGCCGCCTGCCGCGCGACGTCCTCGGGCTCGTCCTCGACGATGGAAAACTCCTGCGCGGGCGGCGGCGCGGTCTTTTTCACGATGGCGACATGATCGGGCAGCTCCGGCTCGCGGCGCAGCCCGCCATTGGCGGCGTCCTCCTGCGCGCGGACGATCGCGGCGACCGCTTTGGGATCGGCGACGACGGCCAGCCCGGTCCAATCGTCCGGCCGGGCCTCGCCGCCAGCCGCGACCGGCGGCGTCGCAATCCGTTCGGAGAGCCGGTGGTCTTGAAAGTAGCGCGCCTTCTTCGCGCGGATCGGATGAACGCCCGCGACCATGACAATCTCGTCGTCGGGCGGGAGCTGCATCACCTCGCCGGGGGTGAGAAGCTGGCGGGCGGTCTCGGAACGCGAGACCATCAGATGCCCCAACCAGGGCGAGAGCCGATGCCCGGCGTAATTCTTCATCGCCCGCATCTCGGTCGCGGTGCCGAGCGCATCCGATACGCGCTTGGCGGTGCGTTCGTCGTTGGTGGCGAAGCTCACCCTGACATGGCAGTTGTCGAGAATGGCGTTGTTGGGGCCATAGGCACGTTCGATCTGATTGAGCGATTGGGCGATCAGAAACGACTTCAATCCGTATCCCGCCATGAACGCCAACGCCGACTCGAAGAAGTCCAGGCGGCCCAGCGCGGGAAACTCGTCGAGCATCAGCAGCACGCGATGGCGCTTGCCCGATGGGTTCAATTCCTCGGTGAGCCTGCGGCCGATCTGATTGAGCACGAGGCGAATGAGCGGCTTGGTGCGCGAGATGTCGGATGGCGGCACGACCAGGTAGAGCGTCGCCGGCCGCTCGCCCTCGACCAGATCGGCGATACGCCAATGGCAGGCGCGTGTGACCTGCGCGACGACGGGGTCGCGATACAGCCCTAAAAAGGACATGGCGGTGGAAAGCACGCCCGAGCGTTCGTTCTCCGATTTGTTCAGCAGCTCGCGGGCGGTCGAAGCGACGACGGGATGGACGCCCGCCTCGCCCAAATGCGGGGTCGCCATCATCGCGGCCAGCGTCTGCTCGATCGTGCGCGACGGGTCGGACAGGAAGGCCGCAACGCCGGCCAGCGTCTTGTCGGGCTCGGCATAGAGCACATGCAGGATCGCGCCGACCAGCAGCGCATGGCTGGTCTTCTCCCAATGGTTCCGCTTCTCCAGACTGCCCTCGGGATCGACCAGCACGTCGGCGACGTTCTGCACGTCACGGACTTCCCATTGGCCGCGCCGCACCTCCAGCAGCGGGTTGTAGGCGGCCGATTCCACATTGGTCGGATCGAACAGCAGGACGCGACCGTGGCGAGCGCGGAAACCGGCGGTGAGCGTCCAGTTCTCCCCCTTGATGTCATGGACGATGGCGGATGCCGGCCAGGTCAGCAGCGACGGGACCACGAGGCCGACGCCCTTGCCGCTTCGGGTGGGGGCAAAGCACAAGACATGCTCCGGCCCATCATGACGCAGATAGTGGATGCCGAGCTTGCCCAGCACCACACCATTGTCACCCAGCAGGCCGGCGGTGCGGACCTCTGTCACGCTCGCCCAGCGCGCCGAGCCATAGGTCTCTGCGTTCTTCAATTCGCGCGCCCGCCAGACCGACATGCCGATGGCGACGATGATCGAGATGACGCCGCCGGACGCGGCGATGAACGCGCCGGTCTCGAATATCGCGGGCGCGTATGCGTCGAACGAGAACCACCACCAGAAGAAGGCTGGCGGCGGATAGACAGGCCAGCCGAAAGCCGTGAACCAGGGCGGGCCAAGCTCGGGTTGATAGGCCAGCGCGGCGGCCGTCCATTGGGTCGCACTCCATATCGCTACGAGCGCGATCAGGAACACGGCGGCAATCTGTCCCCAAAGGATTTTGGTGGCGGACATGGGAGTCTCCTTCTTTCAGGGGGTGAGGCCGCGCCTGCGACCGAGTGACCAATCGATGCCGCCGCCGTTGCGGGCGATACCGGCGATCTGCCGGCCGAGCTGGCGCTCAAGGTCGTTCGACCAGGGCACGAGCCGAAATCCCAAGCCGTTGTCGATCATGGCGAAGCGACCGGAAGCGAGCGCGAGGCGCTGGCGGCAAGTGCCGGTGATCTTGTCGCCGACATTGGTCGGCTGGTAGGCGAGCCCCGTCCGGCCTGCGATCTCGGCACCTACCGCGTCCAGCTCACGGCGCCGCAGCGTGTCGAGCAGGTTGCGTTGCAGAACCACGCGGTTGCCGAAGCGGCGGGCAAGCCCTTCGCGCACGAGATGATCGGTGCGCTGGTCGAGCGCCCGCTGCACCTCCGATCCGAAACCGGCGGCCGTCACGCCCGCGCCGCGCTCGATGAGACGATGATCGAGCCAGGTCGCGCCTCTCGCCTTCACCTGGGCGGCGAGGTCCAGGTCGGATCGCGTGGCGAGGAACATCGTCGGCTTCGGATCGCCTGGCCTGCCGATGGCGCGCAGCTCGACGATGCCGCCCAGCTCCGGGCTGTTTTCCAGCGCCTCGATGCCGGGCAGTTGGACATGGTGGGTGCGGCCGTCGATGCCGTCGATCACGGCATAGGCTGAACCATACAGCTCGTCGTGCAGACCCTTGTCGATCAGCCGTCCGACGATCGGCGTTTGCGGCGCCGCGCTGACGATCTCGTAGGTGTCGAGGGGGCGCTGCAGGCCGCGATCGTTTAGCGCCTTGCCGATGGTGCGGATGATGTCGCCGCGCGCGCCCAGTTCGCGCAGCTTTGCTTTCGCGTCCGGCGCGACCGCCCACTGGCCGGGCGCGGCCTCGTCCGCGAGCCCCATCGTCTCAAGATGCTGCAAGCGGCCGATCATCAGGCGGCGGACCTGGGGATCGTTGGGTCCGGGGTGCTGGGGGCGCAAGTCGATGATGCCGAGTTCATCCGCCGTGCGGCCGATCTCGGCGTCCAGCTTGGTCCAGCGTTCCGCCGTCACCTCGCGTTCGAGCGCGCGGACGACTTCATGCTCCGGCTTCGGGCCAAGCTCGGCCTGCGCCAGTTCCTCGGCTCGCGAGCGCAGGTTGTGGCTGATATAGTCGCGGTTGATTACGAGGTCGGCACCCTGGTCGTTGACGCCGCGCACCAGCAGATGGACGTGCGGATTGTCGGTGTTCCAGTGATCGACCGCGACCCAATCCAGCCTGGTGCCGAGATCGGCCTCCATCTGGCGAACGAGATCGCGCGTATATTCGCGAAGGTCGGTGAGGTCCGCCGCGTCCTCGGGCGAGACGATGATTCTGAAATGGTGCCGGTCGTCCTTGCAGCGATCCGCGAACGCGCGACCGTCGGCGCCATCGCCATTGGCGTCGAACATCTGCGCGGGCGATCCGTCGCGGGTGACGCCCTCACGTTTGAGGTAGGTGATGTGCGCGGACAGCGGCGCCCTGGGCCGCCCGTCCCGGTGGAAGCGGGTGACGGGCACCATCTTGACCACCACGCGCCGGCCCGATCCGAACAGGCGGCTGCGCGCGAACGCAGTGCGCCCCCGGCCGAAGTTCGATTGTCCGCGTCGGCGCGCTCCGCCCCAGCCAGGGCGCCGGCCTCCACCGCTGCGAGCGGCGACGCGCAGCACCTCGGCAATCAGGCCGCGCGCGTTACGGCCCTGGGCCGCGCTGCGCTTGGCCTTCCCCGGCCGGACGCGGAAATCGCTGTCCTCGGTCACGGCCAGCGCGCTTTCCGCCGAAAATGGCCTATGGTGCCATTCGGCACTTTGATTTTGCTTGCTTTTTCCTTCCGAGCGGCACGCTCGCCGACCGACGCACCCGCATGAACCCCATGAAAAGCCTCGGCTTTTCGGGAAAATGGGGTGCGACTTATATCTTGCCGTCCCTTTCTTCGGCTTACTCCTGCCCCTCCAGCCCCTTTTCTGACTGCAACCGGCGCTCTGAAACCGGGGACGGTCATTGCGGTCGGGCCGCGCCAGCGCGGGACACGAACAGCGTTTCGGCGGCGGTTTCGCTGTCGCTCGAACGACGCTCCATCGGCGCGGCTTTGGTGGTTTCGGCGTCGGCATCGTCGTCACCGGGCGGCGCGGCGGTATCGCTCGCGGTGCGCACGAACAGCGCGGAACGACGCCAGGCGAACGGATCGGGCAGCGGCGAAGCGGCGGCAAGCTGCACGTCGCCCGCGCCGCCGATCATCGGTGCCAGCTTCGCCAGATAGGCGCGCGTCTCGGATGGAAGCGGACGGCCGCGCGACAGATATTCGTCGTAGCGGCCCGGCCCCGCATTGTAGGCGGCCAGCATCGCGGTCACGTCGCCATAGCGGTCGTGCATCGCCCGCAGGTAGGCCGCGCCCGCCAGTATGTTGTCGCGCACGTCAAAGGGGTCGGCCCCCAGCCCATAGCGGGCGCGCAGCGTCGCCCAGGTCGCGGGCATGATCTGCATCAGCCCCCGCGCTCCGGCCGTTGAAACCGCGCGGGAATCGCCGTTGCTCTCGACGCGCATGACCGCCCATATCCAGCGTTCGGGGATGCCGAAGCGTCGGGTGGCCTCCGTAACATGGGGCGCGTAAGGATGGGCGGCGCGCGTGTCGGCCGCTTGCTGCGCGGCTGCGACGTTGGCGCAAGCCGGCTGCATCCCGAGCGCCAGCGCGAAGATGAAGGCCCGGCGCTTCACGCTCCGATCCCCCGCCAGGTAAGCGGCGCGTCGGGCGTGTCGCGGGTGAGGATCGGGATCGCCCGTCCGAGCACGGTGGAAGCCGGCAGCGGCCCGAAATAGCGGCCGTCCATGCTGCCGGGGACGGCCACATTGAGCAGCAGCATTTCGTCCGGTGCGAGCGTCCGGCAGCCCTGCCAGACCGGCAGCGGACGGCCCTGGCCGTCACGCGCAAGAGCGACGGCGACCGGCACGGCATCGACGCTCACCACGTCGCCGATGCGGCAGGCGCGTTGCCCGGCCTTGGCGGCAACGTGCTTCAACAGCGGCACGCCCTCGGGCAGATATGCCCGCGCCGAAAGCCAACGGGCGAGCCGTTCGGGCGGCGTCACCGCGACCAGCGCGCCGACCGGCGGATCGTCCTCGGGCGCGATCCGGTAGAGCCCGATCGGCGCGCTCGCGCTCGGGTTCCAGACCAGGCGCGGGTTCGGATCGAGCAAGTCGACCGCAACGAACAGAACGGCGAATAGCTGCGCGGCGACGACCGTCACCATGACATAGCCGAAGCGCGTCATCCCTCGATCTCCCGGCGCTTGAGCCAGGCGCGATGCCGCTCCATCGTGTAGGGCCGAGGCTGGTGGCCGGCGGCGATACGGTTGTGGACATGCCGCCAATGGTCGGGCGCGGCATCGCACGGATCGACGCCCGCCAGCTCCACCGCGTCGATCGCGGCGAGCACCTGGGAGACCTTCGGCCAGCCTTCGATATGGAGCAGGATGTCGCCGCCCGGCCGCACGAACGGCAGCGTCGTATAGGCTTCGCCTGTGCCAACCGCGCGCACCACGTCGATGCGTGAGCTGATCGTGCCGAAGTCGTTGGACGCCCAGCGGACGAAGGCGAAGATCGCGCCCGGCCGGAAGCTCATGACGCGCGTGCGGCGTGTGACGATGCGCTCCTGCGCGACCCGGCCGAAGCGTATCCAGTGCTCCAGCTTCTTCTCGATCCAGATCAGTTCGACCTCGGTGAGATGTGGGCGCAGCGGCGTAGGCGTGCCGCCGACGCGCACGCCCACGGCGTTGTTGTCGTTCATCGCTTGTCTCCGGGGATTGGCGCTCGGCGCGATGCCGGCGAGCGGTCGCCACGGCGAGCCGTCCACAACAGCCGGCGGCGTTAGCAAGAATCGGAAGGATTCTTTGTTAGGAAGGTTAAGGGGCGGGATTTCCGCGAGCCGGCAAGGGTTTAGGGCCGGTTTCGGTCCCCGATAGCACGACTCTCCGGTCCCTGATGGCACGAGTCCGGCGGTCCCTGATAGCACGAGCGCCATCACCGCTTATCCACAAGCCGGATGCCAACGCGGCGCATGGCGGCGTCGAATGGATCGACGGGGATCGGGACGAAGTTGAGCCGTTCGCGGCCGAGCGCATGTTCAAGCGTGAGGACGTAGCCGGGGAGCGGCTGGCGCTGGACGATCCGGCGCAGGTCATGCGCGAAATGCTTGAGCGGCGAGAGCGCGCCGGACTTGAGATGAAGGTGCGGAACGTCGAAGCTCCAGCCGCCGCTTTGCCGCCCGCCGTGCTTGCGCACGATGCGGTAGAGCCAGCGTTCGAGCCCGCCGGTGAGATCGAAATAGGCGCGGTCGATGGTCAGCACGAGCGCCTGGTTAATGACGCCCGCATAGAACCAATCGGGGACGATCAGCTCCAGCCCGAGCGGCCGGCCGGCGCCGTCGAGCCGTTCCTGCCATTCGTTGATCCACGAGAAGCGATGACGGCGGCGCTGGTGCTGCTGGCGGATCGACGTGGCGACCGTGGTGGATTGCAGCCGGTCGAGCGCGGCGCGCAGCCGCTCATAGTCACGGACGGACGTGCCCCGTCCGATGAATGTCAGTATCTCGTGCGGCGTGGCCGCCATCAGCCGCGAGGTCGGGCGGCCGGCATCGCGCGCTTCCACGAGCTGGCTGGCCGCCCATATCAGGACATCGGCGTCCCATATCGTTGCCATGCCGTGTTCGGGGACGGCCTCGACGGAAATCCAGGTCGGCCCCATGCGGAAGTCGATCGGCGTCACGCGCTTCGACTTGGCGAGGCTGAAAAACGGCCAGGCCATCAAGTCCTGTGCGTCGCGCGCGGCCAGGTCGCCGGGAATGGAGTGGAACAGGTCGAGCTGCGCGCGCTCCGCGCTGGCCCGCCTGCGGCGCATGGGCGACGCCGCCGGGCTCATCGGCGGCTCTGCGCCAGCGCCGAATCCCGGCGAGGCATGAGATCGTCCTGGCCGGGATCGGATGTCGAGTATTTGGTGCCGAGATCGGCCCAGGCGCGAAGGTCGTCCACCGAATAGACCACCCGGCCGCCGATGCGCCGATAGGCCGGGCCGGTGCCGAAATAGCGATGCTTCTCCAGCGTGCGACCAGACAGTCCCAGGAAGCGCGCCGCCTCCGGCGTCCGCAGGAAGCGCGGTGGCAGATTGACGGGCGAATGGGTCAAGGGGTGTCTCCTGCGGAATGTGGCGGCAGGAGGCGAACATGACGAACTATGTGCGGTGCTGTAGGGAACGAAGATTCGTAACCGCGCCGATGTGCCCACCCCCTGCGGGCAGGCGGCCGGGCGGGCGCGGTCAGCGGATGCGCAGCAGCTTGCGGTAGTCGCCGTTCATCATCGCGGTGGCGTCGCGCACCAGGCGATAAGCGAAGGACCGGGCGCTTGAAGCCTTAAATTCGGCCGCCGAGAGGTGCGTGGCCTCATCCTTGCCGAACGCGATGGCGATCTCGCGGTAGGTGGCGCCGGCAAGGTGCAGGCCAAGCGCGCGCAGCATGGCGTCCATGCGCGTGCGCCGATAGGCGGTGAGCGGCCAGCCGCGCGGCAAAGGTCCAGTCCGCTTGCCGAACATCAGACGATGGAAGCGCAACAGGCTGGCGATGCGGGTAACGAAATCCTTGTCCAGCGGGATGATCGCGGCGAGCGGCCGGCCGGGCGTCGGATCGCGCAACCATAGCCGATGTTCGCCGGCCGGGTCCGCGATGATGACATGACGGCCGTCGAGCCCAGCCTGGTCGGCGAGCAGGGCGCCGAGTGCGAGCGGGTCGATCGCCGCGCCGGTGAAGTCATCGGGCACGGCGTCGAGGATCACGGTGACGGCGGTCAGTTCGGGCCGCCAGATTACCGTGTCCAACAGGTCATCCGGCGCATAGGCGAAAAGACAACCCCCATCGGCGGGCGAGCGCCGACTGTGCGGCTTCCTCGCTCGCCGCGTCCTCCGCGATGCGGTGGACCATGCTGGCGTGATCTGCACGATAGCGGCGGTTGCGCCGCAGGAACTTGGCGGCGAACTCGGCCCGACCGAGCGTGTCCGGCCGTAGGCCGGCACGCCGGGGCCGTCGTGGCGGCGTCGGCATAGCATCCTCCCCGCCGCGCTTTTTACGCGGACTCTGGACGACCAGGATCGACAAGCGGACGCGTCGGCGACAGCGCGAAGGCTGCTCCCATACATGCCGGGGTTGCACGGCCGAAAAGTCCAATCTGGACTGAGCGTTAACGCTATTCGGTGGCGCGTGGGCCGAGCAGATAGGCGTAACCGACTTCGGTCATCCACCGCGCGCGGGCGAGATGGCTGGCGTGCATCGCCTTCGCACGATCGGGCTCTGCGGCGGGGTCTATGCCGAAAACAAACGCGGCGACGTCGGGCCAGTCGGTGCCCGCGTCGTCTTCGTCGAGCAGGCGCAGATAGTCCTCCAGATGATCCTCGTCATAGGCGGTGAGGCGCGGCGCGTCGGGCGCGCGATCCTCGAATTGCTTGCCGCTCATGATGTTCCCGACCTTCATCCTCGTTAACTTACTAGACCGAAACGATGACAATGCTACGCGCGGGGCCGACATGGTTCCGCCCGCCATCCGCAACGGCCTAACTCCTGGGCAAGAAGCGATTTGTCTGCGGTGCGCCCCCGCAAACATCACTCCTGACCCATGATCGGGGAGGTGGAAACAACCGGATTAACTCGGTTCCTGAGACCTTTAGCACCGAGGCGCCTGGACATGCGTCGCAGGCTCCCCGACCGCATGGTCAAGGATTCGCGGCGCCATCTCGGCCGACGCCAGTCCGGTTAATCTAGGGGTTTCCACGCCCCAGGCCGCCGCGTAGCAGCCCGCGCCCTTCTTAGGGCGAAGGGTCGGTTTTGGCTACTGTCTCGCGCGAGCCGGGCCATGCCCGGCGAGCGCGCGCAATCGGGCCGCGCGGAGACGCGCGGCTACCGCCGGCCGGGTTATCCGGTCGGCGGTCTGTCGGCGACGATGGCGACATGGGGCGACCTATGCGGCCGCCCGGTGATACCGTTGTGAGACCAGGCGCTTGCAGGCAGTGTGATAGTGGCGGTTATCCAGTTCGATGCCAGTCCAGTCTCGGCCGAGCTGCTGCGCCGCCGCCAGTGTCGAGCCGCTGCCGCTGAACGGGTCCAGCACCAACTCGCCCGGCTGCGTGAAAGCCTCAATCAACGGCGCCAGCGCCTCAATCGGCTTCTGCGTGGGGTGGAGGCGGTTCCCGCTGTAAGGAAAATCTAGCACGTCGGGGATAGGCCGTGCCGGACGGATGGGATTGCCCTTCGCCAGCAAATAAGCCTGTTCGTGCTCGTAGCGAAGGAAACGGGCCGACGACGCATAACGCTTGCGAAATACGAGATGGCCGACGACGCGAAAGCCTGCCGCCTTCCATGCGTCCATGAACAAATCCACCTTGTTCCAGCCATAGAAGGAAACCGCAAAGCCGCCATCCTTCAAGACGCGGTGCATCTCGCGGAAAGCCGGACGCAGCCACCGGCCGTTATCGTCATTGGCCACCTTGCGTCCCTGGCGGTCCCGGTAGCGGGTCACATAGGGCGGGTCTGTCAGGATGAAATCCACCGTGCCGGTATCGAAAGCCTGCATCACGTCGATGCAATCCCCATTGAAAATGACGTTGCGGGGGACGCTGGAATTGGTGCTCATGTCTCAAATCCTTTGGGGTCTGAAGGTCAGCGAAGCGGAACGCCGCGCCTGACCTTCTGCCCGGCGGCGAGCCAGGGGTAGCAACGAGCAAGGGCGGCCGGGGCGGAGGGGGATCACCCGGCCTGCACAAGCGAAGCGCGGAAGGCTGGGGATACCGCCCCGGACGGTTTCACTTACCTTGCCGGCGCGAGGGCGAAGTCCTTAGCAACTCCCGCGCGCCGCCTGCGGCGCCAGACGAAAGGACGGCGATTCCGCCCTCTCTCCTGCGATTTGCGTTGCTTTGAAGCCCATTTTTGATTATTTTTTAATCGTCCTGATTTGAGGTGATTTTCATGGCGACTGAAACAAAAGTCCTGACCGCACATGTGCCGCTCGGCCTCGCGGACAAGGTGGATGCAATGGCCTCGCGGCTCGAACGCTCGCGCGGTTGGGTGATGAAGCAGGCGCTCGCCGCCTGGGTCGATCTGGAGGAAGAACGTCACCGGATGACGCTCGAAGCCCTGGCCGATGTGGATGCGGGGCGCGTGATCGACCATCAGGCGATCCAGGCATGGGCCGACAGCCTTGGAACGGACAAGCCGCTGCCGCCCCCCGTCAAATGAGAATCCAGTGGACCAGCAAGGCGTCCTCGGACCTTGTGCGGTTGCATGACCACCTGAGCCCGGTCGCGCCCGACGCGGCGGCGCGCGTGGTCCAGCAACTCGCCCATGCGCCGGATCGGCTGCTCGACTACCCGAGGATTGGCGAGAAACTGGAAGCCTACGAGCCGCGCGAGGTTCGGCGGATCATCGTGGGCGACTATGAGATGCGTTACGAGATCGCGTCTGCGACCATCTTCATCCTGCGCCTCTGGCATTGCCGCGAGAACCGCAGCTTCGATTCGGAGGATTGATGGCGATGGCGCGGGCAACCATGATCGGCGGAGATAGGCGGCCCGGAACCGCCGTAAGCACTTATCTCTACTACGCTACGGTTCGCCATTTGCGCCGATCGCCGCCGCGAGCCACCGTTGGCGCATGGCCCTACCTCGCAAACGTCGCCGCCGTGCGCCCCGCCAATGGTCGGAAAGTCTCGACGACCTGCACGACTATATGCGCGTGCCACCGCAACGGCGCCTACCAACCCGCGCTCATGCGGTCGAGGATAACGGCCCGATCGTCGTCACCGATGACTGGCCCGAGCAAGTTCCGATCAGTGACGCGGAGTTGCGCGTCATCGAAGGCCATCTACGCAAGGAATTGGACGCGCTGCTCGGTCCCTTGCCATGAAGTAAGGAGTGAAGCGTCATGACCAGCGCCGCCGTGCAACGATATGAGGATGAGGCGCCGGTCGTGGTGACGGCCCGCGCCGCTCTCTACATGCGCGTCTCGACCAGCCGCCAGGCCGAGCATGATCTGTCGATCCCCGATCAGCGTCGGCAGATGGAAGGCCATTGCCTGAGCAAAGGCTGGGAAGTCGCGGCCGAGTTCGTCGAGCCGGGCAACACCGCGACCGATGATCGCCGGCCTTCATTCCAGGCGATGATCGACGCGGCGATGGAGAAGCCGCCAGCATTTAACGTTATCGTCGTCCATAGCTTCTCGCGCTTCTTCCGCGACCAATTCCAGTTCGAGTTCTACGTCCGCAAGCTGGCGAAGAACGGCGTGAAGCTTGTCTCCATCACGCAAGACCTGGGTGACGATCCGATGAGCGTGATGATGCGCCAGATCATGACGCTGTTCGACGAATATCAGTCGAAGGAAAATGCCAAGCACACGCTGCGCGCCATGAACGAAAACGCCCGGCAAGGCTTCTGGAACGGCGCGCGTCCTCCGATCGGCTATCGCATCGTTGCGGCCGAACAGCGCGGTTCCAAGATCAAGAAGAAGCTGGAGATCGACCCCATCCAAGCCGAGACGGTGCGGCGAATCTATCGGATGGCGCTGAACGGCGTCGATGATCGGGGGCCGATGGGCCTCAAGCGGATCGCCACTTGGCTCAACGACAACAATATCCGCACGCGCGACGGCGGGCGGTGGGGTCTGGCGTCGATCCATCAGGTGCTTACCCGCACCACCTATATCGGCCAGCATCGGTTCAACACGCGCGATCACAAGACGCGCACGGCCAAGCCCGAGGCCGAGCACGCGGTCATGGAAGTGCCGCCGATCATTTCGGTGGCGGAGTTCGAGGCCGTCCAGCGCGCGCTCAAGTCGCGCCACCCCCGCGTCATGCCCTCGCGTGCCGTAAGCGGGCCGATCCTGCTGACTGGCATCTGCTTCTGCGCCTGCTGCGGCGGCGCGATGACGCTGCGCACCGGCAAGGGCAGCATGGGCGTCGAATATCGCTATTACACCTGCTCCACCAAGGCGCGGCAGGGCGAGAAAGGCTGCCCTGGCATCACCGTGCCGATGGACCGGCTCGACCGGGCGGTGGTGGATCATCTCGAAACCCGGCTGCTCGATCCTGCCAGGTTGGAAGACCTCATGGACCAGCTCCTTGAACGGCGGGACGAATGGGCCGGACAACGCCGGCAGCACGTCGCCGAAATGGAGCGGCGGGCGACCGAGGCCGAAGCAAAGTTGAAGCGGCTCTATGACGCGATCGAGAATGGCGTGGTCGATATGAGCGATCCGTCCCTCAAAGAACGAATCGCCGAGCTAAAGGCCGTTCGGGATCAGGCGCGGGGCGATGCCGACCGCGCACTTGCGCACATCGAGCGTGTCGGTCCCGCCATCACACCGGATAGCCTGCGCGCGTTCGCCAATGAGGCCCGCCGCAAGCTGCGGAATGACGATGGCAGTTTCGCGCGGGCCTACCTGCGCGCCGTCGCGCAAAAGGTCGTCGTGTCCAGCAAGACGGAAGCGGCTATCCACGGCACCCGCTCGGAGCTGCTGCGGACCCTAGCCGCCGCCTCTGGCGTAGAGGCGGCGGTGCTAGGCGTTCGCAGTTCTGTTCTGAAATGGCGCGCCCGGAACGATTCGAACGTCCGACCCTCAGATTCGTAGTCTGATGCTCTATCCAGCTGAGCTACGGGCGCGCACTCCGTTGCGGCGCGGGGCCGCTCGGGAGGGCGGAAACTAGTCGCGAGATCGGCAAAGTGCAAGCCGAAGAACGCGGGTTTTACGCAGTCTGTCGCTCCGGCTGCAGGACCCGGGCGTCGGGCTTGGCCGCATAGAGGGCCAGGACCATCTCGGGGCGGTTCTTCTGCACCGCGGCCTGGTTGATGGAGCCCTTGTCGGTGATCTCGCCCGCGTCAATGGAGGGCGGGGTCTCGAACACCATGGCCCGGGCGATGCGGGTGGAGCTGCCGGTGCTGCGGGCCGCCAGCGAGGTGAGCAGCTCGGCGAATCGGGCGCGCAGGCCCTCGTGGGCGGCGATCTGGGCGAAGGTGGGCAGCTTGGGCAGATCGGGGGCGACGCTGGCGCAGGCCTCCGGATCGGGGATCAGCAGGGCGCCGAGATAGTCGCGGTCGAGGCCGGTGATCACCGCGTCCTTGATCAGCCCGCCGAAGTGCTCGATCAGCTTGAGTTTGAGCGGGCCAACGCTGACCCAGGTGCCGGTGGTGAGTTTGAAGTCCTCGGTGACGCGGCCGTCGAAGACGAGGCCCTTGGACGGATCCTCGGGGTCGAAGAAGCGCAGGGCGTCGCCCAGCTTGTAATAGCCTTCCTCGTCATAGGCCTTGGCGGTCAGCTCGGGCTGGCGCCAGTAGCCCGGCGTCACGTTGGGGCCCTTGACCCGGGCTTCCAGCTTGCCCGCATTGGGGACGAGCTTGAGCTCCAGGCCCACGCTCGGCAGGCCGACCACGCCGGCGCCGGTCATGCCGATGTTGCCGCCGATGGCGAAGGGGGAGGTCTCTGTGGCGCCAAGGCCGGTGGCCATGAACAGCTCCGCCCCGATGGTGTCGCGGGCGAGCGACTGCAGTTCGTCCCAGGTGTGCTGGGGCATGGAGGCCGCCGCGTACCAGAGCACCTTCAGGTTGCCGAAGAAGCTCTGCCGCAGCTGCGCATCCTCCCGCAGGAAGGGGATCATGGCGTCATAGCCGCGGGGGATGTTGTAGAACCAGGTGGGGGAAACCTCCTTGAGGTTCCGGATGGTGGTTTTGATGCCGTTCGGGGTGGGCAGGCCGCCGTCGAGATAGAAGGTGCCGCCGTTGTAGAGGCAGATGCCGATGTCGTGGTTGCCGCCCGCAGTGTGGTTCCACGGGGACCAGTCCAGCAGCACCGGCGGCTCGTTGCGGAAATAGGCGAAGTGGGTCGCCAGCATCTCCATGTTGGCGCACCACATGCCGTGGGTGTTGATCACCCCCTTGGGCATGCCGGTGGAGCCGGAGGTGAACAGGAACTTGGAGATGGTGTCCGGCCCCACCTTGGGCGCCGCGGCGTCGGCGAGGGCCACGTCGCCCTTCAGCAGGTCCTCGAACGGGGTGCAGGCGCGGCCTGGGATCGGGTTCTTGCCCACCACCACTTCCACATCGGCGGGGACCACTGCGTTGATGGCGGCGGCGAACTGGGCGCCGTCGGCTACATAGACGAGGCCCGGGGTGGTCAGCTCGACCAGATGGCGCAGCTTGGCGAAGTCGGTTGAGACCAGGGAATAGGCCGGCGAGATGGGGGCGTGGGCGATGCCGACATGCAGCGCCCCGAAGGCGATCTGAGCGTGTTCCAGGTCGCCGCTGGACAGGATCATCACCGGGCGCTCGGCCGAAAGCTTGCGGGCGACCAGGGCGCCGCCGATGCGGCGGGCGGAGTCCAGCATCTGGGCGTAGCTGAGGTGGCGCCAGTCGCCGTCGTCGATGCGGGCGGCCATGAAGCTGTGGTCCGGCGTGCGGCGGGCCCAGTGCTCCAGGCGCTCGGTCACCCGGGCCGGATAGCCGCCCAGGGTCAGGGGGGAGTGGACATAAACGGTCCCGTCCGGCCGGCGATCCACGACGACCTCCGAGGGCCCCATCCGCACCTCGCGCATCGCACCGACCATCGCTTCCTCCACATAAGGGTTTGAACGCGCAATAAACTGATGAATGCGTTCCTGCAATGCGGCTCGCCCAGAGCGCATCATGCTCCAGGGCTCATCCGCGACTGGCGATCTCCCCGAGATCGGACGGGTCGAGGATCTCGGCCAGCCGCCGCTTGGCGCGATACACCCGCGTCTCCACCGCCTTGGCGTTCACGCCGAGCACCTCGGCCGCCTCCTTGTGCGAAAGCCCCTCGATGGCGGTGAGGATGAGCGGTTCCTTCAACTGCGGCGGCAGGTCGGCGAGGGCGGCCTCCAGCCGGCGCAGGGCGTGCTCGGCCGCGGTGAGCACGTCCGGGGGGGGCTGCGGGTCGGCGACTTCGGCCCGCTCCGGCTCGGCCTTGTTGAACAGGCTGAACACCGCCCGGCGCACCGCTTGGCGGCGGGCGCGGTCGCGGCATTTGTTAAGGGCGATGCGCCGCAACCAGACGCTGAAAGGCCGCTCCGGATCGTAGCGCCCGAGGGCCGCCCAAGCGGAGGCGAAGCTCTCCTGCACCAGATCGTAGGCTTCTTCGCTGTCGCCCACGTAGCGGCGCACGAACTTGTACAGCCAGCCCTTGTGCCGGCGCATGATCAGGGTGAAGGCGCGACTGTCGCCGCTTCTGATCCGGGCGACCAGGTCGGCGTCGCTCGGCTCGTCGAGGGTCAAAGCGGTTCCGACGTGAGGGCTTCGACCACCTTCTCGTCATAGATGGACTTCTGCTCGAGGCTCAGGACGTCGCGGACCTCCAGCACATAGAGGATGGTGGTCTTCTGCAACTCGCCCACCGTGGACTGCAGATGGTTGATGGCCGCCTCGGCTTTCGGGCCGAAGGCCATCTCGACCGAGAGGGCGTCGGCGACCTCGACATTGGCCTTGGAGATCTGGGCGCGCAGGGCGTCGCGCCGCTGGCTGTAGCGGACGTCGATCGCGGCGATCTTTTTCTGCTGGTCTGGGCTGAGCTTCAGCCCCTCCTCGGCCATGGCGTGCACGGCGTCGCGCAGGGGCGAGGCCTTGACCGGGCTGCGATGGAGGTAGGCGGAGCCGGCCCAGGCGCCGACGAAGGCGGCGATCCCGGCCACCAGGACGGTGACCAGGAGATTGCGCCAGACTGCTCTCACGCGCCCCCCGAGAGGAGGATGGAGGGGGCGAGGCTGGCGCTGTCGGACAGCAGCACCGCTTCGCTGGGCGCATGCGGGGTGCGCACCACCGTTTGGCTGACGGCGAGACCGATCACAAGGGCGGCCACGGCCACGGCCAGTTGCATGCGGAATGAGCCGGCCGGCGCCTGTTCGGCGCGCCGGCGTTCGATCCGCGCCCAGACGGCGGGCTCGAGCTGGTCGAGGCGGCGATCGGGCGCGGTGTCGCGCAACTCCGACAGCAGATGATCGATACGGTTCGACATGGGAAACCCCATAACCCGGCCACAGCCGTTCTGCATCGATATACGCACCGGCGCCGCGCATCCCTCAAATGCGCACCGTTGATGTCGCGGTCGGGGCGCTATCGGTTATAGTGATCTCAACGGTATATCGCCCGCGCCGCAAGGCCGGATTTGGAGGAGCTTGGAATGAGGATTTTGGCGTGCGCGACCCTGGTCGCGATGTCGTTGGCGGCTGCGGCGCCCGTGTCGGCCCACCATTCCTTCGCGATGTTCGACACCAAGAAGACGGTCACCCTGAACGGGACCATCAAGGAGTTCCAGTGGACCAACCCGCATAGCTGGGTGCAGATCAACGTCCCCGACGCGCAGGGAAAGCTTGTCGAGTGGTCGATCGAGATGGGCAGCCCCAACATGCTGTCGCGCAACGGCTGGCGCCCGACCACCCTCAAGCCCGGCGACAAGGTCGAGCTGATCACCAATCCGATGAAGGACGGCTCTCCCGGCGGGGCGATGGTGAAGATCACCGTCCCCGACGGGCGGGTGTTCATGGGCCCGGGCGGCTCGCCGGCGGCGGGGTGATGTGAGCTTCCCTTCTCCCTCGATGGGAGAAGGGGCAGGGGTTGAGGGTGGTCGCTTCAACCGCGCTACCCTCGGCCTTTGGCGCTGCGCGCCATCACCCTCATCCCCGACCCTTCCCCCATCCGCCGACGGGAAGGGAGGCTAAGCCGCCGCCTTATCGATCAGGCTGCCGGGCACCCAGTTGCCGTGCAGGCCGCCGCGCAGGCGCAGGGGCAGCCTGACGGTGGCGATCGGGCCCTCGGATATCCGCATGGCGTCGAGCAGCAACAGGTCCGACCGCATCTCGCTGAAGCGGTTCACCAGCACGACGATGTAGCCGTCGCCCTCGGCGGTGGAGCCGGGGCGCGGGATGAAGGCTGGCTCCTGGAAGGTCGAGGTCGAGCCGGCCCAGTAGCTGTCGGTCTTGCCGGTGGCATGGTCCATGAAGCCGAGCGCATTGCCGAGACGACCGGTGATGCCGCCCGGCACCTCCCACGGCTTGGTGGGGTCGGTGGCCAGCATCCAGCCGTAGCGGTAGGGCATGGCGTTGTAGCGGTCGTCGATGCGCGGGAACTCGCCCACCATGTTGTTGAGCTGCTCGATGCTCTCGAACTGGTCGGTGTTCGAGCCCATGTCCACGCACCAGCGGGTCATATGCCCTTCGGCCGCCTTCGGATCGAAGGGGGCGCCGTGCACGTCGGGGAAGAAGGGGAACATGTTGTTCTTCGACATGGGGGTGTCGAAGTAGACCTTGGTCCCGTCGTTGAACGCATTCATCACATGCGAGGCGAAGCAGTTGTCGCTTCGGAACCAGCGGACGCCCTTGCCGTCGTCGCCGCGGGGCAGGATGCCGAGGTAGATCGGCATGGTGGTGTCGAAACCGAAGTGGGGCTTGCCCTGCTCCAGCCGCTCCCAGTTCCCGATGATCGGCACCACGTGGAAGACGGCGTAATCCTTGGTCACGCCGAAGTCGTGCATCATGCAGTAGTAGGGCAGCTCGAACCACGCCTCGCGCTTCTTCTTCCCGTCGGTCCCGATCTCGTAATAGGCGAGGTCACGGGTCAGCAGGCCCTTGGCGGCATAGCCGAAGCAGCACATGTCGCCGGTCTCGGGATCGAACTTGGGGTGGGCGGTGAAGGTCTCGCTGGTCACCTGGCCGTCCCAGTCGGTGTAGCCGTAGGTCTCCAAGGTGATGGGGTTCATCGCCAGGGCCGGGCTGTCCTCTTTCAGGGCATAGACCTTGTCGCCGAAGCCGACGATGTTGGTATTGCCGGTGCCGCGGATCTTGCCCTTCACGGAAGGATCGTCGCTGAGGGGGTTGCGGTAGGCTCCGAACAGGGCCCGCCCCGCGCCGCGCTCCAGCTTAAGCTTGTCGGTCATGGCGAAGCGGCCGCGATAGTCCACCTTGCCGTTCTTGAAGCGGAAGCTGGAGATGTGGCCGTCGCCGTTGAAATAGATGTCCGTGCCGTGCAGCGGCGGAAAGGCCGGGTCCGGCGCCACCCGATAGAAGGCCCCGTCGAGGTCGGTCGGGATGTCGCCCTCGACCTCAAGATCCAGGATTTCGCCCTCGTACCGGCCGGGCATGTTGAAGCCCTGGTAGATGGGGAGGTCGGGAAACTTGGACACGCGTCTCTCTCCTACGTTTTTTCTTACCAGCCATCACTGTTGGCCAGTCCTTCGATCTATCTGGCACGCAAGTCGGAAGCTCGGCAACCGCCGCAATTTGATGCGCCTCAACCCATGGCCGCGGGGTGACGCCCGCAGGGTTTAGGGGCAATGTCCGCCCGCCCAAAGACAGAGAGCCCGCGCGCCCTGCCGCAAGGCGGAAGCGCTGCGGCGCAGGATTCACAAAAGGAAGGACGCCATGGCAGGCAAGGATGAGACGTTCGAAGCGGGCATGAAGGTGCGCCGCGAGATGTTCGGGGCGGCTGGGGCGGATCAGCAGTACGAGAACACCCCCAACTTCATGAAGCCCCTGCAGGACGTGGTGACCAGCTACTGCTTCGGCCAGGGCTGGAACGAGCCCACCCTCGATCGCAAGATGCGCTCCATGCTGACGCTGGCCATCCTGGTCGGCATCGGCAAGCCGAACCAGCTACGCACCCACGTTCGCGGCGCCATCGCCAACGGCGTCACCGTCGATGAGATCCGTGCGGTGATCATGCACGCCATGATCTATGCCGGCATTCCGGCGGGGGTGGACGCCTTCCTCAACGCCACCGAAGTGCTCGCCGAGCTGGGCGTGCTGGACCAGGCGAGCTGAGAGGGACCGGGCGAATGAAAGTCGGATTCATCGGCATCGGGGCCATGGGCGGCCCGATGGTCGCCAACGTGGCCAAGGCCGGCCATGACGTGACCCTCTACGACACGGATACGGCCCGTGCGGCCAAGCTGGCGGCCGAGATCGGGGCCAGGTCGGCGGCGAAACTCGCGGACCTCGCTGACAGCGAGGCCATCGTCACCATGCTGCCCACCGGCCAGATCGTCCGGTCGGTGTTCCTGGAGGCGGACGGCGGAGCCCTCGGCAAGGCCCTGAAGCCTGGAACCCTGATCATCGACATGAGCTCCTCCGAGCCGGTCGGCACCCAGGAACTGGGCGCCGAAATCGCCAAGACCGGCGCCGTGCTGGTGGACGCTCCTGTGTCCGGCGGTGTGGCGCGGGCGGTGTCGGGCGAGCTGACCATCATGATCGGCGGCGACGACAAGCAGGCGATCGAGCGGTCCAAGCCCCTGCTGCTGTCCATGGGCCAGCGACTGTTCGACACCGGCCCCCTCGGTTCTGGCCACGCCATGAAGGCGCTGAACAACTTCGCGGCGGCGGCCGCCTACACGGCGACGGCCGAGGCCATGCTGATCGGCAAGCGGTTCGGCCTCGATCAGGCGACCATGATCGACATCATGGACGTGTCGACGGGGAAGAACTTCCACACCCAGCACACCATGAAGGAGCATGTGGTGGGCGAGAAGTACGCCACCGGCTTCGCCGTGGGCCTGCTGGCCAAGGACGTGAAGATCGCCGCCGACCTCGGCAAGGCCATGGGCCTCGACGCCCCGGTGTCGCGGCTGGTGTCCGACCGCTGGGCCGACGCGCGCGATCACCTCGGCCCGACCAAGGATAATTCCGAGGCCATCCGCGCCTGGGACAAGGATTTGTAGTTCGGGGGCGTCCCGGCCTTCGGCCCGGACGCCCTTCACTTTCTTCCGTTTCCCTCGGGTTTGACCCGAGGGGCCAGAAACGGCGACGCTGCAGGGCTGGCCTTGCGAGCGCAATGGTTCTGGATGCTCGGGTCAGGCCCGAGCAAGACGGAGATTTTTGAAGCCTACGCCGGCTTCCGGAACTTCAGCACGAACTTGTCGGTGTTGCCGCGCACGGCGTTGTCGGAGTTCGGCTTGGTGTGGTCGTCGGTGGCGACCTTCAGAGCGTCGCTCTCGCCGGCCAGCACGAAGCCGGCGGCCAGCACCTGGGCCTTCACCATGGCCGGGTCGATCCGATGCAGATTGGGGATCTCGGCCGCTGGCGTGCCGGCCGCCGCGCGGTGGTCGGTGATCACATAGATCCCGCCGGGCTTCAGGGCGTTGAACACCGCCTTGTTGAAGCCAGCGATATCCATGGCGGGGCGGCCCTCACGGGGCGGGCTGGCGAGGTCGTGGTAGTTCTGGGAGGTCCAGACCATGTCCACCTTCTCGGGGGGCGCGATGGCGGTCAGCTCCTGGGCCAGGAAGGTGATGTTAGGGAAGGCGGGATCGCCCGCCACACCCTTCATCCGCTCCGCGAAGGCGGGCGGCGCCAGGGCGTAGACCTTGCCGCTCGCCCCCACCGTCTTGGCGAACAGGCGGGTGGTGTAGCCGCGGCCGGGCATCAGATCGATCACCTTGTCGCCGGGCTTGAGCCCCGTGAAGGTCAACAACTCCGCGGGCTTGCGCGTGGCGTCGAGGTCCTTGTCCGCCTGCGGACGGGCGGCGTCGGCCACGGCGGCGGCCACATGGGCCGGAGCGGCCGCCATGACGGCGGTGGCGCCGAGCACGGCCGCCGAAGCGGACAGTGCTAGAGCAACAGAAAAGGTGGCGATCCTACGGGTCACTGGGTCCTCCTAAACGTTCTTATTCAAGTCCGGCGACGGCTTAGCCTAGTTGGGCTTGCGGAACTTCAGCGCGAACTTGTCGGTCTTGCCCTTCACCGCCCCGTCGAACACCGGCGCGGTGTGCGGGTCGTCGGCCGCCTTCAGCACATTGCTCTCGCCATCGAACCGGAAGCCGGCGGCCAGCACCTGCTTCTTCACCAGCGCTTCGTCGATCCGGTGCAGCTTCTGGGTGTCTTCGAGGCTGGTTCCCGCCGCAGCCGCGTGGTCGGTGATCACATAGAGGCCGCCCGGCTTGAGCGCGTCATAGATGGCCTTGTTCATCTTCGCGATGTCGATGGTCCCGAACGGGCTCTTGGGCATGGCGAAGTCATGGTAATTCTGCGAGGTCCAGACCACGTCCACCTTCTCGGGCGGTGCGATTGCGTCCAGCGGCGCCGCCACGAAGGTGATGTTGCTGAACTTGGGGTTCTCGGCGACGGCCTTCATCCGATCGGCCATCGGGCCCGGAGGCGCCACGGCGTAGACCTTGCCCTTGGGCCCGACCACGTTCGAAAACAGCCGCGTCGTGTAGCCGCCGCCGGGGAATATATCGACCACCTTGTCGCCCGGCTTCACGCCGGCGAAGGCCAGAATTTCGGCGGGGTGGCGGGAGGCGTCGAGCGCTTTGTCGGCCTCGCTGCGATCCGGGTTGGCGACCGAGGCCGCCACATAGGCTGCGGGGGCGGCGGCGGACACCGCCGTCACGCCGAGCGCGGCAGCCGAAACGGACGCGACGGCGCAAAGCGCGAGGATCTTTGAGCTCACCTAAACCTCCCTGGTTTTGTTAGCGGAGCTTAACATCCCCAGGGGGCGGCGAAAGGGTGGTTAGCCCGACGGGGAGCCGAAATCCGGGTGGATGAACTTCCACGGACTGGTTTCGACCCCGGCGGGTTGGTCCACTTCGATCAGATACGGGGCGTCCGCGGCGAGCGCCTCGGCGAGCACGGTCTTCAGGTCCGCCGGGTTGTTGACCCGCTTGCCCGCCATGCCGAAGGCCTCGGCCAGCTTGACGAAGTCCGGATTGGTGAGGTCCGAGCCGATCAGCCGGCCGTCGAAGCCCTGCATCTGGTCGCGGCGCACATTGCCGAAGCTGCGGTTGTTGAAGACGATGGTGACGAGGTTGATACCGTACTGCACCGCCGTCGCCAGTTCCTGCACGCCGAACATAAAGCCCCCGTCGCCGGTGACGGAGACCACCGGACGGTCGGGGAAGGCGGCCTTCACCCCGAGCGCCGTCGGGAAGCCGAAGCCGAGGGCGCCCTGATGGCCGCCAGTGACATAGGTGCGCGGCAGATAGGTCGGGAAGCCGTACCAGGCGGTGAAGCCCATCTGGGAAATCTCTTCGACGAAGAAGCCGTCCTTCGGCAGCACGTCACGGATGGCCTTCAGATAGTCCACCTGCGGCTGGATCTCGTCGATGGCCCGGGCGGCGGCCAGCTTGGCCTCGGCCAGGGCTTCCATGCGCCCGAGCTTGCCGTGACCCGCCGCAGGCAGCGCCGCCAGCAGGGCGCGCGCGCCGTCGTCGGAATCGGCGACGATGCTGACGTCGACCTTCAGGCGGCGGACCTCCGCCGGGTCGATGTCGATGCGGATCAGCTTGACCCCCGCCGGGCGCCAGCGCCAGCGGATGTCCAGCAGCTCGAAACGGGTGCCGATGACGACGGCGACGTCGGTCTTGGGCCACAGCATGCCGCCCGAGCCCATGTTGAAGCCGAGGGGGTGATCCTCGCCGACAATCCCCTTGCCGCTGCGCAGCGGAACGACGGGGGCCTCCAGCGCTTCGGCCAGGGCGGTGATGGACTCGCTGGCGTGCAGGGCGCCGCCGCCGACGAAGATCATCGGGGCCTTGGCGCCGGCCAGCAGCTTGGCCGCCTCGGCCACCCAGGTGGGATCGGGCTCGGGCTTGGGCGCGAGGGGGAGGGGGGCGACGCCCGGCGCGGGCGCCTTGCGGGTGAAGAACTCCCACGGCGCTTCCAGGGCGACGGGGCCCTGGCGGCCGGACTGCATCTCCTGGAAGGCGCGGGCCACCATCCAGGGCGCCTGGCTCGGGTGGTCCACCCGCTCCGCCCACTTGGTCATGTGGCGCAGGGCGCCGAGCTGGTCGCGCATCTCATGCAGATGCATCCGCTGGCGGCCCATGAAGTCGGACGGCACCTCGCCGGTCAGGCACAGCACCGGCGCGGTGGAGCCGAGGGCGGTCAACAGGCCCGCCCCCGTGTTCAGGATCCCCGGCCCCGGCACCACCGAGAAGACCCCCGGACGGCCGGTCGCCTTGGCGTAGCCATAGGCCATGTAGGCGCAGCCCTGCTCGTGGCGGGCGCCGTAGGTGCGGATGGTCCCGCTCGACTTCTGCAAGGCGTCGAACAGGCCGTAGATCTGCGCGCCGGGGATGCCGAAAACGGTGTCCACCCCGTGGGTTTCCAGGCCGCGGACCAGGGCCTCGCCGCCCGTAAGGATTTCATTGCTGCTCATGTTAAGTAGTTTAGGCTGTCCAGGGCGGCCTCCGCAACGGCCGGGACGGAATAATGATGCCAAGCGATGTCGTTTCGGCGAACATGGCTGGGTTACGTCGGCGCGAAAGAGAACGACCGACCCACGGGAGAGCAGGATGGGATTGAGTAAAACCGGCTGGCTGTGCGCCGGCTTCGCCTTGTCGCTGGCGGTTGCGGCCTGTGGCCCGGCCCAGAAGGACAACGCCAAGCGCGGCCCCGCCGCGGTGGATACGGCCCGTCTGGTCGGCGCCGACGACGAGCCGGGCAACTGGATGTCCTACGGCCGCACCTACGGCGAGCAGCACTACAGCCCGTTGACGAAAATCAGCGCCGACAACGTCAAGAACCTCGGCCTCGCCTGGTACTTCGACCTCGACACCAACCGTGGTCAGGAAGCCACCCCCATCGTCGTCGACGGGGTGATGTACATCTCCACCGCCTGGTCGAAGGTGAAGGCCCTCGACGCCAAGACCGGCAAGCTGATGTGGGAATTCGATCCCCAGGTGCCCGGCGAATGGGGCGTGAAGGCCTGCTGCGACGTGGTGAACCGCGGCGTCGCCGTGTGGAAGGGCAAGGTTTATGTCGGCACCATCGACGGGCGGCTGATCGCCATCGATGCGGCCAACGGCAAGCAGATCTGGAGCGTGGTCACCACCGACCAGAAGCAGCCCTACACCATCACCGGCGCCCCGCGGGTGGTGAAGGACAAGGTGATCATCGGCAACGGCGGCGCCGAGTATGGCGTGCGGGGGTATGTGTCGGCCTACGACGCAGCCACCGGCAACATGGCGTGGCGCTTCTACACCGTGCCGGGAGACCCCGCGAAGGGCTTCGAGAACAAGGCCATGGAGATGGCCGCCAAAACCTGGACCGGCGAGTGGTGGAAGCTTGGCGGCGGCGGCACCGCCTGGGACGCCATCGTCTACGACCCGGAGACCGACTACCTCTATATCGGCGTCGGCAACGGCTCCCCCTGGAACCAGCGCCAGCGCAGCCCGCAGGGCGGGGACAACCTGTTCCTGTCGTCCATCGTGGCCCTGAAGGCCGAGACCGGCGAGTACGTCTGGCACTACCAGACGACCCCCGGCGAGAGCTGGGACTACACCGCCGTGCAGCCGATCGTGCTGGCCGACCTGACCATCGACGGCGCCCCGCGCAAGGTGCTGATGCAGGCGCCGAAGAACGGCTTCTTCTATGTGATCGACCGCACGAACGGGAAACTGATCTCCGCCAAGCCGATCCAGAACATCACCTGGGCGACCGGCGTCGATATGAAGACCGGCCGTCCGATCGAGAATCCGGCCGCCCGCTACGCCACCACCGGCAAGCAGTGGGACGCCATGCCGGGGCCGCTGGGCGCGCATAGCTGGCAGCCGATGGCCTTCAGCCCGAAGACCGGGCTGATGTACATCCCCACCAACGAGACCGGCTTCAGCTACATCCCGGATCCCAACTACAAGCCCGAGCCGATGGGCTTCAACGTGGGCCTCGACTTCGGCGCCGGCTCCATGCCGCAGGACCCGAAGATCAAGGCGGCGGCGCTCTCCGGCGTCGCGGGCCCGCTGGTGGCCTGGGACCCGGTGGCCCAGAAGGCCGTCTGGAAGGTGCCGCACTCCACCCCGAACAACGGCGGCGTGCTGGCGACGGCCGGCGGCCTCGTATTCCAGGGCAATGTCGACGGGGAGTTCGCCGCCTATCGCGACACCGATGGCCAGAAGCTATGGGGCGCCCCCACCCAGTCGCCGGCCATGAGCGGCTCGATGACCTACGAGATCGATGGCGAGCAGTATGTCGCCGTGCTCACCGGCTGGGGCGGCGCCTGGGCGCTGTCCCCGGGGGAACCGTCCCTGAAGGGCGGCAAGCGCCGCAACATTGGCCGGGTGCTGGTCTACAAGATCGGCGGCAAGGCCGCCCTGCCGCCGGCGCCGCCGGTGGTCGAGCTGCCGCTCACCCCGCCCGCCGAAACCGCCACCGAGGCGCAGGTCGCCGAGGGCAAGAGCCTCTACGCCAAATACTGCAGCGTCTGCCACGGCGACGCGGTGGTTTCCGGTGGGACGCTCCCCGACCTCCGTTACAGCGCCGCCGTGCCTACCGAGACCTTCAAGGCCATCGTCCTCGACGGCGCCCTGAAGACCACCGGCATGGTTTCCTTCGCGCCGGTCCTCGACCTGCCGAAGCTCGACTCCATCCGCGGCTACATCATCCGCCGCGCCCACGAGACCAAGGCTGAACTCGCCAATAATGCGGCGGCCAAGGTTTCACCGACCACGGCCGCGCGATAGCGTCCGGCCAACCACGGGAGACTCTCATGAACCAGATGACGCCAATCTCCGGCCTGGGTGAAGCGGCCCAGTCCTTCATCGCCAAGCCCCGCAAGCTGCTGATCAACGGCCAGTGGGTGGAAGCCGCCTCCGGCAAGACCTTCGAGGCCATCAACCCGGCCTCGGAACGCGCCGTCGCCCATGTCGCCGAAGGCGATGCGGAAGACGTCAACCGGGCGGTGGCCGCCGCCCGCAAGGCGTTCGAGGACTCCGACTGGAGCCGCATGAGCCCGGCCGATCGCGAGCGCCTGCTGCTCAAGCTCGCCGACCTCGTGGAGGCCAACGCCGACGAGCTGTCCCAGCTCGAAAGCCTCGACAACGGCAAGCTGGTGTTCTTCGCCCGGGTGGTCGACATCCAGGGCACCATCGACTTCTTCCGCTACATGGCCGGCTGGGCCACCAAGATCAGCGGCCAGACCCTGGGGGTCTCCATCCCCGGCGCCGAATGGCACGCCTTCACCCTGCGCCAGCCCGTCGGCGTGGTCGGCCAGATCATCCCCTGGAACTTCCCCCTGGCCATGGCCGCCTGGAAGCTCGGGCCGGCCCTGGCGACCGGCTGCACCTGCGTGCTGAAGCCGGCTGAACAGACCTCCCTGTCGGCCCTGCGCCTGGGCGAGCTGATCCAGGAAGCCGGCTATCCCGCCGGCGTGGTCAACATCATCACCGGCTTCGGCGAGACCGCCGGCGACGCCCTGGTCCGCCACAAGGACGTGGACAAGATCGCCTTCACCGGCTCCACCAACGTGGGCAAGATCATCGGCAAGGCGGCGATGGACACCGTCAAGCGCGTGTCGCTCGAACTCGGCGGCAAGTCCCCCGTGATCGTCGCCGACGACGTGGACCTGGACGACGTGATCCAGGGCGCGGCCAACGCCATCTTCTTCAACCAGGGCCAGGTCTGCACTGCCGGTTCGCGCCTCTATGTGCAGGACAAGCTGTTCGACAAGGTGGTGGAAGGCGTCGCCAACGTCGCCAGCTCCATGAAGATCGGCGCGGGCCTCGACCCGTCCTCGCAGCTCGGCCCGGTGGTGTCCGACGAGCAGATGGAGCGGGTGCTGGGCTATATTGAAAAGGGCCGCAGCGAAGGCGGCGAAGTGGTCACCGGCGGGGCCCGTCAGGGCGACACCGGCTACTTCGTGCAGCCGACCGTCTTCACCAATGTGAAGCCGGACGCCACCATCGTGCGGGAAGAGATCTTCGGCCCGGTGGTCGTCGCCACCCCCTTCAAGTCGGTGGACGACATCGCCGCCGTGGCCAACGACACCGAGTATGGCCTCGCCGCCAGCATCTGGACCAAGGACCTCAGCCTGGCCCACCGCCTGGCCAAGCGGGTCAAGGCCGGCACCGTGTGGGTCAACTGCCACAACTTCGTCGACCCGAACCTGCCCTTCGGCGGCTTCAAGCAATCGGGCCTCGGCCGTGAGAACGGCGCTGCGTCGCTGGATCTCTACACCGAGCAGAAGACCGTGCTGATGAAGCTCTAAACGCGCCTCTCCTTCGGGAGGCGGGTTGAAAAAGGGAGGGCGCGACACCGGTCGGTGTCGCGCCCTTTCCGTTTGTGCGCGTCTTGCTTTGACCGCCGGCTACACCGGCGGGGCGGGCGGGGCGGTGATCACTTCGACGTTGTCGTTGAGCAGGTAGGCCATGTCGCGCAGGGCGGTCTCCCGCGCGGGGGCGTCGACGGCGGCCATCACGTCGGCAAGCTTCAGCGGCAGGTCCTGGGAGATGCCCTTCAGGATGCACTTGAGGTCCCCGTCCGTGCCTCGGGCAGCCAGTTCCAGATGGCCCTTCATGTCGAGGGCGGCCAGCGCCTCCACGTCGGCCTTGAACGCCTCCAACTTCGGCAGCGGTCCCTTCGCCTTGCGGAAGGACTCCACAGAGGCGTTGAGGGATTTGGCGCGGCCGATAATGTCGGCGAACAGGGGCTCGGCGGCGAGGGGATTGGCGGCCTTGGTCGCCACCGCGGGAACCACCTGGCGGGCAGGGGTGTCTGCAGGAGAGAAGGAAGCCAACAGGATCGCGGCGGAGAGGGCGACGTCGCAGGACATGGATCACCTCGGGAGCGGGCCAACGGCGCGACATGTCACGCCGGTCGGCTAGCCAGCAGGCCAGCATTCGGTAAACAGAAGATTGACCAGGAGACTAGCCGCATGAGCGATCTGAGCGCCGTCGACCACGCCTGGGGCGTCTTCGACGCGGCGGCCAAGGCGGCCGCGGAGGTCCGCATCGTCGATCTGTTCGACGCCGATCCCGAGCGGCTCAGCCGGCTGACGGTGGAGGCGTGCGGCCTGACCCTCGACCTCTCCAAGCAGTCCTGGACCTTGCAGGGGATCGACGCCTGCCTTGGCCTCGCCGAAGCGGCCGGGGTCATGGACGCGAGGACGGCGATGTTCGCCGGAGCTGCGGTGAACACCTCGGAAGATCGCGCCGTACTGCACCCGGCGCTGCGGGCGCCCGTCGGCGCGAGTTTTGCCGCCAAGGGCGAGCCGGTGTCGGGGGCGGTGGAGGCCGGCCGGGCGAAGATGAAGGCCCTCGCCGACGACGTGCGCAGCGGCAAGGTCGCGGGCGCCACCGGCAAGCCCTTCCGCAATCTCGTCCACATCGGCATTGGCGGCTCGGACCTCGGCCCCCGGCTGGTATGGGAAGCCCTGCGGCCGTTGCAGCCGCAGATCCAGTTGCGGTTCGCCGCCAACGTCGATCCGGCGGAGATCGCCGCGGCGCTCGCCGGGCTGGATCCGGCCGAGACCCTGGTGGTGGTGGTCTCCAAGACCTTTACGACCCAGGAGACCCTGGCCAACGCCGCGGCCGCCCGTTCGTGGCTGCGCGCGGCGCTGGGGGCGGGGGCCGACGCCCATTTCGCCGCCGTGTCGGCCGCGCCCGACAAGGCCGAGGCCTTCGGCATCGCCCCCGACCGTGTGTTCGCCTTCTGGGACTGGGTCGGGGGGCGCTATTCGGTGTGGTCGGCGGTGGGCCTGTCCTGCGCCATCGGCCTCGGCTGGGAGGTGTTCCAGGGCTTCCTCGACGGAGCGGCGGAGATGGACGCTCACTTCGTGGCCGCGCCCCTCGCCCGCAACGCCCCGGTGCTGCTGGCCCTGGCCCAGATCTGGAACCGCAACGGGATGGATCGGGGCGCCCGCGCCGTCGTGCCCTACGCCCGGCGTCTGACCCTGCTGCCGGCTTTCCTGCAGCAGCTCGAGATGGAGTCCAACGGCAAGCGGGTGGACAGGGACGGCCAGACGATGACGCGCGCCACCGCCCCGGCGGTGTTCGGGGACGCGGGCACCAATGGCCAGCACGCCTTCTTCCAACTGCTGCACCAGGGGACGGACATCATCCCCGTCGAATTCATCGCGGTGGCCGAGCCCAGCGAAGGCCCGCCGGAGCTGCAGAAGAAGCTGCTGGCCAACTGCCTGGCCCAGGGCGAGGCGCTGATGGTGGGTCGCGAAGGACCCGACACGCCCCCCGAACGCACCTTCCCTGGCTCGCGCCCCTCGACCCTGATCGTGATGGAGCGGCTGACCTCCGAGGCCCTCGGCGCGTTGCTGGCCCTCTATGAGCACAAGACCTTCGTCGAGGGGGTGATCTGGGGGATCAACAGCTTCGACCAGTGGGGGGTGGAGCTGGGCAAGGTGCTGGCCGGCCGCATCCTCGGCGAACTGGAGGGCGGCGCGGCCTTGCCGCACGATCCCTCGACGGCGGCGTGGGTGAAACGGCTGACCTGACTCCTTCCTTCTTCCTTCCGTAAGGGGAGGAGTGCGCCGCGACTTGCTTTCCTTGCCGCCCCGCCCTCGATCCGCTAGGAGCCGCGCTCAAGCTTTTGAGCCATTTCCCCATGTCCGACGCCGCCGACTTCCGACCCGAAGCCCGCAACCCGCGGGGGTTCCAGGACAGGCGCGCCCGCGACCTGGGCGCAGAGCGCGCCATTCTGCAGACCGTCGCCAAGGTCTATGAGAGCTACGGCTTCGAGCCCCTCGACACCCCGGCCTTCGAATACGCCGACGCCCTCGGCAAGTTCCTGCCCGACGCCGATCGCCCGAACGAGGGCGTGTTCGCCCTGCAGGACGACGACGAACAGTGGATGGCGCTGCGCTACGACCTCACCGCCCCCCTGGCCCGCTTCGCCGCCCAGAACTGGGAGACCCTGCCCAAGCCCTTCCGCCGCTACGCCTTCGGCACGGTGTGGCGCAACGAGAAGCCCGGTCCGGGCCGCTTCCGCGAATTCACCCAGTGCGACGCCGACACGGTGGGCTCGGCCCGCCCCGAGGCCGACGCCGAAGTGATCGCCATGATGGCCGAGGCCCTGGAAGCCATCGGCCTGCCCGCCGGCCAGTCGGTGGTGAAGATCAATAACAGGAAGCTCCTCAACGGCCTGCTCACGGCTGCCGGGGTGGGCGACTACAACCAGAAGCTCGGGGTGCTCCGCGCCGTCGACAAGCTCGACCGCCTGGGCCTGGAAGGCGTGAAGCTGCTGCTGGGGGCCGGCCGCAAGGACGAGTCCGGCGCCTTCACCAAGGGGGCGGAACTGAACGCCGCCGCCATCGACCGGGTGCTGGCCTTCGTGCAGGCGGGCGGCGACGGGCGCAAAGCCACCCTGGACGGCCTCGCCAACGTCATCGGCGGCTCCGCGGAAGGCGACGAGGGGCTGGCCGAGCTGTCGCGGATCGATGCGGCCCTGACCAGCCTGGGCGTCGGCGCCGACCGGGCCGAGTTCGATCCGGCCATCGTGCGCGGACTGGAATACTACACGGGCACGGTGTTCGAGGCCGAGCTGCTGATGAGCACCACCGACGAGAAGGGCAATCCGGTCCGCTTCGGTTCGGTGGGCAGCGGTGGGCGCTACGACGACCTCGTGGCTCGCTTCACCGGCCAGCAGGTCCCGGCGACGGGATGCTCCTTCGGCGTGTCGCGCCTCGTCGCGGCCCTGCGCGCCGCCGGCAAGGAAGCGGCCTCCGAGGTGCGCGGCCCGGTGGTGGTGATCGCCTTCTCCGAAGCGCACATGGCCGAGTATTTCGCCGTGGCCAAGGAACTGCGCGCCGGCGGGATCGCGGCGGAGGTCTACCTCGGTCAGTCCGGCATGAAGGCGCAGATGAAATACGCCGACCGCCGACTGTCCCCCGCCGCCGTCATCATCGGCGAGGACGAGATCGCCCAGGGCAAGGCGACGGTGAAGGACCTCGACCTCGGCCGGGCCCTCTCCGCCAAGGTCACTGACAACACCGCCTGGCGCGCCGAGCGCCCGGGGCAGATCTCCTGCGACCGGGCCGATCTCGTGGCGACGGTGCGGGGTATCGTCGAGGCCGCCCAATGACCCTGAAGCTCGAAACCCTGCCGCCCCCGGAGGTGCTGGCCGCTGTCCGCGCGCCCTTCGCCGCGTTCGGCGGGACCCCGGTGGACGCGCCGGTCCTGCTGCCCCTCGACCTGCTGCTCGATCTGGCGGGGGAGGCCATGCGTCCGCGGCTGATGGTGGTCAACGATGGGGTTCAGCCCGCGGCCCTGCGCCCGGACTTCACCATCCCCGTCGCCCAGGCCCACATCGCGTCGGCCGCGACCACGGCCCGCTACACCTACGAGGGCAAGACCTTCCGCGCTCCGCCGCCCAGCGGCGAGCGGCCGGTGGAGTTCCTGCAGATCGGCGTCGAAAGCTTCGGCGGCGACGGCGATGTGGCGACCGAGGACGCCGAGCTCGCGGCGGTCGCCTGGGAGGCGGCCAAGGCGGGGGGGCGGGACGACCTTTTCCTGCTGCTCGGCGACGTCAGCCTGTTGGCGGACTTCATCCAGGCCCTCGGCCTGCCCGCCGCGGCCGCGACCCGCCTCAACCGCGCCTTCGCCAGCGGGCGTGGGCTCGACCGGGAACTGGCCCTGGCCCAGGCGCCGGACGCCGCCGAGCCCAACGGGGGCAGGCTCGCCAGCCTGCTCGCCGACCTGCCCGAGGAAGAGGCCGCGGCCGTCCTCGGCGAACTCTGGAGCCTCGCCGGCATCCAGCCGGTCGGGGGCCGCCAGCCGGCCGAGATCGTGCATCGCCTCGCCCAGCGCAGCGAAGCCCGCCGCCAGCCCCGCCTGAGCCCGGCCGAAGCCGACCTGATCGGCCGCTTCATCGCCATCTCCGCCGCGCCCAAGGCCGCCCTGAACGAGGTCGACAAGCTGGCGCGCGAAGGCAAGGTCGATCTCGACCAGACCCTAACGGTCTGGATGCGCCGTCTGAAGGCCCTCAGCGCCGCGGGCTTGCCGGAAGCCTCCGCCGTTCTGGCTCCCGGCTTCGTGCGGCCGTTCGGCTATTACGACGGGGCCCTGTTCGAGATTCGCAGCGCCGCCCTCGGCCCTGACCGGCCGGTGGCCGCCGGGGGCCGGTACGACGGCCTGCTCGCCCGTCTCGGCGGCCCTGAGGATGGCCGCGCGGTCGGCTGCATGGTGCGCCCGGTGCGCGCCTGGACGGGAGCGGCCGCATGAGCGCCAACCTCACCCTCGCCCTGCCGTCCAAGGGGCGGCTGAAGGAACAGACCGAAGGCTGGCTGGCCGACTGCGGCCTCGGCCTCGACATGGAAGGCGGCGCCCGCGGCTATCGCGCCACCCTGCGCGGGGTGAAGGGCGTCGATGTACGGCTGCTGTCCGCCGCCGACATCGCCCAGGCGCTTGACGCCGGCGAGGTGCATCTCGGCGTCACCGGCGAGGACCTGCTGCGCGAGCAGGGCGAGGAGATGGAGCAGCGCCTGATGCTGCTGCGCCCCCTCGGCTTCGGCCGCGCCGACGTGGTGGTGGCCGCGCCGCAAAGCTGGATCGACGTCGACACCATGGCCGACGTGGACGACGTGGCGCACGACTACCTCGCCCGCACCGGTTCCCCCCTGCGGGTCGCCACCAAGTACGAAGCCCAGACCCGCGCCTTCTTCGCCGCCCACGGCATCGCCGACTACCGCATCGTGGAGTCCCTCGGCGCCACCGAGGGGGCGCCGGCGGCGGGCGCGGCGGAGCTGATCGTCGACATCACCACCACCGGCACGACCCTGGCGGCCAACAACCTGAAGGTCATCCGCGACGGGGTGATGCTGAAGAGCCAGGCCCAGCTCACCGCCGCCCTGAAGGCGGAGTGGACGACGGGCCAACTCGCCAGCCTGCGCCGCCTGCTGTCGGTGGTGGAGGCGAGGGCCCGCGCCCGCAGCCTCGCCGCCCTGCGCTGGCCCACCGAGCAGAACGACGCCGCCGAGGCGGCGGTGCGTCCCTACCTCGCCAAGGGCGCGTCCCAGCGCGCGGATGGCGTGCTGGTGCCGATGAGCGACCTGTTCGCCGTGGCCGCGGCCCTGGCGGACGCCAAGGTCGGCCCGGTGAGCGTGACCCGTCCGGACTATGTGTTCGAGCCCGCCTGCGCCCCGGTGGATGCGCTAGCGGTGCGCTTGGGGCTCTGAACGGGCTTCACGCGGAACACCTCGATCGACGAGGTCTCAGGGGTCAGCCGTTCCAGCCAGGCGGGCGGCTTGCCGGCGTCGAGGCGCTTCAGCAGGCTGTCGTCGCTCAGCCCGACCCGGTCCGAGTTGATGGCGTGCGCCCGGCACTCGATCACATAGTCGATCTTCAGGTCGCGGGCGCGTTGCTCGGCGAGGCCGTCGGCCGGCGCCGATAGCACGCCGCGGGTGGCGAGGATGCCGCGGCTCAGCCGGTGATAGGGCGCGGCCAGGGCCGAATGCTGCGTGTGCGCGACCACGAAGGGCCCGAGGTCGATGTCGCCCATGACCAGCCCCGGCGGGCCGATCTTGGCCAATCCATTGTAGGCGGCGGCGGTGAAGCACAGGTCCTTGGGCCGTTTCTTGCCGGCCTTTGGCGGAACGATGCGGTTGTAGCTGTAGGTGCTGGCCGTCGCGATCACGATGGGCGACAGGGCCAGCGCGGCGGCGGCCGTCACCAGCATCGCGTCCTTGGCGTAGCGCCGGGCGATGTCGGCGGCCGCGGCGGCCACCAGGGGGGCGGCGAACCACTGGGCGTAGTTCTGCATCCGCACCGCCAGCAGGCCCGAGACCATGGCCGAGATCAGCAGCGCGCCCATCAGCCACCAGGCGACGCTCAGGCGGAATTCCTTCCGGAAGCCCAGCCATATCCAGCAGCAGGTGGCGAGGCTGAAGGAGGCGACCATCTCCACCGCCTCGGCCGGCTTGCCCCGCCAGATGCGGTTGATGGGCAGCACTTCCTGCACGTTGTTGAGCCAGAAGGGCTTGATGCGGGGATCGACTTCGCCGAACGGGCCCTGGAGGCAGGCCGGGTCGAGCCACAGATAGGCGCCGGCCGCCGCCGCCGCGGCGAGGCTGAGGGCGAGCAGGCGCAAGGGCAGCCCACGCCCCTGCGTGGCCGAGACGGCGAGCACGATGCCGGCGCCGGCGATGCACAGCCCGACGGTGGTGTTGATCGCCAGGGCGTCGCAGGCGGCGAAAGTCCAGCGGGCGGGCGGGGTCTGGATCACGAACACGGCCAGCGCGCTGGCGGCGAGGGTGGCGCCGAAGGCCTGCACCTGCCGCGCTTCCTTGGGGTCGATCAGGAAGCGCAGGCCGAAACTGGCGCCGATCAGGATGTTGAAGGCCAGCGCCTCCAGCCCCACCCCCAGGCCGACGCCGATGGCCGCCCCTGCGATCATCGGCCCGATCAGACGCGGCCCGGTCTGCAGGGCGCCGGCCAGCGCGATCATACAGAAGGTGATCTGGGCGCTATGGTGATCCACCCGGCCCGGATGGAACTGGGCGTAGAGCATGCCGTCGGTCAGCAGGACCACCGCCGCGGCGAACACCGCCGAGGCACCGAACCGGCGGGCGGCGTATAGGGTGGCCATCGCCGCCGGCGGGATCCACAGAAGCGGCCAGACGATGCGCATCAGCCGCTCGGCCTCGGCGTCGCTGGTGAACAGGGCGAACAGCCGGTCGAGGGCGGCGAGGCCGCCGTCCATCAGCCGAGACCAATGCATGTAGACGCCTTCGGGCGGCTGGAAGCGGGTGAGAAGCTGGTCGTACCAGCCGCCGCCGTGGATCAGTTGCCGGACCAGTACGAGGCGGGTGGCGTCGTCGGTGTCGCCGAGGGCGGCCTTGAGCCCCGAGAGATCCCGGAAAACCATGGTTCCGCCCACCACCGCCAGCACCGCCAGGGCGGCGAGCAATATGGCGCGACGCCCTGAAAGGTCGGGCGTGCGGGACAGTTGCATGGAGGTCTCCGGCCGCGCAGGCGCGTTGAATAAGTCACGAGGCTGTCGGCCACTTTGCCGCGGGGAGGTTTACGCGGCCTAAAGCATAAGCCATGTAGCCCTCGTTTCAGGTTTCGCGGCGCATCTTATGTCCACCGTCACAGAGAGCTTTCACCGATTGCAGGCTCTCGCGCCCAAGGGGCTGGTGCGTTTCCTGTCCATCGGCCTGATCGGGCTGGCGGTGGATTCCAGCGTCTTCGCCGCCCTGTTCTACTTCGCCCATCTGGACAAGGCCCTGGCCCGGGCCGTCGCCATGCCCGTCGCCACCTGCGTGACCTGGGCGCTGAACCGCCGCCACACCTTCCAGGCCACTGGGCGGGCCAAGCACCATGAGGTCGGCCGCTACGCCGCCGTGACCATCTGCGCGCAGGCCATCAGCTACGGGGTGTTCCTGGCCATCTGCTCGCTGTTCCCGAAACTGCCGCCGAACATCGCCCTGGTGGTCGGCGCGGTGGTCGCGGCGGGCTTCTCCTATTCAGGTCAGCGTTTCTTCACCTTCGCCCCTATAAGGGCAGGATGAAGGGCGAACCCATGCAGGCCGACACCGACATCCTGATCATCGGCGCGGGTCCGGCTGGGCTCACCGCCGGCTATCTGCTGACCAAAGCCGGCCGCGACGTGACGGTGATCGAGCGCGATCCGGTCTACGTCGGCGGCATCAGCCGCACCGTCCGCTACAAGGACTTCCACTTCGACATCGGCGGCCACCGCTTCTTCTCCAAGTCGAAGGAGGTGGTCGACCTGTGGAACGAGATCCTGCCGCAGGACTTCATCGACCGGCCGCGCCTGTCGCGCATCTTCTACGGCGGGAAGTATTATTCCTACCCGCTGCGGGCGTTCGAGGCGCTGAAGAACCTCGGAGTCTTCACCAGCGCGATCTGCATGGCCTCCTACGCGGCGGCCAAGGCCTTCCCGATCAAGGACCCGCGCACCTTCCACCAGTGGGTGCGCAACCAGTTCGGCGAGAAGCTGTTCTCGATCTTCTTCCGCACCTACACCGAGAAGGTGTGGGGTATGTCCTGCGACGACATCTCCGCCGACTGGGCGGCCCAGCGCATCAAGGGCCTCAGCCTCGGCGCGGCGGTGATCGACGGGCTGAAGCGCTCCATGGGCGTCAAGGCCAAGCCGTCCGCCAAGCTGGGCGAGCAGGGCGGGGTGAAGACCCTGATCGAATCCTTCCGCTATCCCCGCAAGGGCCCCGGCATGATGTGGGAGGCCGCGGCCGCCAAGATGCAGGCCCAGGGCGGCAAGCTGATCATGGACCGCACCCTGGTCAGCCTGTCGCGCGACCCGGCGAGCGGGCTTTGGACGATGGTGTCGCGCTCCGCTGCTGGCGAGGAGACGACCATCACCGCCCGCGAGGTGATCTCCTCGGCGCCGATCACCGAGCTGATGGCGGCCATCACCCCCACCCCACGGTCGCAGAACCACGCCCAGGCCCTGCGCTACCGCGACTTCATCACCGTCGCCCTGATCGCCGACGCCGAAGCCACCTTCCCCGACAACTGGGTCTATATCCACGATCCGGCGGTGAAGGTCGGGCGGGTGCAGAACTTCCTGTCCTGGTCGCCGGAGATGGCGCCCAAGGGCTACGCCTGCCTCGGCCTCGAATACTTCTGCTTCGAGGGCGACGGCCTGTGGACCTCCAAGGACGAGGACCTAATCGCTCTGGCCAAGCGCGAGATCGGCCACATCGGCCTGATCGACCCGGCCCGGGTGGTGGACGCCGCCGTGGTGCGCCAGCCCAAGGCCTATCCCGTCTATGACGAGGAATATCAGGGCCATGTCGACGCCGTGCGCGCCGACGTGGAGGAAAACTACCCCGGCCTGCACCTCGTGGGGCGCAACGGGATGCACAAGTACAACAACCAGGACCACGCCATGATGACCGCCATGCTGACGGTCGAGAACATCCTGGCGGGGGAGAAACGCTTCGACGTCTGGCAGGTCAACGAAGACGCCGAATACAGCGAAGCGGGCCTATCCGGCGCGCAAGAAGCGCTGAAGAGCGAGCGGCTGGTCCCGCGGAAGGTCGCGGCCTGAAGGGGCCCCTCCCCCACGCGCCGAAGAGCGCGTGGGGGAGGGGCCGGCCGCAGGCGGTTCCTTCTCAACAGGCAGCTTTCGACCGAGGCTGTGTCGAAACTCGCCGTCAGTCGGCGCGGCTCGCTAGGGCTGTCGTTAGCTCTCTGATGTCGTCGGCGCGAAACTGTCCGCTGATGATCTCGCCGATCTTCTGTCCGGTCGGACGGTCGATAACATGCAGCCCGGGTAGGACAGCGATGTCGCCCACTCTCGCAGGTCGAAGTTCGGCGCGGTCACGGTCGATAGACCATCGGGTGTGCCACCATCGCGTTAGCCACATGCGATCCGCTGACAGGTGCAAGCGCACCGTGCTGATCTCAAGCACGCACCAGCAGCCGAGGAAGAAGGGCGGGATCGCATAGGCGGCCGACGCAAGGTCGCCCGTGAATGCAAGAAATACCCCGCCGGCAAAGGAGAGCAGAATGATTGGCATGCCGATACAGGCCATGATGATCTGGCCGGCCTTTGCAGGCCTGATTGTGCGGTGTGCGCTCATCAATCAAGCTTAGCCACTCGGGGCAGCCACCCGCAACCAACGGTACGCATCGCGGCGAACCACCCCACAATCATGTCACCGCTGGATGGGAGGCGCTGGGATGAGCCGCTTCGTCGAAGGTGAGGATCGTAGGCAGCCGACGCTCTTGCCGAGCTGCCTGGACGACTATGTGGGCGAGGATAATCCGGCGCGGGTGATCGACGTCTTCGTCGATGAGCTCGAACTCGGCGAGCTGGGCTTTGCGGTGATGCCGGCGGCGACGGGCCGGCCGGCCTACCGTCCGGCGACGCTGCTGAAGCTCTACGTCTACGGCTACCTGAACCGCGTGCCGTCGAGGCGCAGGCTGGAGCGGGAGGCCGAGCACCACCTGATCGTGGCTTACGACGTGATCACCACGGGCAGCGACCGCGAGCAGCTCACCGCCATGAGCGAGAAGGCCAAGGCGGCGATGGGCGTGGATGGCCTCGAGATCCTGGCCGACCGCGGCTACTCATCGCCTGCGAGGCCCTCGGCGTGACGCCTTACGTGCCCAAGCCGCTGACCTCAGGGGCCAAGGCGGACGGCCGCTTCGGCAAGCAGGACTTTGCCTACCTGCCCGACCGGGACGTCTACCGCTGTCCGGCCAGCCAACATCTGCCGTATCATATGACCACCGTGCAGAGGGGCCTGACCCTGCACTCCTACTGGGATCTCGCGAGCTGCCGGGCTTAAGCGCTCAAGCCCCACTGCACGCCCGCCCTCAACCGGCGGATCAACCGCTGGGAGCACGAGTCAGTAATCGACGCCATGCAGCGCCGGATGGACCTGGCGCCGCAGAGCCCGATGAAACTCCGGCGCCGGATCGTCGAACACCCCCCTTCGGGACGATCAAAGCCTGGATGGGCCACACCCACTTCCTGATGAAGCGGCTCAAGAACGTGAAGACCGAGATCAGTCTCCACATCCTCGCCTACAACCTGAAGCGCGTGATGCAGATCCTGGGAACCGGTCCGCTGATCGCCGCAATCCGGACCTGACGGGCGACGCCGTCTCGCGTCGCGCCGCCGCCACGAGCCCTGCTGTACCGCGAGTTTTTGCACAGCCTCGACCCATTGCGGACGTTGAGAAGGTCCGCTTCTGAGTGATCATTTTACGAACAGAAAGTCCGGTCCGCACCGGCCGCGCCCAACGACGCGGCCGTTGACGCGCTGCTCGAAGATGTCATCGCCAACGATATACGGCAGCATCTGACCGCTGAACTTTCGAGGCGACGGCTCCTTGCCGAGGAGCCTTCTGGCTTCGCGGTCAGGGATCGACACGTTGAGGCAGCTATCACCGACGGTGAGCTGTCCGGTGAAGCCGTGGCCGTCGCTAGACACCTCGAATAGCCCGGCGATCACGCAGGTTCGCGTCTGGCGGCATACCTCGATCGGCGTGATTACCGGTCCAGCGAGAGCGAGCGTTGCGAGGGCGGTGAGCATATGACGACGCCAATGAGAGCGGGGTTGCTGTCAACGTCCGCAACCCACCCGTAGGCGACACTTGAAACGCCCCTTTGTAGAAGCCAGTTTGATGACGTGGCAGACTTGGGCTCCGGACATTAAACTCCCGGGATGATCCCAGCTGGATACCTGTTGAAGCGCGTTACCTCCCCGCCAACCTATCTGGCGGACCCACATTTGACGGAGGTTTGCAGCGTCTCCAGTTGTGTGAACGATGATGTGGTCGATTTGCAGAAGGTATGGCGTCACAACCGCTACGGTGTTGCCAGCAACCCATCGTTACTTTCGTCGATGGCCTTGGAAATAGGGACAGACGTTAGGGGCGCGACACTCTTCTATTACGAGGTCTACGAAGAGGAATTAGAGTCCGACGGGTGGACGTTCGAACCCGCAAATTGGCGCCCGCTCTCCCCGTTGCCGTCTGTAAGCGCCGATACGGAGGTTTTGCGGCCACCGCCGTTGGGCGCAAAGTTGATCGGATACGATGTCGTTGTGTCGAACGATTTTCTCGAACACTCTCCCCTATCCTGCAACGGCGTGGCGGCGCATGTTCCCGTCAACCAGTCATGCCTGTTTGACACCTTCCAGGCAGCTAAGGACGCTATTGACGCTGGGGCCTTTGGTGGCGGCTGCGAGGACGGCATCTATCGCATTTTCTCAGTCAGTATCGCCGCCCCTGCCGGCCCTGACGGGGAAGTCCGTTAATCACCCATCGCAGTCGTTCGGAAGTTTGCTCCCGCCCGCTCAATGCCCCCCAGCCACCCACGGCACGCCGGCCTTGGTGAACTCCTCGGCCAGGGCGGCTTCCAGTTCGATGGCCTCCCAGCGCAGTAGCGGGTTCAGGTGGGCGACGATGTCGGGGAGCAGGCGCACGCCGAAGCGGTTGACCCAGCGGCTCGCCTTGTAGCCGGTCTTGTGCTGATCGAACCGCAGGTCGGGATCGCGGGAGGTCTCTCCGACATAGAGGCCCCATCGGCAGGCCCGGCGGCGATCCTCCAGCAGGACCACATAGACGGCGTGGCTCGCCCCCTTCGCCCGCGCCGTCGTGGCGCGCAGCCTCAGGGCGGCGCGCTCCGCCCGGCCCATCCAGTCCGGCGGATACCGGTCTTCGAGCATGGCCGGGTTGTCAGCCCACGTGCTTGGGCGGGCGCATCAGGGCGATGGCGATCATCACCACCGCGGCCACCCCGGCGAACAGCCACAGGGATGGGCCGAAGCTGCCGAGGCTGTCTCGGGTGGCGCCCCCAACCACCGGGCCGATGGCGGCGACGGTGGAGATCAGGCACATGATCGAGAAGAGCTCCAGGTTCCGGCGCCGGCCGAAGGAGTTGAGCAGCAGCAGCGCCGTCGCGGTGTAGCTGAGCCCGTAGCCGACGCCGACGCACACGGCATAGACCAGCATCATCGGCAGGTCGTGGGCGACGGCGAGCGCCCCGGTGCCGATCACCATCAGGGCCAATGCCGCCACCACCAGCCGCTTGGGCTGCAGCCATTCGCTGAGCACGCCGCCGGCGGAACGGGCGAGGGCGTTCAGCAGATTGTCGAGGCTGAGCATGGCGGCGGCTACTCCAGCGGCCACCCCCTGTTCGGTCAGGTGGGCGACGGACGAATAGTTCACCGTCACGCCGAGCAGCAGGTAGGCTGTGTAGGCGGCGACGATCATCCAGAACTGGGGCGTGCGGAGGGCCTCGCCCACCGTCCAGTCCCGCGCGCTGACCGGGGCGGGGTCCGGGGCGGCGTCGGCGTGGCGGGCGTCTTCGTCGAGGCGCGGGTCGATGGAGAAGGCCGCCAGGGCCCCCAGCACGATGATGGCCCCGGCCATGGCCAGCCAGTAGTCGCGCCAGGCGTGCTCCACCCCCAGCTTGGCCAGCAGCGGCCCGGCCGCGCCGCCGAGGCCGCCGATGGTGAAATAGACCCCGAAGGCGGTGGCCGGCCGCTCGAAGCTGCGCGCCAGCACGAAGGTGCCGGGGATGGTGGCGGCCAGGGCGAAGCCGACGCCCGCCAGCGTCGCGCCGATCAGATAGATCCCCACCGTCTGGGCGATGTAGAGGCAGACCATCCCTGCCGTCAGCACCGCGGCGCCCGCGAACAGGGTCGAGCGGACCCCGAAGCGGCGGATGGCGACCGTGGGCGCATAACTGGCCAAGCCACAGGCGACGGAAAGAAGCGTGAAGCCGAGGCCAGCGTCCGCCCAGCTCCACTTCAGCTCCGTCACCATGGCCGGCAGGATCACCCCGAGGGAGGTGAAGGTCGCGGCGGTGATGATGAAGAACAGCAGACTGAGCGCCGCCAGCGCCAGCTTCGCCCGGAGGGAGCCCTGCAGCAGGTCGCCGAGGCGCAACTCAGAAGCTCCGTTTCAGGGCGAGGCGCCAGGTGCGGCCCATGGCCGGCAGCACGGCCACGCTGGCGTACACGTCGGCCACGGGGGTGAAGTAGAGCTTGTCGAACAGGTTGTCGATGTTGAGCGACAGCCGCCAGGGCCCACGCTCGACGAAGCCGGAGGCGTTGATCACCGCGTAGGACGGCAGGATGAAGGTGTTCGGGATGGTGCTGCGGGTGGAGGACACGAGGGTTCCGCCCAGGGTCCCGCCGGCCCGGCCCCAGTCGCGGCGCTCGGTGGTGTAGACGGCGAACAGGCTGACCACCGACTTCGGCAGGAAGGTGTTGGTGTAGTCCCCCGGCCGGACGCTGGCGAAGCTGTAGACCGCATAGGCGCCGCCATAGCCGTCGGCGCCGCTCGTGCCGGTATAGGCGGCAGGGACGATCACGAAGCTGTTGTCCGGCCCCTTGATGCGGCTCTTCTGCACATTGCCGGCGAAGGTGAAGGAGAGTTGGCGGCTGGCCAACCAGCGCAGTTCCAGCTCCACCCCTTCGCCACGCACGCCGACGACGACATTGTTCTGGCCGAGCTGGGTGCGGCTCTGGCGATAGACCGACAGGGCGCCGGTGAGGGCGCCGTCGAGGGCGTTCAGCTTGACCCCTGCCTCCTGCAGTTCGGAGCCCGACAGCCAGGTCCCGGCCTGGATCAGGTTCGGAGGCACGCCGCCGGCCTGGCCCACCTCCAACGCCGAGTTGCGGGCGTAGGTGAGGTAGGGGAGGAGGCCCAGGGGCGCCTTGACCGACAGGCTGACGTTGTAGGTCCACTTGCCCTTGCCGTCGGTATAGGTGCGTCCCGGCGTCGGGCCGAACACCACCGTGCCGTCGTCGCGGCTGCGCACCCGGTAGTCGTCGTAGCGGACGCCGGCGGTCAGGCTGACGGGGCCAAGGCTGGCGTCGGTCTGCAGGAACAGGCCTGCGTCGCGCCAGCGGGCGACCACGTCGGTCTCCCAGGTCAGGCCAATGCCGCCGGGCTCGGTGCTGAAGGGATCGTCGAAGATGTCGGTGGCGGTCGCGCCATAGACGAGGTCGCGCCGGTCGAGGGACAGGTTCCCCCCGTTGAAGCTCTCCCGCTGCCGTCCCGAATAGTGGCGATAGCCGGCGCCGACCAAGGTGGCGGTCTTGAGCGCGCCGAGGTCGCGCTTGAAGGCGTAGCTGGCGCGGAATTCAAGCGCGTGGGCGTCGTAGGCGGCGGGGAAGCCGTAGGAGACGAACCGCTGGTTATCGAGGTCGTCGTAGAAGAGCTGCAGCTTGGCGACGTCGCCGTTCCCGCCTGCGTGCGTCACGTCGGCGTAGGCGGTGCGGGTGGTGGTGTCGGAGAAGTCGCGGGGACTGTTGAACACCGTGCGCCGGTCGAGCTTGGCGGTCCCGAGGCCCGTGTCGAGGGTGAAGCGCGGATCGAGGGGCGGCTTGAAGCCGAAGTAGCCCGTGACCAGCCCGCCGGCGCCGATCTCGTTGGGGGTCAGGCGGCCGTTGCCGTCGAGGTCGCGCAAGGTGGTGTCGCGGCCGGTCTGATAGGTTCCGTTGTCGATCAGGGCCTGGGTGACGCGGTTCCAGCCCGGGGTCTGCACCGCCCCTTCCGAGCGGTAGATCATGCCGCCAAAGGCGACCGAAAAGCCGCCGCCGAGGTCGAAGTCCGCCGCGATCTGGCCGGTCACGTGTTTGGGGTGGATGCCGCGGTAGTAGCGCACCCCGTCCTCGGCCTCGACGAAGGCGTAGACGCCGCCCTCCGCACCGCCGAGCTTCAGCGGCGCGCCAAGACGCCCCGAGAGCTTCTTCTGGTTATAGGCGCCGCCCTCCACCTCGATGTCCCCTGTGGGTTGGGTCAGATAGCCCTGGGTGGTGTGCGCCGTCTTGGGCACGAAGTTGAGGAAGCCGCCGACCTTGCCCGGGCCATACACCGGCGTCGGCGGGCCGCGCACGATCTCGATCCGTTCCGCCGCGCCGATGGGGGTGGGGTAGGTGCCCCGGTTCTCGATCCGCTTGAAGCCGCGGAAATAGGTCTCCGCCAGGGTGCCGCGCAGGTTCACCGCCCCCGGCACGCCGTAGTAGGTGGCGGTGAAGGCGCCGGGCGCGACGGCGGTCAGGTCCTCGATGCTGCGCACGCCATAGCGTTCCAGCGTGGTGTCGCTGGCGAAGCTCGCCGACCGCGGCGTCTCCAGCAGCGGCTTGCCGAGGCCGAACACGGTGTCGCTCGACCGTCGCTCGACCAGACCCGCCGCGTCGCGCGCGGTGACGGTGACGCTTTCGACCGTGTCCGAGGCGTCCTGCGCCGCTGCCGCCACTGGCGTCGCCAGAACGGCCGCCGCCAAACTCATGCGGGTGAACGCCCGCCCATATCCCCAAGTCATGCTGGCCTTGAAGGCTAAGCTTGGCGACTGCGCAAGAAAATTCTCTAGTATTGAGGCTGAAATGTCAGGCGTAATTTCACCTGAAATCTTTCAGATCTCGATCAATACATGTCAATGTCTAATGCGGATTGGCGTCTAGGTTCAATCCCGTGCCGTTTCCAGATAGCTTGCCGACTGCATCTCCTGCAGGCGCGAGGCGGTGCGCTCGAATTCGAAAGAACCGTCGCCGGCCGCGTAGAGGTCGTCCGGCGTGGCGTCGGCCAGGGCGACCAGCTTGGTCTTGGCCTCATAGAGGGCGTCGATCAGGGACACGAACCGCGCCGCCTCGTTGCGCCGGGCCGGGTCGAGTTTGGGGACGTCCTCCAGAAACACGGTGTGGAACTGTGCGGCGATGGCCAGATAGTCCTGCGCCCCCAGGGCCTGGCCGCACAGGCTGGCGAAGCTGGAGCGCAGGGCCCCCCCGACCGCGCGGGGCAGGTTGAGCCTGCGGCCCAGCACCTCGATCTGCACCCCGGTCTCGGCCTCCCCGCCCAGCACCGTCGTCCACAGCCGGTCGAAGGCCGCGGCGTTGGCGGGGGTGAGCGGGCTGAAATAGGTGCGCGTCCCCTTCAGCCGGTCGAGGCGGAAGTCCCGCGCGCCGCCGACCCGGATCACCTCCATGCGCGCCTTCAGTTCTTCGATGAAGGGCAGGAAGAGCTGGCGGTTGATGCCGTCCTTGTAGAGATCGTCCGGCGCCCGGTTGGAGGTGGCGACGATGGTCACGCCCCGAGCGAACAGGGCCTCGAATAGCCGGCCGAGGATCATGGCGTCGGCGATGTCCACCACATGGAACTCGTCGAAGCAGAGCAGGCGCGCCTTGTCGGCCTCCAGGCCGGCGACGGCGGCGATGGGGTCGTCCCCCCTGGCGTGGCCGAAGCGGGCCTTGCGGGCGGCCGCGTCGCCCTTGCGCCAGGCGTCGATCAGGCCGTGCACCTCTCCCATGAAGGCGTGGAAGTGGACGCGGCGCTTGGACGACGCCGGGGCGGTCTCGAAGAACAGGTCCATCACCATGGACTTGCCGCGGCCCACCGGCCCCCACAGATAGACCCCCCGCGGCGCCTTGGTCTCGCGGCGCTTGAAGAAGGGCAGGGAAAAGCCGGGCTCGCCCGCGGCGTTCAGCGCCTCTTCCAGTCCGGCGAGGGTCTCGACGGCGGCGGCCTGATCGGCGTCGGGGGTGATCACGCCGTCGGCGAGGCGCTGTCGGTAGAGGGCGGCGAGGGACATCCCCGCCCGTGTAGCCGATCAGGGTTCGTTGTCGAGCAACAGCATTTCGGCGCGCACCCTGAGACGGTCGATCATCCGCTCCGCTTCGGCCCGGTTCAGGCCCTCGAACAGGCGGTCGTTGTGGGCGCGGGAGTAGGGGAGCATCCGCCGCCCGAGATCGCGCCCGGCCGTCGTAAGGCGCACCAGCGCCGAGCGGGTATCGGTCGGGTGGGCTGTGCGCTCGACCAGGCCGCGCTCCTCGAGGCATCTGAGCGACCGGCTGATCCAGCCCTTGTCGATATCGAGCTGGCGGGCGAGTTCGTTGATCGCCAACTGTTCGGAGCGGCTCAGGCGCATGAGGATGCGCAGCTCGGTCTGCTTCACCCCGAAGCGCTTCTCGAGCATCCGGGCGGCGCTACGAGACACGATCTCGGCCAAGCGGACCAGCCGCACCGACGCCAACTCGTCGATACCGAGCCGTTCGAGAACTTCCTGTTCCAGCGTCAGCCCCCCTCGATATGGAATCGCACTGCGGACAAAGGTCTGCAGAATTCCCTGTCGTTTCCATTCCCCTGCGCAGCGACCTTTCCGGCCGTATGACAGCGCAATCTTTTTTTGGATGGTCGGCGCGTTGGGAGGCGCCGTCAAGAGTTTCGTATCGTTCTACTGATTTTGCCGCATCACAAGGTCCGCCGCGTCCTGTGCGGGCGCGCTATCACTTCCCATCAGGGCGCGAACGTCGACCCCGGTCGTCCTGCTGCCTAGATCCTTTCCCGGTTCAGATGTGCGCACCTGAATCGGGTAAAAAGGGTCTATCTTCTATAGTTTAGAGCGTGACAGACGCTTCAACCGGCTTCCACTTGAAGCTGTCACGCTCTAACGAGACAAGGGAGAGGACATGCGCTTCGCCGACTATTTCGACGCCTTCAATCGTTGCGACGATGCGGCCCTGGTGCGCGAGTTCTGGACCGAGGACTGTGTGATGGACAGCGCGGGCCGCACCATCCGCGGGCATGACGAACTGCTGGCCTTTCTCAACTGGGCCCATGACGGCGTCCGCGAGATCATGCGGCCGCAGCATGTGATGGAGCAGGGCGACCGGATCTTCGCCGAGATCGACATGGATTTCGTCGCCACCCGCGACCGCCCCGACTTCGTGTTCGGCCCGCTGAAGCAGGGCGAGTACCTGACGGTGAAGTTCTTCGCCTTCTATCGCACCGTCGGCGGCAAGGTCGCCCATCTCAAGACCATGACCTGGCCGGTCAATGACCGCGTCAGCAAGCCCGAGCCCCGCCTGGGCCCCAGCCTGGAGCAGCGGCAGGCCTTCTACGACTATGTGAAAGCCTTCTCCGACGCCCGCTTCGACGTCTTCCCCCAGTATTACACCGAGGGTGTCACCTGCCAGATCGGCCCGCGCACCCTGGTCGGCCGGCAGGGGATCGTCGACTTCTACAAGGTCATGTTCGAGCGGGTGCGCGAGCATATCACCGTGCACAAGCTGATCGTCGACGAGGGTGGCATGTGCGCCCACATCACCTCGCGCTTCACGGCGGTGGAGGACGCTACCGACTTCGAGCCCATGCCGCTGGCTAAGGGCGCCACCATCGGCGGGCCGCTTTACGTCATCTACGCCCTGAGGGATGGGAAGATCTGCAGCATCACCGCGTCGCGCACCAAACCGTTCGAGGCGATGCCAGCGCCGCAGACCTACTGACGGATTACCTCAAAGTGGCGGGATGTGACGCCGGTCGCCGGAGCGTTTTCAGGCTATCGTGGGTGAAGGAGACAAGAAGATGATCAGACGCGCATTCATCGGCCTGCTCGCCGCCGCCGCCTCGTTGTTCGCTGCGGGCGCCGCGCCGGCGGCCCCCGCCCCAGCCCCTGCCAAGACCGAAACGGCGGTGTTCGCGGGCGGCTGCTTCTGGTGCATGGAATCCGACATGAAGGCTATTCCCGGCGTGGTGTCGGTGGAGTCCGGCTATACCGGCGGCCAGCTCAAGAACCCCAGCTATGAGGATGTGGTGGGCGAGAAGACCGGCCACTACGAGTCCGTCCGGGTGAAGTTCGACCCCGCGAAGCTCAGCTATCAGCGGCTGATGACCCGTTACTGGAAACTGGTCGACCCGACCGATGATGGCGGCCAGTTCTGCGACCGCGGGCCCTCCTATCGCACGGCGGTGTTCGTCAACGGCCCCGCGCAGCGCGCCGTGGCCGAAGCCACCCGCACGGCCGCCGCCGCGCAACTCAAGACCGGCAAGATGACCACCCAAATCCTGCCGCTCGGCGAGTTCTGGCCGGCCGAGGAGTATCACCGCGACTACGCCAAGCGGAACAAGGCCCACTACGCCGCCTACCGCGCCGGTTGCGGGCGCGACCGGCGGCTGGCGCAGGTCTGGGGGCAGGGCTGATGGCGCCCTAGCGCGTTGGGCGAAACCGCTGACCCTTTCGCGCCACGCCCTTTACTCGGCCTTCTCGCTCCTGGCCTGGGCGCAGAGCTTCTTGAGCTGGGAGCGCAGGGCCGGCCCGTCGAGCTGCATGGTCGCGTCCCAGTAGCCCTCCGAGCGGAGGCGATCGCCGATTTCGCGCGCAGTGCCGAACTCGCCGGAGCGGGCGAGCTCGAAGGCTCGCTCCAGGGTCGTGGGGCGATCTACCATTGCCGGCCTTCCCGCCGCCGCGGCAGCGTCACGTGGCGCATGCGCCGCCACCGATCCCAGAAGCTTGTCAGATCGGGCAGGGCGAGCATGGGTTCGCCGCGCTTGGCCCTGTGTTGCAGCATCAGCTTGGCCGCCTGTTCCCGGGCTGTGCAGAATTCGGTGCTGTTGGAAAGGGTGGCGCCTGGGCGCTCCAGTCCGGCGGTCGCGTTGAGCAGTCGCTCCAAGCTCTGGGCGAGGCGCTTCTCGGCGTCGTTCATAAAGTACTCCTTGGCGAGGGCCTGACCGGGCCAAAGGATCGGCGCTGACGGCGTGTGTTGAAGGATGGCGTCTCTCCGAGTTCGGTGAGCGCGAGTCAATTGTTCCATCGCCTGCTCATCCCCTGCAACATACAATAACGTGAATAGGGGGCGGTTGGTTCAGTCGCTCGCTGAACTATAGGGCGATGCTGGGCAATTTAATCTGCGTCAGAGCAAATTGTTCGGCGAGGTGGTGCAACCAATCTCGCACTCGCGCGTTCTGGGCGGGCCTTCATCTACCGATATACGGGGCGCAGGCGCCGCTCAGGGCTATTTCAGGTTTGCGTTCTCGCCGGCGCGGAAGCTCCAGGTCAGGACTTGGCCGGTGGACACGAGCGTGACCTTACGGGCTTCGCCCCCCGGGCGACCGTCGCGCAGCGGCGCCACCTCCACCTTCACCCGGTCGCCCGGATTGAGGGAGCGTTTGGACCAGCCTGCGCGAGTCATCACGCCGGGGCTGGAGACTTCTGTGGTCCAGGTCCGCTCCGGCTGGCCGTCCTTGGCGTCCGACACGAAGTCGATGGTCACATGCGGGTTGCGCCACTGCATGTCCTTGATGGTCCCATCGAGCACGATCGGATTGGCCTTGTCGTACATGGCCGTGGAGTGATGCGAAGACGCCGGGGTCGCGGCGACAGTGAGGGCGGCGCACAGGCCGGCGAGCGCGGCGGCCTTCATTCCAGAACTCATTTCCACCTCCTAGCGGATCGTTGTTTTTCAGCAGGTTATTTACCGAGCGGGACCATGGAGCCGTCGTTGCTCTGGGGGATGGGCACGAAGATCGGGTTGCCGTTCTTGTCCTCGGCCTCGTTGAAGCCGCCCTGGGCGCAGACGCCCTCGACGATGTCGTGCCGCTGCGCTCGCTGCCGGAAGAAGCCGCGGGTGGTCTTCCAGGGTTTGGTCATCACCTTGGGGGCGAAGATGGTCAGTTCGTCTTCCAGATAGTCGGGCTTGGTCAACCGGATACGCTCGGTGATGCGCATGTCGCCGCCGTTGGGCACGCCCACCGCTTCGGTGATGGCGATCCAGGATTGCGGCATGATTCCCACGGTGTCGACCACCAGGGTGTCCCCCTCCCAATGGCCGATGGAATGGCCGTGGAAGGTCAGGTCCGGGTCCTCCGGGTGTTTGCGGCCGTCGGTATAGATGCGGCGCAGCCGGTTGCCGTCGCCTTCGCCCAGCAGGGTCACCCGCCCGGGGGTCATCAGCACCTCCATGGCGTTGTGGCTGATCAGCATCCAGGTCGGCATGCCGTGGGGCAGGCAGCCCACCAGGATGCCCAGGGGGCGGCCGGCCTTCTCCTCCTCCTCGAGGACGTGCATCTGCTTGGCAACCTCCGGTGTCCAGGGGACCGGATTGGTGCGCACCTGGGCGAACTGGTCGCTGACGTTGGGGGTCCACACCCCGCTCCAGTCCGGCTGCCTGGAAACGGCGAGCCAATCCTTCGCCGTCGGCGCGGGAGAGACGGCGTCCTCGGCTGCGAAGGCGCCGCCCGCCAGCAACGCCAAGCCCAGGGCCGCCGTCAGCGCCAAGGTCGAAGGTCGAATACGGCCACGCATGGGCGCTTCCTTTCGCGCGACATTGTTCAGTGCCGTTGAGACTTAACGCCCCGAGCCGGATTTGTATCGCTCGCCGACGATTTTTCGCATGGGAGTAGGAGGCGACGCCGTCGTACCGTCCAGGGGCTGAGGATTAAGCCTGAGGCCGCGTCACTCTTCTGAGGGTTGCGTCTATCGGTGAAAATCATCAGTAGAGCGAACGATAAGTCTATATGGACCGGGTAATAGGGGGCTTCACGGCCGCGGGTCGATGCATATCGCGATAGAATTGCATCCGGTTAACCAATTTGTTGAAATGAAGGCGATACAAAGGTGGGGAATTAGACTTCATCTTTGAAATCGCGAGCCTGCACTTTATGCAAAAGACGGCCTTTCTGGTGCTTGCCCACCATCAACCTCAGATGGTTCGCCGCCTGACAGACCGGCTTCAGCATCCGGCTGCCCATGTCTTCGTGCATGTCGACGGCAAAGCGGATTCTGCGCCGTTCCGCGCCGCCATCGCCGGGCGTGCGCAGCTCGTGCCGGACGCCCAGCGGCTCGTCGTCCACTGGTGCGGCTTCAGCACGCTCGCGGCCATGCTGCTGTTGTTGAAAACCGCGCTGGCGGCCGAGCCGGATCTGCAACGGTTCGTTATGTTGTCCGGCGTAGATTATCCGGTCCGAAGCATAGAGGATATCCTGGCCGGGGTCGCGGTAGATCGTGAATTCCTTTCTGTCGAGCACGCGCTCGACTGGACAGAAGAATATTATGTCAACCGGCACGCCTATCGTTACTATCTTGGGGACAGCGAGCTCTTCAACGACCGGTCCGGCCCGCCCCTCGCCGTAAAGCTTGCGCGGGCGGCCGAGCGGCGGCTGCGACGCCCGCAATCGTACGGGGCGGACATCTTCCACGGTTCGGGCTGGTGGGCGCTGACCCGCGAGGCCGTCGACTATCTGATGGCCGCCGAGCGGGAGGACCCGCGCAGGCTGTCTTGGTTCAAGTGGGCCACCTCCCCGGACGAAATGTATTTCCAGACCCTGCTCAAGCAGTCGCCCAGGGCGGATCGAATTGTTCACGACCTGACTCGGGGGCCGCGTAGCTGGTCCATCAACCTGCGCGGGGTCCACTACGTCGACTGGCTCCTCCCCAACCCCCATCTGCCGCGAACGCTGGAGATGGGCGACCTTCCAGCCATCCTTGAGTCCGGCGCCCTGTTCGCACGGAAAATGGATCCCATTCGCTCCGCGGGGTTGATGGACGCGCTGGACGACGTCGTTCGGCCCTCCGAGCCCGTCCTCGCCTGAATTCCGGCCACGGACCCGCTACCGGGCGCCTATCCTCGGCGATCCACGAGGCGCGCCGCCGCTTGCGTTCCGGCTGGCTGGTATTTTGGGATCCCAAAATTTGATCGCCTCGCCGTATTCGGCTTGATCGGCCGCAATTCCTCCGCCAATGGTGTCCAATATAGCCGGCGGGCTAGATCGCACGGCGCGCGGAAGGAAGGAAACCATGGCCAAGAATCTTGAACAGGTGCTGGCGGGCAAGAACCCCGTCGAGGTGCTGCGCAATTCCCAGTCGGGCCCGAACGTCTATCCGGGCGTCCAGTCCGAATACACCAGCTGGCGCGACGAGCAGTGGGCCTGGCAGCACACCGCCGTGCTGTTCAACCAGACCTACCACATGGCCGACCTGCTGGTGGAAGGCCCCGACGCTCTGAAGCTCCTGTCCTACCTGGGGATCAACAGCTTCAAGGGCTTCCAGGTCGATCGCGCCAAGCAGTTCGTGCCCTGCACCCCGGACGGCTACATCATCGGCGACGTCATCCTGTTCTATCTCGCTGAGAACACCTTCAATCTGGTCGGCCGCGCGCCGGTTCTGAACTGGGTCATGTTCCACGCCGAAACCGGCGGCTACGACGTGAAGGCCACCCTGGATCAGCGCACCGCCCTGCGCACCGATGGCCGCCGCAAGGTCTACCGCTTCCAGGTGCAGGGCCCGAACGCCATGGGCATCATCACCAAGGCCATCGGCAAGACCCCGGACGAGCTGAAGTTCTTCAACATGACCACCCTCAACATCGCCGGTAAGCAAGTGCGCGCCCTGCGCCACGGCATGGCCGGTCAGCCGGGTTGGGAGCTGTTCGGGCCGTTTGACGACTACGAGGCGGTGCACTCCGCCCTGGTGGCCGCGGGCGAAGAGTTCGGCATGCGCCTGGTGGGCAGCCGCGCCTATTCCTCCAACACCCTGGAATCCGGCTGGGTGCCGTCGCCCCTTCCGGCGGTCTATTCGGGCGAGGGGACCAAGGCCTTCCGCGAATGGTCGCCGGCCACCAACTACGAAGCCCGCGCCTCCATCGGCGGCAGCTTCGTGTCGGACAACATCGAAGACTACTACTTCACCCCCTGGGACCTGCAGTACGGCAACTTCGTCAAGTTCGACCACGAGTTCATCGGCCGTGAAGCCCTTGAGAAGAAGCAGAACGACAACCACCGCAAGAAGGTGACCCTGGCCCTCAATGACGAGGACGTGACCCGCGTCATCGGCGGCCAGTTCCGCAAGACCGATCGCACCAAGTTCATCGACTGGCCGTCGGCGGTCTACTCCATGCACCCCTTCGACAAGGTGCTGGTGAACGGCAAGACGGTCGGCGTCTCCACCTGGATCGGCTACTCATCCAACGAGGGCAAGATGCTTACCCTGGCGGTGCTCGACGCCGAGTACGCCGAACCCGGTACGGACGTGACCCTGATCTGGGGCGAGGAAAACGGCGGCACCAAGAAGCCCACCGTCGAGCCGCACGTCCAGGCCGAGATCCGCGCCGTGGTCAGCCCCGCCCCGTATGTGGAGGTCGTCCGCACCTCCTACGCGCCGGGCGGCTGGCGCGCCCGCGAGCCGGCGTAACGGGCCCGCGATGTCCGGCAGGGCGTCCGCCGCGGTGGACGCCCTGTTGACACCTCCGGGTCGTTCAGGTTTCAGCGCGCATGGCTGAAACACCCCTTTTGAGTACGCTTCGCCAGATGATCCTCGAGGGTCGTCTGGCGCCCGGCGAGCGCGTCACCGAGGCGGCGCTCGCCGAGCGGCTCGGCCTGTCGCGAACGCCGATCCGCAATGTGCTGCCCGCGCTGGCGGCGGAGGGCTACCTCAAGCCCGTGGGACGCCGCGGTTTCGCCGTGGCCGAATTCAGCGACACCGAGAGCACCGAGGCCCTGGAGCTGCGCGCCGTCCTGGAGGGGCAGGCGGGACGTATGCTGGCCCGCAAGGGAGCGAGCCCCGAGGTGCTGGCGGACCTCGACACCTGCCTTGCCGAAGGCGACGCCCTGTTCGCCAAGGGCCGCCTCGACGCCGAGGACAAGGAACAATACGGGCGGATGAACGCCCGCTTCCATGACCTGATCGTGGAAGGGGCGGGCGCCCCGATCCTGCTGTCCCTGGTGGAGCGCCTGAACCGGGTGCCCTTCGTCGCCCCCGGCATCATCGTGGTCGATCACGACGACGAGGCCAGCGTGTTCAAGCTGCTGTTCCTCGCCCATGGCCACCACCACGCCATCGTCGAGGCGATCCGCCAGCGTGACAGCGCCCGCGTGGAGATGCTGTTCCGCGAGCACGCCAACGCCCAGCGCCAGAGCACCTTCGAGCTCCGGGCGCACGGCTGAGGACGCCTTACCCCATCCAGCGATAGCCGACGCCCGGCTCCGTCAGGATCAGCGCCGGGGCGGACGGGTCTGGTTCGATCTTCTGGCGTAGCTGGCCGACGAAGACGCGCAGGTACTGCACGTCCTGCGCATGGGCCGGTCCCCAGACCGCGGTCAGCAACTGCTTGTGGGTCACCACCTTGCCGGACCCCCTGACCAGTTGTGACAGGAGGTCGTATTCCCGCGGCGAAAGGCGCACTGCTTCGCCGGCCCGCGTCACCAGCCGCTTGACCAGATCCACCGTCAGATCGCCGGCGACCACCACGGGCTCGGCCCCCTCGTCGCGCAACTGATGGCGCAGGGCTACCCGCAGCCGCGCCAGCAGTTCGCCCACCCCGAAGGGCTTTTCGACATAGTCGTCGGCCCCGAGGTCGAGGGCGTCGATCTTCTCGGTCTCGCGATCGCGGGCGGACAGGATGATGATCGGCCCCTGATAGAAGGCCCGCGCCCGGGTCAGCGCCTCCTTGCCGTCGAGGTCGGGCAGGCCGAGGTCTAGCACCACGGCGTCCGGGGGCTTGCGGGCGATCTCCCTCAGCCCCTCCGCGGCCGTCTCCGCGCGCACCGGCTCATAGCCGGCAGCGTCCAGAGCGGGGCCGAGGAAGCGGTGGATCTGCGGCTCGTCGTCGATGACGAGGATGCGGGGGCGATAGTCGGTCACAGCAGCCCCGCCGGCGTCGTCCGTTCCTTGGGCAGGCTGATCAGGATGCGGGTGCCGCGGCCGTCGTGGATCGGCGAGGCGGCGGCGATCCGCCCGCCCATGGCCTCTACGAACCCCTTGGAGATGGCGAGTCCCAGGCCGGCCCCTTTGCCGCGATCGGTGGCTTCGTCCATGCGACGGAACTTCTCGAACACCCGTTCCAACTCGGCAGTCGGGATGCCGCGCCCCTCGTCCTCGATACTGATGACCACGTTGTTCCGGTCCTCGTAGGCCGCCACTTCGATGTGGGTGGCGCCGGGGCTATAGGCGATAGCGTTCTCCAGGATATTGACCAGCGCCTGTTCGAGCAGGCTCGGATCGGCCATGACCAGCGCGACCTGGTCGGGGAAGTCCCACTCCAGCTTGCGGTCGCCGAGCCGGCGCTTCACCCGGTCCACCGCCGCCCGCTGCACGTCGCGGACGTCGGTCCACTCGCGCCGGGTGACGAGGCCGCCGCCTTCGAGGCGGGTCATGTCCAACAGGTCCCCGACGTAGCGGTTCAACCGCTCGGCCTCCTCCCGGATGGAGAGCAGCAGATCGTCGCGCACCTTGTCGGACAGGGTCTTGCCATAGTCGATCAGGGTGGTGACCGAGCCGAGCACGGTGGACAGCGGCGTGCGCAGGTCGTGGCTCACCGAATTGAGCAGGGCGGAACGCAAACGATCCGTGCGCCGCAGCGCCTCCGCGTCGGCGGCCACGGCGGCGAATTCGGCGCGTTCCAGCGCCACGGCGCCCTGGTCGAGCAGGGCGGCGACGAACCGTTCGCCTTCCTCGGTGGCGATCGCCGCGGGTTCGATGCCGACCACCCCGGCGCGGGCCTTGACCCCCTGCAGCGGCCGGAAGGTCCAGGACAGGTTCGGCATCGTCCCCGTGCCCGCCCCCGCCGGCTCCCCCTTTTCCCACGCCCAGCGGGCGGCCGCCATCTCGCCGGGACTCAGCACCTGGCCGGGTGGATAGGAGGCGGCGATGGTCAGGTCCTCGGCCAGGGGCGTGAGCACCAGGGCCTTGCAGTTGGTGACGGCAGTCAGTTGCTCGGCCAGGGCTGCGGCGCCTTCCTCGGCCCTGGCCGCCGAGGACATGCGGCGGGTCGCCGTCAGCACCGCGGCGATGGCCGACGCCCGCCGCGCCACGGCCCGCGCCTGGTCGCGGACGCGCCCCGTCAGCCAGCCGGTGGTCATCGCCACGGCGAAGAACACCACGAAGGTCAGGACATCGGCCGGATGGCCGATCCAGATGGACAGCTTGGGGGCCAGGAAGAAGAAGTTGTAGATCAGGGCCGCCGCCGCCGCCGCGGTCACGGCGGGCCACAGGCCGAACGCCAGGCCGGCGATCAGCACGCTCAGCATGAACACCATGGCGAGATTCACGCTCTCGACGTAGCGGTCGATCATCCAGGCCGCGCCGCCGGCGACCGCGACGCAGGCGAGGGCGCCGAAATGCCCGCGCCAGCTCAGGTGATTGAGGGGGCGGCTGGCGGGCGGCTCGACGGGCTGGGGGTCGGAGGTCTCGGTGATGATGTGCAGGGCGGCGCCGTTGGCCCCCTCGAGCAGGGCGGCGATCAGGTTGCGCCGGAAGGGGCGGGGCCGCGCCGTCTTGCCGACCACGATCTGGGTGACGTTGTTGCGCCGGCCGTAGTCCAGGGCGCTGGCCACGAGGTCGTCGCCGGTGATGGTCACCGTCGACCCGCCCAGCTGCTGCGTCAGCTTGAGGGCGTCGCGCAGCTTCTGCGCCGAGGCCGCGCTCGGGGCGGGGGCGTTGGGGCGCTCCACGTGCGCCACCGTCCAGGGGGCGTCCATCATCATGTCCGACAGACGCCGCCCCGCCCGCACCAGGGCGCTGGCCATCCCGTCAGGGCCCACCAGCACCAGGATGCGTTCGCCCGCCGCCCACGGCCCCTCGACCCCAGCGCGCTTCATGGCGCCGATCAACTGGTCGTCCACCGCCTGCGCCGCCCGCCGCAGGGCCAGCTCCCGCAGGGCGGTGAGGTTCTCCACCTTGAAGAAGCGCTCCGCCGCGAGGCGGGCGGTGTCGCCGAGATAGACCTTGCCCTCCGCCATCCGCTCGCGCAGTTCGGCGGGGGTGATGTCGATCAGCTCGATCTCGTCGGCGCGGGACAGGGCGAGATCCGGCACCGTCTCGCGCTGGCGCACGCCTGTGATCTTCCAGATGACGTCGACGAGGCTTTCGATGTGCTGGACGTTGAGGGTGGTCCAGACGTCGATTCCCGCCCCCAGCAACTCCTCCACGTCCTGCCAGCGCTTGGGGTGGCGCGAGCTTGGCGCGTTGGAGTGGGCGTACTCGTCGACCAGCAACAACTGCGGCTTGCGCTCCAGCGCCGCGTCCAGATCGAACTCCAGCAGGGTCCGGCCGCGGTAGTCGATGGGCTTGCGCGGCATGACCTCCAGCCCGCGCAGCAGCGACTGGGTCTCCTTGCGCCCGTGGGTCTCGACCACGCCCACAACGACGTCGCCGCCCTCGGCCTTCCGGCGGCGGGCGGCGCGCAGCATCTCGTAGGTCTTGCCGACCCCCGGCGACATGCCGAGGAAGACCTTCAGGCGGCCCTGTCCCGGTCGGGACGCCGCCAGCAGGGCGTCGGGGTCGGGCCTGCGGGGCTCTTCGGCGTTCATCGCACGGGAGGTTGCCCCTCGCCGAAGGCGGCGTCGAGGGCGAGGTTGGTCAGGAGCACGTTCACCCGCGGCTGGCCGATGAAGCCGAGGGTGCGACCCTCCACATGGCTGCGGATCAGCGCCTGCACCCGGCCGGCGTCCACCCCGCGCGCCGCGGCGATGCGGGCCGCCTGCAGTTCGGCGTAGGCGGGCGAGATGTGCGGGTCGAGGCCGGAGGCGGAGGTGGTCACGGCGTCGGCGGGGATGGTCCGGCCGGCGGCCTCGGCCTTCAGCGCCGCGGCGCTGTCCCGCACCCGCTTGGCCAGGTCCGCGTTGAGGGGGCCAAGATTGGAGCCCGAGGACGCAGAGGCGTCGTAGCCGTCGGTTCCAGCGGCCGAGGGGCGGCCGTGCAGGTAGCGGGCGGTGGTGAAGCGCTGGCCGATCAGGGCCGAGCCGACCACGTGGTCCCCTTGCCGCACAAGGCTGCCGCCCGCCTGGAAGGGCAGCGCCCCCTGGGCGAGGCCGACGATGGCCAGGGGATAGGCGAGGCCGAGGATGAGGGTGAAGAGGCCGAGGGAAACCAGGGCGGGGCGGATGAGCGACAGCATGGCGGGCCTCAGGCGAGTCCGAGGGAGGAAACGATCAGGTCGATCAGCTTGATGCCGACGAAGGGCGCGATCAGCCCTCCGAGGCCGTAGACGAGCAGGTTGCGCGACAGCAGCCTGGCCGCTCCGATGGCGCGGTATTTGACCCCCCGCAGCGCCAGCGGGATCAGCGCCACGATGATCAGGGCGTTGAAGATCACCGCCGACAGGATGGCGCTCTGAGGGCTCGACAGCCGCATGATGTTGAGGGCGCCGAGGGCCGGCAGCGAGACCACGAACATGGCCGGGATGATGGCGAAATATTTGGCGACATCGTTGGCGATGGAGAAGGTGGTCAGGGCGCCGCGGGTGATCAGCATCTGTTTGCCCACCTCCACGATCTCGATGACCTTGGTGGGATCGGAGTCGAGGTCGACCATATTGCCGGCCTCGCGGGCCGCCTGGGCGCCGGTCTGCATGGCCACGCCCACGTCCGACTGGGCGAGGGCAGGGGCGTCGTTGGCCCCGTCGCCGCACATGGCGACCAGCCGGCCCTTGGCCTGCTCCTCGCGGATCATGCGCAGCTTGTCCTCCGGGGTGGCCTCGGCGAGGAAGTCGTCCACCCCCGCCTCGGAGGCGATGGCCGCTGCGGTGACGGGATTGTCGCCGGTGATCATCACCGTGCGCAGGCCCATCCGACGCAGGTCTGCGAACCGCTCCTTCACCCCGGGCTTCACCACGTCCTTCAGGTGGATCACGCCGATCAGGGCGCCGTCCTCGGCGACGGCGAGGGGGGTGCCGCCGGACCGGGCGATCCGGTCGACCGCCGCGGTGAACTCTGCGGGGATCTGATGCGGCTCCAGCCCCGCGCTCTTCAGCACCGCGTCGACCGCGCCCTTGCGCCACAGGCGTCCCCCCGCTTCCAGCCCCGACTGGCGGGTGGTGGCGCTGAAGGGGATGACCTTGGCGTCCACCGGGGCCGCCACCTCGACGCCCTGCCGGCGGACCAGTTCCAGGATCGAGCGCCCTTCCGGGGTCTCGTCTCCCAGGGAGGCGAGGTAGGCGACGCGGGCGATGGCGTCCGGCCGCACGCCGGGGACCGCGATCAGCTCGGCGGCCATGCGGTTGCCGAAGGTGATGGTGCCGGTCTTGTCCAGCAGCAGGGTGTCGACGTCGCCCGCGGCCTCCACGGCGCGCCCGGAGGTGGCCAGGACGTTCACCTTCAGCAGCCGGTCCATGCCCGCGATCCCCACCGCCGACAGCAGCCCGCCGATGGTGGTCGGGATGAGGGTGATGAAGAGGGCGCCCAGCACCATGGGCTGCAGGGCGACGCCGGAATACTTCCCCAGCCCCAGCAGGGTGGTGACCGCGATCAGGAAGACCAGGGTGAGGCCGGACAACAGCACCGCCAGGGCGATCTCGTTGGGCGTCTTCCGGCGGTCGGCGCCCTCCACCATGGCGATCATGCGGTCGAGGAAGGTCTCGCCGGGCTGGGAGGTGATGCGCATCTTGATCCAGTCGGACACCACCGTGGTGCCGCCGGTCACCGCCGAGCGGTCGCCGCCGGATTCGCGAATCACGGGCGCGGATTCGCCC